>JACKQG010006026.1_pt1 | contig 13029 bp, 13 predicted proteins | sample 8237621 | NCBI WGS metagenome assembly JACKQG01 (sample SAMN15677084, study PRJNA649215) | marine metagenome | biome: marine; feature: Black Sea; material: saline water; isolation source: suspended particulate matter (SPM) from the Black Sea western gyre | collected 2013-06-09/2013-06-10 | depth...
GCTCCGCATTCCAACATCAACTGCCCGACAATTGCCTCGGGATGAATAGGTCAGGCTAAGCAACGCTTGGCCAAGCGGAGGAAAAATCACTCCAAAATCATTTTTCGCTTTTCACGCGGGGATTCACCCCCATGATTCGCGCGCTTATGGAAGAGTCATTGGTTCTGTTGAAACCGGATTGTCTGGAGGGCCGCAAATGCGGTGAGGTGTTGAAGCGCTTTGAGGAAGTCGGCTTCAACGTGTTCGGCGTGAAGATGATGCGCCTGTCGGAGGAGATCCTGCGCGAGCATTACGCGCACCTGACCGAGCTGCCGTTTTTCCCTGAAATTCAGGGCTTTATGCAGTCGTCACCGGTGGTGGCGATCGCATTGCGTGGGGACAATGCCATCGTCCGCATCCGCGAAATGGTCGGCCCAACCGACTCGACCGTCGCCGACAAAGGCACGATCCGCGGCGACTTCGGCCAGGACAAGATGCGCAACGTCGTCCACGCCTCCGACACGGTCGAGAACGGCCAAGCGGAGCTCAAACGTTTCTTCGCCGAGGGCGAATTGTTTGGCTAAGCCGCTTGGCCAAGCGCACCCTGCCACGACCTTGCCGCAGCCGGCGTTGCTGTGGCTAAATCGGCGCATGGAACTGGACGAACGACTGCACTCCCTCCACGAACGGATTGGCGCCGCCTGCGAACTCGCCGGGCGCGACCCGGCGGAGGTCATGCTGCTACCGGTCTCGAAAAACCACAGCGCCGACGCTGTGCGGGAGCTGACCTATCACGGCTGCCGGATCTTCGGCGAAAGCAAAATCCAGGAAGCCAAGCTGAAGATCTCCGCCTGCCCCGGCAATCTCGAATGGCATCTCATCGGGCATTTGCAGTCCAACAAATGCCGAGATGCGGTGCGGCTTTTCCGGATGATCCAGAGCGTCGATCGCATGTCGATCGCCGAGGAAATCAACCGGCACGCCCACAACGCCGCCAAGGATATGCCGGTGCTGCTCGAGGTCAACGTCGCCGGCGAAGGCACCAAGTACGGCTTCAAGCCGACTGAGTTGCTCGACGTCCTCGAGCCGCTCAACGACCTGCCGCGGCTGGAAATCCACGGCCTGATGACCCTCGCCCCGTGGGTGCCCGAGCCGGAAAAAGTACGGCCCATCTTTCAGCGGCTCCGCGAGTTGAGAGAGGCGTGCGAGCAGAAACTCGGCGCACCGCTTCAACATCTCAGCATGGGCATGAGCGGCGACTTCGAGGTGGCGATCGAAGAGGGTGCCACGATCGTCCGCATTGGCACCGCCCTGTTCGGCCCCCGCCCCCGCCCGGCGAAGGCAAAATAGCTCATCTTGCCTGCAAGGAGCATCCGTGATAGTGGATGGCCATGAGTGCAATGCGTTATGTCTATTGGCAGGATGGAGAGTGCTGGATCGGTTATCTCGAGGAATTTCCGGATTACGAAACTCAAGGCTCAACCAAGAGTGACCTCGAGGAACATTTGCGCGATCTCTACAAGGATCTTGCGAATGGAGCCATCCCCAACGTCCGGCGTGTTGGCGTCCTTGAGTCCGCGTGAAAAGACGCGACCTCATCAAAAAAGTTGAAGCGCTTGGCTGCTCGCTGATTCGTCATGGCGGCAAACACGACTGGTATCAAAACAACGAAACCAAAGTCTGCCAACCCATTCCTCGCCACCGAGAGGTCAACGAGTACTTGGCACGAAGCATCCTCCGGAAACTCAGCCGGTAGTCGCCTCGACAACAGCGCTTGGCTCGCCTAGTTTTTCCCCGATGTCGCTGGGCACTTCACCGCTAACCGTCGCAGATCGCACGTTCGACTCGCGCCTGCTTTTGGGCACGGGCAAGTTCGACTCGCCCAAGTCGATGCGCGACGCACTCGCCGCGAGTGGCACGCAGATCGTCACCGTGGCTCTGCGACGCGCCGACCTCTCCGGCACGAACGATCCGTTCGCAAACATCCTCGAGTACATCGACCCCGAGCGCTATCTCGTCCTGCCAAACACCAGCGGCGCGATGAACGCCGACGAAGCCGTGCGCTTGGCCAAGCTCGCCGCCGCCGCCGGTCTTCCGAAATGGGTGAAACTCGAGATCCACCCTGACCCCCGCTACCTGCTGCCCGACCCGGTGGAGACATTCGAGGCGGCCAAGCGGCTTGTCGCTGAAGACTTCACCGTGTTGCCGTACATCAACGCCGACCCAGTCTTGGCCAAGCGACTGCAGGAAGTTGGCACTGCCACGGTCATGCCGTTGGGCGCGCCGATCGGCTCCAATCGCGGCATCGAGACGCGGGAACAAATTCGCATCATCATCGAGCAGGCCACCGTGCCGGTGGTGGTCGATGCCGGCATCGGCTCGCCGAGCCACGCCGCCGAGGCAATGGAAATGGGCGCGGACGCCGTGCTGGTCAACACCGCCATCGCCATCGCTGACGACCCATCTCGCATGGGACTTGCTTTCAAGGCGGCCGTCGAAGCGGGCCGCGCAGCCTACGAAATCGGCCTTGGCCAACCACTTGGCACGGCCAGCGCAACCAGCCCGCTCACCGGTTTTCTCGAGGAAAAGCCGCTGAAACAGGCTGATGGCTGAACGAAAAACGCTCACACGGCAACGCGCCCGGAACATCCTGAACACCGCCGCCAAGCGCACGGTGCTCGTCACCGGCGACGCGATGCTCGACCAGTTTTTGTGGGGCGACGTCTCGCGCATCTCGCCCGAGGCACCGGTGCCGGTGGTCGAGTTTCAGCGCGAGAGCTTCATGCCCGGCGGCGCGGCCAATGTCGCCCGCAACCTCACCGCCCTCAACTGCCCGGCGAAAATGCACAGCGTCGTCGGCCGGGATGATGCCGCAAAAAAACTCCGCGCACTGCTCAACGCCGACAACGTCGATTGCACGAAACTGCTGACCGACATCTCGCGGCAGACGAGCTGCAAAACGCGCATTATCGCACAACGGCAACAGGTTGTGCGGGTCGATCGCGAATCCAGTGCCAACCTCGAGCCGCGCTTGGCCAAGCGGTTGATCAAGTCGATCGACAGCGGCCTAACTGATGCGAACGCGATCGTCATCGGCGACTACGGCAAAGGCATCGTCACGCAAGGATTTCTCGATGACCTCAAGGCGCTAAGCCAACGGCACGGAGCTTGGCTGAGTCTCGACCCCAAGCCGGTGCACTCACTCGATCTCCGTGGCCTGTCGGTGATCACGCCCAATCGCAAAGAGGCATTCGAACTGACCGGCATCAGCGACACCACGCACCACACCAACCCACTCAAGGACCGCAACCTCATGCGAGTCGCCAAGCAACTCGTCGGCGAATTGGAGTTGAAAGTGTTGCTGATAACGCTGGGTGAACTCGGCATGCTCGTCTGCCAACCAGGACAGAAACCGTTTCACATTTCGACCATCGCCCGCGAAGTCTTTGACATGTCCGGTGCGGGCGACACGGTGATTGGGTCGTTCACGTTGGCCATTGCTGCGGGGGCCGATCCAGTCGAAGCAGCGATCTTCGCCAACCACGCCGCCGGAGTGGTCGTCGGAAAACTCGGCACCGCCACCGTGACGCCGAAGGAACTTCTCGCCAGCTTTTAAGCCGTATGCTCGACGGCAAACCCGCCATTTTCCTCGACCGCGACGGGACCCTCATCGTCGAGACCGGCTACCTCCACGAGCCGGAAAAAGTCGAGATGATCCCCGGCGCTGGCGAAGCTCTCCGGAAGCTTGCCGAGTGGGGCGTCGAGTTGTTCATTGTCACCAACCAAGCCGGCATCGGACGCGGCTACTACACGGAGGAGCAGATGCACGCGGTCAACGAGCGTGTCGCCGCAGAGTTCGCCAAGTTTGGCGTGGCCTTCCGCAAAATCTACTTCGCTCCCGAGGCGCCCGGCCAGCCAAGCCGCAACCGCAAGCCGTCACCGCAAATGCTGCTCGACGCCCGCGACGAATTTGGCATCGACCTCGCCGCCAGCTACATGGTCGGCGACAAGGTTTCGGATATCGAGTGCGGCTGGAACGCCGGCGTGAAGTGCAGCGTCCTCGTCCGAACCGGCTACGGCCGTGAACACGAACCGCAGCTTGGCAACCCGACCGGCCCGCTGATTGTCATCGACTCAATCGCCGACCTCGCCCTTGGCCAAGCGGGTGATTTAGCGACTGGCTAATTCCGCGCTTTCTGCCGCCGCAATTTTACGACCGAGTTCGTCTTTCACAACATCCCATTGATAAAGAATGCTCGAGTCGAAGTCGGCTCCGTTGGGCCAGCAAATCACACCCACTTCGGCGTCAACAATCACTTGGTTGAAAACCGCTTTATTGCGTAGAGCCCCATAAATCCCCCCGTGCAAAACCGGCTCAAAATCAATCTCCCGATCCGTCCCGTCCGAGAAATGCACTCGCAGCCGATAGTCTCCGATCACCGCCACGGTTGTCACTTTTTCAAAAACGTGCTTTGTCATATTAATGCAACGGTTCAATGCTTCCCGGCAATTTCCCGCTTTGCAGCGCGTTCCAAGCGGTCTGCAACTCTTCCTGATGAATTTCGCCCCATGCCTCGACCAGTCGGCGTTGCCGGTTGGGAAACGATCCTTCAATCATGCCCACCGGGTCAATCGTGAACACGGCCTGATTGCCTTGATGATATGCATGAAAATGCGGCAAGCTGTGCTAACCACCGGCCTCCAAATACATGCGGATGATAATCCCAAAGAATCGCGACAACTCCGGCATGGCACCACCGAACTTTTATCCACGCAAATGCATTGTCAAGTAATTGGCCTGAAAAGGATTGTCTTCAAACGGCGGGGGGGCTTTGGCATACTGCGGCGCGATGCATGATTTTAGCTTCAAGCGCGGGAAGTTGTACTGTGAAAATGTTTCGGTGGCGTCGCTCGCCAAGAAACATGGCTCTCCCCTTTACGTATACTCCCACACCACGCTGACTAGAAATTTCGAGCAACTGGACGATGCCTTGTCGCCGGTCGATCATCTGGTTTGTTACTCGCCCAAGGCGAATTCCAACCTTGCCGTGCTGCGAACGCTGGCCAACGCCGGAAGCGGCTTTGACATCGTCAGCGGCGGCGAACTCCGGCGCGTTATTGCCGCCGGTGGCGATCCGTCGAAGTGCGTGTTCGCCGGCGTCGGCAAGTCGGAGGAGGAAATCGAGCTCGCGCTGAAGAAGGGAATCTACGCGTTCAACGCCGAAAGCGAGCCGGAACTGATACGCATCAACAAAGTTGCCCGCCTCCTCAAAAAGAAAGCGCCAATTGCCGTGCGGGTGAACCCGAACGTGGATGCCAAGACGCACGCCAAGATCACCACCGGCACGTACGACAATAAATTCGGGATCGCCTTTGAGGAAATCGAGGGCGTGTACGAGCGGACGGCCAAGCTGAAGCACCTGCACTTGCGCGGCTTGCAGATGCACATCGGCTCGCAGCTCACCGAGATCGGGCCGTTCGAAAAGGCGGCTAATAAAATTGTGCCGTTGGCCAAGCGCCTGGCTGAAAAACATGGCATCGAGTTTTTCAGCATCGGCGGCGGCGTGGGCATCGCGTACGAGTCGGCACTCGAGAGCGGCGACGCCAAATGGTGGCGATCGCCCAAGCGTAAAAACGTGCTCACTCCGGCTAAGTACGCGGCCAAGCTCGTCCCTCTGCTAAAGCCGCTTGGCTTGCGGATTCTGGTTGAGCCGGGCCGCTTCATCGCCGGCAATGCGGGCATCCTCATCACGCGCGTGGAGTACGTGAAACAAACCGGCGTGAAAAATTTCGTAATCGTCGACGCCGCGATGAACGACCTCGCACGCCCAGCCCTTTACGACAGCTTCCACGAGATCGTGCCGTTGACTCGGAAGGCCGGCGATCATCGGAAAAAGAACCAGATTTCCTCCGATGTCGTCGGGCCAATCTGCGAATCCGGCGATTATTTCTGCAAAAATCGTCCCCTGCCCAAGGTCGGCGAGGGCGATTATCTCGCGCTGCTCAGCGCCGGCGCGTATGGATTCGTGATGGCGTCCAACTACAACGTCCGTCCCTTCCCCGCCGAAGTGCTGGTCAAGGGCAGCCAAGCGGAAGTCGTTCGCAAACGCCAACCAATCAAGCAGTTATGGGCCAGCGAATCCGTCCCCAAATGGCTCGAGTGAGTTAGCCGCAACCGCCAACCGGCATGCACATTTCCCGGAATCCATTCGTACGGTTTCCGGGTTTTTTATTCGTTTGCTTTCTCTTCGTTGTCGGCTGGCTTGTTTGGCAATCGACCAAAGTCAGCATCGACACCAATCCGCTGACGCTGCTCGAGTCGGATCAGCGGCATCAGGAAACCTTCGATCGCATCCAGTCGTTTCTCAACCATGACACGGTGGTGGTTGTCAGCATTGAGAGCGACAACATATTCAGCCAAGCCGGGTTCAATCACATCCGGGCAATCAGCAACGCGCTTGGCCAACAGCCGGGCTTGGTCGATGTCAAAAGCCTGACGCATTCGGTCAAGCCGGTTCGCAGGGGACTCTCGCTCGTGATGGAGCCGTTTGTCCCGGCCGGCCGACTCTCGGGGGATCAGATCGCCGCGATTCGGCAGTTCTCCGTGACGCATCCGCTGGTCCGCAACATCATGGTTTCGCCCGACGGCAAAATCACCCTCATCACGGCAGCCTACAAACGCGACCTCTCCACACCAGCACTACGCCAGGCGTTTCGCGATGAGACGAATCAACAGCTTGCGCCGTTCGACACGCCGGATTACACGATTCGCTCCATCTCGTTGCCGTTTATCGCGGAGGAAATCAGCGATTCGTTTCTTCGCGACTTGAAGCTGGTGTTACCGGTCACGACACTGGTCATCCTGCTCGTCATCGGACTGACGCTGCGTTCATTTCCCTGCCTCGTGTTGCTGTTGCTCAGCGAGTTGACCCTCGTGGCGATGCTGCCCGGGGTGCTGGGCTTGGCCGGTTTTTCACTCTCGCCATACAACCTGCTGCTGCTGCCGCTGCTCGGGGCGATCAACCTGACCATGCTGACCCACCAGTTGACCGCCCTCCGCAGGACTGATGCCGGCCTGACGATGGACGAACGATTTGCCGCGATGCTGCGCGAGGTGTTCCGGCCCAGCCTGTTCGCCGCGATCACGACCGCCATCGGGCTTGGGTCGCTGGCCGTGAGCGTAGTGTCACAGGTTCAGGCTTTCGGGGTCTCGGGAATCGTCGGAATCACAGTCATTTTCGCGTGGAACTTTGGGCCGGGGCTGTCGTTTCTACGCTTGGGTTGCCGCGCTTGGCCAAGCTCCATCCGATTGGGCACCAATGACTTGAGTCAATCTGACGGCCGCTCCCTGTTTCGCCGCCTTGGCCAAGCGGCCTTGGCCAAGCGATGGCCAGCGGGGGTCGCCTTCACGACTCTTTTGCTTCCGGCGCTGGTTGCCGCCGGCCAACTGAACCTCGACATCCGGGCGATTCGGTTTCTTTCCCCGGACAGCCCCACCCGGCAAATGGCTGAAATGGTGGACGCGCGAATGGGCGGCATCAACATCGTCCAGCTGGACTTCGATTCCGGAAGGCCCAACGGGATTAACCGGCTCGACTTTCTGCGCGGGATGCAGGCCGTGCAGGAGTTCGCCGAGGATACCGGCGGCTTCAGCAGCACCTATTCGTACGCATCGTTGATGGCGATGATGAACGGAATCTGGAAAAGCGACGACTCGGACACCCTGTCACTGCCGACCCATCCCCTGACGCTCAACCTGTTTGTCCTCGCCCTAAAGGCAACAAACTATCCGTTTCTTCAGGCGTTGTGTGACGAGTCGCAACAAACCGCGCACCTCGTGTTACGGACAGTCGATCTGCCCAGCGGGGAGTTCGTCCGCCTGCTGGAATCCGTTGAGCAGTTCGCGAAGGAAACCGCGCCGAATGGCGTCACGATTTCAGCCGAGGCCGGGTTGCACACCATCCTCCAAGCCGACCGGGAAATCGTCGATGCCCAGCTCAGCAGCCTGGTCATCACACTCATCGCGATGCTGGCAGTAATGGCGATGCTGTGGCGGTCCGTGCGACTGGCTGTTGTCTCGTTGGGAGTCAGCCTGATGCCGTTGGCGGTGCTGGCGATACTCGCGGCGGGGTTTGCGGTGCCGTTGAATTCCATCACCGCGATGATCGCCGCGCTGGTCTTGGGCATCAGCATCGACGACGCCGTCCATCTCGTCACTCATTGGCTGCTACTGCGGAAGCAGGGCGTTGAACCGGCTGCTGCACTCGCCCAGTCACTTGAAGCCAAAGGGCCGGCCATCCTTTGCACCAGCCTGATTCTAATCGGCTTTTCCGTGGCGCTGGTCTGGGTGAGTTTTCCGCCGGTGCAGCAATTCGGCTGGCTCTCGGCGGCCGCCTACGGAGCCGCCTTGGTGGCTGTGTTGTGGGCGCTCCCGCTGTTTCTGGCGACAAACAGGCGGTAGATCAACCGGCCTGTGCCTTCACCCAATCCGTGACCTTGTTGACCATCACCGCGAGCGCCGCATCGCTGAACACGTGATCGGCCTCGGCGATCTCGAAAAGCTCCGGGCTGTTTGTGGCCTTGGCGATGATGTCCCGTGAGTCGCCAACCGGCACGATGTCATCCTCCGATCCATGCACCAGCAGCCACGGCACGCTGATTTGCGCGCCCAGATCAACGACCGACCCGATCGCCTTCATGTCGTTCATGTAGGTGCTGGAGAGCGGGCACCGTTCCTCCCCCCACATGAAGCCGGTGTCCGGTGTTTCTTCGCCGAACTCGCGCCGGGCAAATTCCTCCGTGTGCACCATGCCAGCCAGCGAGACGAGCGCCTCGATTCGCGGATCAGTGGTAGCCCGGTTGACGCCCACGGCACCTCCCATGCTGTGGCCCACGTAGCAAATTCGCCTCCCACCCACGGCGTCGATCACGCTGCCCAAGTCCCCGGTCTCCTTCGTGATGGTGCAGTCGACGAACGCCCCGCCGGAATCCCCGTTGCCGGCGAACGACATTCGCAACGCTGGAATGCCGGCAGCCTCGAGCCGTTCGGCCAACGCGACAACCAACGGCCGATCCTTGTTGCCGGTCACGCCATGCCCAATGATGACAATGAAGTCGGAACGCGATTCGCCGGAATGAACGGTGTAGTCGAGTGTCTCGCCCTGCTGATTCCTGATTTCTCCAAACATGCCGGGAGGGGGATAGCAAACCGCCGCGCGCTTGGCCAGATTCAAGTTGCGCTTGGCCAAGCTTGTCGAGAGGCGACGGCCTTGCCAGAATCCGCGCCGTGAAATCCGGAAAGAAAAAGCCACGCTACGTGCTGGGCATCGACTTCGGCACCCTCTCCGGCCGGGCACTGCTGGTGAACGCGAATACGGGGGAGGAGGTGGCCTGGGCTGATCATTCCTACAAAAACGCCGTGATCGAGGAGTCGCTGCCCGGCAGCCGGAAGCGGCTCAAGCCCCTCACGGCACTGCAGGATCCGGCCGATTACATCGAGGTTTTGCGCAAGGCCGTGCCGCGGGCGATGCGCTTGGCCAAGGCCAAGCCGGAACAGGTGCTCGGCATCGGGGTGGACTTCACCAGCTGCACCATGCTGCCGACGCTGGCCGATGGCACGCCGCTTTGCTCGCTGAACAAGTGGCGCAACAATCCGCACGCTTGGGTGAAACTGTGGAAGCACCACGCCGCCCAGCCGGAGGCCAACCGGATCAACGAGGTCGGCTCGCGGCGGAAGGAGGATTTCATCACCGCCTACGGCGGCAAATACTCCAGCGAATGGTTTTTCGCCAAGATGCTCGAGACCGTCCGGGAGGCACCCAAGGTTTACGATGCCGCCGAGCGGTTCGTCGAGGCCGGGGACTGGCTCGTGTGGCAGCTCACCGGCAGCGAGAAACGTAGCCTCTCCGCCGCCGGCTTCAAGGCGATGCGCGTGAGCCGGGCCAAGCGGGGTGGATGGACCTATCCCGGCAGGGCGTTTTTCAAGTCACTCGACGCCAGAATGACCAACGTCGTCGCCGACAAACTGGAAAGCGAGACCATCGAGCTTGGCAGCAACGCCGGCGGGTTGACGGCGAACATGGCCAAGGCAACAGGGCTGCCCGCCGGGACGCCGGTTGCCGCAGCCAACATTGACGCCCACGCCGCCGTGCCAGCCTGCACGGTCACCGATGCCGGCAAACTGGTGATGATCATGGGCACCAGTACCTGCCACCTGCTCGCCGCCAAGCGCGAAAAACCGGTGGAGGGCATTTGCGGCGTGGTGCAGGACGGCGTAATCCCTGGCCTCTGGGGCTACGAGGCAGGCCAATCGGGCGTCGGCGATCTCTTCGCATGGTTCGTGCAAAACGGCATCCCGGCGGAACTTGGCCAAGCGGCGAAGAAAGCCAGACAGGACATTTACCAATACCTCGAGACCCAGGCGGCCAAGCTAAAGCCGGCCGAGAGCGGCCTGCTGGCGCTGGATTGGTGGAACGGAAACCGCTCGGTGCTGGTCGATGCCGACCTGAGCGGGTTGCTGCTTGGCCAAACCCTGGCCACGCGGCCGCATGAGATTTACCGGGCATTGCTCGAGGCGACGGCGTTCGGCACGCGACAGATCATCGAGGCTTTCACGTCGCAGGGAGTTGCGATCGATGAACTTTATGCCTGCGGCGGGTTGGCGGTGAAAAACCGGCTGCTGTTGCAGATTTATTCCGACGTCACCGGAAGGCCAATCAAGATCGCCGCAAGCGAGCAGGCCAGTGCGCTTGGGGCCGCGATGTTTGGTGCGGTGGCCGCCGGGGTGTACAGCGACATCGGCCAAGCAGCCCGGAAGATGGCGCGTGTGCGACGTAAAATCTACAAACCAAACACCAGACGCAACAAAACCTACGATCTACTTTACCGAGAATACAACAGGCTGCACGACCAGTTTGGCCGAGATCCAAACAGCAGCATGAAGGTGCTCAAGAAACTACGAAACCAAGCGCTTGGCCATTAAGCCGAAATTATCTAAGGGGCAATGGATCGCTTCGACGCAGTACTTTTTGACATGGACGGCGTGATCGTCGACAGCGAGCCGATTCATGAAATGTCGTTTTTGGAACTCTGGCAGGAGATGGGTTACGGCGACAATCACGGCATCCACTTTCCCGATTATTACGGCCAATCAGACCGGGTGGTTTGGGAGTCATTTATTGAGAAACACCAACCCTCACAAACAATTGGCGAATTGATCGGGCTCAGGGAGAAACGGCTGGTTCAAATGCTGCGCGACAAGCAGCCTATCTTCGATGGTGTCCCGAAATTGGTTCAGTGCTTGGCAAAGCAACTTCCACTTGCCGTTGCCTCAGGTTCTGTTCATAGAATTATTGACGAAGTCCTGGCAATGCGAGACTTGCGCCGTTATTTCCGGTGCACTGCAAGTTCAGAGGATGTAGAAAAGCCCAAGCCTGCCCCAGATACCTTCCTACTGGCGGCCAGGCGCCTGAGTGTGATGCCTAAAAAGTGCTGTGTGATCGAAGATACCGTTTCCGGAGTTCTGGCCGGCAAGGCGGCTGGAATGACGGTTTTGGCCATCACAAATACGTTCAAGGCAAATGCACTAGAGCAAGCGGGCGCGGATCAGGTATTTCAAACTTATGAGGACATTGGCGGTTTCTTTGAAATCAGTTAGGAAAACCCAGGAAACCTAAAACTCTCGAATCGAATCCAAACATTCCTCTTGAGATCTCCCCCATTCGGAATAAGCCAAAGGGAATATTCGCATCCCGGCACGCTTTAACATTTTATATCGCTCCAAGCTAAACGCATCCTCGAATCGACCAGGAAAACCGATTAAATCGATCCCCAACGTTCTCCCTTTTTTCTGAATTACAAGATCCATTTCCAAACCGGCCACATCAAACGACGGCCACACCTTATATCCCGCTTTATTTAACGCATCGTGCACAGGGTGAGCGGAATCGGGGAGTTGTGATAATTGCCCACAGGTCGGTTCCTGATAATAACCCCGCAAGTACAACAAATAAGAAGCTAGCAACGAATTTTTATTTAAATCGCTCTCTCTAATGGAAAGAAAGACGACCTGCTCCACTCTAGCTCTAGTAACCATGACATTGAACACATCTGATTGGTTCATATATCGAAACGCAGTAGCGGACGATTTCTCATCCAACACAAACGAAAGGCACATAATATCGCGTTCTTCTCCTTGGAATGAATGAGGCGTACCAACCAAGATTTTGTGTTTTTGTATTGCCTCAATGGGTATTTCACGAAGAATCAACTCTCCGAGATAATCAGCCTGATGCCTAAACGGTGTGGTTACGCCAATACTTTGCGAGTACTCGGGATCTAAGTGACTTTGAGATTCAACTGTATCCAGAATCAATTTTAATAGTTTCTCAGATTCATTTCTGTTAATGCCATTTTTTTCACGAACACCATTACACTGTATCACCTGAATATTTCGGAATTGGATCAACTCCGGGTTTTGCGTCATAATACGAAGTGAACCATTGTAAAAATGCCGATTGCTGAATTGAATGATATCGGGACGGCTCCGGTAATGCTCATCCAAGAATTGGACTCGTTTTTGTTCGGTTATCGTCTCCTCTGCAAGATCAAGAATACTCTTGGAGCGGTAGTCCAATTGATCTGCAACTTCCGCACCCAGTCCTTCTTTCGAGGCCAGTATGGTTTGCTTGCTTCTAGCAAGAAAAGAGACATGTCGCAGTTGCTTTGGATCTCCGACAATAGCAACCCGCTTGGCCCGTTGCAGGATAGGCAGACAACTCGCGATATCACATTGAGTTGCTTCATCTATTATTGCCAAATCAAACATTTCCGGGATCAGCGGCATATTATCGTGAATATCCGAATTCTTAGACATCCAAACAGGAAATGTTTTCAAGATCATCCCAATATCCAGTTTTGAAAGTATATCGCGCTGTTTCGAGCCCGTCCTAGCTCTGAGGGATTTAAGAAAATCCATCAATGTTTTTCGATTAGTCTGTCATAACTCTATGAAAATGTCCTCTTTTGAACTCGCTTAAAATGTCCTCATGG
>JACKQG010006027.1_pt1 | contig 13028 bp, 11 predicted proteins | sample 8237621 | NCBI WGS metagenome assembly JACKQG01 (sample SAMN15677084, study PRJNA649215) | marine metagenome | biome: marine; feature: Black Sea; material: saline water; isolation source: suspended particulate matter (SPM) from the Black Sea western gyre | collected 2013-06-09/2013-06-10 | depth...
CTTGAAATATTCAAGACCCTCCCCCTTTTTCATGTCCAGCCAGGCAAGGTTATTCAATGGTTTACCAAGTTCAGGATGAAGCCTTTTTGCAAGACTTGAAAAATGGTCTGCTATCTTGGCACCAGCACCCCGGCTGCCGGAGTGGGTTAAAAATGCGATATATTCTCCTGATTTTAGTCCGATATCATCCTGGAGTAAAGTCAATTTGCCAAATTCTGCAAAATGATTTCCTGACCCACTGGTTCCTAATTGTTTATGGGCCTTGTCTTTTAATGATTTAACCACATGGCTGAATGCCCAGTCTTCATCCATGACGTAATGCTGCCTGGGGCTGTTGAATTCTTCTCCCACACCAAATTTTGTCTGGGTTTCAAGGGCCTGCCTGAATCTGTCTTTATTGGTTTCATACTCCCCAAAAGGGATGGGAAGTACAGATAATTTCATCCGGCAGGCAATGTCAACTCCCACTGCATAGGGGATGACAGCATCCTTAACGGCCAGGACACCGCCTATGGGAAGCCCGTATCCTTTATGGGCATCCGGCATCAATGCGCCTTTAATGGAAATAGGCAGACTTACAGCATCGTCCATTTGCGATATAGCGGCAGGGTCGAGATCTTTTCCCCAAATAGTATATTTAGCCTTTTTTGTCATATGGTTGTTGCTTTTTAAATTAAGAAAGACTGCCTGATTCTGATAGATCAAGAAGCCCTTCAAGGTTTTTAATTAAAATAGTTTTTGTCTGTACCTCAATATAAGAAGAGTCCATCATTTTTTTTAATATTCTGGAAACGGTTTCAGGTGTGGTACCTATCAGGTTGGACAATTGTGCCTTTGAAATGGGAAGTACCACCTGTTTTTCGTTTTTCTGTTCTTTGGAAAGGGTGAGAATATAGGCTGCAAGCCTTGCTGGAACTTCTTTTAAACTCAAATTTTCAATCTGCACGGTAAAGTCCCGAAGCCGCTTGGACAAATCTGCCAGCAGGATCATCCCGAGCCCGGGTGTTGCAGTAATCAAATCTACAAATTTATTCCTGGGAAGGAAAAGAATTACAGATTTTTCTAGGGCCATGGACGAGGCTGGAAAATTTTTTCCTTCAAAAACCGGAACCTCGCCAAAGGTGTTACCGGGACCGTAAATATGAAGGATCTGCTCTTTACCCTCAAAGGAAAGTTTAAAAACTTTAATTTTCCCTTTTTCAACCATATAAAACCCGTCTCCCTTATCTCCTTCATGAAAGATCATCTCTCCCCTGTCAAACTTGAGAGTTGAGGCAATGGAAGTTATTTTTTCCAGGTGTTCATCAGAAAGGCCTGAAAAAAGAGGGATTGTTTTTAGGTTTTTAATAATATACAGTTAACTCCTGTTAATGTTCAAAAATAATTAAAATACTTCAAAAGCCAAAAAAAATCAAAAAAAGTAGATTACTTGATCCAGGTCAAGGATTTATATTCTTTTTTATAATAAGTTCCAATCAGGATGTAAAGATTAATTGTTTGTCAACCATAGTATAAGGAGAAAGAAACATGTTTTGTTTTCAATGTCAGGAAGCAGCTAAAAACCAGGGATGCACCATCAAAGGTGTTTGTGGAAAAGAAAATGATACAGCCAATCTTCAGGATCTGTTGATTTATAATCTTAAGGGAATAGGCGTTATTGCAAGCGCTGCCAAGGCCCAGGGTGCAGCAACCCCTAAAGAGACGGGACTGTTTGTTGCCCAGGCGCTTTTTACCACTATAACAAATACCAATTATAATGAAGAAAATTTGAAAGATTGGATTTTGCAGGCCCAGAAAGTCAAAAAAGAATTATTTGAAAGCATGAAAGATAAAGTGGGAAGCAACCTTCACGAAAGTGCCACATGGTATTCCGATGATGTGACTTCCTTTAGCTCCAAGGCGCAAACAGTGGGAGTCCTTTCAACGGAAAATGAGGATGTAAGATCCCTTCGTGAACTTCTTGTCATAGGCTTAAAAGGGATTGCAGCTTATGCAGACCATGCATCAGTCCTGGGGGTCGAAAAAGATGAAATTTATGATTTCCTGTTTAAAGCCCTTGCATCCACTACACAGGATCTTTCTGTAGATGAAATGGTGGGCATGGTCCTTAAGGCAGGTGAGGTGGCAGTCACCACCATGGCAGCTCTTGATGAAGCCAACACAACAGCCTATGGCCACCCGGAACTTACTGAAGTTAATCTCGGTGTCGGATCAAACCCTGGAATACTGATATCAGGTCATGATCTTAAAGATATGGAAGAACTTTTAAAACAGACCCAAGGAAAGGGAGTGGATGTATATACCCATGGTGAAATGCTTCCTGCCAATTATTATCCTGCTTTCAAGAAATTTGTCCATCTTAAAGGTAATTACGGCGGTTCATGGTGGCACCAAAATGAAGACTTTCAATCCTTTAATGGTCCGATTCTCATGACCACCAACTGCATTGTTCCCATGAAAAATAAAAACACTTACAAGGAAAGGGTCTTTACCACTGGTGTTGTTTCCTATCCTGGTACACAGCATATTGCTGACAGAGTGAAGGGTGGATCCAAGGATTTTTCAGGGATTGTTGCTCTTGCCAAAACCTGCGAGGCACCGGAAGAACTTGAAACCGGCAAAATTGTCGGTGGGTTTGCCCGCAACCAGGTATTGGCCCTGGCTGACAAAGTAGTTGATGCTGTAAAATCAGGTGCAATCAAACGTTTTGTTGTCATGGCTGGCTGTGACGGCCGTCAAAAAGGAAGAAATTATTTTACTGAAGTTGCTGAGAAATTGCCTAAGGATGCAGTAATTTTGACTGCCGGATGTGCAAAATACAGATACAATAAACTGAATCTGGGTGATATCGGCGGTATCCCGAGAGTGCTTGATGCAGGACAGTGCAATGACTGCTATTCTCTGGCTGTGATAGCCCTTAAACTCAAAGAGGTTTTTGAGCTTGAGGATATCAACGATCTTCCTATTTCCTTTGATATTGGATGGTATGAACAAAAAGCGGTCGCCGTTCTTCTGGCCCTTCTGCACCTGGGTGTGAAAGGTATCCGTCTTGGGCCAACACTGCCGGCTTTTGTATCGCCGACTGTCCTGAACGTACTTGTTGAAAACTTTGATATTAAACTGATTAAAGAAGCTGATGCAGATGTAGAAGCCATTATGCAGGGTAGATAATTAAAAAGTAGTGAGATATGAGATATGAGTGGTGAGAAATAGAGTGTTTTTTCTCTCAATACTCATATCTCACTACTCAAATCATTTGTTAAAAGGAGGCTTAAAATGAAATGCCCGGGACAAGACACTCAATACTGGAATAAAGAGGCCATCTTTGAAACTAAATGTCCGGAATGCGGTCATCCCATGGAATTTTTCAAAGATGATGCAACTCGAAGATGTGCAAACTGCAAGAAAAAAATTGTTAATCCCAAGATGGATTTTGGCTGCGCTTCCTATTGCAAATTTGCCGAGCAATGTCTTGGTGCCCTGCCTGAAGAGTTTATTGCCAAAAGAGACGATCTCTTAAAGGATCGGGTGGCCGTAGAAATGAAAAGATATCTTGGAACAGATTTTAAACACATCGGGCATGCAGCAAAGGTTGCAAATTTTGCAGAGAAAATCGGGAAAAAAGAAAAAGCAAATCTTGCAGTGGTACTTTGTGCGGCGTATCTATATGATATCGGAGTAAAAAATGTTCTTGAAAAATATGATTCCATTGAGCCTGAATACATAGAACAAGAGAGCCCGAAAGTGGCCAGAGAACTCATGGAAAAACTGGGAGCAAAAGAAGAATTGATCATTGAGGTAATTGATATCGTGGGAAACCATCACCGTCCGGTTGAGGATGATAATATAAACCGCAAAGTTCTGCATGATGCGGATATGCTCACCCATATGGCAAGTTGCGAAAAGAAAAACGGCGTTGATGATGAAGAATTTCGCAGCAAACTTGACCGGCTTTTTTTAACGACGGCTGGAAATGAGTTGGCAAAACAAGTGCTGATAGAAGCGAATTAGGAAATAGTGTTGAATCATAAGCGCACCAGAAGAATGCTTATAATTCAAATCAATATAGAATGAGGGGGACTATTATGAAAGTGATGAGAAAAATAATAAAAATAGATGAAGAATTATGTGATGGCTGCGGAAACTGCGTGCTTGCCTGTGCAGAAGGTGCGATTCAAATTATAGATGGCAAGGCAAAAGTTATTGCAGATAAGTATTGTGATGGTTTAGGAGCCTGTATTGGTGACTGTCCCCAGGATGCTTTAAAAATTATAGAAAGAGAGGCAGATGATTTTGATGAAGAGGCCGTAGAAGAGTTATTGAAACAGCAGAAAACAGAAAAAAAAGTGGCAGAACCAGTTGCCTGTGGATGCCCTTCGACGGCGATCCATACATTTCCAACAGCAAAGGAAGGATCTTGTGACTGCGCCAATAAACCAATCATGCAGGCATCTGGCGGCACATCCTGTCTGGGCCACTGGCCGGTTCAGATCAAGCTGGTTCCGGCGGGAGCACCTTTTCTTAAAGGCTCAGATCTAATTATTGCAGCTGATTGTGTGCCCGTGGCCTATCCCACATTTCATGCAGATTTCTTAAAAGGAAATGCTGTGATGATAGGATGCCCCAAATTTGATAATGCTGAAGCATATGTTGAAAAGCTCTCCCAGGTATTTAAAGTGTCAGGGATAAAAAGTATCACATCCGTTGTCATGGAAGTGCCTTGCTGTTCTGCCATGCCGATAATTATTAAGAAGGCCCTTGAAAAAGCAGATGTTGATATCCCGCTTAAAGAAGTTGTGATCAGTGCCCGTGGACAAATACTTTCATGAAGTGGTCCAGCGATGCAGAAAGTGCCATTTTAAAAGTCCCATTTTTTGTAAGGAAAAAAGTTAAAAAAAAAGTTGAAGATTTTGTTGGACAAAAAGGAAAGACATCTGTTGAATTGTCAGATGTGACTGAGTTGAAAAAAAAGTTCTTGTCCAAAGGTGGGATGGAAAAAGAAATCAAGGGATATGAGGTTACCGCCTGCTTTGGGGAGGCCGGATGCCCTAACACGGCAAATTCATGCGCCCAGCTTGCAAAAGATATTGAAGCAATTATGAAAAAAGAGAATATCCTTTCCTTTTTAAAAGAGAATGTAAAAGGGGATCTAAAGTTCCATCATGAGTTCAGGATTGCACTTTCCGATTGCCCTAATGCCTGCTCAAGGCCCCAGATCGTGGATATCGGTATCATTGGATCGGTTCTTCCAGGGATTTTCGATGAAGCCTGCACCCTTTGCAGCTCCTGCGTGGAGGTTTGTGATGAAAACGCTGTTACACTGGATGAAGAAAAAGAAACGCCTTTGATTGATTATGGTAAATGCCTCTTGTGTGCTAAGTGTATAAGGGCGTGTCCCACTGGAACCATTGGGGAAAAAGAAAAAGGTTTTCGGGTAATGCTGGGCGGAAGATTGGGGCGCCACCCCAGACTTGCCATGGAAATTCCAAAAATTCACTCTCATGACGAGGTGTTAGAGATTGTAAAAAAGTGCCTGAAGTTTTATAAAGAAAACTCTAAAATCGGCCAGAGGTTTTCCCATCTTTTTTCCTCCGTGGATCAGATTATTGATGTTTAGAATAATATATCCCTCCTTCTGTTTTTTTAAAACATATCCATAATGCTCCAGTAAGGTGATCAGCCTGGAACGGGTTATGGAAAATTTCTTATGGCAAATATCCAGTTGTTAGAGACCTTTGAAAAGGATATTGCCAGAGTAAATACTTTAAACAGATGGTGTTTGTAAGAAATTTACCTACATTAGAATCAGAAATCCTCCAATTGATTCATTGACACCATATTTAGTAGCCTGTTAACCGGTAAGAACGGATTATTATGTTTTAACAACAAACACAGGAGGATCGTATGAAAAGTAAACATTTATTAATCATTGGATTTATCGCTGTACTCACTATGGCATTTTGCCAGACAGCCTTTGCAAAGGAAAGACTCGTATTTGGTGGCGGTCCTGCAGGAGGAACATTCCAGGTGGTTGCTAATGCAGTCCAGGTGTATGGCCCCCTAAAAGATGCTGCCGAGTTTAAAATTCAGGCACAGTCTTCAGCAGGTTCAGTGGAAAATCTTAGAAAAACAAATGATGGCAAACAGCAGTTTAGTGTTGTTTATTCCGGTCATGTTTATCTAGGTCGAAACGGTATGATGAAAAATGATACCAAGAAATATGAAGATGTTCTGGCTGTTGCATGGCTCTATGGAGCACCGGGTCAGCTTGTTGTCCGTGCAGGTTCTGGAATTAAAAGTGTCAAAGATCTGGTTGGCAAAAAAGTGGGTGTTGGTAATGCCGGCTCTGGAGCATTTGCAAATTGTGAGCTCTTTTTCACCCACATGGGTGTCTGGGATAAAATTGAAAGAAATGCAATGGGTTACAATGATGCAGCACAGGCATTTGGTAACAACCAACTGGATGCTTTCTGGCTGTTTACAGCTTTTCCGAGCGGTGCTGTCATAATGGCGGCACAGACAAATGATATAGCCCTTGTAAACCTTGATGCAGATGCTCAAGCAGGCGGATTTTATAAGAAATATCCGTATTTTGCAAAACTGTCTGTTCCTGCTGGAACCTATAAGGGTGTAGATTATGACTCTCCTTCTTTTCAGGATTCAGCCCTCTGGGTAGCCCATTCAGGCGTGTCTGCAGATGCTGTATATAAAATACTTTCTTTGATCTATACGGATGAGGGACTGGCTCATATGCATGCTGCTAAAAAGACATTTAAGAAGATGGCCCTTGCAACTGGCGCTGACGGTGTTGTAACTCCTTTCCATCCAGGTGCTGAAAAATTTTGGAAAGAAAAAGGTATTTTAAAATAGACACACATTAGTTTTAAGAGTATTAATTATTAAAGATACTGGTTTTTAATTCAAGAAAACTCGTATCCTCTAACCGGTAACTGAATCATCGGGGGCAGATTTAAAATCTGTCCCCAGTGATTGCAAACAACAGGAAGGCAAGCCGTGTATGAAAAGTTAAATAGATTTGAGAAAATTTTCTTTGATGCATGTTCAGTGGCGCTGGTTGTTTTTTACTCTTATGCTGCGATCATTCAGCCCATGGCAACCCAGTATCATAGGGGAGTTTATGTAATTATAACCTATGTTCTTGTCTTTCTATTGTATAAGTCCAAATCTAAGATTATGAGAGTTGTGGACTATAGCCTCATACTCCTTTCCTTTGTCTCCATCGGATACTGGATCTATATGTTTGAGGTCATTAATTACCGGACAGGCGCTGAAACAACAACGGATATGGTATTTGCCATTATCGGTGTTTTAATTGGTATTGAACTGGCCAGACGGGTAGTGGGCAATGTATTTGTTTTTTTGGGCGTAGTCATGCTGACCTATGGAGTTTACGGGTATCTGGCACCGGATCTGGTTTCCCATGCAGGCGCTCCGTTTACGGAGTTGTGTGTCAGTATATTTTATAAGAGTGATGGGGTTTTTGGTATTATGGCCAATGTTCTGGCCACCTATGTGATTTTGTTTGTGCTCTTTGGTGCTTTTTTAGAAAAATGCGGTGCTCAGAAATTTTTTATTGACTGGCCCCTTGCTGCCGTTGGGCATACAATTGGCGGGCCTGCCAAGGTTTCGGTTATTGCATCAGGACTTTTTGGTTCCATTTCAGGATCAGCCATTGCAAACGTTGTTTCCACAGGTATGTTTACCATTCCCATGATGAAAAAAGCAGGATTTAAACCCCATGTGGCAGGCGGTATAGAGCCTGCTGCTTCCATAGGCGGAATGTTTATGCCCCCGATTATGGGGGCCGGCGGATTCATAATGGCAGAGCTCACAGGCGTACCTTATTCTACAATCATGCTTGTGGCCATATTTCCGGCGTTGATGTATTTTTTCAGTGTTTTCTGCATGGTCCATTATGAAGCCAAAAAACATAATATCGTGGGCGAAAAATCAAAAGTTTCAGCCATGGAAATTTTTAAAAAAGAATGGTTCTATATAGTTCCCTTGGTGGTCATCACCATTTTTATGCTCTATGGGTTTTCTCCCGGATATTCAGCCATTCTAGGGCTTGTGTCCTGTATTGTCATCAGTTATGCCAGAAAAGAGACAAGGATCGGTCCCAAAAGATTTGTTATAGCTTCAAGAGAAGGGACTATCAACAGTCTCAAGATTGGTGCTACTGTGGGTATTATTGGTATTATCATCGGTGTTTTAACTTTCTCGGGCCTGGTGCTTACCTTTGCCGATATCATGATTCAGATGGCAGGCGGTTCTTTATTGCTGACCATTTTTCTGGTTGCCCTTGCATCACTTGTGCTGGGAATGGGCGTGCCAGTGACAGCAGCCTATCTCATCACTGCAGTGGTTGCTGTTCCAGCTCTCACCCATCTGGGAGTAAATGAACTTGCAGCCCATATGATTGTTTACTGGCTGTCACAGGATTCCAATATAACCCCCCCTGTCTGCATTGCTGCATTTGCCGGTGCAACCATTGCAAAAGCCAATATGTGGAGAACAGCGTTTTCAGCATTCAAATTTGCAAAATTTTTATACCTTGGTCCCATTCTTTTCGGATATGTCCCTGGCTTTTCCCTTGATGGCAGTTCAACGGACATTATTAAGGCATTTGTCCTGATTCTGTTCGGGACCTGGGCTTATTCATGGTTTCTCAGTGGTATCTGGATAGGCAACATAAAAGACCTTTTTAAGAAAACTTCAGCATAAAAGACTTTCTTTAAAAAATTGAATCACCCCTGACATTTTGTCCTTGTCAGGGGTGATTTTTTTTATTTTCATGAACCATAAAGTTTTTATTGAAAAAATTAGTTGCATCATCAACGATTTTGTACAATATTAAATGGAAAAAAGCTTAGAAAGCCGGAATAAAGATAAATATGGTTATATAGATCTATTGATTTGGTAATAATTTTAATTTAGAAATAAGACATAATTTATGGAAACATTTGAGAAAGTCATTGACACATCTATTGCATATTTGGTGGGCCGAACATCCAGATCAATTATTAAAAGACTGACGAAAAAATTTTCAGATGCCGGGTTTGATGTAAGTTATGAACAGTGGAGCATACTTGTTCATTTGTATCGAAAAGACGGGCAGACCCAGCAGGAGCTCTCCAATATAGCAGTAAAAGATAAGGCTGCTATTACAAGGCTTTTGAATGTTCTGGAAAAAAAGAATATTGTGTTAAGAATCCCGGACAGGAATGATAAGAGAAGCAAGCTTGTCTATCTTACCAATAAAGCAAAAGCTTTTAAAGCAGATTTGATTGCTGTTGTGGAAGAATTGTTAGAAGAGGCAGAGCATGAAATTTCTTCAAAAGAAATAGCCCAGTGCAAAGCCACTTTAAATAAAATATTCGCAAATTTTGACCGGCTGAATCAGTAAATCATAATTCCACCAATTTGTTTTGAATGGCATACCTGGACAATTCGGCATTGTTTCGTATATTTAATTTTTTTAATATTCTGGCTCGATAGGTATCAACGGTTTTGACACTGATATTATAGGATATTGCGATTTCCCTGTTTGTAGAGCCCATGGCAAGCTTTCGCAAGACTTGAAGTTCTCTCATGGACAGGGATTCTGTAAGGCTCCCTTTTTTATTTCCCCGGATCACTCTAAGGGCCAAAGCCTCGCTTGCCTTTTCAGTCAAATACCGTCCTCCGGCATGGATTTTTTTTACAGCTGCCACAAGCTGTTCAGGAGCTGACTGCTTTGTGACATATCCCATGGCGCCTGCTTCTATTGCCCTGATAACATATTGCTCTTCATCATGCATGGTCAGAATAAGGACTGGCACATCCGAACAATAACTGGTTAACCGGGCCACCACCTCAAGTCCATCCATGCCTGGCATGGAAATATCAATCACTGCAACATCAGGTTTTTTATTTATAGCTTCATCCAAAGCAGTTTCCCCGTCCGCTGCTTCTGCAATCACCTCAATCTCATTGCTGTCTTCCAGAACTCTTCTTAAGCCCTCTCTGACAATATAGTGGTCATCTGCAAGAAGTACCTTTATCATGCATTATCCTTTTATTTTGACTTTACAGCAAACACTTGTTCCCTGGGACAATCGGGAAGATATGTAAAGTTTTCCACCGACAAGATTGGCCCGCTCTCTCATTCCTTCAAGTCCGAATCCGTTAACGCCGTTGTTATTGAGAACGTCAAATCCACACCCATTGTCCTGTATTAAGAGGACGATTTCATCATCTTCTGTTTTTAATTCAACTATAATGGTGGTTGCCTTTGAGTATCGAAGGGAGTTGGTCACAGCCTCCTGGCCAATTCTATATAATGCTGTGGAAAGAGTATTTTTGATTTTGGGGATCTCACCGTGCTTGAATACACAGGAGACATTAGATCGTTTTTCAAAATCAGATAACAAAGATTCCAATGCATCAACAAGCCCAAGGTCATCCAGCACCCTTGGTCTTAAGCGATAGGCCATGTCTCTTACATCATTAATGGTATCATCGATTAATGAACACATTTTCCCGGCCCTGTTTCCAGCCTTTTCATCAAAATTCATTAGAAATTTTTCAACCCATACCGCATCAATACGAAGGGCTGTCAACACCTGTCCCAGGTGATCGTGGAGTTCCCTTGCAACCAGAGCTTTTTCCCTTTCCTGGGAGGCAATAATGTTTTTGGACAGATTTTTTAAATTATCCTGGGCTTTTTCAAGCTGGATGGTCCTCTTTTTGACCTGCTGTTCAAGATCCTGAGAATATTGCGATAGCTTTTCTGTGGCTATTTGAAGATCTTTTTGAGCATGATTTTTTTCAGTAACATCCATACTCACAGCAAGGGATCGAACAACATTGCCGTTCTCATCCCTGACCCCATAGCAGGATAGCAGGGTATCCATTTTTTCGCCGTTCTTTTTAACATAGGTATAGGGAATATCTTTGCAGAATCCAGTTTTGAAAAATATGGGGAAAATAACATTGATGGCATATTTTTTTGATTCAGGTGTAAAAAAGCTGATGAGGGGTTTGCCAATGACATTTTCCCTTTTGTATCCCATCACTTCTACCCAGTGATCAGAAACCCGGATGATTTGTCCTTTAATATCAATTGAATGAAGCATGACCGGGGTTTTGTGGTAGATATGTCTATACCTTTCTTCACTGAGGCGAAGTTTTTTTTCTGCTTTTTTACGTTTTGTAATTTCCTGTATCCCCAGCAAATAAAGAATCAATACCAGAATACCGGTCAGGATTAACACGGATGTGGTAGCAGGTCCGATAACCCTGACAAAGGGCTTGGATACCTGTTTTGTAATTTCCTTGTAATTTCTTAAGTTAATGATTTCCCAGTCAGGATAATTTTCTACAGCCAGGCTTGAAAAAAGGTATTGAACATTGTTTTTATCTGTTACATAACCGGTTTTATCCTTTGAAAATCCGGTCCAGGCCCAGGGACCAATACCAAATTGTCTAGAATTTTCTATTGTCTGGATTTTTTTTTCATCTGGTTTCCAAAGGAAATTAAACTTTAAGTTGTCTTTGTTGGAGATAAAAATAACACCATCAGGATCAACAAAAAGGAGAATATCATCGGATTTTGGAAACAGCTTTGTTTCAACAAATTCCACTGAAGCCTTGATGACAGCAACCCCAAGGACATTATGACTGGTTTCATCATAAATAGGGTGAGAGTAATAAACACCTCTTTTTCTGGAAGTGGTGCCAAGGGCAAGATAGGTTGCAGGCATGCCTTTGATGGCTTTTTTATAGTAGGGTCTGAAAGCAAAATCATTTCCCACAAAACTGTCTTTGGCATTTCGATTGCTCGAGCATAAGGTAATACCATTTTTATCCATTAGATAGCTGACTTCAAGATCAAGGGATTTTGTAAAATTATCAAGAATCTGATTGGCTTTGTAAATTGATTCCAGGTTGGTATCGGCAAGCACTATGGCTAATTCTTTGATACCTGCAAGGGTCTTAACCGGTTTGATATGTTCTGAAAGATAGTAGGATAGCTGGTCTGTCAAAAGGTTCAGTCTGGAATATGCGTCTGCTTCTGTTTTTTGAAAAGCAGCGTTTCTATAAGAGTAATAATATAAAAGTCCACCAGCTGTAGCTGATAAAAAAGCAAACAAAGCCAATATTAATATGATGATTCGAAGTCGCATAAAACAAGTATATCTATATGGTCTAATTTTTTCAATGATTTTAAAAGGTTAATTAAGAGGATAAAACATTGTTTATTTTTTCCCCTTTTAAAAAATATTGTGAAGCTGTAAGATTCCTTATATATACAAATAATAATTTTTCTAATATAAGAAAAAAGGGGTAGTCTATGCCGGTTATCACATTTAATGCATTTTCATTTTTACAGAAAAAGCTGAAAGAAAAACAAATTGGATATTCAAATGTGACCATGACGTTGAAACCAGGATTCCGTGCAAAAGATTTAATCAGGCAGGTTCAATTAGAACCTGAAGAGGTTGAGGTCGTGTTTATTAATGGGAAAGTAGCTCCTTTTGATACGATAATTCAAGACAATGATCGAGTAGCCCTGATACCACCTGGAACGCCAGGACCTTACAGGGTTCTGCTCGGGTTCAAAAATAAAAACTTATAGTGACACAAGGTAACAGCCATATTCGAGCATTTATTGCCATATCTCTTCCAAAGGAGATCAAAAAATTTTTATATGATCTTCAGGGGAAATTGGGAAAATCAGGCATCAAGGCCTCCTGGCCAAAGGCTGAAACCATGCATTTAACCCTGAAGTTTTTTGGAAATGTAAATGTCAGCAGGATTGATGCTATTAAAGCATGCATGATCAAGGCGGTAGAAGGAATACCAATTCATTCTTTGTATGCCTCAGGTATAGGGGTGTTTCCATCTGTAAAAAATACCAAGGTCATCTGGTCTGGAACAAGAGGACAGACAGATGTTTTGGAAAAACTTGTTAATCGTCTGGAGGATATCTTTTTTGAGGACACGGAAATTAAAAGGGAGAATAG
>JACKQG010006028.1_pt1 | contig 13027 bp, 14 predicted proteins | sample 8237621 | NCBI WGS metagenome assembly JACKQG01 (sample SAMN15677084, study PRJNA649215) | marine metagenome | biome: marine; feature: Black Sea; material: saline water; isolation source: suspended particulate matter (SPM) from the Black Sea western gyre | collected 2013-06-09/2013-06-10 | depth...
TACACTATGTCCTAACTAAAGTCAACTATTATTTTTGATGGCCGAAAGTCATGTAATAACGTAAATCTAACGACTGATGCCAACAGCCACTTAGCGGGGGAAGCCTCCTGTACGAGAATGGGCCCCCAAGTAGCTCGTCGGAGCACAGGAGGCTTCCCCCGCGGACTATGCAACACCTAACCCCTTTATATGATTATCAAGTCTACGTTTGACTGTTGCACACAGTTAATAAGAAACGCGGAAGGTTTGTCCCATTATAGTACAGTAACTATATTGTAGAAAGAGTGAAGCAGTAAAAGTAAATGGTAAGGAATAAAAACCTCAAAAAGCGTATTGATGAATTAAGCAAAAACGTTAGCAAGAGTCAACGGCAGACCCCCTCTATATAAGGAATGATCGGCATATGAAAATAACAACCTTGATTGAAAACAGAGAGAGCACCACCAAACCGGGCCTTACTTCAGAATGGGGTTTATCTTTGCATATTGAGTTTAATAATCATTCGATTCTTTTTGATACAGGGGCTTCAGGTGCATTTGTCGATAATGCGGAACATTTGTCTGTAAAGGTCGATTCCGTTGACGTGGCGGTTCTGTCACACCATCACTTTGACCATGGTGGTGGTCTTGAACGTTTTTTTGAGCTGAATTCAAACGCCAAGGTGTATCTTGCGGATGCTCCCGATGGTGAGTGCTATATTAAGATTATGGGGTTTTTGAAAAAATATATCGGCTTAGATCGTGCCATCATGGATGACCACTGGGAACGCTTCGAGATTGTCGGCAAAACCACTGAAATTCTTCCCGGCGTTTTTATCTTTCCAAAAATCATTGACACGCATCCCAAACCCCGTGGGAATAAACAGCTTCACGTGAAAACAGAAGGAAAGCTGTCACCTGATGATTTCTCTCATGAAATTGTGATGGCCGTCAAAGAGAACGGAAAGTTGGTAATTTTCACAGGTTGTTCGCACAACGGTATCCTCAACATGATTGATACAGTAGCGAAAGAGTTTGAGTATGTCCCCATCAAGGCGGTCATCGGCGGATTTCATCTTGTGGCCTCGCCGCCGTTCAATTTTATGGCGAGAAAAAGGAAGGATGTTGAAAATATAGGTAAATCAGTCTTGAACTATCCCGTTGAGATGACATATACAGGGCATTGCACAGGCAAAAAGGCATTTAACGTCCTAAAGTCCGTAATGGACGACCGGATCAAGGATATGCAGACAGGGAGCAGTTTTGATATTTGACCCCTATCCCCTTGAGAGAATCCTGAGAGGAAAGGCAAACTGGCGCATGCATGGTCGCAAAGACTGCACAACTTCATGGAGCCGACTCGTTACACTCGCGGCTCATCATGGCGTTCGGTACATAGAAAGACCATTTAATGGCAAGAAAAAAGAAAAAAACTCCTTCTTGGTTTGAGGTTAAAAAACATATCACGGGCTTTAATAACGGCCAATTACTTGATCTAATTGGAGATCTTTATCGGTTATCTGTAAATAATAAAGAATTTTCCCACGCCCGCTTCTCATTAAGTGAAGATCCTTTGAAATCTTACAAGCGAATTATTCAAGATGCGATACATCCTTATCTTGAGGATAACGAGACTTTAGATATAGACCGTGCAGAAGACGCGATTAAACGATATTCAAAAGCTATAGATGATGTTAAAGGTGAAGCCGAATTAATGGTTTTTTTTGTTGAGTGCGGAAACAATTTTACTTTGAGCTACGGGGATATTGATGATGACTTTTATGATTCTGTGCTTCTCATGTATGAAAAGGCAATTCAAAATGTAACAGAGCTCTCTCCAGGAGAACAAAAAGTTTTCAAAAAACGGTTACATGAGATAATGGATTCTGCTTCGGGAATTGGCTGGGGATATTATGATGGACTTCGCGAGTTGTATTATGAATCATTTCCAGACGATCTTTGATCACCGAACGACCGCTTGCACACTGGCCGGCTACATTGTGCGGCCTTTCGAGGTGTTTGCCGTGCTAAGTTCCACGCTATTAACCAAATCTGCAGTTATCTCCGCCGGCAGATGAAGCGGGCAGTTGGGTGGCTAAAAAGTTTGCACTGGAGAGTTACACAATGAATATCCGTGAAGCGGTACCGAAGGATAACAAAGAACTCCAAGAGCTTCAGGCGAAATGCCCACAAGGCACAACGCTCGTCGTGTCCACTGTCAACACACCTGACTTTTTTGCACGGGGTAAAGCCTATGAGTCGTACAAGGTCTTCGTGGCTTGCGAAGGTCAACGCATAATCGGGTCAGCAGCTTGCGCCCTGCGAGATGTCATCGTGGCCGGCAAAATCAACCAGGTCGGTTATGTCTTTCAGGCTTTCGTTTCTCCCGATGCCCGCAGGAAGGGTGTTGCAAGCCAGCTTCTCCAGCAGCGTGAAGATTACCTGAGTCAACAAGGTGCGGTATTGGTTTACACCTTGATTATAGAGGGCAACTTGCCCTCTATGCAACACGTTGAGAAGCGGGGCTTCAATCTGCATCGCACGCTTGTTATGCCAGCCCTGGTGGTTCGCAAAGAGATGAACGCACCTTCAATGGGAAGGATCAGACCTGTCACATCCAAGGACCTGGCAACGGTAGCCGAATTGTTGAATGAGACCTGGCAAGGCTTTGAGTTTCATGAATCGACCTCGGCTGAGGCGTTGGCCCAATTTATCAACCGGACGCCTGCGTACAGTTCTGACAACTTGCTCGTCCTGGAAGATCAGGGGGAGATCTTGGCCTGTTTGGGCTTCTGGGATTGGAGCCAAATCATGCGGATCACCGTGAAAGCGCTCAGCTTGAAGATGCGAATGATTGGATTTTTTTTGACAACCACCCGTATCTTGCCAGAGTTTCTCAAGCCTGGTGACATTATGAAGCAAATCATGCTTACCCCTATCGGATTCAAAGATCCATTGCATCTGGCTGTGCTTGTCAGATACGTGAACAACCAGGCACTGCTGAGTGGAATTCAGCAAATATTCTGCATATGCGAACGAGACCATATGCTGCTAAGGAGCATGAAGGGATTCATCCGGGTGAACACTGCAATGCATCTATACGTCAAGCTGCTCCAGCAGAACATATCGCTTAGTGACAAGCCTGTGTTCATTGATGGTATTGACATGTAGCAAATGGATAACTTTGGTTGCTTATAACGCCAGTTGAAGGCAATGATCAGCCAGCGTGGTGGTTTTCACAGAAGTCTTTAAGCGGGGAAGCAACCCAACCCGTCACTGCACCTGATCTGTCAGGGGCTTCGCCCCTTCCAGCCAGGTGAGTTCTGCCGTTACTCTAACTGAAAGGTCATGGAGCTTAATAATTCAACATATAAAAAGGGAGGGGGGAATGATGGCGGTAGACGAAAAAACATGGGCATTTTACAAGGACTTACTGGGATATACGGATGAAGAGCTGGCGGCATTTAAGAAAGACCCGAATAACGAAGATGTCGTTTCCAAGGCACCCGCGCTGATGAATCGGACCATCGTATTCGAGGTGGTGGCCTCGCACGGCTGCGCCAGTCAGCACAAGGTTGGAGACAAGTTCTATTTTGACGGATCGGGGAACCTCCTCACAAAGAAAGGTCCGAAAAGAATCTGCTTGAGCGCTCTGACTGCCATGGCCCCTCTAATGACCGCGGCAAATGAATTGTTCTACGCCGGGGTGGACTCCAACGAATTGAGGTTCAAGAGAACGGCCTGTCATGATGTCGGTTTTGATTGCGGGGGCTGGGGAAGGGTGGTCTTCGAGATCGGGGTGGAGGCCAAGAATAAAGATCAGTGAAAAAGACGGCGTTGAATTCTGATGGATCTTTAAAGGGGTGACGTGCCCTTGGGTTCTCAGCTTCTCTATTTACGCTGTTTTTGGAACGTTAAGCTGTAATATTCAGCAAGTTAGCGTGACCCGACCTCCAGTTCCGGTGGGGATATCTGATGAAGGCCTTTAACCGTTTTGGTGTTACGATCTCTGTGTGAGAGGAAATAAGGAGAAAGCATAATGACGCAAATTCGAAAAGAAACCGATAGCCTCGGCGAAGTCGAAGTTCCTGCCGACAAGCTCTGGGGTGCCCAGACCCAGCGCTCGCTTGAGCACTTCAGCATCGGCAAGGACCTGATCCCGCGCGAAATGATAACGGCGTACGCCATTCTGAAGAAGGCCGCTGCCAACGCCAACCATAAAGGTAAGCGTCTTGACGATCGGCCCTACAAGTTGATCGTTCAGGTCTGCGACGAAATCCTCGCCGGCCAGCATCACGACATGTTCCCGCTGCATGTATGGATGACTGGCAGCGGCACTCAATTCAACATGAACGTGAACGAGGTGATCTCCAACCGCTGCTGCCAGCTCGCCGGCACATCTCTCGCGAGCAAGACGCCGGTTCATCCCAATGACCACGTCAATATGGCGCAGTCGTCCAACGACTCTTTTCCCTCCGCCATGTACATCGCCGCCGCAGTCAATTTGAAGCAGCGCATGATTCCGGCGGTCCAGGCATTACACGACGCCATCTCCGCGAAGGCCGATGAGTGGAAAGACATTGTCAAGATCGGCCGCACCCACATGCAAGATGCAACACCGCTGACACTCGGCCAGGAATGGTCAGGCTATGTGGGCGTGCTCGGGGACAACCTCGATCGGATCGAGGCCGCCCTCGAGGGCGTGTACCGCCTTGCACTCGGCGGCACGGCAGTGGGCACCGGTATCAACTCGGCGCCCGGTTTCGCCGAGGCGGCCGCGGCCGAAATCGCCAAGATTACTGGCCTTCCGTTTGTCAGCGCACCGAACAAGTTCACGGTGCAGGGCTCTCACGACGGTCTCGTGCAGATTTCCGGCACGTTGCGCACGCTGGCGGTTTCGCTTTACAAGATCGGAAACGACATCCGCCTGATGTCTTGCGGGCCGCGGGCCGGATTCGCCGAGCTGATAATCCCCGAGAACGAGCCGGGCTCCTCGATCATGCCTGGCAAGGTGAATCCGACGCAGGCCGAAGCGCTGACAATGATTGCCGTGCAGGTGATGGCGAACGATGTGGCAGTGGGTATGGGCGGCGCCAGCGGTTATCTCGAGATGAACGTCTACAAGCCGCTGATGATCTTCAACATCACTCACTCTATTACGATCATGACGGACGGGTGTACCAACTTCCGCAGGTTTCTGGTTGAGGGGACGAAGCCGAATCTCAAGAAAATCGGGGAGTACGTAGACCGTTCCCTGATGTTGGTGACGGCACTCGCGCCAGTTATTGGTTATGACAAGGCGTCGAAGATTGCGCACTATGCGATGGACAACGACCTTACGCTGAAGGCAGCTGCGCTGAAACTCGGCTTTGTAACGGAGAAGGAGTTCGACCTCGTCGTCGACCCGGTGAAGATGGTCAAACCGTATGTCGCGACCGGAAAATAACGGAGTCACAATTCCAAATTCACGAACCACTACAACCAAAGGAGGTTATTAACATGGGCACCTCTTCCAAGAGCGGCATGGAACTGCTCCAGGACGCATCCCTCAACAAATCGACCGCCTTTACGGAGGTTGAAAAGCAGACCCTCGACCTCGTGGGTCTCGTACCAGATGTCACAGAAAGCGAGGACCTGCAACTGCGCCGCGTGATGATGCAACTCGGCCACAAGAATAGCGATCTCGATCGCTATATCTATCTCGTCAATCTACTGGATCACAACGAGACACTTTTCTACCGGACCATCATGTCGGACCCGGCGCGTTTTCTGCCGATCGTGTATGATCCGACCATCGGCGAGGCGTGCCTGAAATTCGGCCACATCTACCGTCAGACCCGGGGCATATATCTTTCGATCGAACGGCGAGGGCATGTGAAGGAGATCCTGAAGAACTGGCCCGAGAAGGACATTCGGGTTATCTGCGTGACCGACGGCGGCAGGATCCTCGGCCTTGGTGATCTCGGCGCAAACGGCATGGGCATCCCAATCGGTAAGCTCCAGCTTTACACGGCCGCGGCCGGTGTGCCGCCCAAGTACCTGCTACCCATGTACCTGGACGCGGGCACCAATAACGAACAATATCTGAACGATCCGCTGTATCTGGGCCTGCGTAAAACACGTCCTGCCACCGAGGACCTTTATTCCTTTGTGGACGAGTTCGTCGAAGCGGTGCAGGAGGTGTTTCCGAAATGCTGCATCCATTTTGAGGATTGGACGGGGGTGGATGCCGTACACCTGCTTCAGCGTTACCGCGACAATTACTGCGTGTACAACGACGACGTTCAAGGCACGGCTGGCACCACTCTTGCCGGTATGATCAACGCGACCAGGATAAAGGGCACGGAGCTGAAGGACGAGAAATACCTGTTCCTCGGCGCAGGATCGGCGGGCATCGGCCTGGCCAACCTGCTGTGTTCCGCCCTCGTCGCACAGGGAATGACGCTCAAGGATGCCCAGGAGCGAGTGAACATGTTCGATGTCAATGGCTTGCTCGAGTCGACCCGCACAGACCTCATGGATTTCCAGATGTCGTATGCGCATCTTCACGCACCGACCAGCGATTTCGTCGCAGCAATCGAGAGTATCAAGCCGACAACGATCATTGGTGTTAGCACGATCGGGGGGGCTTTTACGAAAAAGGTCGTCGAAAGCATGTCGCAGATCAACGAGCGCTTCGTGATCCTGGCGCTGTCGAACCCGACCGAAAACGCCGAATGTACGGCTGAACAGGCGTACAAATGGTCAAAAGGCAAGGCGATTTATGCGGCTGGCGTTCAGTTCCCGCCGGTCCACCTCAACGGCCAGGTCTTCCTGCCGGGACAAGCCAACAACTTCTACGTCTTCCCGGCAGTCGGAATGGCGATCTTCGCGACTCAGGCAAGCCGAGTATCCGATGAGATGTTCATCGAGGCCGCTAAGGCGGTAGCAGATCAGGTGCCGCCCAAGATGCTGGAGCAGGGGCTTTTGTACCCGCCTCAGTCGAACATACTCGAAACCGAAATCCAGACCGCTGTTCGCGTGGCGAAACTCGTTTTCGATTCGGGGCTGGCTCGTGTGGATCGTCCGGACAACATGGACGCATTTATCCGTCAGCATGTTTACAAGCCTGAATATCAGAAGCTCGTCTGAGGAAGCAGAAAAAAGCAGAAGGATAAGATCTAAAACTAAAACATTCACGTATCGGGATAGGGAGGAGTCTCACAACTCCCCCCTCCCACACCACGCAGCATATAAAGGGGTCACCTATGCACCTTTGTCTTTTGTTATTCGTCTTGCAGTTATATAAATAATAATGCCTACCAGAGCACCTAAGATAGGTGAAAGAACGAGCGAGCCTATCAGCCATTCTAAAAGTCGATCGAGAGCCTGATACCCGAGGGTCTCAAGGGAAATCTCTGTTAGAAATCTCCCATGGCGCATAAAATATCCGACTTCTATACATATGGCGGGAACCACAGGGGGCATACATAGTTGGCTGGCACTTACTGCCGCCACCTTGTTTAACCGGAAGAAACTTGCTGCAAAAAGTATGACAATGGTATGGCAGATAATAAGCGGCAAGGTTCCCAGAAAAACGCCGAGAGCCCCGGCCGCTGCCAACTGGGCTGGGTTGGTGTTTTCAGTCAAAAGGGTTCTTAGGGACTCGATGGGGCGTAGGACGCTTATTTTTTCGCCAGGTCGTTCCTTATCTGCCACGATCTTCCGGTGGGGTATAGGAGTAATAGAGCGAAAGGTGTAATGAATATTCAGAATCGTAATTAGAAAAATATCCCAGAAACGTCGACGGTGGGGTTTATCCTCCCTTGGGGAAAGCGTTACTGAGAGGTCTACCTCCCTCAAGGTCACACCAGCCCAAGCCGCTTTGACTATCACTTCAGACTTAAAAGCAGGCCCTCGTTGTCTTAACTTCAAACTTTCAAGCACATTGAGGGGGTAGACGATGAAGTTGCTCTGAGTGTCCTTTAGAGCTTTGCCGGTCTGGAGCCGTAGAAAGAAGTTGGAAAGGTGACCGTAAAAATGGTATAATCCGAATTCACCTCCCTGTTCAAAATTCCTCCTGCCTAAAATAATGGCATCAGGGTCATACTGTATAACTGAGACAAAATTGTCAAAATCATCAGAGGCAGGAATGCTATCCAGCCCCATGGTTACAATGTGGGATATTCCTCTCCGTCGGGCTTTCTCTACGGAGGCCAAAATGGCTTCGCATTCGGACAAATGGCCACGGAGCAGGGTCACGTTTAGCCCTTTTAAATCATCCGAACTCTCATTTTCGGTGCGGACAACAATAACATGGCAACCGGTCCTGAGAGCAAGAACGACCGAGGACCGTAAGGTATTGGAGGAATCAAAATCTAATATTACAATCAGTACCCGGACTCGATTGTCTTCTGAAGATCGGATGTGCGATTTCCTAAATGTTTTGTGGGATAGCGGAGGCATGCGTTACTTATTTCCGTTGGCGTCTCTGCTATTTACCCCTGATATAATAGCAGTTGAATTAGCGAGATAAAAAATCGATCATTAAATAATAGCAAGGTCCTACGAGGAGACAACCCAATGGTCCGTGAAAGTTTTAAGACCTGCCCCCCCTCATGGACAAAACAACCGAATGATTCAGCTGCCCTAAGGTAACAAATTGGAGACTATTTAGGGAATTGAAAAATCTTTTCTTTCAAGATATATCGAATTTTCTCTTGCCTCGATGTTACCTTTCCCATGTGTGCATACAAGGCAAATGCACTCGGACGTCAAAAAACCTCGCTCGCTGAACAGTGCGTTCGGCGTCAACCAAACCGTTAACTTTACAAAGGAAATCGAGATGATTACAGCACTTGTACAGTTCAAACTTCCACAACCGCTTTCTCGCGAAAAGGCATGCGAGATTTTTTCGAGTACGGCACCCAAGTACAGAGAGATTCATGGGCTGATTCGTAAGTATTACGTTCTTTCACAAGATGGCGGTACGGCTGGCGGAGTGTATCTGTGGAATTCACAGGAGGACGCCAAGCACCTCTATACAGATGAATGGAAGAAATTCATCCTCGATAAGTATGGTGCCCTACCATCAGTGACCTACTTTGAAAGCCCCGTGATAGTTGACAACGCCATAGGAGAGATCGTCACCGACGGTTGAGGGGTTGTTCAAAGAACAGTATTGTGGGTCTTACGAATTGATCGCCAAACTCAGGCAAATGCCGTGACGCCGAACATGATATAAAGGGGACCAGGCAAATATTACTCTGGACTCATGAACGACTACCATGAGAGGTACTCAACGGTTGATATGTTTTTTCAGTTCTCGATAGAAGTTTTGGTGGGAGCCAAATGTATAAAGAAAGAGTGTGTTTTCTACAATCTCGTAAGCTAAGAGGATTAGAGAATTCATCGAATTAAATTTAAAAACTCTAATACTACTCAAATCGCCAACTTTCAACGATCCTATTTCCGGGCCTTGGGCTATTTTGCGGATTGCTTCATCTAAATCTCTGATTTGCTTCTTGTGCAGCCTTTTTTTCTGACTGGCGAACAACGGTGACTGGATGATATCTGTTATTTCAATCATTCCCCTTCACCAAAGACATAGGGTGTTCCTTCTCCGACTTTAATTTGTTCTTTGGCAGTTAGAATTTCATGAATAAAGGGCAATGGCAGGTCAGGATTGTCTTCGACAATCTGACCAATAGTTGCCCAATACTCAATTTGCCCAGCGATAGAGCGTTTATAAATTTTGGATTTTATTTTTGCATTTTTTGCAAGTTCATCTGATATTTTTACTGCTATTGGCATTTGTTTGTTCCCCCCGTTTGTTATTGGTTGCATAATAACTCATAAAATGTCATTTTGCAACCAATAAATATCTCTTTTTCAACGCTTCAGCTATCTGAAAAGCCATTAATGTAGGGGCGGACAATGGATCGTGGACAGTGTTGAAGGTGAAAGAGGATAGATAATGAGCATGATACGGATAAGTGGGTGACAACGAGGAGGCCCGGCTGATCTTGAAAAAAAAGGGAGCAGTTGAACTTTTCCCTGTGCACGATACGAGTCCCGCCGTAGAAGGCGGGACGAAAAAGGGTCATTCACGGACAGCCTCTCAGGGTGAAGGGGAAACTCCCGGGAGATTTCGGTTCACTTTGCATACCATGGGTATGCCCTTCCCAAGGGAGGCAAAGCAGGTCATGCACTCCTCACAAGGAATAATTTCACTATCCTTTCCTGCAAGGATCTTGCCTGCAGAATCAGGATCGGCAATCATCTGGCGGCCTATGGCGACCACATCTATCAGCGAATCATGAACCGATTCGGCGGCTACAGGTCCATCTCCAAGTTTGCCAACCGCAATCACTGGAAGCCCCGATGCTTCCTTGACCTTTGCAGCAAGCGGGACATTTGCCCCGGCTTGCTCATCCTTTGGAAAGGCGGATGCCGGGACAAGGAAGCGTCGGTCGTCAACTTCCCGCCAAGAGCCCTGGGTGATTAGCGAGACATCCAAGGCATCCACACCCTCGTCAGCAAGGAGTCGGCTCACCACAAGGGCATCTTCGAGCGTCTGCCCCCCCTCAACTTTCTCCACGGCGTTGAGGCGGAAGAGGATGGGATAGTCCCTTCCGAGCCTTTCCCTTGCCGCCCTGACTACTTCAAGGGCAAAGGTGGCCCGTCCTCTGGCATCACCACCATAGCGGTCATTCCGTTGATTTGTGAGTGGGGACAGGAATTGGCTGATCAGATAGAAATGAGCGCCATGTATTTCCACCCCGTCAAATCCGGCATCAGCCGCACGGCCCACGGCAGCGGCAAAATCTGAGACCATGCTATCGATCTGCGTGAGGCTCATATTAAAAGGTGTCACATCAGGCCTGAAGGCAAACCCTGCTGAGGGTGAGGCCCCTTCCATTTCTCCGCCGCCGGGAAAACACCGGGCCCCTGCGTGGCTGATCTCCACGACCGCTGCCGCACCTGATTTCTTGATGGCATCGGCAAGACGCGCCATACCGGCCACCTGACCATCCTCCCACAATCCCAGACTCCCCTGGACGATACGACCGTCAGACCGCACCGCAGTTGCCTCTACAATGACAAGTCCCACATCCTTTGAACGCTCCCCGTAAAATTGAATGATCCCGTCTGTAACGAGCCCATCCGGGCTACCGTAGTTAGTAGTCAATGGCGGCAGGGCGACCCTGTTGCGAAGCCGCATGCCGTTGATCATCACTTCATCCCGCAGTGTAGCCATGATGAGTACCTCCCTCAATAATTGATCAAGATTGCCCGAGCTGACGAAGCCTGGAAGATTTCAAGATTAAGAAATATAAGATAAAGACATCCTGATATCAATAAGAAAAAACCATGAAAGATATGACAACCCTTTGCAGGTCGATCGTTTTTCTTTGCGGCTTTGCGCCTTGCGTGAGGAAAAACAGAAGTCATACTGCTCTATCAAGGGTGTAGATGCGACCAATTCTTGACATTGCTCTCCACAAATGCTTTTTTATTCATCATGAAGCTTGTACACTGGTTGCAGCCCTTACAGACTGTTCTTACATTGTCCCGCCAAACAGGAGGATTTGAATTGTGAGTAAAGAAGAGATTAAAAAAAAGACACAGGAAACTGCAAAAAAACTCTTTGGAAAGGGTATCCGTATGGACCCGCCCTATTTGATGTGGAAAGAATTTGATAGGGATCTGGCAAACGATTTTTCGAGATTCATAACCGGAAATCTCTACTCCCGGACTGTCCTTACCCTGCCGGAAAGGCAGATGGTTGCATGTGCCATGCTGGCGGCGATCCGGGCGGGAGATGAATTGAAGCTTCACGTAAATGCAGCCTTGAATGTTGGATGCAGCCCGAGAAAACTTGCAGAAGTTTTTTTTCAGGTCGCCACTTACGCAGGGATGCCGGCTGTCAACGAGGCGCTTTTGGTTTACCGGGACGTCCTCAAAGAAAGGGGGGAGTGGCCGATTCAAGATCAAAGAATCAAATCTTGATCCGGAGATCATCATAGGCAACCGTGACTTTATAAGGGAGGTTCCTGTCTGAGATAACACGATCTACGGTTTTCTGCCATTGTGCCTGATTGAGAGGTATGGGATAAGGATCTCCTCCTGATGGGGGCCTTAAGGGATTTTTGGGTTCAGCTTTTTTGAGTATATTATTCGCCGGGTCACCCGGGACCATATCAGCATCCCCGATATGCACCAGGAATGTCTCTTTCCTCGGTTTGAGGAGTTCAATGAAATCGATGGCCCTCTGAAAGCTCATATGATTGGGCCGGTTATTGACCGGTTCATTCAGCCAGAAGGCTTGAATGACAAGATAGTCCGGGTTGAAAAGTTCAGAGGGAGGCCCTGGGATTTCTGAAAAATCTGATGTGTATACCACTTGCACATCCTTGCCCGAAACGTCTTTGCATTTGATAATGAACCCCACAGAGCCCTTTGCAAAGGGACCGTGAAAGGTGTCAAAGGGAAGGACCTCAAACTCTCCCACAGAAAACCATCGGTCGGGCTCGATTCTATATATCCTTATCACCTCCATATCTTCCAGATAATCAAACCGTTTATTGATAACTTCATGGCTTTTTGAAGTGAGGTAAACCGGTATCGGGTTAAAGGAACCTCGCGGGCCATTTCTCTTGTACGCAAAAAGCTCGTCAAGACCGATATAATGATCACTATGTTCATGGGTAATCAAAACCCCGTCAATGGCGTCCACCTTGTTTCTTGAGAGCTGGGATCTGGCATCAGGGCCGCAGTCAATGAGAAGCGTGGTCTTATTGGTTAGAAGGAGTGATGTTCGCTCTCTTTTTTCTCCTTGCCGTCGCATCTCACGGCATATCAAACAGTCGCAGTTCAATTCCGGGACGCCCCAGGCCCCGCCTGTTCCCAGAAATGTAATATCCATATGAATTATCTCCTCTTGTGGGGGTTTATGGGTTCTGCTTTTAAAACCCCGGATTGTGTGGTAGGGTGCGAGGCAGAATACCTTTCACAACATATCATTATTACCTGGATAGAAGTCAAATGAGAATAATATTTTTTGCCGG
>JACKQG010006030.1_pt1 | contig 13025 bp, 26 predicted proteins | sample 8237621 | NCBI WGS metagenome assembly JACKQG01 (sample SAMN15677084, study PRJNA649215) | marine metagenome | biome: marine; feature: Black Sea; material: saline water; isolation source: suspended particulate matter (SPM) from the Black Sea western gyre | collected 2013-06-09/2013-06-10 | depth...
ACGCCTTAAACGCCATCGTAGGACGCCTAAATAGGCTCACAGATGAGCGCAACTCAATTGAAGAGTACGAATTTAACAAAATAAAAGCCCAGCAAAAACAAAATCAATAGAGGGGGTTATGAAAATATATAAATACCAAAATGGGGCCAGAATCGAAGCGAGTTCTTCGCAAGAACCCCCTGAGGTTGCATATACTATGGGAGAGTATCACGTAGGAGAACCCTACATGATAAAAACATTCCGAGCCACCAATGCTAACGGACAGACTAAATCTTTTAGTAATTGGGGCGAAGCTTATAAGTTTATTCTTGCATGAACCATTTTCCCGACATCAGGAACATGGTCGGAGACATTTAATTATGAAGATTAAAAGAAAAAAATACCTAGTAATGGTAAGCGGTAAATTAGGAACTAAGCCTCTTTCTATTTTTAGCTCAAAAAAGTCTGCGGAGAGTTTTCGCGCCAAGGTAAAAAAACTCGATGGGGGCTCCACCAATTACGAAATTAAAGAAATGCCAATTAACAATTTTAAGGAGGAGATTGAAAGGGGTGAGGATATGTATAGTTTAGACATCACTACCCGATACAAAATAACTTCTTGCGAAAGCTCCTGCTTCTACTGGAGAGGCGTCAACCCCGAAGACGTTGGAAGAGTCAGAGCAATGAACGAAAACAATCACAACGACAACTATTACCGAGTTACTCTCTGGGCAAAGTCAGCGAGTGAAGCGGTGAAGAAAGGAAGAAGACTCGCAATCAGCTTTAAAAAAGAACAAAGAAAAAAACTTAAAGTCACAAATTGTGACCCTAAACATTAAATATGAATTTAGACGCAAGTTACTTAATAACGGAAACATAATGAACTTAATTAAACTAACATTATTCACACCCACTGAAGATAAAGGTTATGAATCTCACGTTAACTATGAGATAATTGACTTCATTGCAGACACAGAGAATGGAGCTTTGGTTTATTTTAACAGAACTTTTGGAAACGAGGGTAAGATTAGAGTCAAGGAGACCGCCAAAGAAATTAGAGATGAGATTGCCAAAATAGAAACCAATAAAATGATAGATAAAATCAATTACCAGCAATCCGCCAATGCTATTAGTAAAGATTGGACGGAAGAAGTAACTTAAACAGAAATTAAATCATGGAAGAAAACCCGTACATCCACGTATATCAAGCTATTGACCGCCACCTTGCCAGTGTTACTGATGGACATCTTGAGAAGCTGAAACGCGAATACCCAGATATGGATTGGAATGAAGCAACTGTCCGAAAAAATATGGTCGGAAATTTGATTCAAAATCTTACCCACGACTACTTGCAGGAAGATGATGAAACTCAAGGCACCAAATTGGCACCTTAAACATAACTGGTCGCAAATTGCGACCTCAAATCATGACAAAAGACGACATAAATAAAAAAATCGAAGAGATGGGCTTCGACGAGAATTTCTTGCTCGCTGACGGGTTTGAGGAGGCGTTCATGGGTATTGTCGGTGGTTCAACCGGCTCTTCCCAATCATACAAGACGTGTTACGATGCGGACAAATGTATAGAAATCCTTGAGCGTGAAATGAGCAACGAAGAGGCTGTTGAGTATTTTGAATTTAATACGCTTGGGGCGTATGTTGGAGAATATACGCCGATGTTTATTTGGAAACATGAAAACTGATTTTAATTTTTTGTGGCCTTACGCCAACTTTAAGACCTCCGCAGAGGACTTAACTTGGTGGACAGTTGGTTTCCAAACGCAGTTTAGTTACATGAAGCACGACTCTGGAGAGTGGAACTTTGAGATTCAAGTGTTAGGGTTTGGGTTTTATATAGAAAGGTATCCAGTATGAAAAAAATATTATTAACATTAGCGGCGTGTGCCTTATTAGGCTGCGAGGAAAAAGGCGTTTGTATTGTGACGGGGAATAAGCTTGGTTCTATGGGCGACCCCGTTAGTTTTCAACACGCTGGCGAAACATACAAGGTTTGTTGCGCTCCATGTATTAAAAAATTTAAAAAGAATCCAGAAAGGTATTTAAATGATACCAAATAAAGCCATGTTTGAGATAACCAAAGAAACCCCCTTGAAGGATGGCGGGGCAGAATGGGAAGTTGAATACTCGAACGAATTTAAAGAGCTTTATAAAAAAAGCACTGGAAAAAAGCGCGTCCATGAAAAGAGTTTAAGTAAATGGTTTGTAGATGTTATTACAGAAGGAGTGGGGAATGATAGACAAGAAAATAAAGACAATCTCTGAGAAGGTTTTTAATGACCATGATGAGCTTTTTAAGAAACTAGCGGAGTCCGAGAAAATGGACAAAGAAAGAAAAGTAGTATCAGAAAAAGTAGTACCTAAAATGTTTGGCGACATCGGGACGAAGATATCATTTTTCAAGAAATGGTTTTACTATAAGCCGAGTTGGTGGTGGATGGATTTTTCTTATTGGCTCAAGCGTAAGTGGCAGCGACTAACTACGGGCTTTGAACACCATGAGTCTTTTGATTATTTTCATTGGAACGCAAAGATGGCGGTTCCGAGGTTAAAAATGCTGAGAGACAACTTGCATGGATGCCCATCAGAATTTGCGCCCGAAGGTAAAAGCGTAGAAGAGGGGGTTGAAGAGTGGACTGAGATTTTAAATAAAATCATTTGGGCCTTTGAGAATATAGATAATGAGCCGATGCCAAAAAAACCGGATGATTACGATCCTCGGCAAACTGTAACTGAGTACGATGACGGTTCCGTAAGCTACAAAGCCTTTGATGATAGAAAATGGGATTGGTCAGAAGCTAAAGAACACGCTAGAAAGATGCAGGAAGGGCTAGACTTGTACGGTAAGTATTATTTAAATTTGTGGGACTAAAGAATGTTTAAAAGACTTTGGTTAATTTGGTCGAGAACTGTAGACCACCGCATCGGCAAGACAGACGATGATGCTCCAGACATCCCCATCCTAAAGAATAAAGATGCAAATATATCTTTAGCAATTAGGAGCGTAATTATTATAATAAATGTAATCACTTGTTTTTTTATTGTGGCGAGTATAATAAGGCATTGGTGAATGGCAAAAGAATTTGTATTTATACACGTTCCTAGATGCGGTGGTGGATCGATTGCAGAAGCAACAACTAGCCTTGGTGGCAAGTACGACCCCGTGAATCGGGACACAGATGAAAATGGTGAATATTTTTATGAAGGCTATAGAAATTCAGATCTTCTCAAGGGGGCGTTTTTATTTTCTTTCATTAGGAATCCTTTAGATAGGCTTATTTCTGCATATCACTGCCCTTGGGTCAACAAAAGGCGATATGTCAACTTGGAAGATTTCATTATTAAATTTGTATTGAACGAGGAAGACCACAACTTCTTTGAGTGGAGTCACGTCATGCCCTTTACCGATCCCAGAATGAAGCTCGTAGACGATAAGGGAAATAAAAGAGTAGACTTTATCGGAACTCAGGAAAATCTTCAAGAGGATTTTAATTCTGTTTTAAAAATATTAGACTTATCACAAACAAATTTAATAAATAAGCATAAAAGCGAGCAGAAAAAGAGTTTTGATTACCATTATAATTACGACGCCAAACAAATAACCGAGTCCTTTTATGAGGAGGATATAAAATTTTTTAAAAAAATAAATGATAGATAAAATAATATATATAAATTTAAAAGAGAGGACAAACAGGAAAGAACATATTGAAGCCCAGCTGAATCCTCTTGGGCTTGAATACGAGCGTTTTGAGGCCATAAAGCCCTCTCTAAGCGATTTAATTCCAGAAGATGGGAAATACCACAGCTTTTACGAAAAGAGCCAAATAAGGGAAGCTAGGTACTCGATTTTTGATACTCTCGAGATGCCAAGGCATGAATTAGGTGGGCCAGATTTTCGAAAATACCTCTTGGGCACGATGGGCTGCTACCTTTCTCATTACAAAATACATCAGATGGCAAAAGCAGATAACTGGGGAAACTATTTGATATTAGAGGACGATGTTAAAATGAAAGAAGAGTCTATTCCCGAGCTTGAGCAAGCGATAAATCGGGGGTGGTTCGGTGAGGATTGGGATATCATAAGAAGCAGTTGGTTGAGTAATGGGGAGATGGGATTAAAATATGACTATAGCCACCCTATGTCAAATTCTCATACAAGTGAATGCAAAGAGAAAATAAGAAAAAAAATGAAGTTTTACACAGATTATTATTTTCCCCAAAAGATAAACGAGTTTTCTGCTTGTATATCTGCGGTTTATGGGGGGACTCATTTTCAATTAATTAAAGGCTCTAGCTCTGGTAAAATATTAAATTATTTAGATAGTGAAGTCGTTATACCTATTGACGCCTTGTACTCCACCTACAGGCTTCAATCGTATGAATTTAGATCTAAAGTATTACGAGAAAGAAGCTTCAATAGTGATATACATCCCGCTCATTAAGCTTGACAGGATCAACATTTTTATGCTATCATAAGGGATAAAGTGAGATATATAGATGACAATACAGTAAAAGACCTCCTACAGAATAAATGGCTTGATATAGCGGAATCTATAGAGTCGGCGTTTCTCGACGAGGGGGCTAAAATGGTTCCCAAAATTTATCTTGATGGCTGGGGTGGAGATTTCAGGGCAATGCCCGCAGCTTTAGGAGACTATACGGCAATAAAATGGATCGGCGTATTTCCCTCGAATTGGCAGAGGGAGATGCCCACCACTAGCGGGGTACTTGCCCTTAGCGATAGGCGCACAGGAGAAACGCTTGCAGTCATGGATTGCAGAACCCTTACGGCCTATAGAACCGCAGTAACTTCTGCGATTGCTGCCAAATACTGCGCTCCAGATGCGCGAGAGTTTGCGATCATTGGGTGTGGCTTACAAGGTAGATATCATGTTGAGGCTTATGAGGCTATTTGTCGAAACCACATGGGTTTAAGCATTAGCCTTTACGATCACGATGAAAGAGCGCAAAAAATCTTTTTTAATTGGCTTGGTAGAGAAAACCTTTGTCAATCTTGGGGTCGGAATAAATCCGTTAAAGATGCCGTTAGAGACGCTGACGTTATCACTACCCTTACCCCCAGTACGGAACCATATTTAAACACCCTTGACGTTAAGAGTAATTGTCATATCAATGCAGTAGGTGCTGATGCGGTTGGCAAAAGAGAATTGATGACAAACGTGATTGATGGAGCCGCAACTATCGTTTGCGATGACCCGCAGCAAGCCTTTCATTCGGGGGAGTTACAATATAACGAATGGCCAGCTGAAGCCTTTCCTGTCAATAGTCTTTCCAACCTCATCAAGGATCACAAATCTATGGATTTAGATGAGGGTGTATCAGTATTTGATTCTACTGGTGTGGCGATTGAGGATATAGCCATTGCTGAATTAATTTATAGATTATCTTATTCATAATTTTGAAAATGTATACTGTGGAACATATTATAAGAAGGTTGAAGTCTCGAATCACCGAGCTAGAATCAGAGGTGAATAAATTAAAAAAGAAAAAAAGGAACGCATGGCGACGCACCAATACATATACGGCTTGGAGACACAGGAAGGATTCTACGAAAAATTAGATTCTTTTCACGAAACGCACGTGGAGAATTTAATAATGAATGGTCTTGCCAAGCAGGGTGACGATTTAGAATCTATAAAAATGACAAAAAGTCCATTTGTGACCGAACAAACCTGCAAAAGAATTATTGGTGGGCTTAAAAACGTAAAGCCGGAAATAATATTAAAACTTAGAGACGACATGGGCCTTGTAATGGAGTGCATTTTTACTCATATTAATGATGGAGATTTTTTAAATGAAGTTTACATGATTCAAAATGTTCACGGTTGGCCCGAAGATAAAGGCTTTAGTTGTCAAATATGGAATATGCAGGAAAATACGGGCATAAATGAAATAAAATTATTATGGGATGAGTGAAATTAAGCGTCCATCTTATATAGTGCCTTATGGAAATCGTAAAAAATTTCCTAGGAAAATAAGAGATACAGAGAAGAAGGTGCAAGAACTTAAAACGAAAAATGAATGGAAAGAAGTGGGGCACTTGCAGTATATTTTAAGAAACGCTTGGTGGGCTTATAAAAGGTTTAAATAATGAATAGAAGAAACTTTATCAAGACATCGGTGACCGCAGCGGTTACTATACCCCTTGCTGGGTTATCAACCCCACAAGGCGAAGTCGAAACCCTTACGGGAACTACTCCACCGCCTGAAGCACATCGCTGGGATCATGTAGTCTACTGTTATGAACGCGAGCAGGGCGAGTGGGTATTTAATCAGAATATTCAAGGCAGCTTTGCCCCCGAAAGGGAATATATGACTTTTGAGGAAGAAGATACGTCTGCCTACTGCGGTTGGATGGATGGCGGCAAATTATATTTTCCATCTCTCGAGGAAGCTCAAGATTTTGTTGATATTCACGTTAGAACTAAAGACGATATTAATCTTATAGATTCTATTTATGATGTCTATTATGTCTCTAGGGAGCCAAAGGAGACAGATGACGACAGTGGGGAGTATAAAGAGACAGAAATAAAGGTGGCTCATTATTGGTTCAATGGCGACACAGGTAGGCAGATTCATTGGGTCGCAAACCAAAGCGAAAAAGAGTCCAAAACAAATTGGACAATCATTGATTGTGCATGACCCCACGCGAACACAAGGAGTACGAGGAAGAGCTAAAGCGCAAAGCTCAAATAAAAGCTGAAGCTTGGCACGTCCCTCTCTTTTGTAACGGTAAAAGACTTTATGAGGCCATTGACGAAATGGAAGACTGGAAGCTTGATGCCAAAGACGTTCCTTGGATAATTCGTTTTTTTGAAAATCCCCGCTCGCTTCTTTGCGAATTCGGCATTTTTCCGGGGTGCGTCGATTTATTTACTCACGATTGTATTCATATTATGCTTGGTAGGGGAATTCTCCCAAAGGATGAAGCGTTTATTTTAGGTTACACAATGGGGAGTACAGGTAAGCTTGGATGGCTTAGAGAAAAGATATTTCTATTTATTGCTAGATGGCTTTACCCAGAGGGTTATAAATTTTTTAAAGAAGAAGCTCAAGTTTTCCAGTGGGGAGTTTTGGCTGGAAAAAGGTGCAATGTAGATTTAACAAAGGTTCAGTTCGATAAATTTAAGGGCATAAAAGTATCTTATATTCGTAAGTTATTAGGGGTGGAGACTAAATTTATTAAAGTATGCTACCTTTTGGAAAAGAAAGCTTTCCCAGATAGCATGGAAAGTCAGAGGCTTCTATAATGGTTGGATTTACTTGCTCTTCATTTGATTTGCTGCACACGGGCCATATAATGATGCTTAAAGAGTGTCGAGATAATTGTGATAAATTAGTAGTTGGCTTGCAAACTGACCCGACGATAGATAGGCCAAATAAAAATAAACCAATTCAAAGTTTTTTTGAGCGATATATCCAAATAGAAGCCGTTAAATATGTAGACTTAGTTTGCCCTTATGAGACAGAAGAAGATTTGCTTAAATTAATTTGTCATGTCAATCCAGATGTTAGATTCATAGGGGAAGATTGGAAGGGCAAGGGGTTTACTGGTTGTGACTTGGGGATAAAAGTTTTTTATAATAGAAGATACGGTTATTCTACCACGTCTCTTAGGCGAGAGATATTTAATAATGAATTAAAATGAAAGTCGTTATTGTGAGTGGATATTTTGACCCCCTTCACGTGGGGCATCTAGAAATGATACGCCTAGCTAAAAAGTTGGGAGACGAGTTAGTTGTCATAGTTAATAACGACAAACAGGCTAAAATAAAAAAGAGTAAATCTTTCATGAAGGAGGGAGATAGGTTAGAAATAATAAAATCTATTAAATATGTAGATTTAGCAGTTCTTAGTTTGGATAATAATAAAACAGTATGTCGCTCTTTGGAACACATTAGAGATTACTACCCAGACTGCGAAATTATATTTGCCAATGGGGGAGATGCAAATAATAAGGACATTCCAGAGGTGAAAACGGCAAAGAAATGCGATGTCCGTCTAGTAGATGGGTTAGGCAAAAAAATAAGAAGTAGTAGCAAGTTTACGGGTATAAAATGAAATTTTTAGTTATAGGAGATAGCTGTACGGATAAGTTTATTTATGGTAAATGTGAAAGGATTTGCCCTGAAGCACCCGTGCCTGTTTTTAATCCCATTAAGGAAAAAACTAATGGCGGGATGGTGGCTAACGTAAAAGCAAACGTCGAGTCTTTGGGCGTAGAATGTGATTTAATAACTCACAAAAATGAGATAATTAAAACTAGATATGTAGATATTAAAACTAATCAAATGCTTCTGCGGGTCGATGAAAATGATGAGGCCGTAGGAAAATTCAATTACAGAGAAGTAGATTGGAAAAAATATGATGCAGTTATCATTTCTAATTATGGAAAAGGTTTTCTCAATGGGATGAGTGATGTTAGAAAAATATGTTTAAAGCATGACAATGTGTTTTTGGATAGTAATAAATGCAAGATAGATACAGATTTACCTTTAAATTTAAGATTTCTAAAGATTAATAAGTATGAATTAGAGGTTAATCCCCATCTCAAGGATCATCTAGAGCCAAACGTCGGGTATATGACAAATTATACTAGGCCAGACCAAATTATAATTACTCTAGGTCATAAAGGGTGCAGTTATATGGGCAAAACCTATTCGCCGCCCGAAAGGGTGATCGCTCAGGACTTGTCTGGGGCTGGCGATACCTTTTTAGCTGCTTTGGCTGTTTCTATTATGAAAGTCAATGATGCAGAAATGGCTATAAATTTTGCAAATGAGTGCGCCTGTAAAGTAGTGTCCAAAAGGGGCGTTGCAACGATATGAATGAATGTGATGAAAAATATTACGAAAAAGTCTTGGAGCGGCTTGGATGGATTGGGGCGTTTCTTGTCATATTGGGGTATTATCTTAATGCTCAACATCATATATCTTGCTGGCCTATTTGGATTATTGGTAATGCGCTTGTTGGCGGCTATTCGATGTACAAAAAGGCATACCCAACGGCGATGATGTCTTTGATAATTTTAATAATGAACATATACGGTTACTTATCATGGCTATGAAAAAGAAAGTTAAAAGAAAAATACATAAAACTTCTGATCCCACTTGGAATACTCATACTTATCCGAGTATTTCCGATCAGGGAAAAATCCCCTTTGATATAGAATGGATGAAATACTATAATCCGCGAGAAGGGCGAGATCAAATCATGTTTCTTTATGTTGACAAGGTTACCAAGGAGCCTGTAAAATATAGAGTAATGAGATGAATAGTAGAGATAAAAAGAAATTAGAAGATTATCAGAAGTATTTAAGAAAAGAGATTAAAAGTTTTATTGGTTATCCAGTGAACTGTAATTTCGATTATTCTGATTTGTTTAGTCTTTTATCTTATCCAGCAAATAATGTTGGTGATCCATTTTCGTCTGGTTACTATGGCCTAGATTCTAGAGAGTTTGAAGTGGAGGTTCTAGAATGGTTTGCAAAGCTTTATAAGGCTCCATCGGATAATTATTGGGGCTATGTAACTAATGGCGGTACAGAAGGGAATATGTATGGCCTTTACCTAGCTAGAGAACTTTACCCAAAGGGCGTGGTATATTATTCACAGGACACCCATTACAGCGTGAGTAAGAATATCCGTATGTTAAATATGGAACACATCATGGTTAAATCTCGCAGAAACGGAGAGATGGACTACGATGATTTGCACGACATGATTTCGACTTGGAGAAGTGCGCCGCCGATTATCTTTGCAAATATGGGAACGACCATGAAAGAGGGAATTGATGATATAGACCAAATAAAAAAGGTTTTAAATAAACTCGCTATACCAGAGTATTACATCCACGTGGATGCCGCACTAGGGGGCATGACTTTACCCTTCATTGACGGTTCTCCTAAGTTTGACTTCACTACGGGCGTACAAAGTTTATCCATTAGTGGTCATAAAATGATTGGCTCCCCCATTCCTTGCGGGGTAGTTTTAGCTTTAAAAAGTAATGTGGGTAGAGTAGCTAGAGCAGTTGAATACGTTGGCTCTTTAGATAGTACCGTTAGCGGTTCAAGAAACGCATTTACCCCCGTGCTGCTTTGGTATGCGATAAAAGAAAACGGGTTCAATGGCTTTAAGAAGTTAATTAGGGGCTGCACAAGAGTCGCAGACTACGCAGTTAAAAAATTTAACGAAGCGGGCATCAATGCTTGGAAAAATGATTATGCAATAACTGTAGTTTTTCCTCGTCCAAATGAAGATATTTCAATAAAATGGAAATTAGCCGTGCAAGACGACATAGCTCACATTATATGTATGCCTCACGTTACGAAAGATACCATTAATGAAATAATTAAAGATTTAAAAATATGAATGTTAAATTAATATCAATTACACAACCTATGATTAATCAGCAGGACGAGCTAATGAATGCTGAAGACATCATCGCTTATTGTGCTAGAGTTTCCAACCCAAGCAATCAAAATAATAAAGCCACAGCCCCACGTTTGCTTAAATATCTAATCAAGCATAAGCACTGGAGTCCTTTCGAGCTTGCAAGTATGTGTGTCGAAATAAAGACGAGTAGAGCCATTGCCGCACAGATATTGAGACATCGCAGCTTTAGCTTTCAAGAATTTAGTCAGAGATATAGCGAAGCAACAGAGGTGGAGCCTTTGGAGCTACGCGCTCCAGCGCAAAAAAATAGACAAAGCAGCATTGAGCAAATAGATGATACGGTAATAAATAATGTAGCTAAGTATTCTATGGAGCAATCTCTTAATTGTTATAAGAAATTAATTGAGCAAGGCGTTGCTAAAGAATGCGCTAGGGCCGTTTTACCTTTGGGTACTCAAACCACAATGTATATGAATGGAACTGTTCGTAGTTGGGTTCATTATATTCATTTGAGAGCGCAGGAAGACACGCAGAAAGAACATAGGGACATTGCTAACGCGATTAAAGATATTTTTGTAAAACAATTTCCGAATACAAGCGAGGCTTTAGAATGGAAATAAAATGAAAATAATATATTGGATAATGGGGATGTTTATTTGGGCGTGGGATTATATCCGAAGGCGATTTAGAAGTTGACAAATAAAGCAAGCTCGTGTTATAGTTGGATATAGGAAAGTTATGGAAGAAGGAAAACTCAACATGGATAATGGAGATGAATTGCCAGCTTTCTTTCCAAAAAAAAATAAGAAGGAGCCAAATATGGAAATAAACCCCCCAGAATTTATGCCCACAACGCAAGACGCCTCGATTCCGATTGAGGGTTATGATGACCTCGCAGAAGCGGGAAGTGAAAAAGATGTTGTAATAGACGAGCTTTCTAATGATGAGAAGTCTGAATTAATTATAAAACTTTACAAGCAAATAAAAGAAAACGAAGTCAAATTAGACGACATTATTGATAGCGATTTTATTGTTGAGCCTATTGGTAATGAGATTTACAAAGCTAAAGGGCTTGATACGATTGCTCGTTACGTCTCCAGTGATGACGAGTATCATAAATTAGATTTTCATGGCTCCCTGTTTTATTTAAAAATTAAAGATAATGAATTGATTAAAACCTCAGACCTAGAAAGGAGCTTGTATAACGAGAATGAAGAACTTTAAAGTACAAGGCTCAAATTGGTATTGTATTGTTCAAATAGATAATACTTTAATCGAAAAGGATAAAGATATGGCTTGCGAAGCCGCAACGCAAGCTATTGAATATTATCTAAATAGAAATGAGGACAAAATAATTCCCATAAATAATGAAGGCCCAGCACTTGGGCCATTTGTTGTTGCTGGTGAAGATACCGACAGCGCAAAGGCGCAAGCTATAATGTTCTTAACAGAAAAGCTGTTAAAAAATGCAGGTAAGCACGGTTTAGCAAAAAAGATTCGCGCCGAAATAATAAGACGATATAGACGAATAAGAGAAGAATAGCTACTTCTTCTTTTTGCTTGCAGATTTTTTCGGTGCTTTTTTATTACTACTACTCTTTTTAGCTGCGAGATTTGACTTTCTTTCTCCTTTACTTGCTAAGGGCTTTTTCTTTACGGGCCGCTTGGCTCGCTTGGCTGGGGCGCGTTTTTTAGATGCGACCTTTTTAGGTTGCGCCTTATTACCATTCCACCAATTTTTAATTTTATTTATTAAGCCTTCACCGACATCCCGCTTGTCCAAAAATAGCCAAATAAGTAAGGCTAAAGCAATAAGAATGCCGTAAAAGATAATTAAGTCTGTCCACGGGTTTGTTTCCATTTTATTTTCCTTTTCTTCATCCACTACGCCCACATTTGTTTCGTTATCTACGTTAGCTTCTCCATTTTTACTGTTACCGTTAATAGGTTTAACATTTACCTTTTTGCCACTCGGCAGGGCGGGAACAATCTTGACATAGGGTAATTCAGTTGTAGGACTCACTGTGGGTTTAAAATCCCTTTTCCATTCCGCTGGAGGAATTTTTTGTGGTTCAATCGGGGTTGCTTCTACCGATTTTGGTTCTATATTTTGAGGTTTAGATTTAACCGCCTCAATCTTCGCTTTTTCAATAGGTTGGGGTCTTCCGACAACAGGATTGAACGTAGCACTCTGATTAAACTCATCTGCTGGAATCGGCTTAACCACCTTACCGACAGACCCTCCTCCAAGTTTTTTTCCGCCTTTGCTAAATATGCACCCAGTAGTTGCTAAACATCCTATAAATATAATAGTTATCAAAACAAGGGTAGCAATGAATGATTTATTTAACATAATAGACTTCTCTCCAGCAGAGTTTTTTATCTCCATTATTATAGGTAGCTTTTTGAATAATATCAAGTTTTTCCAGCGGCACTTGCGTTACCGAAGTAAAAGCCCACCAATGCAGATAAGGTCTGTCTTACTTCTGGAAGCATCAAATACCCCCTTAATTCAACGAATAACACCTCGCTTCCACCGCCAAATAAACCAAAGAAGTATTCTGGATTTACTTGGTCTACTTGAACTATTGTGGGTAGCCCTATGAGGGCAAGT
>JACKQG010006031.1_pt1 | contig 13023 bp, 13 predicted proteins | sample 8237621 | NCBI WGS metagenome assembly JACKQG01 (sample SAMN15677084, study PRJNA649215) | marine metagenome | biome: marine; feature: Black Sea; material: saline water; isolation source: suspended particulate matter (SPM) from the Black Sea western gyre | collected 2013-06-09/2013-06-10 | depth...
GGTTGTGCGCATTGCAATTTTTTTCTAAGTATTTCAAAAAATAAAGGTCATGATTGAATTTCACGGGACGGTTAGAGAATTAGCAGAAGCGCGGAACGAAACAGAGCGGCAGACTTTTCGTGAATTAAAGCGTGAAGGCTCAGGAATTAAGCGCCGTGCTGACGGAGTAATCGAGATTGAAACCGGCGAAGAAGAAACCGGCCAAGTAATTAACTTTTCAGAATGGAGAGCGCGCAAGATGAAAGAGGACGCGTTGAAATCGCAACGTGAGCGCGAAATGCTGGAAGGTCAACTTTTAAGCCGTGAAGAAGTTATCAGTCAATTAGGTGCGGCTTTTCACACAACCAAAACAAGTTTGCTGACTATTCCAACGGCTATTGCCGGAATTGTTGCAGTTGAAGATGATGCCCATGTCTGCAAAGAAATTATCGAGGGAACTATCCGCGAAACGCTTATTGAGCTGCAAGCGCAAATCGCTCGCATCGGAATTGCTGACGGTTCTGACGAAATTACCGCCGAAGCTGGACGTAGCCCAATGGGCTGACGCCGAGCGGATGTTGACTGTTTCAAGTTCGCCGTTTCCTGGAAGATGGAAAACTAAACGTGCAGAATATCAGCGCGGGATCATGGAAGCGTTTAGTGATGCGAAAACTGAAAAGATCGTTTGCATGACGTCAAGCCAGGTCGGAAAAACGGAAATCTTAAATAACATTTGCGGTTTTTTCTTGGTTCATGATCCTTGTCCGCTTTTGGTTTTGTTGCCGACGTTAGAACTGGCAAGAGCTTGGTCAGTTGATAGATTGGGGCCCATGATAAACTCAACTCCGGCAATTCGTGATCAGATTGGGGATCCGCGCATGAAAGACGGCGACAACACGATTTTGCAAAAGCAGTTTCGCAATGGTTCGAGATTGTCAATTGCTGGGAGTAATTCGCCAGCTTCGCTCAGTTCTCGCCCGATCCGAGTTGTTTTGATGGACGAAGTTGACAGGATGGCGTTGTCGAGTGGTTCCGAAGGTGATCCGATTTTGCTTGCGACCAGGCGAACGCAAAATTTCTTCAATCGCAAGATTGCAATGTTTTCAACACCAACGATCAAAGGTGCGTCGCGGATTGAATCGGCATTTGAGGACAGCGATCAGCGTTATTACAATCTGAAATGTCATGCTTGCGAAGTTCCGCAGGTTTTGGATTGGGCGCAAGTTCGCTGGGAAAAAGATAAACCGGAGACTGCGAAATATCATTGTTCAGAATGTGATGCAGAGTGGTCAGACGTACAGCGAAAACAGGCGATTCGATCTGGAGAATGGATTGCTACCGCGCCATTTTCGGGAACGGCTGGATTTCATCTTAGCGGACTTTACTCACCGTGGGTCGATATTGCGGAATTGTCTAAGTTGTTTTTGGAATCAAAGCACACCGGCCAGGAAGCACTTCGCGTTTTCGTTAATACAGTTTTGGCGCAAAGTTGGGAGGAAGACGAGGGAGAGGGAGTTGAAACTAACGACATCATGGTTCGCGCTACGAACTTTGAAACGCCATTGCCGGATTCGAGTATCGGCGTTTTATGCGCAAGTGCGGATGTTCAAGCCGACAGAATCGAAGTTCTGGTCAATGGTTATTCAGCAAGCCAAACGTGGATTGTTGGTTTTCAAATTTTTTACGGATCACCAACCAGCGAGTCACTCTGGAATGAAGTTGAGGAGTATTTAAAGCAGTCGTGGCCGCATCCATCCGGTCATGATTTACGAATCACAAGATCATTTATTGATAGTGGATACGAAACCGGAGCAGTTTACAATTTTTGCAAAAGGCTAGAGGCGCTTGGTGTCAGAGCGATAAAAGGCATAGGCGGGATGAACAGAGCGGAGGTGGGTCGCCCAACCAAAAATAATACGGCGCGATGTAATGTTTGGCCTTTGGGAGTGAACACGCTAAAAACGCAGATATTAGCCAGGTTGAAAATCGACGATGCCAAAAATTCCGGTTATGTTCATTTCCCAGATTTTTTAGATGAAGAATTTTTTCTACAGCTCACAAGTGAACGACTTGTCAAACGATATAAAGCCGGAATACCACGAATGGAGTTTAAGCGCTTGCGTCCTCGCAATGAAGCACTCGACCTAATGGTTTATAACCTCGCGGCGTTTCGTTCGCTGAACGCGAATATGAGCATCATTCAGAAGAAATTATCAGAAGTGCGAAAATCTGAACCAAAAAAACGATTACAACAACGCCCGCGCAGCTGGGCGACAAACTGGTAAATATGGGAAATTTATTTGATTCAGCAGAATATCCAACAACGGAACCGGAAACGCTAACGCTTGGTGATCGCTGGACGTGGAAACGTGAAGATTTGGGAAGCGACTATGCACCGGCTTCGTATGCGCTCAGTTATGATGCGAGACTTGAAGGGACAGGCTCAACTACTTTCAGCATAAGCGCTTCGGAATCAGGCGATGATTACATTGTTGAGGTAGCCAGCGCGACAACAGCCGCGTACACAGCAGGAACATACAGCTGGGCAATGTATATAACCCGCTCGTCTGATTCCGAACGTTTGAAATTAGATTCTGGAAAATTTGAGGTTGTTGAAAATTTAGCGACTTCTTCCGCCGATCCGCGCAGTCATGCTGGAAAAATGGTCAGCTATCTGGAAACAACGCTCGAAAGTTTGGCGCAAAAGTTGACAACAGCATATTCCGTTTCAGACCGTTCAAACACATTGCGCTCGATGGACGAAGTGCGCTCAGAATTGAATTACCAAAAAACAGTTTATAATCGCGAAAAACAAAAAGACCGCGCGAAGTCCGGCAAAAAAACTGGGCAAAATATTTTAGTGAGATTTTAGCTTATGGCTTGGTATAACCCGCGATCATGGGGAAAAACTAAAACGAGACGCTTTCCAGCTCAGCGTAATTACTCAGGAGCAGGAACCGGCAGATTATTGGCTGGTTTTTTAGGCAGTTCAACCAGCGCAGATTCAGAAATTCGACCGGCGTTGCGTAAATTGCGCGATCGATGCAGACAGCTCGCAAGAAACGAACCGATTGCGGCCAAAGCATTACAGATTTTCAGAACTCAAGTGGTAGGAGACAAAGGATTGCATTTGCAAGTTCGCGCTAGAAATATTCCACGTCCTGGACAGCTCAAAGGTGATCTTGATATGAGCGGAAACGATATTGTCGAGCGAGCATGGAAAGAATGGAGTGCAAAAGGCGTTTGCGAAATTTCAGGCCGTCACTCATGGATTGATTGCCAGCAGTTAGTTCAGGAAGGGTTAGTGCGTGATGGAGAAGTTTTAATCAAGCATATTCGCAATGCAGATAATCGTTTTGGTTATGCAATCCAGTTTTTAGAGCCGGATTATTTAGATGAAGAATATAACATCCCTGCAAAAAACGGCAACCGTGTTGTGATGGGTGTGGAGCTGAACCAGTACAATAAACCAGTCGCTTATCATCTTCATAACGGTTCAGCGCATCCAGGCGATACGCACGGACAAACCGGCGGACGCATTCGGGTTCCGGCTTCAGATATTTTACATATTTACCGGCCTGAACGTTGTCAACAGACACGCGGTGTTCCGTTGTTTGCGTCCGTGATGGATAAAATTCACCAGCTCAACGGTTATGCAGAGGCCGAATTAGTCGCTGCGCGTCTTTCTGCAAGCAAATCAATGTTTTTGAAAACGCAGGACGGCGTTGGATATGCTGGTGATGATTTTGACGGAGAAGCGCCAATCATGGATGCAGGGGAGCCAGGTTCAATTTCACAACTTCCGCCTGGAGTTGATATCGTGACGCCGAATATGGATCATCCTAATTCTGCTTTTTCAGATTTTCACAAAGCAATGTTGCGTTCGATTGCTTCGGGTCTGGGTTTGGATTATGTCACGCTTTCAAGCAATTTGGAATCAGTCAGTTATTCGTCAATCAGAGCAGGAACTATTGAAAGTCGTGATAATTACAAAATGCACCAACGCTTTTTAATAGAACATTTTGCAAATCCTGTTTTCAGAGAATGGTTGAGCCTGGGAATTACCAGCGGCGCAATTCCGTTTCCGTCTGATAAATTTAACAAGTTCGCAAATTCCGTGATTTTCCGAGCGCGGGGTTATCAATGGGTTGATCCCCAGAAAGAAGTCAATAGTGCAGTGATTGGTTTGCAGAATGGGTTTTTAACATTTTCAGATATCGCACAGCAAATCGGCGGACGTGATGTTGAAGAAACATTCTCGACTTTACAAGCTGATCTCGAAATGGCAGACCGCTACGATCTTAAAATAAACTTAATGCCGCTGGGACTTAAAACTGCGGCGCAACCGGAAATTGACAAAGGTGAGGAAAATGAAACTGAGTAAAGAAGAAAGAAAGAATTTTGAAGGTCTGGAAACGCGGACGTTCGCGCTCGAATTTGACAGAGCAGAAAGCGAAGAAACCCGCACAATCTCAATTTCCTTTGCTTCCGAGGAACCTGTTTTGCGTTCATTCGGATGGGAAATATTAAGCCATGAACGTGGTGATATTGATTTTGATTTTATAGACAGCGGACGTGCGCCACTTTTATTGTCGCATGATCCTGAAACTCAGATCGGCGTGGTCGAATCTGCAAAGTTATCGGAGACTGAACGGAAGTCCCGTGCGGTTGTTCGCTTTGGAAAAGGCGAGCTGGCTTCAGAAATTTTCAGAGATGTCCAGGACAAGATCAGAGCTAATATTTCGGTGGGATATACAATCACCGAACTCATGAAACAGGATGAAACTCGAGACGGTGAGGATGTTTACCGTGCAAAGTTTCAGCCACGTGAAATATCAGTCGTTTCAATTCCAGCAGACACACAGGTCGGAATTGGGAGAGCTGAAAAAACTAAACCTATTATTGAAAATACTAAAATGGAAAAAACAGAAATAGTCGCGGAAACGCCAAGTGTTAATGCTGAAAAAGTAAAGCAGGATGCACTTGCTGAACGCTCAAAAGAAATTAAAGAAATGCAAGCGTTGGGCATACGTCACAATTTGCGTGACTTTGCAGATGAGTGCATTCATAACGGAACTGGATTATTTGATTTCCGCGAAAAGATGCTGAATAAAATTGAATCCAAACCTCTTGAAGTTTCACCAGACCATGTTGACGTGAAGCCAAAAGAACAGCGCAAATATTCTTTGCTCCGTGCTTTAAATGCCGCAAGTCGTGGTGATTGGAGTGGAGCTGGTTTTGAGGCAGAAATGTCACAAGAAGTTGGCCATCGACAGAACAAAACTCCGCAAGGTTTTTTCGTGCCTGATTTTGCGTGGACAGGGAACCGCAATGAAACTGAACTGGAAAAACGAGCAGTTATGACAGTTGGAACCAATTCGAGTGGGGGTTTTTTTGCTCCTCAGGAACAGCTTGGGTCTGAGTTTGTTAGCGCACTTCGGGCAAAAATGGTGATGCCAGATTTGGGAATGAGAATCATGTCGGGATTAACGACTAAAATCACAATTCCAAAAGTGAGTGCTGGTGTTTCAGCGGCGTTTGTTGCAGAAGAAAGTGCAGTTTCGGCAGTTAATCAAACGACTGCACAGATCACGATGCAGGGTCGAACTTTGGGATGTTACGAAGATGTTTCGAGATTACTTTTGCTTGAGTCTGATCCATCCATTGAACAGATTGTCCGTGATGACATTTTAGCTGCAATGGCAGATAAGATTGAGTCCGTTGCAATTCATGGCGGATCGGGTGCGGAACCATCTGGAATTGTCGCAACTTCTGGAATTGGCTCGGTGGCCGGCGGAACGAATGGCCTTGCTCCAGCATGGGCAACGCACATTCCGACTTTGGTTAAAGAAGTTGAAATTGACAATGCCGCGCTGAATGCTTCGACTTTAGGATGGTTGACTAATCCAAAAGTGAAAAGCAAATTAGCTTCAACGGCCAAAGTGAGTTCAACGGATTCAGTCATGATTCTGAATGATCCTTGGAGTTCGCTTTATGGTTATCCGCTGGCAATCACAACTAACGTTTCATCGACGTTGACAAAAGGTTCTTCGTCTGTTGCGTCTGCTTTGATTTTTGGTGATTTCTCGCAAATCATTCTAGGTCTTTGGAATACACCAGACGTTCTTGTCGATCCCTATACCAACGGTTCGAAAGGAACAATTCGTTTGGTAGTCCTTCAGGAAGTCGACCTGGCTGTTCGACACGCGCAAAGTTTTGCCGCTTGTCTGGACGTTTTGACGGCGTAATTTTTAAAATAGAAAGGCAACCATGAAAATTTTAATCCTTGAAAATCTGGAATTGGACGGACGTAAATTTGTAAAAGGTGATCTTGCGCTTTTAAGTTCTGAAGATGCAGAAAAAGCGATTGCAACCGGAAAAGCATCGAAAGAAGAAACGAACCGTTCAGTTGGTTTGAAAACTTCTGACGCAGCTGTTCCGAACAAGCGCGGGAAAAAATAAACATGGCAGTTGAAGATGATGCAATGCGGTTAGAATTACTTGCAGACTTTGGTGATTCTGCCGCTACGTTTACCGACGTATCCGCAGGTTCCAGCTCAACGATTACCGCCGTTCTCAGCAGAGCGTATTTTGCTGAAAGCGTTGGCGATCAAACGCTGGAATCTTCTCAGCCTGTCGCAATGGTTCGATCTTCTGATGTTTCAGGAGTCGTGCAGAGTGACACGCTGGCGATTGATTCAACGACTTATACTATCGTTGAAGTTATGCCGGATAATGAAGGTCTAACGCAGCTCCGCTTGAGGATTTGAAATGGCGAACCATTTGCGCAGACAAATCAGAGAGCGGATTGCGGCAGACGTGACAAGTTTAACGACAACCGGAAGCAATGTTTTTCAGAGCAGAGTCTATCCGCTCGAAGATTCAGCACTTCCGTGTTTGCTTGTTTATTCTACTTCTGAAGAAAGCGAAATTCTGAATCAAGGGACGCCGCGTTTACAAGCGCGGACGCTCAGCATTACGGTTCAAGGAGTAGCGGCAGAATCTTCAGATATTGACGATAAGTTAGACTTGATTGCAAAAGAAGTTGAAACTGCGCTTGCTGGTGATAGAGATATTAACAGTTTAGCGCAGGATTCTTTTCTCACTTTAACAGAAATTGAATATAATGCCGATGGTGCAAAAACCGTCGGAGTTGTGCGGCTCAATTATCAAATTGATTACCGCGTTTATGATAATGCGCCCGATACGGCGCTCTAAAAAAAGGAAATATTATGGCGGCGATAACAGGATTCAGCGGCGTTTTGAAAGCAGTTACAAACGGCGGAACTTTGGCGGTTGTCAGCGAATTAAAAAGCTGGTCAGTCGAAGAAAGCGCAGACACAGTTGAAGCAACTACAATGGGTAATACAGTCAAAACATTTACTAAAACGCTCAAGAGTTGGACTGGTTCATGTGAATTGAATTATGAGCCAGGCAATGCGGCGCAAGCTGATTTGTTGATTGGCGAATCAATCGATTTGGAGTTCTACCCAGGCGGAACCGGTGCATCCACGAAGTGGGGCGGAACAGCGATTGTTACAGGCGCAAGTGCGAGCGGGGATGTTGGTGATCTGGTTGGAAGTTCAATCAGTTTTCAGGGAACCGGCGCATTAACCATAACTGCATAATTCAGGTCTCAGAGTACGTGCTGATGCGTTTCATTGCGCTCAGCGTCGTTCTGGGACTTCAATTTTAGCTAATTTTAACCATTTAACTGATTATGAGTGTAATCGATAACGCGTCCGCACATTTTCGCGAGAGATTAAGCGGCACGCCTTTTATTATAGAAGTTCCAGAGTGGGGTGACAAAGACGGCCCACTTCAAATATTCTATAAGCCGACTATCAATTTGAAAGCAAAAGCAGAATTGACGCGCTTACAGATTGAGCAGAAATATGACGAAGCAGTCTTTTTTATGTTGCTTTGGCGCGGTATGGATGCAGACGGGAATCCGCTTTTTCAAAAACATGATAAAACTAAATTTATCAATGATGTTGATTCAGATGTCATTGATCGCGTTTATGCAGAAATTTTGGATTACGACAGCTCAGAAAAAGAGCTAAAAAAAACTTAACTGTTGATCATGATTTGTTTTTCTTTTACCAATTAGCAGAACATTTGCAGAAATCAGTTGATGAAATTATGGAATTATCAACTTTAGAAGTCCAGGGCTGGGCTGATTATTTTGAGATCAAAAACGAGCGGATGAAAAATGCCAAGCACTAATATTAAAATAACTGCACAGGATAATACCGGAGCAGCTTTCAAATCGGTTAATAAATCGGTTGGAGGGTTGAGCCAGTCTGTTTCGTCGCTGAAGGGTGCGCTGGCCGGTGTCGGTGTGGCTGTTGGGATTGGTGCGCTGATTCGCTTGTCAAAACAATCATTGACTGCGGCGGATGCAATCGGGAAAACTGCTGATCGTTTAGGTATCACAACAACTGCTTTACAGACGTATCGTTTTGCTGCGGAACAATCTGGGATGTCAACGGCGGAGTTAGATAAAAGCCTGGAGGGATTTGCCCGCAGAATTGGTGATGCAGGAATGGGAATCGGCACGGCCTTGCCTTTTTTCAAATCAATGAATATTTCGTTGAAAGATTCAAATGGACGGATGAAATCAACAGAAACTTTGCTGGGAGAAGTTGCAGACAAAATGAAAGATATGGCCGATCCAACAGAAAAAATATCGACAGGAATGGCGATGTTTGGCCGAGTTGGAACGAAAATGGTCAATATGCTTCAGCAGGGTTCCGGTTCGCTGGCAGATTTGCGGGAGCAGCTTGTTTCGACCGGCGGGATAATTGAGGATAAGTTTATTCGTGAAGCAGAACAGGCTAACGATTCGATGAACCGGCTTAGTAAAACTTTCGGAGCAATGACAACAAAATTGCTTTCCGGTTTATCGCCAGCTATCTTGAAAGTTACAGATGGTCTTTTGGGGTTGATGGGTCTCGATCCGCTGGCAGGACTTGGAGCGGAAAAACTTACGCGGGACTTAAAAGAGATCAATTTACAGATTGGCGAATGGCAAAATAAAGCGTTTGAAATGCAAAAAACGATTGGCGGAAGCAATGTTGTTATGAATACGCTAAACGCCAGGCACGCACAACTTGCAGGATTCCAAACAGAAATTGCTAGATTAGTCTTGAAACGTGCGGCAATCGAAGAACGACTTGCAGAAATGCCAAAAAAGATTGTTCCGCAAGTTCAAAAAATCGTTGAAGTAAAAGCCGAGGAAGCACGGATCACAAAAGCGCAAAATGATTTATACGGCAAACAGCTTTCTTTTGCGTTTCAAATTGCACAGGCCAGCGATTCAACTGCTGTCATTGCACAGAAAAAAGAATCTATTGTTGTAGATACTGAAAAAAATGCAATTTTAGCAATTCAGACAAATGAAATCGGTTATCAAAACGATAAACTGGCTGAACAATATGCACTTTATGGTCGAGGGCGGGAAGGATTTGCAGAAGTGCAAGCGGCTTATTCTGAATCTCATGCAAAAATGATTGAAGATACAGAAAAACTTGCGGAGGCTGAAAAATTAGCAAACGACCAGCGCATTCAAAATGCAACTGCTACAGCGTCGTCAATGATTCATTCAATGAAAGGTTTTAATAAAAGCTGGTTCCAGGCGTCGCAGGCTTTAAGTATTGCAGAAACGATAATGAATACACACGCCGCAGCAACATCCGCATTAAAAATACAACCGGCGCCGGTTGGGATGGCCTTTGCTGCCGCAATAACCGGCATGGGGTTAGCAAACGTAGCGCGGATTAAAAGCCAGAGTTACCAGGCGAGAGAGTTCGGAGGCCCAGTTTCAAAAGGGCGATCGTTTCTTGTTGGTGAACGTGGGCCGGAATTGTTCACTCCGAATCAAAGCGGTAACATCACAGCAAATAATCAGCTAGGCGGGCCGGTGAATATAAACTTTAATATTCAGGCAAATGATGCACAAGGATTCGATCAACTACTTCATGCTAGGCGTGGAATGATTGTCTCAATGATAAACCGCGCGATGCACGAGCGAGGCAGAAGGGGGATTGTATGAGCGGAACATTTCCGAGTTCGCCGGCATTTCAATCGCTGAATATTCAAAGCATCCAGCCAACTTTTATCTCAAGAGCAATTTCCGGCAGACGGCAAGCTCGGCAAATCGGCGGACAATTCTGGAAAATGACGGCTACTTTTCCACCAATGACAAGAGCAGAGTTTGCGCCGATTTATGCGTTCATCATTGCTCAGCGTGGGCGCTATGAGTCTTTTACTTTAGTTCCGCCTGTGGTCGGAAATCCGCAAGGTTCGGCTGGTGGCACTCCGCTGGTGAACGGAGGAAGCCAAACTGGCCGATCTTTAGTAACAGATGGTTGGACTGTTTCAACCACAATTTTCAAAGCCGGAGATTATCTCAAGCTGGCCGGAAACGACAAAGTTTACATGATCACGGCAGATGTTAGCTCAGACGTAGCAGGCAACGCAACCATTTCGATTGAACCGGCGCTTGTTTCCAGTCCAGCAGATAATGCAGTTGTCACTTATACGAGCGTTCCGTTTACTGTTGCTTTGGCTTCCGGTATTCAGGAATTTGCGACAGGCACATCTGGGCTTTATGAATTTGAAGCAGAATTTGAAGAGGTTTTGTAATGAGTCGAGGATTATCTTCAGCAGTAAAAACTCAGCTTGCATCCGGTTCGTTTGTGATGGCGCATCTTGTAAAACTGGAATTGAACTCAACTTATTATTATACAGACTTTTCCAGCGATATTGTTGACGGGTCTGACACTTATTCCGCGAATGGTTTTTTGCAGGGACTTGGCTCAATCACGGAATCGTCACGCATGAATATTGGGTTTCTATCGCTGACAATTTCAGGAGTCAATCAAACGATTACGTCAGATGTTCTCAACAATGGTCATTTACACAGGCCAGTCACAATAAAACGTGCAATCCTTGATTCTGATATGTCAGTTGTCGGTTCGTTCGCAATCTATTCCGGCTATATTGAATCAATGTCAATGAAAGATTTTGGTGTGACAAGTTCAGTTAATTTCGGTGTTGCAAATCATTGGTCAGATTTTGAACGCAGAGAGGGACGCAGGACGAATGATTCGAGTCAGCAACATTATTTTAATGGCGATTTATTTTTTGAATTTACAGATCAAGTTGGTAAAAAGACACATTGGGGTAATCTTCAAGTCGTTGAAGATGAACCGCTGACATATACTTATGAGCCATTCGGTGAAGACGAAATTGTGACAGATCAACCTTTTTACGAAGAACCAATCGAACCAATGGATCCACCGCCTATCACGGAAGGGACTGGCGGAATTGTGACGCCTAATTTTGGGGCAATGACATGAGTATAGATGATGTAGTTAGTGGTTCCACATACGGTGGTAATGATATTAAAAAAGGAGGCAACACCAACACTAATCCTGAATCTGAAACGCCAATCAAATCAGGGCCGGTTTTATCAGGAAAATGGATCAATCCAAAAAAAGGTACAAATATTGGTCTGCCGATCATTTACGGAACCCGAAGAATTGGTGGAATATTGATTTATCAGGAAGTTTCAACAGATGATAATCTTTTATACAAAACATTTGCGCTGGCAGAAGGGGAACAACAGGCTTGGACGGTCTATGTCAACAATGTTTCTTATACCAGCTCAAAATATTACAATGCGTCTGATAGTCTGCGTCATATTGATGTCTATGCTCATACTGGAAACGATACCGGCTTAAACAGCGGATCAGGGATTACACGAGGTGCATCGTGGACAACTTCGCATTTATCAAAAGGCATCGCGTCAGAATCGTTGACATTTGTTTATGATGCACTCAAACGAAGCGGATCAGCAACGTATGAAGAGGAACCATTTTTTGAGAGTTTACCAAAAATCGAATTTGAAATGACCGGCAAGTCTCTGGTTGACAATAGTTCCAGTTCTGTTTCTGCTTCAAATCCAGCATGGGTCTTGTGGGAATATTTGACGAATAGCAGATATGGCGCAGGTCTGACAGCATCGCAACTTGACGCCAGCTCATTTACAACTTCAGCAGGAATTTGTAATCAGGTCAACGATTCCACAAAACGGCATGAATGTAATATTGCTCTTGATTCAGCGAATTCTTTGATGAGTAATATTAAACAGATTTTAGCAACTTGTAATGGCCGTCTGCATTGGATAAACGGTAAATATTATTTACATATTGACGACGATTTTTCGGGGACTCCGGCGTTTGCATTTGAAGAAAAACATATCATTGGCGGAATCTCAATAATTGGTAATTCAAAAAGTGAACGCACAAATCAAGTGAAAGCTGTTTTTGTTAATCCAAACAAATCCTGGAAAGAGGATCAAGTTAGCTGGCCTGATAAAAATGACGATTCAATTACAGGAGTTTTTACTGCTGACATTAGTTCAAGTACAGTTAATCTATTAGATACAGCACATGGACATTTAGATGGTCAAGAACTTACTTTATCATCCTCAACTACCCTACCTACAGGATTACTTGCAAATACAAAATATTATGTAGTTAATAAAACAACTAATACATTTCAGGTTTCACTTAGTTCTGGCGGTAGTGCCGTAGCATTTACAACTAATGGAAGTGGAACTCTCACATGGACTAAAACTATTTATGATGCGTATTTACTTGCAGACAAATCAGTTCCGCTCAGAAAAACCATAAATCTGGCAGGAGTTACTAATTACAATCAAGCACGCTATTTAGCCAAACAGGCTTGCTTGCGTTCAAGGGATGCGCTCAAGTGCAATTTTACTGCTACATCCGAAGCAATGGACGTGATTGTGGGTGATGTAATAACTGTCACTCACACATCGCCGTCATGGACTGCAAAAGAATTTCGAGTTAGATCAATTTCGCTCAACATGGATGGGACGTGTTCGATTGCGTGTGTTGAACATCTGGATTCAATATATACGTGGGATTATGTGACTGAGCCGAGTGCATCCGCTGATACAAACCTGCCGGATGTCACAACAGTCACCGCTCCAACTGCACTTGTAATTTC
>JACKQG010006032.1_pt1 | contig 13021 bp, 10 predicted proteins | sample 8237621 | NCBI WGS metagenome assembly JACKQG01 (sample SAMN15677084, study PRJNA649215) | marine metagenome | biome: marine; feature: Black Sea; material: saline water; isolation source: suspended particulate matter (SPM) from the Black Sea western gyre | collected 2013-06-09/2013-06-10 | depth...
GCTCCCACCAACTTTAAGCTTCCTACGATCTGTAGGGAATGGCAAATTTGGGTCGACAGGAGTCATCCCATAAAATTTTAATCTGGCCAAAAAATAGACTCATACACCTGATTCTCACATCAATCAGAATGACTGCTTTCAAAGTAATACCTGTCACTGATCCAACAGTATAGATAAGCCTGCCACCACCCCCTACCCTTACTGAATCAATTGCTCTTGACGAAATCTTTACGCTAAACAATGTTAACGGAGCAATATATCTTTTATTACTGACATATCGATGTGAATACTTATATTCATCCGATGCCTCTAATTTCCTTTTTCAAGCCCCAACAGAAAAACATCCTTTTCATTCAATCAGGCAAACGCCTGCTTGCCCCACATAAAAAAACAATTGCAGATATTCGATCTATTGCAGGGCTTTCTACTAAATTCTGGAACGCGCTCTATCTCAACACCCTGATCAACCTGACTGAGTACATTCAGGAACTTCCTGCCAGCGAATCCCATCACCATTCTGATCGTGGTGGCTTATTAGCTCATACACTAGAAACTGCCCTTAATGCTCTACGAATAAGACGAGGTAAATTATTACCCCCTAACTCTGATGCGGAAACCGTTACCAAATTCAAAGATGTCTGGACTTATGCGGTATTTACCGCTGCTTTATGTCATGACCTGGGTAAACCCATTACAGATATGAGTATTGAGCTGCTTGGCAAGAAGAAAAATAAGATAGCAAACTGGTCGCCTTTTCGTGGCCCAATGTCATCGTATAAAGAAGCCCATGAGTACCTGATCCAATATCGACGCAACCGAGTTTATGGCTCTCACGAGAGAGCCAGTGCTTTATATGCTCACCATATCATCCCGATGGTAGGCATTGAGTGGCTGGCCAGTAATCAGGATGTTTTTTTCTACTGGACCAACATTTTAACCGGCCACTCAGAAGACGGAGGCGCTATAGGCTCTATTATCCATGAAGCTGATAAACGCTCTGTTGCCTCAAACCTGGCCGGTGATCAGGTCAATAGTCATGCTGAAATGGCAGCAACCACTAGCCGCAAACCGTTGCATCAAAGAATACTGACCAGCCTTCGCTATCAAATTGATGAGGGGAACTTACCTGTTAATCGAGACGGGGCGGCTGGATGGATAGTGGATGATAAGCTCTGGGTTGTGGTTAAACGTACCCTCGATCAAATACGCGACCACATGACACAGGAAGGCCAAACCGGCATTCCTGCTCGGAATGACCGCATCATGGATGAGTTGCAGCAATACAGTATTCTTATTCCTAACGGCGATAAGGCCGTGTGGAAATGTCAGGTGTTTGCACCGGATTGGACCAAAGCGCATGAGCTAACCATGCTGTGCTTACCCGTCGATAAAGTATGGCAAACTGCCGATGCAGTACCTAAACCCTTTGAAGGGTCTGTAAAGCCGCTTAATTCATCCGAGGATGCAACAAATGAAGACACTGCGGAGTCGTTCACTTCCCCTGCAGGCGACCATGAGGCTCGACCTGACAGCGCTTCGCCTTCTTATGATAGCAAACCCGCTGAAACTGCGCCGACAGCACCCCTGCCTATCAGACAGGGGCTAAAACCGCCTAGCATTGATTTTAGCGCACTAGCTTCACCCGGTGTTTCCAGTCAAGTCAGTATTGAGACGGTTACCCATACTGGCTCTGAAACTCAGCATTCTGCTGAACCCTCTAAGCCGTCCACAAAAGAACCTGTTAATACAGCGCCCCTGCCCCGTCAAGAAACACAACCAGATGGCAAAGAGTTCCTTAACTGGCTAAGGGATGGACTGCATCAACGAAAGTTCCAGGTTAACGATGTGAACTCAAAGATCCACATGACCAAAGAAGGCTTGTTTCTGGTAAGCCCTGCTATTTTCCGCCACTTTGATAAAGAAAAGTGGTCGTATGCACAAAAACGATTTACCAAGCTCAAGTTACACGAGCAAAACACTAATGGAACCAATATCCACGAATACCTGGTCACCGGCCTTAAAAAACGCAGCATGATTAAAGGCTTCCTGATTACCGATACAGCCAATGTTTTCCCGGGTATCGAGCTACCTACTATCAACCATAAACTCTCTAGGGTCGAAAGCTGATGAATACCCAAAGCATTTTTGATAACCGGCTACGCCCTGCGGTTGAGTTTGTACCAGCCTTTTTTGCTTTTTCTGCGGCAACCTTGCTCTACCTTCAGCCTGACTGGTTCTTGCCAATTCTGAAATCGTTTTCGACCTATGTCATTGCCTTTATGCTGGCACTGGGCCTGTTCCGGTTTTACCAGGGCACTCAAATTCTACGCTATCGTTCTTCTCTAAATCAGTTGCCGCGTTACGTCTTATCCGCCAGGCATATCCCCACCTATAGAAAGAAGCTGTTCCTGGGGAGAGGATTCAAGTGGACACAGAGGCATAGCCAGAGGCTCATAGAGGCACGATCTCCCCTGGTTCGCAAATATCTACAGCCGGGCTTATTTTATCGCTGGGCCAGGCAGTCTGAGCTGTTGTTTGATGGCCTACCAGGTCTTTCCAGGATCGCGTCTTTAACCAGCCATCAATCCGTCTTTAATCCCGTTCGACCGCTGCCAGAAGTCGGAGGCAATAGTTTCATCCATGGTGTAGGGCTTGAAGATGAAAGTAATGTCTTAATGAACCTGGGTGAACGAGTCGGTCATGCATTAATCCTCGGAACCACTCGAGTGGGTAAAACACGCTTTGCCGAAATCCTGATGACTCAGGATATCCGTCGAGGCGATACGGTTATTTTCATTGACCCCAAAGGTGATTTTGATGTGTTAGCACGAATGATCGCTGAAACTAAACGAGCGGGGCGATATGACCAGTTCCATGTATTTCATCTGGGACACCCTGAAATCTCTGAACGCTACAATGGCATAGGCGATTTTGGGCGCATTACCGAAGTAGCCGGTCGTATTGCAAATCAATTACCCAGTGAAGGAAACTCCGCCGCTTTCCGTGAATTTGCATGGCGCTTTACCAACATAGTGGCCAGAGCCTTAACCGGACTGGGCAGAAAGCCCTCGTATGAACTGATCGCGCGTTACGTGACGAATATCGAGCCTTTAATGGTGGATTATTACCATTTATGGCTGGAAGCAGAAGCCCCTTCAAACTGGCGTGACCTGGTACAGTCTATCGAAGGCAGCGAAGACTTGATGAAGAAAGTCCCCATCGCGATGAAAAGCCGTGGTCGTCATGCGGTGGCTTTGCTCACCTATGTTAAGGATCACGGTTTATTCGATGCGGTTGCTGATGGTCTTCGATCAGCTATCGAATACGATAAAACCTATTTTGATAAGTTAACCGCCTCGCTGCTTCCTTTGATGGAAAAACTCACCTCTGGTCCCGTGGGAAAATTACTGTCTCCGGACTACGATGACTTGAATGATCACCGGCCGGTACTGGACTGGATGAATGTCATTCGTGAGGGCGGCGTTGTGTACATCGGTCTTGATGCCCTTTCTGATGCCGATGTGGCCAGTGCCGTGGGTAACTCTATGTTTGCAGATCTAACCTCTATAGCGGGTCGCCTATATAAACACGGGCATACCTATGGCCTTCCCAATTCAAAGGAAGTATCAAGAGCCATCACTATTCATGCCGATGAATTCAATGAACTGGTCGGCAATGAGTTTATCCCCATGATCAACAAAGCTGGCGGTGCTGGCCTTCAGATGAATGCCTATACACAGACAGTGGATGATATCGAGGCCGGTATTGGGAGTCGAGCTAAAGCCGGACAGGTTATCGGTAACTTCAATACCCTGTTTATGTTGCGCGTGAAAAATGAACAAACGGCTCGCGTGTTAACCGATCAGTTACCGCAAGTCAGGCTATACACCAAGGTCGCTGAGTCTCGAACAACCGATAATAACGATCCCGGTACTGAAATAGATTTTGTTTCCCAGAATTCTGATCGCCTCTCTGAACAGGATGCCGATATGGTCTCCCCTGCTGACCTGGTGGCACTACCCAAAGGCCAGGCTTTTGCCTTAATCGAAGGAGGGCAGCTCTATAAATTACGACTGCCATTGCCCGGTAAAGATCCTCTGCTGCCTCGATCAATGGATGAGGTTTACCGGTTAATGTCTGAGCGATACTAATGGCTGACTCAAGTTCGTATTTTAACTTTTATCGTGCGGCTGAAGGCCAAACCCCAGAATCTAAAAATCAACTCTGGTTTATTAGCCTGCTGAGGATGTTATTCGCAATGTTAATCATGACATTGATAACTGACCTGGCGATAGTCATGTTTTGGCCTGATGGATTACAACTGCTAAAAAATACTTATTACCAGGAGGTGCAATACCTAACCGGCAATATTGATGCACACACGGCCGATAAGATATCTACCTGGGTCAAAACTGCTTATGAATGGACGTTTATTAAAACGGGTATCCAGGGCTACCTTTATTCAGGAGGGAACCCGATAACAAGTAGTCTAATCTCGGGAATGTGGCCCCTGATCCAGGGAGCCATGATCGGCTTTCAGATATTCATGATCCGTCTTTCTGTCATTATCCTGATGATGCCTTTTATTGTGCTAGTTATGTTGGTCTCTGCAACTGATGGATATTTGGAATGGTATCGTCGGCGTACTGGCGGTGCCAGGGAATCAGCTTTTATTTATCATCGCTCTAAACACCTGGTGTCCTGGTCTTTGGCTGGACTGTGGTTTTTTTACTTAGTCCCACCTTTTGCGGTAGATCCCGTCTATATATTTTTACCCGCAATACTCTTCCTCGGGGTTTTCTCCAGGCTATCCGTTCAGTTCTTCAAGAAATATGTGTAACATCGCATATTTTTTGGATTTTGCATCTATAAGGACGTGAATATGACAGAAGTTTCAACTTTCGATGAGCTATTAAATCAATATATTATTGAAAAACCTCTAAGCTCGGCTACCATAGTTACTTATAAGGGTGTAGTAAATCGCTTTACCAAAGATACTGGTATCGAATCAATCGACAACATTCCATATGTATCATTATTGGAATGGAGATTAGCGGTTACTGAGCGATCTTCAGACATAACCTGGAATAACTACTTAAGGCATATGCGAGCATTATGGAAGTTCGCTATACATAAAAAATTTGTACCCGATGCCGATCATTTTAAAGAGCTAAACTGGGGTCGGTATAAAACCAGCAAAACGAAAACCATAAGCTCAGCGCAACTTGACTCAATCATGTCATTCCTTGCTGACCCTGAGTGCAGCTTAGAACCGAGCTGGTTTTGGAGAATGGTGGTGCGTTTATTGTTTCTTACAGGGATAAGGAGAAAACAGTTAATCAATCTAAAATGGGGAGATGTAGATCTTGAGACCCGATTACTTTACCTCTCTGCTCAAGGTGAAAAAACCAGGATTGAAAGGCATATACCTCTGCCGGAGAACCTGATAGTTGCACTGACTGAATATAAAAAATTATATCTTCTCAATTATCCACGGGCATACAATCCTGAAGCGCAGCTATTTAATATCACATTATTTAATCCCCGATACTCAGGTAAGGAAATGACTGTAGATCAGTTAAGCAGGTTTTTCCGACGGCTAAGCAGCAAACTTGATTTCAAGATTTCTCCACACATGCTCAGACACACCATGGCCACAGAAATCGCAAGAACCGGACAAATAAAGCCTTTGCAACAAATTTTGGGGCATACTGACATCAGAACAACATTAGATTTTTATGTTCATCCGGATATGGATCAGTTGAGAGGTTTACTCAATGGGTTACACAAAATTTGACAAAATCACCTTGTCGTCATATTGTTAAAAGATGAACCTGAAAACCATCAGGTTTAGTTAAAGTGAAGAAATGCAGAAGTGAAGTAATGGCGAAGTGAATAAGTGTTAAAGAATTTGTGATAATTGGATATTTTTAGAAACCCGAGACGTTCGGTGATTAGGGAATAATAAGGAGCAGAGGCCAGATGACGCTGACCTCTGCATGATGCTTAACGGCATTAACCAGATGCCAGCTAATCACCCCTGGTAACCAGAGACTACCTGAAACGGCGTTCAGATAGTAAAAAAATGGTGCCGGCACCACGAATCGAACGCGGGACCTACTGATTACAAGTCAGTTGCTCTACCAGCTGAGCTATACCGGCATTAGAAGCCAGATCAGATTGATGTGGCCAAAAACGAGACGCGATTTTAGAGGGTTTAAGGCCAGTTATCAAGCCCTTAATCGCTTACTTGCAGATCAATATCTGGATATTAACTGCATTGACGCGAGATTCTTGAAATCCCCTTTTCCACTTTGAGGGTGTCGATAAAGCGTGTCAGATTTTCATTTTCCGATTCGCTATAGTCGAGCCAGTAGATGGTTCTATTACGATAGCGCGCTTCCGATTTAACATCGTAACCCAGACGTCGAATCCGATTGAAGCGTCCTTCTGCATTTTTCTTCAGGCTGAAAACTCCCAGCGATAGCACGTTCTGTCGCTCCGGTTCACTCACGATGATGTAATCCTTAACCCCTTTCAGTGCCAGTGAGTCGGCAACTCTGGCCGCATCTTCACGCGTTTCCATGCCGTCCAGATACACCATCATGCCCATGTACTCCTTTTCCAGGCTGGAGCGGGAACTGATCGCGATCCTGTTCTGCTTGAAGTTTAATGCCACTTCCTGAGCGATCTGCTGATCTTTAAATGGCCCCAGCGTATAGCATAACCGGTCGGGCACCGTGGAAGGGAGTTCAAACGAGGGTTGAGTAATACTGGCATCGATCGGCGGGGGTTGTCTGGCTGGTGCGACTTCAATCTCTTCCAGTAAGCGTAGCTTTTCCGAATTGAGCGGAAGTGAAGACGATTTAATCACCTGCTCATAGGGCAGCAGCCACTGGATCAGTGCAAATAAAATATTGGTTAACAGCAGCAGTGCAAAAAAAACTTTCATAATTTATCCGTGCATTATGCCGTTAACTGTATTTGTTTCAACATTCCCTTGAACACCAGATCGCTCACCTGTTGAGAGGGCAACTCAAGCGAGGCGGCAATGCGCTGTGCATCCTGACCGCATAATAACACGCTAACTGGTGGCTGCAGTAGAGGCACCCAGCGCAGGATGAGCTGGTTGATGTAACCGGCATCGATTGGGGCTGGCGGTAGCTGCAGACACTGACGGGTGGAACGACCGGGCAAAGCATTGTCCGAAATTTCCGCATGGGTAAAGTCGATGGCCGGAAAAATCTGCCGGAAACGCTGTATATCGGTGTTAAAGCCGGGCAGTATCGCCCCGCCTAAGTGACCTTTCTGTTTGGATAGCAGGTCGAGCGTGATCGCACTACCAGCATCCACGATCACCACATCGTGCTGGCTTAACGCATCCGCCGCCAGCAGGGTGAGCCAGCGATCGACCCCGAGCTGACGATAATCGTGATAGCCATTGCTAAATCCAGCCAGCTCAGACAGGGCAAAAAGTTGCGTTAAGTTCAGCCCGGGTTGCTGCTGAATCAGAAAAATGAGCCTGTCACGGATAGCCACGCCAGCCACACTGGCCAGATAGACATCACACGCCGGAAGTGTTTTGAGATAAGCCGCAAATTCATCCAGATCAGCATCCGGATGGCTTGGAAAAACATGATCGGTATGCTGACCCGACTCCATCAGGCGGCACTTTAGTGCGCTATTGCCGCTATCAATCAGTAGCATCTGTCGGCGTCCCGCGTAAGGATATTTCTGCTGCAGCAAACAGTTGTACACCGTGTTCGGTACGGACCTGTATCTGCCCTGTTGTTGCGATACCCAGATGTACACCGGGTATCTCCTGATCTGCGGTTTTGACCAGTACCGGCTGACCGCAAAGGCTGTCATACTGATTGAACTCCGAAACCAGTGCGTCGACTCGATGCAAATCAAACTGCATGATACGGTTGATAATGCGGCTGATAATTTCACCCAGTAGTAACTGCCGGTCAATCGGCATGGTCGAATACTGACTCAGGCTGGTGGCGGGTTGATTGATTGCCTGCAGAGTCGACTCATCCAGTATCACATTCAGCCCGAAACCGATGACCAGATAAAAACTACCGGCCGCCAGCAAGCGTGTTTCAATCAGGATACCGCCGAGTTTTTTTCCATCCAGCAGCACATCATTCGGCCATTTCAGATTCACCCCGCTAAAACCCTGTTCACGTAACACCTGCGCGATACAGATGCCGACCTGCAGTGATAACAGGCCCAGATAGCGGGCATCGAGGGCTTTGTGTAAACCGATGGAGCAGTAAATATTGTTCGATTGCACTGAATGCCATAGATTACCACGCCGCCCGCGTCCTGCCGTCTGCTGTTCTGCCAGCACGATACTGCCATGCTGGCCCAGTTGCTGACATTCGATATTGGTGGAAGCACAGCTTGGCAGATAATACAGCTCAATCGGTTCGCCGTTGACCTTGCTGGCTATCTTCGCTCGCAGTCGCTGACTATCCAGCATCGGTGTATCAGCCGCCAACACGATACTCTGGCGCACTCAGCCAGTCATTCAGTAGCGTATCGTTTGCATCGAGAATTTTTAACAGCGCCGTATCCTGATCGGGTTGCTGTAGAACCAGATCAAACTGCATCAGTTCATCGCGTCTGAAAACGCTTAACTGGTGCTGGCTACCGGGTGGCATCGTCTTCAGCCATAGCTGGTAACTTTTCATGCTGGCGCGTAGTCCGTTAATGGCGATTAGACAATCACCGGCCGATACCCCGGCCAGCTGAGCGGCAGATCCTTCGGCGAGGGATACGATATCGAGGCCATTTACCGACTCCTTCAGTGTCACCCCCGTCGAGCTGGCGGGAAGGTCACTCGCCTCTTTGCCCCCTTTATCCTGTGCTCCGCTACTGGGACGGAACTCAAGGCCAATGGATACGGACTGTAACATTTCAGACAGTGGCAATTCTTCACGCGAATAGATCAGTTGTTCAAGATAACCCGAAATATCAGCACCCAGTAGCTGAGTAATGGTTTGCTGAATTTCATATTCACCGATACCCTGCCCCGTTTGCAGATAGTTAGTCCACAGCAGCCGCATCACATCATCCAGTGATTTTTTGTTACCACTTAGCTGGCGCAGCTTCAGGTCGATGCAGAGCGCAATCAACGCCCCTTTGGTGTAATAACTAACGATCGCATTCTGCGAGTTTTCATCCTGTTTATAAAACTTTGACCAGGCATTAAAGCTGGATTCTGCAGCCGACTGTCGTGCCCTTCCCCGGCTACGCTGCACCCGAGTGATGGTCTGTCCCAGCAGCTCAAGATAACTTTGCCTGCTCACACAGCCGCTACGCACTAACGCCAGATCATCGTAATAAGAGGTGATGCCCTCAAACGCCCACAACAAAGGGGTATACACTTCGCGGGTTAAATCCGGCTGTTCGAATGGCGCCGGCTTAATCCGCTTTACATTCCAGCTGTGAAAGTATTCATGACTGCACAGACCTAGAAAGTTGCGGTATTCCTCACTCATCTGACTCTGCCCCGGTTGCGGCAGGTCATTCCTGGAACAGATCAGGCTGGTGCTGTCGCGATGCTCCAGCCCACCATAACCTTCGCCAACAACCATCACCATAAACACATAGCGTGGCATCGGCGCGGGTTCCCCAAACAGTCGGATCTGTTGCTCACAGATACGCTTCAGGTCGCTGGCCAGACGTTCATTGTCGCAATTGAAACGACCGCTAAGCACTACATCGTGACGCACCCCGCAGGCGCTGAAGTCAAACTGCGTAAAACGCCCCATCTCTACCGGATGGTCGATCAGCTCCTGATAATCATGCGCGACAAAATGTCCGAACCCCCACTCAACGTCACTCGCTGAACCAGCATCCTGCCGACGCAGGCTGGTTGCCAGTTGCCACTCTGCGGCAGCATGAATCTGCGGCGCGATAATCTCCAGGCTGCAGGGATTGCTGCCCTGTCCAACAACCTCCAGAAACACACTGGCACCATTAAAATAACCATGCGTCGTATCCAGATGTGCGCCACGCACCGACAGATCCCATGCATACACCCGGTAACTTACGGTTACCGGCTGGGTGCAGGGCGCGAGCTGCCAGCTAGATTTATCCAGCTGCGTTAGTGCAATCGGGCCCGCGTTACTAAATGCCGATATTTCAACAATATTGCGGGCAAAATCGCGGATCATATAACTACCCGGAATCCAGGCCGGCATTCGTATCAGCTGTCCAGCCGGGTCCGGGCTGGCAATCTTTAATCTGATATCGAAATAATGTGCGGCCGGGTTGGTACTGCTTATTCGGTAATGAATCATGGTTAAGTCGTTTCAGTCAGGGCAGGTTTTCTACCACAAAATTGTCAAAATCCTTGGCATGTACAATCTGTGTTCCGTCACAGTTGAATTGCAACCGGACAACCGATTGCACAATAGAAATGGAAAAATTGCGTAGATAATACTCCGGCAGATTGCGCATCACATGCAGATGTTTTAATACCTTACGAATATCAGTTTCGCTCATCGGCTGCCAGCCATCATGTCTTTTTGACGCTACATTCTGCAGATGCGATGGCATATAGTCATACAGGTCAGATTTCAGCAGTGAGCTATACAACTGACGCATGATGCGCGTCTTTTCCGCATAGGGAATGCTCGGAAAGTGGCGTTTAACATACTGCGGGGAGACCAGTGCAGCCGCGTCATGAATCTCTTCACGCAGCGGATCAAAAATGGAACAGGTGCGCACTTCGCTATTGTTTAAACCGATAAACAGACGAAACAGGCCACGATTAATCAACAGATCTTCAAACACCGGCGTAATGTCATTAAAAATGCGGTCTATCTCACTCTCGTAACGACAGCGATTGGTCGCTGTTTCGCGCAGTGAGGGATCACCCTTGATGCCGATCTGAATCTGCGCCGAGCTCAGGCCAACCGCACTGACAATGTTCTCGCGCAGCACCAGCTGTTCGAGATCGATATTATCGAGTTGAATTTCGTCCACTTCCGGCCCATACCTCAAAAAAATCACTGTGTGTCATCAAAATGTCATACTGATGCGCATAATATGGACACTCAATCAACGCAAAAAACATGAGTATACAGCTATGAACGAAGATAATATCCAGAATTTCATCCAGCAGACCGAAGAATATATTCGCATGAATCACCAGTATTTATCCGCAAAAGAACTCGCCAGTCTGACCGAATTATACGATGAACTGAACGATGAACTGGCACGTAAAAAGGTGTTTGATGACTGATCACCACCCGCTTTTAAGCTACATCCCTTCCCCTCAACACACACCCTAAAAGTTTCCTTTCCTGCCTTTAAACCACTTTCGCCTAATCACTCTGCGGCGATTTCTGCTGCTTGCTATCTGCCGACTTAAGCATGCGCAATTGTCTGGCCAGTAGAATACTCGATCCATAGTAATAAGGCGTCTCTATCATATCACGCGTCAGGCGCGCAATGAGTTCGCGTGCAGTCTGCATTAATTGTTGATCCGGCTGCTTCATCATCACCAGTGTTTCCAGTAGACGCGCCGAAGATGACTCCAGTACCGCATCCTGTATCACGTATTCGCCCTGGTCACCCGGAATCAGACTGGCGACATCCTGAAACCAACGGTCATCCCGATAAAATAGCGCAAACGCATTTTGTACCAGTTGCCGGGCTAACGCTTCAGCAGCCTGATCGCCCGTGACCAGCGCATACAACTGTATCGCGTAAGCCAGTTGCGCATAATCCTCCAGCGTTGTTTCCGCCGACTCGGCCTGACCTGCAAAACGTATCACCTGACCATTTTTAATAAACTGCTGGCGGATGAAATCAAATAACCGGGTAGTAACGCTGTATAACTCATCGCTGTGTTTATACTGCAGCGCTTTAACCAGAGCCGCTAACGCCAGTCCATTCCAGCTCGCCAGAATCTTGCTGTCCAGCGGCATCAGAGGTTTTTTAATTGCGCGTAATTTCTGTCGTAGCGACTGCTTTAACGACTGCTGAGAGCTAGTCAGCGCCTCTTCAGGCAGTGGCTTTAACAGAAATTCATGATCTTTTTCTGCATCCAGCTGCCAGTGTGTTTGCAGATAGTGATGCTCATCCGCCGTGAGAGCTGCTTTTAACTCATCTTTGTTCCACAAATAACCCGCGCCTTCACGCTGGTTCACATCCACGGCTGAAATACTGGCCATGAACCCACCGCCATCGCTGATCAGATACTCGCGCATGAAATCGATCGTGTGCAGCCCGATTTCGGCGTAGCCCTGACCGGGCCAGACTGATTCCGCATCCAGATAGAGCGCTGCCAGCTGGGCATTGTCGTAGAGCATTTTTTCGTAATGCGGGGTTTGCCAGTCCGGGTCTGTGGAATATCGGAAAAAGCCGAAGTTGAGCTGATCCATCAGGTGTAAGTTCGCCATACTATCCAGCGTGAGTCGCACAAATTTGGCCACGGCCTCATCCATCGATGGATTCAGGCGTATCGCTTTCAATAACGCATTAAGCTGCGGATAGGACGGAAATTTCGTCGACTGGCCAAATCCTCCCTGCAATTCATCCGCAATCGCCATCGCCTGCTGTACAAAAGCGTCCAGCACTTTATCCGCGTGCTCCTCTGCCAGACTCACCAGAGTAGAGCGTTGCTCACTGAGTTCGGTCTGTTCAAAATACGCCTTAGCGACTCGATTGATCGATTCATGACGTTGCTGCCACTGTTCACTTAAACCGGCTAATATTTGCAGAAAATTATCACGTGGCAGATAGGTAAAACCGGTTACCGGATAGCCATCCGCTGAAATAAATACATTCAGTGGCCAGCCCGCATGGCCGCGCACCTCCTCCACAAAGCGTAACAGGCGGCGGTCAAGCTCAGGTCTAAGTTCGCGATCCACCTTTACCGAGATATAATTTTTGTTCAACTGCTCGGCTACCGCCTGATCCTGATAGCTTTCTTTTTGCATGACGTGGCACCAGTGACAGGAAAAATAACCGATAGAAACATAGATCAGTTTATTTTCTG
>JACKQG010006033.1_pt1 | contig 13020 bp, 12 predicted proteins | sample 8237621 | NCBI WGS metagenome assembly JACKQG01 (sample SAMN15677084, study PRJNA649215) | marine metagenome | biome: marine; feature: Black Sea; material: saline water; isolation source: suspended particulate matter (SPM) from the Black Sea western gyre | collected 2013-06-09/2013-06-10 | depth...
GAGACGGTGCCAAAAGTGTAGATGTGCTGACACTGGCACACGCTTTATAAAGAATTACTTCAAGGGAAGGGGAGTTTTTGCTGTAAAACCGCTCAATGGATAATCATATTTTAAACCGTGTGAACTCGTATATAAAGGTTCGTAAAGAAAGAACAGAAGCTTTTGCAATAATATTAATTGTTTTGCTGAACGACCAGTGCTCGCTTGCGATGGCAGCTTTTGGCAATACGTCTGTTCTTTCTAACGATCCTTAACATACTCAAACAGCACACGCTTCAAAATCTGATCATCCATTTCGCTGATGAAGCGGCTTTTATAAAAAATGCCGACTGCTCAATTAATTTTTGGTGATATATGGTAAAGAAAATCTTAAAAATAGAAGATATTGTTCAAAAGGCCAACACACTGCGCCGGTCTGGAAAACGTTTGGTGTTTACCAATGGATGCTTTGACATACTGCATGTGGGTCATATTCGCTATCTGGCGGATGCCAGGTCCAAAGGGGATGTTTTGGTGGTGGGATTGAATTCCGATGAATCTGTAAAAATTATCAAGGACGAAAATCGGCCGATCATGAACCAGGAACAGCGGGCAGAGATCCTGGCCGGCCTGTGGTGTGTGGATTATATAACAATTTTTAATGAGCCCGATCCGTTAAAACTGATCAAGGTCATAATGCCTGATGTACTGGTAAAAGGGGCCGACTGGAGAGAACAGGATATCATTGGGGCTGATGTTGTCAAAGCCGGCGGAGGGGAAGTGGTGAGGGTTTCAGTTGTTCCCGATATTTCAACCTCCCGGATCATAGAACGGATTGTTAAAAGGTATGGATTCACGGAGCCAATGGAGTGATTGAAAAGCATATAGATGGTGTTTCGTTTTTCCAATTTCCAAAGCTTACCGGGCTTGCCGATGTCCGTCATGGTATTTTTACAAGAAACGCCGGAGAAAGCATAGGTGTGTACCGGAGTTTGAATGTAAGTTTCGGTGTCGGAGATGAAAGTCGTAATGTTAAACAAAACCGGAGAATTATTTCACGATGTATAGGGGGAGGCGACCTTGTTTTCATCGATCAGGTTCACGGGACCCGAGTTCTGACTTTTAACAATGAGAGTGAAGTCGGTAATGCGGTTGCGGCAGATGATTTTTCTCAAGATTCACATGCATACATTAAGCATGGAAAGAATGGCGACAATGCATCTGGTTCCAGTGATAACCTTGTTGGTGATGCCATGGTGACGAACGTTCGCGGGAAATTTCTGGCAATGCAAGTGGCCGATTGCCAATCCGTGCTTATGTATGAGCCTGTTCGGCAGGTGATCGCTAATGTTCACGCCGGGTGGCGCGGCAGCATTAAGAATATAGTCGGCCGTACAATAAAGACAATGGAACGAAAATTCGGCTGTTGTTCCCGGAATATTGTGGCGGGAATCAGCCCGTCCCTTGGATCGTGCTGTGCGCAGTTTGTTAACTATCAAAAAGAAATCCCTGCAATGTACTGGAAATACAAAGATGATAGAGATCATTTCGATTTCTGGTCCATAAGTCGCGACCAGCTTTGCGATGCAGGCGTCTTGATTGAAAACATAGATGTAAGTCAGGTTTGTACAAAGTGTGATACCGGCAATTTTTTTTCTTTTCGTGGAGAAAAAAACACCGGTAGATTTGCATCCGTTATTGGGCTGGCATAGATCTTATGGTCAAACTTTTGGGTTAGTAAGTGCACTATTTTTAAGCGCTTATTTTATGATGATGGACAAGATGCCCGATGCTGGATGCTCGATGCTGGACAGGTAAAAGATACACATTTATTGTTTTATGCAGTATCGAGCATCCAGTATCCAGTATCCAGTATCATATGTTTGTTATTATCTATCCCCCACCATAAGGGATAGAAATGCAATGAAATATTAATGTAACAGGAAGAAAGAGCAATGTTTCAAGAAAATGTTCAGATTCTGTGGAATAAAAAGATAGGGCCTTCATATTATTGCATTGGTTTAACCTGTCACGAGGGCTATGGCATGGCCAAACCCGGGCAGTTTATCATGCTGCGCCTTCCGGCAAAGACTGCCCCATTCCTGCGGCGCCCTTTTTCTATCCACAGGATTATAACCACCGACGACCGCGCAACGGGCATAGAACTGCTTTACAAGGTAGTCGGAGACGGAACTGACAAGCTTTCAAGATGCCGGCAAGGTGATAGTGCAGATATTCTGGGCCCGTTAGGCAATGGCTTCTCTGTCTTTGATAACTATCAACGTATCGCTATAGTTGCCGGCGGCATCGGGGTTGCTCCCATGCTTTTTTTGGCTATAGCTTTGCAAACAAAAGGTGTTGATCTTTCGAAATGTACCGTTTTCCTGGGTGGGAACTCGACGGATGATTTGCTGTGCATGGATGATTTCAACCGCTTGGGAATTCGGACACATATTACTACAGACGACGGCAGCACAGGAGACCAGTGTTTTGTTACCCACCCGCTGGAGATGGCTCTGGAGAAGAACCTGGCGGATATTATTTACGCCTGCGGTCCAATGGAGATGCTTAAATGTGTTGTCGGGATAGCTGAAAAACACAATATACCGTGCCAGATATCCATAGAAACAATTATGGCTTGCGGCATGGGGGCATGCCTTGGGTGTGCCGTTGAAAAAAAAGACGATGCATCCATATATATGCATGCCTGTATGGATGGGCCTGTTTTTGACGCCGACTCCCTAAAATTTAATTGACTTGTGCAAAATCATGTGTTAGGAACTCACCTTTCATACGGTCCATCTGGGGGCTATTTCTTGTCCTAAAAGGCGTTCTTTTGCATGAAAAAAGAGAGCTTACGTACTCTCAAGGATCTGGCATATTACAGTAGTCTTGGATTGTCGGTGGTCCTTTCAACATTTATCGGGCTGGCTGTAGGTATATACCTTGACCGCAGGGTATTTAATACAACACCATGGCTTACGTTGATTTTTCTTGGGCTTGGGATTGCAGCAGGATATAGAAATATTGGATTTGCAATAAAAAAAAGCAGAAAACTCTGAACAGGAAAGATATACTTTGGAGATTCAGCAGCGCATCTTGAAATTCGTTACCCGTGCAAATTGGATCTTGTTATTTGCTGCCAGTATCCTCGGGTTCGCCTTATTGACGCCTGATGTTGCGCGGGGGATTTTATTTGGGGGCCTGATCGTCACCGTCAATTTCCACTTGCTGTCCCGCACGCTGAAAACGGCCCTCGCTCCTCCTCATCTTTCCTCGTTGAGTTCTGTTTTGGCTAAATATTATCTTCGCTTTATTGTTAGCGGTTTCATTATATTTGTGCTTATATCCGGTCACTATGTTGATCCTTTCGGTCTGTTTATCGGTCTTTCGGTTGTGGTTGTTAGTATAACTATAGCAACCACGTGCGAATTAAAACATCACATTTTCAAGGAGGCAACTTAAGGTGGAACATCCCTATCTTTTTTTTGTAAAGCTGTTTGAAGCGATCGGCCTTGGACATTTTGCACATGCCTATCCCCATGTCATTTATTCTTGGGTGGTTATGATCATACTTATTGCTCTCAGTGCGTTAGCCGCCAAGAGCGTGACACTGATTCCTTCAAAAGCACAGAACGTATTTGAACTTCTCATTTCCGGAATGGAAGAATTTATGATTGAAATCGCCGGAGAAGAAAGCCGGTGGCTCTTTCCCCTCATAGCTACGGTATTTATTTATATTTTTGTATCCAATATGATCGGGCTCGTACCCGGATTTATGCCGCCGACTGCCAGTCTGAACACAACGTTATCCTGTGCTCTGGTTGTAGTTATTTTTACCCATGTTATCGGTATTAAATATCACGGCGCAGCGTATATAAAGCATTTTATGGGCCCGGTATGGTGGATGATCCCCATTATATTCCCCATTGAAGTCATCGGCCATGTGGCACGGATTTTGTCACTGACATTTAGGTTGTTTGGCAACATGATGGGTCATGAACTGGTGTTAATGATCCTTTTCGGTCTGGCCGGTGCCTTTTTTGCTCCGCTGCCCATCATGGCCCTGGGTATTTTTGTTGCCCTGGTACAGGCTTTTGTTTTCTTTCTACTTTCAATCATGTACTTTGCCGGTGCCATGGAACATGCCCACTGATTAGACGGTGATGGACTTGCAAAAAGTCACAGAACGACTTCTTGCGCATTCATCATATATAATAAAAGAAGCAAAATCTTTGTTTGTTAATAATGGGAGAAAGGGAAGAAGCCCATTAAAAATCTAAAAGGAGGAGAGTAGAGTATGGAAGCACAAGCATTACAGTTTTTCATTGCTAGCGTAACTGCGGCTGGTTTCGGGATTGCAATTGCCGCCTTTGGTTGTGGTATTGGGCAAGGAATTGGTCTGAAGTCTGCCGTCGAAGGCATTGCCAGGAATCCCGAATCTTCGGGCAAAGTAACGGTTACCATGCTGATTGGTCTGGCGATGATCGAATCGCTGTGTATTTACGCGTTGGTTGTTGCTCTGATTCTTATTTATGCGCATCCGCAGGCAGAGGCGATTGCCAAGTTGTTTGGCGCCGGACACTAACAGTAAATCTATAAGTAAACAAAAGCAGGGCCGTGCCCGTAAAAGGGCGCGGCCCTGTTTTATTTTAAGGCAAGACTTTTTTTAAAAACTGCCCGGTGTAGGACTGCTTGACGCTTGCGATCTCTTCCGGGGTGCCGCAGGCGACAATGCCGCCGCCGTCATCTCCACCTTCAGGACCCAGATCGATGATGTGGTCGGCGGTTTTGATAACGTCCAAATTGTGTTCGATCACGATAACCGTATTCCCCGTTTCAACAAACCGGTTCAGCACATTAAGAAGTCTACGGATGTCGTCCGTATGGAGACCCGTGGTCGGCTCATCAAGGATGTAGACGGTTTTCCCCGTGCTTTTTTTACTCAGCTCCCGCGATAGCTTAACCCGCTGAGCCTCGCCGCCGGAAAGAGTTGTGGCTGATTGTCCGATCTGGATGTATCCCAGGCCTACATCGACCAGGGTTTGAAGTTTTTGCCTAATCTTATGGATCTTTCCAAAGAAGTCGAGTGACTGATTTACGGTCATATCGAGGATGTTGGCAATGTTTTTCCCCTTATATCTGATCTCAAGGGTTTCACGGTTGTATCTTTTGCCGCGACAGACATCGCAGGTAACATAAACATCCGGTAGAAAATGCATTTCTATCTTAATAATTCCGTCGCCCCTGCAGGCTTCACATCTTCCGCCTTTTACATTGAAACTGAACCGTCCGGGCTTGTAACCCCGCATACGGGCTTCGGCGGTTCTGGAAAAAAGCTCCCTGATATATGTAAATACACCGGTATACGTTCCAGGATTGCTGCGGGGTGTTCTTCCAATGGGAGACTGGTCAATATGTATCACCTTATCAATATACTCGAGTCCAAGGATATGGTCATGGGTGCCCGCCTGAATTCTGGCATGATAAAGCCTCTGGGAAAGTACATTATAAAGAGTTTCCAAAACGAGTGTAGATTTTCCGGAGCCTGATACGCCGGTGACGCAGGTGAAACAGCCAAGGGGAAACTCCACGTCGATTTTTTTGAGGTTATTTTGCGAGGCTCCTGCGATGATTAGTTTCTTCCCCTGCCCGCGGCGACGATTAGATGGAATTTCGATGCGCTTTTTACCTGAAAGATATTTGCCGGTCAATGACCGGTCTTCTTCAAGAAGCGCTTCAGGCGCTCCCGAAAATACTATCTGCCCGCCTTTCACCCCGGCACCGGGTCCCATGTCGATGACCTGATCGGAAGATCTTATGGTCTCTTCATCATGTTCAACAACCAGCACCGTATTGCCAAGATCACGCATTTGCTTTAATGTTGCTAATAGGCGCAGGTTGTCTCTCTGATGCAGTCCAATGCTCGGTTCATCCAGAACGTATAGAACTCCGGTCAGCTTAGAACCGATTTGGGTCGCAAGACGTATGCGCTGACTCTCACCACCGGAAAGAGTATATGCCTGCCTGTCAAGGGTAAGATAAGAAAGCCCGACATTTTCAAGAAAGCCGAGACGATCATTGATTTCTTTAAAAATTCTTTTGGCAATGATCGCTTTTTTGCCGCCAAGATTCATTTCTTTAAAAAAACGGCGCGCTTTTGCTACTGAAAGCGCCGTAATTTCGAATATGGCCAGATTATCTATTTTTACAGACCTGCTGGCTTTGTTTAGTTTGGTACCTGCGCATTCCGTACAAGGTCGAAAATTCATATAACGCTTAATTTCCTCCCTGGATTGGTATGATTCTGTTTCCAGGTAACGTCGCTGAAGGTTTGGCATAATGCCTTCAAAGCGTTTTTTATAAGTATAACGGCGACTGCTGCGTTCAAAATAGAAAGTAATGCGCTCATTTTTTGAGCCATATAAGAGGATCTTTTTAAAGTGGTTCGGAAGATCCTTATAAGGTGTGTATATATCAACGCCATAGTGTTCTGTCAGAGCGTCTAAAAACTCAAAAAAATGCATGGTGTTTCTGTGAGCCCAAACTGCAACAGCGCCTTCTCTTAATGAGAGCTCACGGTTTGGAATGATAAGGTCAGGATCAAATTCTGTGGATGAACCCAACCCGTCACATTTTGGGCATGCTCCCTGGGGCGAGTTAAACGAAAAGCTTGCAGGAGTAAAATCGGGATAGCTGATACCACATGTGATACATGCTGATTTCTCACTAAAAAGGACCGGTTGTCCGCCTGGGACATCCACAGTGACGAGACCTTCTGAAAGAGACATGGCCAGCTCTAAAGAGTCGGCAAGTCGATTTTCAATCCTTTTTTTTACGATTAAACGATCTACAACCACATCAATGGTATGCTTTTTATTTTTATCAAGCTTGCCGATTTCTTCGATTTCCAAGATTGCACCATCTATGCGGACCCGGGCAAAGCCATCCTTTTTAAGCTGCTTCAGGCGTTTTTCATGAGTTCCTTTCTGGGCCGTAATAACAGGTGATAAAATAATGATCCTGGAGCCGTCGGGCAGAGACATTACCTTGTCAACAATCTGATCGATTGACTGAGATGAAATCGGCTGGCCGCATTGATAACAGTAGGATGTGCCCGCTCTGGCGAAAAGGAGACGCAGATAATCATAGATTTCAGTAACGGTTCCCACAGTTGAACGGGGATTGTGACTGGCGGCTTTCTGTTGAATGGCGATGGCTGGAGAGAGGCCTTCGATCAGGTCGACATCCGGTTTTTCCATACGTTCTAAAAACTGACGCGCATAAGAGGAAAGTGATTCTACATATCGGCGCTGACCCTCGGCATAGAGGGTGTCAAAGGCTAAGGTCGATTTTCCGGAACCTGACAAACCGGTGATAACCACAAGCTTGTTGCGGCGTATGGTAACATTAATATTTTTCAGATTATGCTGTCTGGCGCCGCTTATAATAATTTTATCCGATTTCATAAATCGCAGTTATTACCCTACATTAGTCTTTCGCTTTTTGGAAAGCATATACGGCCTGTTGGGCGGCCATGTTTATGGCGGCAACAAGGCTGCCCGGGTCCGCCCTGCCGGTACCGGCAATATCATAAGCTGTGCCATGGTCAACAGAGGTTCTTATTATTGGAAGTCCCAGCGTTGTATTGACTCCATCGGTAAAATGGATCAATTTGAACGGAATCAAGCCCTGGTCATGATACATGCATACCACTGCGTCATAGTGACCTTCTACCGCACGATAAAATATAGTGTCCGGTGGAGAAGGGCCGGCAACGTTAAAGCCTTCGCTGCGGGCTTGCTGGACGGCTGGGGCAATGATATTTATTTCTTCGTCGCCGAACATTCCTTCTTCACCTGCATGGGGATTCAGTCCGGCTACGGCTAGACGGGGATCTTGACACCCAAAACGATCAGAGAGCGCGCGGCCGGTAATTCTTATGGTTTGAATGATTCGTTCCTTTGAAAGTACAGCAGGGACACTTTTCAAAGGAATATGTATGGTCACTAGAGCTACACGAAGCCGGCTGCCGGCAAGCATCATGACAAAAACCTTGGATCCTGTGCGTTCCGCCAGCAGTTCGGTATGTCCACTGTAATGAAAGCCGGCGGTTTGCATGGCAATTTTGTTTATGGGGCATGTGACAATTGCAGCAATATGCTCTGCGACGGCCATATCGACTGCAGTAGTTACATAATGCATCATCGCCCTGCCGCTCTCAATGGAAGGCCGGCCCCATGATATTTTTTGCGGGTCAAGTTCAGAAAGGTTCAAAACGTCAACCGACCCACAGCGATAAAGCCCGGCGGCAGGCTTTGCGACCGTTTTAAGATCAAGCCGGCTTCCAACAGATTCTTTGGCAGTATTCAAAGTGCGGATGTCTCCGAATACCAAGGGGCGGCAGACATTGTAAATTGAAGGGTTGCTGAGGGTTAAGAGAATAATCTCCGGGCCGACACCAACAGGATCTCCCATCGTAATTCCGATCAACGGACGAAAATCAGACATAGGCCTCATTAAAATAGAAGTTGAAGGTTGATAGTTTCGTAAAAAGTACAAAGTTAAACGTCAAAAGTTTATATGTTGTGTAGTATTGCCTCTTATGTACTAAATGTAGTCGTTTTAAATTTCACGTCGCACTTTTTACAAATTCATCAAAATTAGCAACTAATTTTATTATACTACAGGTCATCGAATTTTTTTTCAAATAAATTTGCTATTATAAAAATCAAAGACAATTGAAGCAAAAAGGAGATATTTGGAATAAACATTATTGTAGAAATTATGGTCATATCAATGGATATGCCTAAAATGCTTCAAGAAAAACCCTTGTTCAAAAATGATTGTATTTATGAGGAGTTGTCTTTTTAGCACTTGATTAAATCAATGAAAATAATAAGATATGGATTGTTGATAACTTGTTTATAACCGGAAAGAAAATCGTATTTATCAGGATTGACACAATATAAAAGATCCCCTAACTTGAGAAATATCTTTCAGTGGTATTTCGAATAACCTTAAATAATACCCCTAAAACGTTTGAATTCGTTACTTTTTAGATATTTCCCTCTGAAATAGCAAGTAAAAATTTATTTTTCAACTTATAAGAGCCTGGGGCATATATGGAATCTATTTGGAAAGAAGTAAAAACTGCTGTCAGATTGCGTATCCCCGGTCATAGTTTCAGGATGTGGATTGAACCGCTGGAATTTAAAAAAGGCATGCAGGATGCTATAATACTTGCTTGTCCCAATGATTTCTCCAAAAAAAGGGTTCTAGACCATTATGCCAAACTTATAGAGTCTGAAATACAACGCGCAGCCGGCAAGCCCTGTGGTTTTACTGTTGAGGTTGCCGAACAAAAAAATTCTGCAAAATCAGTAAAAGATCAAGATTTACAGCTGCCGCTTCCCAATATAAATATGCGTCCTCATAATGGACGTTTTCTCAAAAAGGATTTTACATTCGATCAGTTTGTAGTCGGCGGCAACAATGACTTCGCCTATTCCGCTTCACTTTCACTTGCCTCGCGCAGAAATAGCCGGCAAAATTCTTTGTTTTTATTGTCAAAGACCGGTATGGGGAAAAGCCATCTTTCCCAGGCCATTAGCCATTATATCTTGTCCGAGCACCCTTCAGAGCGTGTTTATTATATGACGGCTGAAGATTTTTCCAATGAAATGGTGCAAGCCTTTAGGCATGATAGCATAAATAAATTCAAGGCAAGATACCGCAATGGGTGTGACGTCTTGCTGCTTGAAGATGTGCATTACTTAAGCGGCAAAGAACGAACTCAGATTGAACTGGCGCTAACTCTGGATACACTGTTTGAGAGTGGCAAGAAGATCATTTTTTCAAGCTGTTACCTGCCGGTGGACATCCCGAAACTTGATGATAAACTGCAGTCAAGACTCTCCAGCAGTCTTATTTCAAATATTGAGCCTCCGGACTTTCGAACTAGAATCAGGATATTGCAGAAAAAAGCCTTGCATAACGGGTATGAAATGCCCGAAGATGTCATGCAATATTTGGCCGGCGAACTTACCGAAGATGTTCGGCAGCTGGAAAGCGGACTCATCGGTGTTACTGCCAAATCGTCTCTTTTGGGAACACCCATCGATCTTGCCCTGGCTGAGAGTGTTGTTAAGAATATAGTGCGTCAAAGAAAAAAAATTACCATAGATGTCATCAAAAAACTGGTGTGCAAGTACTACAGTATCTCCATGGATCAAATTGTTTCTAGTTCCCGCAAACAGTTCATTGTGCGTCCCAGACAGATAGCGATTTACCTGTCGCGCATGTATACGGATGCGCCCCTCCAGGCCATTGGAAAAAGCTTTAACCGATATCATGCCACAGCACTTCATTCCATCAATACCGTTGAACAGGCAGTTAAGCAGAACAGCCCCGTGCAGAAACAGGTGGAGTTTTTGCGCCTGAAACTTGAATCCGGAAAATTTTAATATTGAAGAGACTGTCTGATTCTACTTTCTCAAAACTTCAAAATATAGTGGGCAAGACCAATTGCACCAGAAACAGAGAGGATCTTGCCTGCTATGCATATGATGCAACCGCCCGCACCTACATGCCTGATGCGGTTTTGTTCCCCCAAAACGCCCAAGAGATATCCGCTGTAGTAAACCTTGCCAACAAAGACGGCTTTTTTGTGATTCCACGGGGTGCCGGCAGCGGGATGACCGGCGGATCTCTGGCCGTCAGAGGGGGAGTCGTCCTTGTAATGGCACGTATGAACCGGATTTTGAAGATTGATAAGGATAATCTCATTGCGCATGTGGAACCCGGCGTTGTTACCGGTCGCTTTCATAAAGCGGTTGAAAAAGAAGGTCTTTTTTATCCCCCTGATCCTTCAAGTTCTGAATTTTCCACATTGGGTGGAAATGTGGCGGAATGTGCCGGCGGTCCCAGCGCGGTTAAATATGGTGTGACCAGGGATTACGTATTGGGTCTTGAAGCTGTTCTACCGACTGGAGAAATTATTAGTACCGGTGTGCAGACTGCCAAAGGGGTGGTCGGATATGATTTGACCCGTCTTTTAGTGGGTTCCGAAGGGACCCTGGGCATAATTACCCGCATGACGCTGCGACTGTTGCCCCAACCGGAGGTCGTCAGGGTGATGACAGCTGTATTTGATAAGATCGCGTTGGCAGCAGAAACGGTTTCAGCGATTATCAGAAGTGGCACCATACCGCGAGCCATAGAATTTATGGATAATGCTTCCATCCGGTGTGTCGCCAGCCACCTTAAAATTGCTCTGCCGGTTGAGGCCGAAGCTTTGTTGCTGATAGAGGAGGACGGCAAGCCGGATGAGGTGGACCTTGCCATCGAACAGATCAAGGCGCTATGCCTGTCGCAAGGCGCGAAACGTGTTGAAATCGCCGGGACAAAAGCCGAAGCTGAAAATCTATGGCGAGCCCGGAAGGCGATTTCACCGGCCTTGTTTCAATACGGACCGGATAAGATAAATGAGGATATTGTCGTCCCCAGAAGCAAGATACCTGATATGGTCAAAAAGATAAGTGCTTTAAGGGCTGAAACCGGCCTTACCATGGTTAGTTTCGGTCATGCCGGTGATGGCAACATCCATTTTAATATCATGCTTGACAAAAAGAATGAAGCGCAGTTGAAAAAGGCCGAGGGTGCCGTTGAGGCTCTGTTTGACTATACACTCCAGCTTGGTGGAACGATTTCCGGTGAACACGGCATCGGCATCACCAAGGCTCCTTACCTGGCAAAGGAAATCGGAAATGATGCAATGAACCTTATGAAAAAGATAAAAAAACTTTTTGATCCCAACGGAATATTAAATCCCGGTAAAATTTTCCCTTCTGCATAAATTTGAATTCCCCGCTGCAAGCAAGCGGGGAATTCAAATAAAAAAAAGATAAATAACTTATTAAGATGAAAGTGCGGCGCCTTTCGCCAAATAGAGCGGCGTAGCCGCGTTTCATAAAATCGTAAAACGATTTTATTTATTGTATTGTAATTAACATATCTTCAGAAGCCATCAGGTCTTCTATAAGCTCCAGCCTGATGTCCCGATCACGATCTATAGCGCAACGCAAACTTAAAGCGCAGAACTTTTTACAGATAGGATTCTCGAGATTAAAATTACCGAAACACCCCAGATGATCATCAAAAGAAGTTTTATCGAAAAACTCTTTTTTCATGCTGCGTCCCTTAAGTTTAACAATCCAAGCATTTCTGTGTGAATTTTGCCGTTGGTTGCCAGGATTTCAGTTTTATCAATTGTAAAAGGGTCGTTTGAAAAATCTGTGACGGCTGCTCCTGCTTCTCTGGCAATCAGATCACCGGCAGCCGTGTCCCAGGGTTTAAGGTTCTGTTCCCAGAAACCGTCAAATCGCCCGCATGCAACATAACAGAGATCAATTGCGGCCGAACCTAGTCTGCGCACTCCCTGTGAGGCTTCCAGGCAATTCGAAAAACGGTTTATTACAGGATTTAATATTTCTTTAACGTTATATGGAAAACCGGTTACCAGCAAGCTTTCCGAAACTATTTTAGCGTTTGAGACTTTCAGCGAGCGCCCATTGAGATCAGCCCCTTTGTTTTTCATCGCAACGAAAAGTTCATCGGTTGCCGGACACAAAACAATGCCGACAACGATTTCTTGCTTAAAGGCATAGGCTATGGAAATCGAGAACATATCAAGCCCGTGCGCAAAGTTTGTGGTGCCGTCAAGAGGATCGACAATCCACATGTGGTCAGCTTTACCCGGACTCAAACCACTTTCTTCTGCCAGAATAGCATGATCCGGAAACGCTTTCCGGATGGTCTGGATAATTATCTCCTCTGAGTTGGTATCGGCCTCGGTGACAAGGTCAATGGCGCCTTTTTTGCTGATGCTAACAATTTTACCGTAATGAGACCGCAGCACGTTTCCAGCTTTGAAAGCAGCGGCGATGCCGATACGTTTAAAGGGTTCTAAATCCATAAGAAGTTCATCTTTATATCTTGTTTGCTCCGGATGTCAACCCCATATCAACTTCTCCATCCTTT
>JACKQG010006034.1_pt1 | contig 13017 bp, 7 predicted proteins | sample 8237621 | NCBI WGS metagenome assembly JACKQG01 (sample SAMN15677084, study PRJNA649215) | marine metagenome | biome: marine; feature: Black Sea; material: saline water; isolation source: suspended particulate matter (SPM) from the Black Sea western gyre | collected 2013-06-09/2013-06-10 | depth...
CGTCAGATGGTTTTTGATGGTGCCAACGTCAATCAGTTCCTGGAGATAAGCCTGGAACATCGACAATGGTCATTTAAACCGACGTTGACCCTACAGCAGAATAATGCTGACCTGACCATAGAAAATCCCCTCCCTGTGGGCGTTATTGATGATTTCCCAGAACTAGGATGGCTTGATTTCAGCCGCAGGGGTAGTGCATTTACTTTTGAAAGGCAACTAGAAAATCTGGATCTGAAGCTTGGTGTTGGATATTCCCAATGGGAGGCAAATACTGAGATGACTACCCCAGTGTTGGGACGATATTGGTTTTTTCCAATTGCACATGCAGCTCAGCTCCATATATCGGGAAAAAGTATCTCACAACATTTAAGCCTTCGCTGTGAACTAATTAATAGAGGAATTAGCATAGATCTAAATGCAGGATACCAACATGCTTACTTTGATTTTATGGTTAGAGGAGAAGCTGAACTCGAATTTAATATCCGCTCAGTTCCCATCGATGATCCCTTGCAATTCCATTTGCATACGATTTCCATGGGAGTTCCCATAAGCTACACCTTCAATTCCTTTACGCTGAACTATGAAATCAATCAGGTAATCCCCTGGTTGAAACGAGTGGATGACAGTCCTTTTAATTTTCAAGGGGAAGACGATCAACCTGACAGAAAAGTGCGCGGCGGAGGTCAACACATAATTGCCCTGAGCTATAATCTGAACTAAATGACAAGGTCTTTATTAAACCCTACTTACTCCAATCCTCCCCTTAATGTCCACCCTCAATTTCGTAGTCTAATTCACCAGCCTCGATTGCAACTGTTATCTGATTTTCCTCAGGAGGCAGGGGGCAGGTCGCATAGGGTGAAAAGGCACAGGGCATGTTGTAGGATTTATTAAAATCAATGAATGTCCTGCCATTTTCATCAACTGCTGGAATAACCAGGAAACGACCGGCACCATAGGTACTGACCCCATTGGTAGCATCTCCAAAAATAATGAAGTAATTTTCATCACCAGGATCAGCCAGTGGAGTTAAAGTGAGGGCCTGTCCATTTACTTCAAAGTGCAAAATTCCTGGGGTAGAGCCAGGACTGGTATCACCTAGTACATTCACAATATCAACCTTCCTGGTGGTGTCGAATGTCTCCAAAGTGGCTGGAACCCTCCAGCTGCTATCAATAGGAAATAATTCTGTGGGTTTGAAGTTTACATAATTTGGGTGCTGGTAATCTCTAAGACGAACACCAACGCGATCGCCTCTCTGAATAATGTACCAGGTGAGATTTTCCCAGGTGAGAATATCCGGTTCACCATCACTATCCTTTTTAAGGTCACTTCTAGTGATAAGCGAGTCGCGGAGGAAAATATGGATTCCGTCTGCAACGTGGATGGATACACTGTCACCTTCCAAATGCAAGACTCCCATATAGCCTGGGACACTTGCCCCTGGAAATACGAGATGGTTATCATTGTCACTTCCAAATCGATTATCGCCCGCTTCAAGCCAGAAAAGACCTGCTAGAGTCAGCCAACCCGTGGGTTGGTTGAGTCGTTCATTTCTGGTTTGATACCAGACCTCGATTTGCTTTTCATATTCAGATAATTTACGGTCTGGTGCAGGTGCTATTGTTACGCAAGCAGATATGAAGAATAAGATTGCCAGGATATAAATTTGAATTCTCATGAATGCTCCATTTGTGTTGAGTTTTTTAATCAACATCTTCAGGGACGAAAGTAGTCTGTCTAGACTTGCAGACAATCAACTTCAGATTCTATACATCAAATGAGTGAAAGTATTCGCCAGTCATTTTAAGGTGACACATAAAACTTAGAATTCCTGTTCAACCCCCTAAATGTTCCATATGGGATGGTATTGGTTCCATCTGTGACAGAATTTCTGCCAATTGAGGATTAACCTTATTGATAGTTTTGAGATTAAATATGTGAGATCAGGGAAGACTCCAGGTGGAATGTTATATGACTATTAGTTATGTAATTCTTTGATGATAGTAGATTATTTTTAGATTGATTCTACCAGGCAGTACAATTGGCTCTACATATTTTCCTGACTTCGGTCTAAACGGAATATTCTGAATTAAGCTTCGGCTTATTATAGATGTAAAAGGTTGAAACACAATTATCTGAGGGGACATCCTCTCTAAACTCGTCATCACAAAATGGGGAAGTCTCATGGGAAAACCTGGAAAACTGATTGTCATCATTCTGATAGTGAGTGGTCTGTTCTCATGCTCAGTCCAGAAAATGGCAATCAATACCGTTGCAGATGCACTTTCGGGATCAACATCAGGTGTATTTGCTTCAGATGATTTGCCCGAATTCGTTGCAGAAGCTGTTCCTTTTGGGCTCAAACTAAACGAAGCTTTGCTAGAACAAACTCCCAACCACAAAGGGTTGCTACTAGCTATTTCTTCTGGATATGCACAATATTCCTATGCCTTTGTACAACTTCCGGCAGACACACTCACTCCCTGGGATTTAAAACGCTCGAAAGAATTAAAATCTTATGCCAAAAAATTGTACCTACGCAGTCGCTACTATGCTTTTCGAGCCATGGAAGTTGATTCACCAAATTTTAAACAGAGGCTTTTTGACCAGCCAGAAATCACCTTGAAACAAATGACCATCGAAGATGTCCCCACCCTTTATTGGCTTGGCTTATCCTGGATAGGTGCCATCTCAATTTCAATGTCAGATCTGAGCTTGTTGGCTGAGCTGCAATATGCAGAGAAAGTTCTTTTGAGATGTCTCGAATTGGATGAGAGTTATGGCGAGGGAGCCCTGCATGAATTCTTTATAACTTATGATGGTAGCCGGAATGAAGCTATGGGCGGAGGTGCTAAAAAAGCAAGAGCCCACTATGTCCGAGCCCTGGAATTAACCGAGGGCAGGAAGGCAAGTCCACATGTGGCACTGGCCACCACCGTCGCCATACAAAACCAGGATGTTGAAGCCTATCGCAGCTTACTTAATCTAGCTTTGGCCGTTGATGTAAATGCATATCCCCAGTATAAACTTGAGAACACCATCGCCCAAAGAAAGGCTAATTGGTATCTCAATAATATTGGAGACTACTTTTTACTGGATGAAGGAGATAAAGACGATGATTAGGTCACGCCTATATCTAGGCTTATTAATATTTGGGCTCACTATAACAATATCCTTTTCGCAAACCATCAAGATGGGGACGCTTGCGCCATTGAGCTCGCCATGGCATGATGCCATGCTGGTTATGGGTGAAGATTGGAGTGAGATATCTGACGGTAAAATTAAAATGAAGCTCTATGCCGGCGGTATCCTGGGGGATGAGTCAGATATGGTACGCAAAATGCGCATTGGTCAATTACATGCCGCTGCCCTCACCATAGAAGGATTGATGTATATCATTCCTGAAATCGATGTCTTACGGATGCCCATGATGATACAGACGGACGCTGAACTCGACTATATCCGCGACAAATTGTCTGACTACTTGACTGGTTTGCTTGAGGAGCGAGGTTTTAAGTTATTAACCTGGAGTGATGCTGGCTGGGCACGTCTGTTTACCAATGCCCCTGTGATATATCCGGAAGATCTGAAAAAAACCAATCAGATCATATTTCTCTGGGCAGGGGGCTCAGGCAAACGTGGTTGGATGGATGCCGGATACAACGCTGTAGAGGTTTCAGCTCCGGACATATTTATGTCCCTACAAACTGGTCTCATCACTACCCTGACGACAACTCCGATAATTGCCCTTAGTTATCAATGGTTTCCTGCTGTTCCGTATACAATCGATATGAAAGCAGGACCTCTACCTGGCGCCATTATCATTACCAAAAAAAAGTGGGACAAAATTTCTAATGATAATCAAGTCCCACTCCTGAAAAAAACTGTAGAACGAGGAGACGAACTCTCGGAAGAAGTGGTACAGCTTGAAACTGAAGCCTTGCGGGTGATGCAAGAAAATGGCCTAACCTTACTCCATGCGCCCGATGATGCCAGGGCGGCGTGGCTGGACTTAGTCGAGACCTATATGTACCCCGAGATATTCGAGAAGGAAGTACCGGAAGAACTCTATCTTCAGGTAAAGAGTATGCTGGAAGATTTTCGAAGTAAACCAAAAGAGTAAGTACCAATGAACTTCTGGTCAAGAGTAAATAACCAACTTGCCTTGGTTGAGAATATCACACTGGCAATTTGCCTCATGCTTATGGCGGCATTCCCAGTGTTGGAAATTATATCTCGGACATTTGGAGTTCTCGGGATAACTGGATCAACAGACTACACACGTCATCTAACCCTGATAATTGGATTGCTAGGTGCGGTTATCACCAGTCGCGAAGGAAGCCACCTTAGTATACATGCAATCATAGAATACATTCCAAAACGTATTCAGTCAGAACTTATAGCTTTTATTAAGGGGCTTACTGTAGCTGTTTGTATTGGTCTAGCTTGGGCGGGATTCCACTTTGTACAAGTTGAGTACCATTCTCTGAACACAGTAGGTCAGTTAATACCGATCTGGATCGTGCTCATGATCCTACCTTTGGGTTATACGGGTGTGGCTTTGAGAGAAATTCACAATATTGTTGGCCTGCGATCTCGCCTTTTAGCTGTGAGTGTAGCAAGCGTGATCTCCCTCTTCGCCTGGTGGGCATCCCCTGAGTTGTTATCCACACTCCTAATCCCAATCATTATTGGCTTTCTAGCAGCCTCCCTTTTTGGCTTGCCTATTTTTGCCTGGATTGGTGGGATTGCACTTGTACTTTTTTTAGCGGAAGACATTTCTATTGCAGCTATATCGGTGGAAACCTACCGTATTGTCGCATCACCAGTTTTACCGACAATTCCACTATTCACATTAGCTGGATATATGCTGGCAGAGGGGGGCGCCAGTAAGCGACTGGTTGATTTATTCAAACATCTCCTGGGGTGGCTCCCAGCTGGTCCAGCCATAGCAGCAGTGTTTGTTTGTACCTTTTTTACCACCTTTACTGGTGCATCCGGAGTCACAATATTGGCTATGGGAGGTCTTTTATTACCTGTCTTACTTGCTTCCGGATTTAATAAAAGTTTTTCAATCGGATTGGTTACAGCTACAGGGAGTCTTGGTTTGCTGTTTCCGCCAGCTCTACCGATCATTTTTTACGGTGTCATTTCACATACACCAATTAATGAGCTCTTTCTCGCAGGCATTGTACCAGGGCTACTGCTTTTAGCCGCCGTTTCAATATATGTATGGTACAGAAGTACGAAAATGGAGATTAAAAATTTTCCATTTGATAAACAGGCAGCCTGGCAATCCATCGTTCATGCCAAATGGGAAATATTTATCCCCATCATTGCCTTGGGTGGCATATTCAGTGGCATCATGACCCTGGTTGAGACTGCCGCAGCAGTGGTCTTTTATGTGATAATTATTGGAACTCTGGTACATAGAGATATACGGATCCGAGGTCAATTTCTGGAGATTTGCGTGAAGAGTGCCACTCTTTTGGGTGGTATTCTCATTATTCTGAGTGTATCAATGGGTTTTACAAACTATCTCGTGGATGCAGAGATCCCGACTCGAGCCAGCGCGTGGGTGGCAGCTAATATTGATAGCAAAATTACCTTCCTACTCTTCCTTAATCTTTTTTTGCTACTCGTTGGATGTGTAATGGACATTTTCTCAGCAATCATGGTGGTGGTACCTATCATCATACCCATGGCAGCAGTTTTTGGCGTACACCCCCTCCATCTTGGTATCATCTTTCTGGCAAACCTGGAACTGGGCTACCTCACACCTCCTGTGGGGATGAATCTCTTCCTCTCGGCCATTCGTTTTGAACGACCTTTGCCTCAAGTATATCGAGATACCCTACCCTTTTTTCTTCTACTCCTGGTTATGGTTCTCATCATCACCTATGTACCGGGACTGGTGCTCTGGTTACCTGGTGCTAATTAAAGATTTGGACTGCTGTAACCATAAATGCATTCCTAATAAATAAAGAAGGAGCCATCAATCGATGGCTCCTTCTTTGATACTGGTAGTTGTAAATGGGGGCGTGTTCTTAGGCAATGACCTCTGCTGTATTGTATTTTTCCATCACTTCGTGCAACCGGAATGCCTGTAGCATAAAGGTCTCCAGCCTGGCTTCGATCACCTGAGGGAAGGGATTCCCATCACTTTCAACGGCCAGGAAAGGCAGGTGTGACACTTCTTCCATCACGGTTCTGGTCATATCATCATGACGGTGTTTTAGAATATGTTCTTTGGCCATTTTATTGTTTAGTATGGATTCACTGAGCCTATTCGGCATGCAGCCGAAAGGACCAATAGCGATGGCACCACAAAACTCAGTCCCAACTTCAGCCAGTGGACCACCAGTTGTGATGACTGCTTCACCAGGTAGTTTAGGCGATATGTATGGTTTAGAAGCCTCAATGACATGATCAATATTGATCATCCTCTTGATGTACCATCCAGAAGTCTCCATAATATTCTTGATTGACCGTTCACCCCTGGACATGATGGAATTCTTCAGCCTGGTCTTCATTCGGGACATTGTGCTTGCACCAAACATGTGTTCCTTGTGCATGACCAACCAATCTATGTAGTGGACCCACTCATGTAGTGGAGCAACATGTGAAACGATGCCGTTTTGAGCCATACGCTCAGGCAGCCATCTTCTTGAAATACCATCCTTGCGGACATATATTTCTCCAACAATAAGTACATGGGGGAGGGTGTGAAGATCATTTATCTGCTCTATCTCCTGAAGATCAACCGCTGCCTTTTCAATGGCTTCAAAGAACCTCTTTTTTCCACCTTCGAGTCCAGCTAATGCCTCTTTCCAAATTTCATTCAATCTGGCAATAGCCTTGTCTGGATTTTTTGCATTTACCAGCATGGCATGACGCATATCTTCAAAAATATCTGAAAGTACTACACCATAGTAGATCATGAGGGTGGTTCGTTGACCCAATCCGCCATAACCATCGGAACTTGATGTAGAGAGAAATGCTACATTTTTGAACTTCTGTTTTACCACCAGATCACGCATAAAGTCCTGATATTGACCAAAACGGCAGGGACCATTGGCTGTGGGATAAAAGAAAACTGTGATTTCGTCATCAGGTCTTTCCTGCTCCAGATAATGAATATATCCACCAGTAGTAAGCTGGAGTGGGAGACATTCCTTGCAGGATGAATTGCCACGACCGGTCTTGAGCTCTTCCTCATTGGGAGGACTAAGCGTGTAACTGTTTATCCCTCGACTTGTGAATGCGGCTGCAATTGCAGGTGAACCATATTCACTCATGGAAGCAAAAACTACTTTAACTCTTTTGTCAAAAATGGAGACTTCCTCACCGTCTGAGGTGGTGATAATAAATTTACCATCCTCCATGCGTGACTCAGCTTTGACGAAGTCGTCTTGCTCTTCTTCAGCTGCATCCCCGCGCTCTTTTAAAATCCGATAGCGGGCCACAATATCCAGGAAGGCCTCAATGCGGGTTTCAAGACCGGCGTCAGCGGTATGATTGTCAAGTTCCAATGTAAGTGAGGGTTTGGTGCCCATAATACTACGGAAATAGCCCACTACAAATGAATCGGGTCCACAGGAGAAATTGGTTATAAAAGTGCCAAATAACTGAGGATGAGCTTCTACAATCGCTGCACCCTTCAGATTTATCTGACCCATGCTCCAATACATATGGTCACGAACTTCAGCCTCTTTGAGATCAAGACAATCAACGGGGATCAATTTGTACCCTCTGGAAGCAAATTTATGTGGGATTCCTTTATTAGCCTCTGGCATAAAAGCATTATAGGGTCGCCCAAATAGAACGATTCCAACTTGATCTGGATCCTGTTCCAGTTCTGCCAGAGCCTGCCTACCCATCTCCAGCAATTCAGCATGCATGACCTCTTGGATTGCCATCGCTTTTTGATACGCTTTTTGGAGACGATTTTTTGGTATTCCAAGTTGCTTTCCTAAGGACTGAAATCCATCACTTGGATCGTCCTGTCCGTAGCCCAGTTGCATGGCAGGGGTCAGGACGACAGGTCCATCATTACTCAGCTGCGATTCAAAGGTGCTGCCCAGATAATAGGGTTCCCCTTGAACCAGGGGACAGGTCGTTGCATCTTTGAACCCGTTTTCCACCGATATTTTCCGAACATGGGGCATAAAGAGGTAGTCCAATTTCATATCGATCAAGTTCTGAAAATATCCATGGGAAATTTCTGCTGGGTAACAAAAGGGAGCTGCACATTGATCTACACCACGTTGCTCCACTGTATCTGAAAGCACGGGTCGCATGCCAACTTCTTTAAAGAAATTGGAGAAAAGGGGATAGTAGGTTCCAGTCAGGAAAGATCTGGAAATACCTACTGTGGGGGCATTTTCAGGTAGATCAGTCAAATCTGCAGCATATTTATTTAAAACCAGTTCCTGTCGCTTGATAACCAGGTCATTTTCACCTGTGTTAACAGTGATTTTTTTGCGAATATTGTCATAGAGGTTACAGGCTCCACCAAAGGGATAGGTCTTGCCTTCAATCACCATGCGATTCACTTCGCAACCGATATCACATTTTTCTTTTCCACCAGCACAAATAAAGGATGCTTTGCTACCAACCTCGCGCTCTATGAGGGTTTCCAGATTGAAAATCTGTTCATCCATGAGACCGTTATCAATACGGCTTTTTACTTCAAGAGCCACACCATATGAACCCATAAGACCTGGTTCTGGGGGGACAATAATTTCCTTGCCAGAGAGGGCTGCCATGGCGATAGGTACAGCTCGGTTATAGCACACACCACCTTGCATAAAGACCTTGTTTCCCACAGGGCGCGGACCTTTTACGCGATTCACGTAATTCAGGCAGATTGAATATACCAAACCAGCAACGACATCTTCTTTGGGGATGCCTTCGTGGTAGGTGTTTTTAATATCCGAGGAGATAAAAGCGGCACACTGATCGTTGAAATTAGGAGGCTTGGTACCCTTCATGGCCCAACCAGCAATATCCTCCATCTCAATATTGAGTGTCTCTTTGGCTGACTCCTCGAGAAATGATCCCGTCCCAGCTGAACAGGCCTCATTCATGGCATAATCACTGGCCACTCCATTGGTGAGATAAGTATATTTTGCATCTTGCCCGCCAATTTCGAAGATAGTCTCAACGCCCTCATCGAAATGAAGAGCTGCAACGGCATGGGCAATAATTTCGTTGATAACACCTTCTGTTAACGCATGCAATCCGGCAATTTTTCGGCCTGATCCAGTGACACCGAGCCCCCGAATCACAATGTTTGTCCCATCAAGTTCATCCAGGACGGCCTGATAGCACTGTTTGGAAGCACCTACAGGATCGCCATTTGTTCGCAGATACTCACTGGCCACGATTTTCAAATCGGATTCGCGCAGGACGACGATTTTGGTGGTGGTTGATCCAACATCCAGACCTAGAATACAGGTATCACCCTCTCTGGCAATCCCACGATCTAACTCCACAAAATTCACCTTATCCTCAAATTGAGAGAGAGCTTTATGGAAATCAAATTGGGAAGATTTTTTCGAGAAAAGATTTTCGAGATCAACCTTATGGCCGTTCTTCAAATCTGAGGCATATACAGCAGCTCCCAAGGCTTCAAAATAGGTGGCTTCCTCCGGGATTGTCAGATTCTTGATACTTGTTTTGAGATAGTCCATCATGACATCGATCTGAGTGGTACCACCTACGATCATGATGTCTTCCTTGGGGGTGTTCTTCAAAAGTTCCAGAATTTTACTGGCCATCATTTGGCTGAGACCGGCTACGACCTGTCCCTTGGGAACCCCGATATTGGTGGCGTGGGTACAATCACTTTTACAAAAAACTGAACAGCGTCCTGAAACAACATGGGGGGTTTCACCCTTGCCAAATTCAATGGCTTCTTCCATGTTCACACCCATGCGACGGGTCTGCTGGAGGAAAAATTCTCCAGTTCCTGAGGCACATTTGTTGCCGGTAAAAACTTTGGAAATTTTACCAGACTTATCGAGTTGGTAAACCATAAAGGTTTCACCACCTGCACTGATGATGGCGTTATAGTTTTTTTTATCTTTATTTATAAATTTGAAGGCAAGTTCGGCAGCCTGCGGCTCTGAAATGGTCTCAAGATCAATGAGTTCCTTGAATCGGCGACCTGTAACCACGACTGCGTCAAACTGATCAACATCAATTTCATTTAACAGATTGGTAATAACCTCACGGGGGTTGCCCTCATGAGGTTTGGAGAAAACGTTTCCAATGGTGGTGCCTTGACCATTTTGGTGGAGATTTACTGATGTGATGGTAGAAGCTCCAGCACAAATACCCAGAAATTGCTGCATCAATATTCCCTTTCGAAAAGTTACCCTCAATTTTTAGTGTGTGGGTAGAATAGTGTTTACGTCAAACACAATGTCACATTAGTTAGATTGATCATATACTATTCTTATATCACCGGAACTGTTTCCAGTACCTGTAAAAGACCACACCCCGTATGTGTCACAACTAGAGACACAATATATTAAGTCTGTGAAACAACATTTCGAAAACGCAACAAGAGCTTCAGCATTTAGTATCTGCAAGTAAATGAATAAGCAATAACTTAAAAGAAATAAGGAAAAGTCCAATGAATTAGAATTATTTGAAGCTCTCTATGGTCAGTCAAATATGACCTGAAAATAGCTTCCAGGCCAAATCGAGAATTAGATCATTTGGGATAAAGGGAGTAGCTCTTCACCCCTGGGAAGTGTTGATATAAATTAAGTTAGGTGAGGCTCATGTCATGGATGAATCAGTGATAGGAGTCAATCGAGTTTTCACTATATTTGTAGAAATTATATGTCGGATAATTGATTACTAATCAATTCTAATCTTAAATAGTCCACGAAATGAATGTCAAAGGTTAATAGTGATTCCGAAAGAGAATAAGAAACGTGTATTAGTGGTGGAAGACGATGAATCCATCATCGACCTGTTGTCAATACATCTTAAGGATATGGGGTTTGATGTAGTTCCTGAAGACCACGGCAAATTGGGTCTTGGTCTGGCACAGAATGAAGATTTTGATCTGATTATTCTGGATATCATGTTGCCTGGTATGGATGGTATGGAGATTTGCAAGCGCATCAGGATGGAAGATCGATTGACACCGATTATGATGCTCACCTCACGCGCAGAAGAATTGGACAAAGTCCTGGGCCTGGAACTGGGAGCTGATGAATACATTACCAAACCCTTTAGTATTCGTGAATTTATAGCCCGGGTCAAAGCCATCTTTCGACGTATGGAAGTTGATGCAGAAAGTTCTCTGCCCAAGGATGCAGCCACATCTATTAAAATCGAAACTTTGGATATTGATAGTGAGAAAAGGCGGGCCAGCGTGGATGGCCAATCCATTGAGCTAACAGCCAAGGAGTTTGACTTACTTTATCTATTTGCCAGTCATCCTGGCAAAGCTTATTCCCGCCAACAATTGCTGGATCTGATCTGGGGTTATCAATTCAGTGGATATGAGCATACCGTCAATTCCCACATCAATCGTTTGCGAGCTAAAATAGAACAGGATCCAGCCAATCCCCACTATATCCAGACTGTCTGGAGTGTGGGGTACCGCTTTATTGATCTGGATGAGTTAGAGTAATGAGACGCTTCTTCCAGTCATTTTATGGCAAACTGACCTCGGTATTTCTACTGGTTCTTATTGTTATGGGTATCAGTCAAGTAGTCATCACAACACGCTCATTCATTAATTTCAACCAGGAAGTTGATCAGCGTCTGAATCTGAATCTGGCCAGGGACATGGCCTTTGAACTCAAACCCATTCTGGACGAAGAACTGGATTTTGCACGAATTGGTGAACGCATTCACTATATGATGGTGATGAATCCCAAGATTGAAATCTACGTGCTGAATGAGAGTGGTAAGATCCTGGCCCTTTTTGCAGAGCCTGGTAAAGCCATGGTGGCTGATTCTGTTGATCTAGATCCAGTCTATCAATTTTTATTGCAGTCTGATCATGTTCCCATTTTGGGGAGCGACCCCAGACAACCTGGCGCACGCAAGCCCTTCTCCGCATCTGAGCTAGAGATGGGGGATGGATCAAAAGGATTCCTCTATATCATTATAGGGGGCCAGCAGTATGACTCAACCTTCGCCTTTTTCGAAGAGAGCTATATCATTCGCACGATGATCAATGGTCTGCTCATTACGGTATTGTTTGCAGGTATCATCGGGTTGATTCTGTTTGCCATATTGACCAAACGCTTGCGGGTTATCTCCGAGATTGTTACAGAATTTGAACAGGGCAATCTCGAGCATCGTATTGATGTATCCACCAAAGACGAATTTGGGCAACTCGGTCATTCCTTTAACAGTATGGCTGATACCATTGAAGCCACCATTGAGAAGCTCAGACTGAATGATAACCTCCGTCGAGAGTTGATTGCCAATGTTTCCCATGACTTGCGTACCCCACTGGCTTCCATTCAGGGCTATGTGGAAACCATCCTGATGAAATCGGATATGGATGATGAGAGCAAGCTGAAATACCTGGGAGTTATTCTAAAAAACACCCAGAGCCTGAGTAAGCAGGTCAATGAATTGTTCGAATTATCTAAACTGGAAGCCAAACAGATTCTACCCGCGCAGGAACCTTTCTCAATTAATGAGCTGGCCCAGGATGTGTGCTTGAAATTTAAAACTCAGATTGAAACCCATGGTTTAGAGCTTGTGGACAATATTCCCCACAGCTTGCCTCCAGTGATTGGAGATATAGCTATGGTGGAACGGGTTATCTCCAATTTGATTCGCAATGCTTCTGAATTTACTGAATCAGGTGGACGCATTATTCTAGATATAAAGCAACAGGATAAATCTGTATTGATCAGCATTGCAGACACCGGTCAGGGTATCAGCCCTGATGATTTGCCCCATATTTTTGATCGTGTTTAGCCGTTTAGCATTATGGACATGAAAGTCTAATTTATTAAGAGAGACTTT
>JACKQG010006035.1_pt1 | contig 13016 bp, 13 predicted proteins | sample 8237621 | NCBI WGS metagenome assembly JACKQG01 (sample SAMN15677084, study PRJNA649215) | marine metagenome | biome: marine; feature: Black Sea; material: saline water; isolation source: suspended particulate matter (SPM) from the Black Sea western gyre | collected 2013-06-09/2013-06-10 | depth...
CCGTGGCTCCCCTTGTGAAGGGGTCCTCGGCGATGATATCGAAGTAGGTGTCCCAAGGATCGGCAGCCCGCTCCCCTGCGATCTCGGCGATGGTCTTACCGGAAATGTCTGGCACCCCGCTCTTCAAGACCATGATGTTCTCCGCCCATCGAGGAGCGGTGTTCGGGTTGTAGGCGACCCTGATGAACCACTTCCCTGTTCGGATGGCGTCCTTCACCTCCTCCCGGAAGTCCTTCACCTTGAGCCATTTCCCGAGCGCCTCGAGGCCACCGAGCTCCCTGAGCCAGGGAGCGTAAAGGGATGCGAGGTAGGGCATCGTGGCGAATCCGCTCCTCGTCAGCTGGGGTATTGCATCCCAGGTGATGTCGAGCTCAGACTTGGAATTGGCGGTGATCATGTCGAGGGTGGTCTTCACGTTTGCCGCCTCAAGCTCATCGGGCGCAGGGGGGTGGACCTCCCATCCCGTCGACATGTGGGCGTAATGGAGGCGGACCCCGGTCTTCTCGTGGACGTCGACGCACTCCATGAGGGCGGTGATCTTCTCGTTGGGGACGTGGCCGGCGGAGACGCCTCTCCTACGACCCGTACGCCTCCAATGGGGGCAGTAGACTCCTTCATAGTCCTTGAGCACGGAGACTCCGTCGATTATCTCCTCGTGGGCTGCGAACACGTCGGGGTCGTAGTCGAGACCCGCGCTCATCCCGAGGCAGCCCTGCTTCATCGCCTCATGGATGTGCTCCCTCATCTCGGCCCACTCCTCCTTCGTGCCGTGGCGCTTGTAGTCGAGGCCCATAACCTTGGTTCTGACGCTGCCGTGGCCCACGAGGGGAGCGTAGTTCATCGAGACGCCGACCTCCTCAACCTTCCTGAAGTATCCCGCCATGTCCTCCCAGTCCAGGGTCCAGCCATAGATCTCCTCCATCCACTCGTTGGCCTGCTCAAGCGGGTAGTAAGGCTGCTTAGGATAGAACTTGAAGGGGTCGAGGTCGGGGAGGCGATCCATGAGGGGCCAGGGCAGTCTGATGTACTCCCCGAGGGGTGCGGGGGACCCCCCGCATTGCCCACCCACGAAGGTGGTGACCCCCTGCATGGTGTAGCTCTCAGCCTTGGGGAACCAGAGAAGGGTCCAGTCGGCGTGGCTGTGGGCGTCGATGAAGCCGGGAGTAGCGGTGAGACCCTTCGCATTTACCGTCCTTTTGGCGTCGCCCTTGGCATCGCCCAAGGCGACTACCTTGTCTCCCTGGACTCCAATGGAGCCCTTGTATGCCTTCTTTCCTGTTCCTTCCACTATTTTTGCGTTTTTGATGAGAACGTCGTATTCTGCCATTTGATGTCTATTAGGAAATTCCCCTTAAGACGATTTAACACTAATACTTGTCAATTGGGGTCAAAGGGCTAAAGGAATTATCAGAAGCGTGTAGCATGATCCGTGTGTCAGTGAGCTCTTCAGAAACCGTTCCTTTCTTTGAGCTCTTCCCGATAGATCTTTTTGTAGACGGTTTCCCACTTATCGTCCTGGATCTTCTCCGATATCTCCTTCATGATGTCCCTGAACGCCTTCTTCTGGGCCTCGTCCTCGTATTTGTAGTATATCCTGGAGAGGTCGGCCCACACCTCCTCCTTGACCTCGTCTGGGTCTACCTCGGGGGAGGGGAGGATCTTTGAGATCATCTCCCGGATCGCCCCTTTCAGGGCGTCCAAGGGTTCTGGCGTGGTCATATTCTCACCTTTCCGGGTCCCTAGGCTTCGATTTAAAGTTTTATCAGCATCGTTGATGATATTATGTAGCGATTTCGGTGTTATTTGTCCCATCTGGGGGAGTTTCATCTATTTTACGGCATCTTGATTTTATTTTAAAGCTATTTGTTCCATCTAGTGTTCAAGTCAAGCCCCGAGGAGCAGAAAGAAGCTTTTAACCTCACTGTCCGTATGCATCTGGGATCGCCGCTATGAAGGTAAAGGGGAGGACGATCATCGCCCTACTTGAGGAGGAATATCCTGAGACGACGGGGACCTCCCTCAACTGGCGGACCCCCCTCGAACTCCTCGTGGCCACCATCCTCTCCGCCCAGAGCACCGACGAGCAGATCAACAAGGTCACCTCCAACCTCTTCGAGAAATACAGGATCGCAGCTGACTATGCTTACGCACCGCGAGAGCAACTCGAGAACGATATCAGGTCATCGGGATTCTTCAGGAGGAAAGCGGACGCCATCCAGGAGGCTTGCAGGGTCATCGCAGAGGAGCACGGTGGCGAGGTTCCATCCACGATGGATGAGCTCACGAATCTGAAGGGCGTGGCGAGGAAGACCGCGAACGTCGTGCTCGGGAACGCGTTCGGCATCCTAGAGGGCATCGCGGTGGACACCCATGTTTGGCGCCTCAGTCACAGGCTCGGGCTAAGCGACGAGAAGAACCGGGACAAGATCGAGAGGGACCTTATGGAGGTCTTTCCCCGGGAAAAATGGCACGCCGTGAACTATCTCCTCATCGAGCACGGAAGACAGGTCTGCGACGCTAAAAAACCGGACTGTGGGGTCTGCGTCCTCAACGAGTTCTGCCCTTCGGCGTTCACCTTCCCCCATAATAGCGGAGAATAAGGATCATCCGGCAAAGGCTTCGTGCTTCTCGACCTTCGAGGTGAGCCGTTGCCTCTCTTTGGGGACAAACTCCATCTTCCCGTAGTCAGATATTCTCCGACTAAAGGGAACTGATGCCCCGAAAAAGATTTGCGGGAAAAGCTAGCGGCTCATCTCGAGCATCAGTTGGATGGGTATACGAGCTCTCGCCGCGATCTCCTCGGGAACACGGACAACAGGGGCCTCGTTCTCGAGGGCCTCGTAGGTGTTCTCGAGGGTGACCCTCTTCATGGACACGCACTCCGAGTATTCCTTGGCCGGGAGAAACGTCTTCCCGGGGATCTCCCTCCTGAGGCGGTCCACCATCCCCACCTCGGTGCCGATGATGAACACCTTGGCAGGGGACTCTTTGCATCGCCGGTAGATGCCCCCCGTGGAGAGGACCAAGTCAGCCTTCTCTTGGAACTCTGGCTCGCACTCGGGGTGTATTAAAAGCTCGGCGTCGGGATACTTTTTCTTTAGCTCCATGGCCTCTGAGCCGTCGCCCAGGAAGCGGTGGACGAGGCAATGCCCGTTATCAGGGACAGGGACAAAAATCTTCTCTGGGACCCTCTGGGAGACGTACCAAGCCAGGTTTATGTCCGGCCCGAATAGAAGGGTGTCCCCTTCCAGCTGGGCCACGATCTCGGCGGCGTTAGCTGATGTGCAAATGACGTCGGCCTCGGCCTTCGCCTCGGCGAGGGTGTTCACGTAAAGGACCACGGGAGCCCCCGGGTACTCTTCCTTCATGTTCTTGAGGACCTTGACGGGGAGCATCGCGGCCATGGGGCATATCGCCTCGGCGCTGGGGATCACCACCTTCTTCTGCGGGTTGAGGATTGAGGCGGTCTCAGCCATGAAGTCTACCCCGCAAAAGACGATGAGCTCCCGGTCCTTCATAACCTGAGCTCTCTGACAGAGCTCTAGGCTGTCCCCCACGAAGTCGGCGATCTCCTGTATCTCGATTATCTGGTAGTTGTGGGCGAGGAGGAGGGCGTTCTTCTCCTCTTTCAGCTTCACTATCTTCCGCTGGAGCCCGGTGAGTTTCACCCTAGACCATCTCGATCTCTAATTTGACGTTGAGGCTCATAACGGAGTGAGTGAGGCTCCCCATGGAGACGATGTCCACGCCTGAGCCGGCGTATTCGATCAGGTTCTCGTGGGTGATTCCCCCGGACGCCTCGAACAGCCTTCCTTCGTGAAGCCCCCTCTCTTTCAACGCATCGAGGCATGTACGGATTTCATCCGGGCTCATGTTATCGAACATGACAATGTCGGCTCCTGCCTCTGCCGCCTCCTTGGCTTCAGCGAGAGTCCTGACCTCCACCTCGATCTTCTTGGTGAAGCTCACCCGCTCCCTGGCCCTCCCGACGGCATCCGTGATAGAGGGAACGAGCTCCAGGTGGTTGTCTTTGATTAGGACACAGTCGTCGAGACGCAACCTATGGGTGTCCCCTCCTCCCAGCGCCACGGCTTTCTTGTCGAGCTCCCTCAGCCCCGGGAGGGTCTTTCTCGTGGCGGCGACCCTAACCGAGGGGCTCGCCTCGGATGCGATTCTCTGGGCCTCGGCGACTGCCGTAGCTATCCCCGCCATCCGTCCCACGATGTTGAGGGCGGTCCTCTCCCCCGACAATATGGCCCGAGCGGGTCCCTCGATCTCCATCAGTGTATCTCCCGGGTTGACGCGCTCTCCATCAGAGGCGTGGTTAACGACATCGCAGCCAAGGATCTCGAAAACCATTTCAGCCTCCTCAAGCCCGGCAGCAACACCCGCCTCCCTGTAGAATAGCCGTGCTTTGGCCCTCTGATCCGCATTGATGAGCGCCGATGAGGTGATATCCCCATGGCCAAGGTCCTCTATCAAGAACTCCCTGATCTTTTCAACCCCAAGCCGGACTTTCTTTTTCAATATCTCGCCTCCCAGGTTGTAACCGAGTCTTACTTGAAAATTAGACCCCGCTTTTATATCTTTAGGGGCCAGGGAAACCTTTTATCGCCACTGAGAAAGGATCCGTAGGTTGACGAGTTTTGGATTATAGACGCTATCTCGTCGAGGTGGGCACGGGTATCGACCTCCACGGGGGGGATGAGACCAAGGCCGCCCAGAGGGCTGTGAAGGACGCCATCAGCCACTCGAGCATGGTGGGGCTAAGCCAGCTCTTCAAGGTGGGGAGCTTCGCGGAGATTGAGGAGGCGCTGATGGTGGACGTCACCATTGCCACGCCTAACCCGGAGAAGGTGGACGGAGAAGTTGTGCTGAGCATCCTGCCCGAGGGGAAGAGGTGGATAACCGTCGTCGAGGGGGGCATGGCGTTCCCTGTTGCATCCACTGCGGAGGAGGCGAAGACCCACGGCATCGTGATGGCGAACGCCGTGATCGTCGTCCTCGTCGACGCTGAGAGGCTGGAGAGAAGTTAGACCTTCTCCAACGTTTAATATCAGCTTCAGGCGTAGAGTTGGGCCTCGTCGATCCTGGTGTAGGATATCAACTCTTCTTCGTCGAAGTAGATCGAGTACTCCGTTTTAGCGTTCTCCACCGAGTCCGCAGCATGGACGAGGTTCCTCTCGATGTCTAGACCGTAATCCCCGCGGATAGATCCAGGTAAAGCGTCGTGGGGGTCAGTGGCTCCGACGAGCCTCCTGGCGTGCTTTACCGCGTCCCTACCCTCCACCACCATCGCAACGGCGGGACCGCTCGTGATGTATTTGATGAGCCCCTCGTAGAAGGATTTGTCCTTGTGAACGGCGTAGTGTTTCTCGGCCTGCTCCTTGGTCACCTGAAGGATCTTCATGGCGACTATCTTGAGACCGACCCTCTCTATCCTCGTGATGATGTCCCCGATGTGCGCCCTCTGGACGCCGTCAGGCTTCACCATGATAAATTCGCGCTCCAAATCCAATCAACTCATCATTATGTATGGGCGATAATTTCGTCCAACGTACACCAGCGAGGCAGGCCCCGACAGTATGCGGCGTGATGTGCCCATTAGGATGAATTGGAAAGAAACCTACTTAATCTTGATGGTGAGGAAAGACGGCTAAGACCCGGTCATCGAGCCATGAGACTCTGGAAATAATCCACTATCCTGGCGTGGATCGGGATACCAGTGGCCTCGATGAGGGCGGTATACCCCGGGAAACAGTTCGCCTCCAAGAGGTATGGGCCCGCTTCAGATGTGGGGAGTACATCAATGCCAGTAATCCCGAGGCCCACAGCCTCCGCCACCTTGATTGAGAGCTCGTCATAGACGGGGTCGTCGAAGGGCTCCGCCAGGCCCCCGGCGCTCACGTTGTATCGAAAGTCCTTGGGATTCGACCTCTTCTCCCGGCCCACCACCTCTCCGTCCACCACCATGCACCTCACGTCGTAGCCCAGATTGGGAACAAATTCCTGGAGGTAGAAGACCCCTTGGCCAAAGGACCTGTTATACCACATGAGATACTGGAGGAGGTCGCTGCGGCTCCGAATCCTGTCGAGCCTGACGACTCCGATGCCCCGGCCCCGACAGATGGGTTTAAGGACAACCGTTTTCCCCGCGTCGAGGAGCCCCGACGCGAATTCGTGAGCCTTATCGATGTTCTCTGTGACGAGGGTCGTGGGGTGGAGGATGCCAAGGTTGCTCAGCTGAACGGTGAGGTGCCCCTTGGAGTAGAGGAGCATGCTATCCACGGGGTTCACGACCGTGCCCACCTGACGCTCGAACTCCCGGAGGATCAGCAGCCGGTGGATTAGCTCGAAGGTGGAGCCCCGGTTGAACATGTTGCTGGGGACATAGACCATATCGGCGTCGAGTTTCGGGATCTCGGGTAGGGCGACGTCCCATGGAGCCATGAATCGGTGCTTGATCTTCCTTTCTTTAAGCTCCCCGAGGACCAGCTGGGTCTCCTCGACCGTCGGGTTGTCGGTGAAGATGATTACCGTCAAGTCTCTTCCCAGCCAGACTTCGTTCCTCGCCTTAAAGAATTAGCTCTCCGGGAGACGAGGCGCGAAGCCCCTTGGCTGGCTAGGATGGTTTCTAACAGGGCAGCCATTATGATTTTGTTCAAGTTGCCTTGGATAAGCTGGGGCGAGGTCCTTTAATCCCCGTTAAATCCTCTGTTTTCATCATTATTTCTGTTCTTTCCCGGTTATTTAGATGATTTTATAACTAATATGGGAGATTATGTTCAGGTGGAATTTTAATGGAAAATCCATACCTCCAAGTGGATAAGAAGATCGTCTCCGAGGTCTACACCTCCTCGGAGCCCATGGACAATCTAAAGGTTCTATGCGATGTCTACGACAGCCGGTTCCCCGGGACCAAAGGGGATCTCGGTTCGGTCAAGTGGATGGTCAAGAAGCTGAAGAGGAATGGTCTCAAGAACGCCCACTACGAGACCTACACCATCCCCGGGTGGAAGAGGGGACCCGCCCAGCTCAGGGTGACGAGCCCCATCAAGAAGAAGTTCGAGGTTATCAGCCTCCCCCACGGCCTCGGAGGCGAGATCGAGGGAAAGCTGGTCTACCTCGGGGACGGGCCCATCGACGACTATGAGAAGAGGAAGGACGAGATCAATGGGAGCGTCGTGCTGGTGACGAGCCGGAACCCTATGGGGATGCAGAGATTCCTCCACAGGTCTGAAAAGTACATGAGGAGCGTCTTCGCGGGGGCCAAAGGCTGGATATTCATGAATCACTACCCGGCCTACGGACCCCCGACAGGGGGCATCAGCCCTGTCGTTCCAGCTGTGGGGATCAGCTACGAGGACGGAAGCTACCTAGTGAGGCTGCTGGAGAGGGAGAGCGACGCCACCGTCAAGATCAAGACCACAGACACCAACTACGACGTCGAGACCTACAACGTGATCTGTGATGTGGAGCCCGACGACCCTGTGGACGACGAGTATGTCGTTGTGGGGAGCCACTACGACGGCCACGACATAAGCCAGGGCGCGGTGGATCCCGCCTCGGGTGCCGTCACCGTGATGGAAATCGCCCGGACCCTCAACAAGGTCAAGAAGGAACTGAAGCGCCGCGTGAGGTGCATCTGCTTCGGTGCCGAGGAGATTGGCCTCTTTGGATCCTATAACTACGTCGCGATGCACGAGGACGAGATGGATAAGGTCAGGTTCATGCTCAACCTAGACTCCGGGGGGAGCGTCGGGAAGAAGGGGATCACCTTCCACGACTTCCCCGAGCTCGAGCCCCTCCTCAAGGAGTGGGCTGCGGAGATGAACGCTGAGATGCCGACGGATCAGAATGTGAGCCCCTATAGCGATCACTGGCCTTTCTTCCTCAAGAGCGTCCCCTGCGGGAGCGGGGGAGACCCCGAGGCGAGGAGGACTCGGACGGGCCGGGGCTACGGCCATACGAAGTATGATACCGTCGACAAGGTGGAGCAGGGCTACCTTCGGCTCGCAGCGGCGAACTACTCCAGGTTCCTCTTCAGGATCGCCAACGCTGAGGAGTGGCCTGCGAGGAGGAAGGCCCCCGAGGAGATCCAGGAGTTCATCAAGAAGCAGGGCTACGACAAGACCGTCCAGCTCGCAGAGGAGGTAAAAAACTACGTCAGGACCTGGGACGAGATCCACCCGGAGACTCAGGCCTGGCTGGAAAGGAAATCTGCCTGGTAGCCCAATATCCATTTTTTATTCTCTTGGTTTCAGGACCATCTCTGCCACTTCGAGGAGGTCCTCTGCCAGGAGATCGCATCCAGCGTCCAGGAGACGCTGTCCCCATGCATCGTCTCTCATGTAGCCGACGAAATCGACCTTGGCGGCGCGGGCAGTCTCAAGGTCCGTGGTGGTGTCCCCCACGTAGAGAACGTCTCCCGGGTCCACTTCTAGGAGGGCTATGGTCTCGAAGAGGTGGCGGGGGTCTGGCTTGGGAAAAGGCACGTCATCCCTGGCGAGCAAACCCCGTATGTAATGGCGCATCCCCATCTCGGCAAGGCACCTCTCGGCGTAGGCCCTGTGGCTCCTCGTGGCGATACCGAGTAGAATCCCGTTCCGGTGGAGTGTCTCCAGGGTCTGGAGCGCATTGCGCTTGGGCTCGACGCTGTCCGTGGCTTCGAGCTCTGTCTCATTTATAGCCTCGGTCATCAGGCGGAGGACGGTCTGGACACGATCGTCTCTCACGCCGAGTTCGAGGAGAGAGTCCCCACCGCCGCGGATGATAAGATAGACCGCCCGCCTGTCGCCAAGGGAGCTCTCGGGAATGCCCTCATTTATCAGGATCTCCCGCACGCGCTCCGTCATCTTCTGGAAGTCGATCTTGGAGTCCTGGAGGGTGCCGTCGAGGTCGAAGACCACGGCCTTGTATCGACCCATTCTGAGTGATACGTCTCCAAGGTTTATAATCGCTTTTCAGCGGGCAGGCTTCGTCTTGGATTTCTCAGCTACAACGACATCCAGGGACATCCCATCTCGACCTTCCTTCAACCTCTCCCGTCTTCCTCGTCGCCCTCAATGTGCTCCTGACGGAGGGTCTCCCTCAGTCCGGCGATAGCTCCCTGATAATCCGACCACATCCGGCCTCCCGTGACACCGCCATCGACCACGAGAGCGTGGCCGTTGACGAAGCTAGAATCGTCGCTGGCGAGCCAGAGAGCTGCCTTGGCGATGTCGGCTGGGTCCCCCGGGCGCCTGAGGGGCTGGGCCATGGTGAAGGATTTCCTGATTGTGTCCAGCTTCCGGTCAGCCTTGTCGATGGAGAGCCCCCGGGCCCTCCCGATCATGGGTGTGGGGATGAAACCGGGGCAGATGCAGTTGACTCGGACTCCGCTCTCCCCCAGCTCCATCGCCACCGACCGGGTTAGCTGGATAACCCCTGCTTTGGCGGCGCTGTAGATGTGATTGCCGTAGCCGGTGCGGAGCCCGGCGACGCTCGCGGTGTTGACGATGCTCCCTGATCCTTGGCGCTTCAGGATAGGGGCAGCGTGCTTGATGCCCAGGAAGACTCCACGGAGGAGGACCCCGACGGCCTCGTCGAAGCCCTCGACGTTCACGGACTCGATGGGGCCTGTGGGGCCCGCGATCCCGGCGTTGTTGAACATGCAGTCGAGCCGGCCATAGGCCTCGACAGCCCGAGACACGAGGGCCTCGACGTCGCTTTCCCGGCTCACGTCCGCGTGGAGATACTCAGCTCGAATCCCGAGCCCTTCTGCCAGCTTCCAGCCTTTGTCGTCTTGAACGTCAGCGATGAGAACGGAGGCCCCTTCCTCGACGAATAACCTCGCGGAGGCCTCGCCGATACCGCTGGCTCCCCCCGTTATGATCGCGACTTTCCCTTCCAACCTCCCCATCAAAGATCCTCCGTTCCCCTCTATGGGTTCCTCTAGTTTAAGTTGAAAAAAGGCTTGGGATGAGTAAAAAGGAGATGAGGTTAGTCTCACTCTTCGAGTTCGACGACCATCCAAGCCTCGACGGCGATCCACCCGGGGTGATGGACTGGGAGGGCGGCCCGCGCAGGTTTGCCCTGGGGGTCCCCCCAGATAGAGACCAGGAGGTCCGTGAAGCCGTTGAGGACCGCGGGCTGGTCCATAAAGCCCTCGGCGCTGTTGATGAACCCTATGACCTGGAGGACCTGCTTGATCCCGTTCAGGGAGCCTAGATGTTTCTTTAGCTGGGCGAGGCAGTTGAGCCCCGTCTCCCTTGCCGCCTGGTAGCCCTCCTCGACGGTGAGGTCCTTGCCCACCATTCCCCGCTTCGTTGATGAGAAGGGGCCTTGGCCGCACGAGAACGCAATGTTCCCTGCCCACTTTGCCCCGATGTAGTTCCCCTTCGGGGCGGGGGCCTCCGGCAACTCGATCCCCAGCTTCTTAATCTTCTCTTCGACGTTCATGGTTATCATCCGGAGGGGGAGGGGAGGCTATAGCGTTTTTGGCGTACACGAGGAAGTCTTTTATCCTGATTGATCAACCCTGTGCCAAAAGTGAAACTGGTTTGATGGGTGCAATACAGGTTCTCCTGATCTGCGTCTTCACGGCTATGATGGGGCTGGGAATCATCGGACCGATCATCCCCATCTACGCTGAGAACCTTGGAGCAACTTTCGTCCAGATCGGCCTCCTGAGCTCAGTGTGGTCGATCTCCAGGCTCATATTCACTGCCCCCGTCGGGAACCTCGCCGACAGGACCAGCAAGAAGAAGATTATCGCCGCAGGGCTCGGAGTCTACACTGTTCTATCCCTCCTCTACGCAGTGGCATGGGACTACACGTCCCTGATCACGGTACGATTCTTCCATGGCCTCGGATCCGCAATGTCGATGCCGATAGCCATGGCCTACGCAGCTGAGATCTCCCCCGAGGGCAGGGAGGGCAAGTTCATGGGAAACCTCAACATGGCGATGTTCGCGGGGATGGGACTCGGCCCCCTTATCGGGGGCTACCTAACCGACTATTTCACGTTGAGCGCCCCCTTCTACGCGATGGGCGCCATGGCCGCCCTAAGCCTGTTGCTGACCCTCAGGTTCCTCCCCGATGACAAGAAACACCGGGGTGAGCGTCGCAGGGATCCGCCCTCTTTCAGAAAAGTTCTCTCCATCCCTGTGCTCAGGGCAGTCTTCATCTACCGGGCTGTGGGAGCGCTGGGCCGGGGGAGCATCTGGGGATTCCTCTCCCTATACATATCGGGCTCAGTTGATATCGGCGGCCTGGGCCTCCCCGTTTCCGTTGCGGGGCTTATTCTCTCGGTGGGACAGCTCTCTTCCGCCATCCTCCAGAGCCCCACGGGCACCCTCGCTGACAAGTACGACAAGAGGCACCTCACCTTTCTGGGGGGGCTTGTGGGAGCCGTTGGCCTCCTGATGTTCCCTTTCTCGAACACCGCCTGGGAGATAATGCTGGCGAGGCTGGTCTTCGCAGTAGGCTCAGCCATCGGGATGCCGGCTTTGAGCGCCATCGCGGCCATTGAAGGAAGAGAGCTCGGGGTGGGGACGACTATGAGCGTCCTCCAGAGCGCGATGAGCCTCGGGATGATCGTGGGCCCCCTCCTTTCCGGGTTTCTGGTCGACATCTACGGCTTGAAGCCTATCTTCTTCGTGAGTTTCATCATCACCCTCTTCGGGACCGCAAGCTTCTGGCGCCTATCCCGGTCATATTCGCCCGGGAGCGCCATCGATACAGGGGAGAGAAACAAGAATTAGGGCTACCCGATCTTCCCCAGTGGAACGTCCAATCCCCCGAGTAGACCTAGGACGGGTACCGCGTGTCGAAGACCACCGAAAGATAGGGCGCGCGGATCTCAACATCTCTCTTCAGGCTCCTGTCGAAGATCTCCAGGATTATCCCGGATATTCGGTGTTCGACGACCTTATTATCGCCTCGTCCAACCCTTTACCTGATGGAAGAGAGAGAGGCCATCGAAGCCCTGCTGATGGAACACTTCGAGAGGAGACCTAAGATGAGGGCTACGGATGTCTACAAGCTCCTATTTCAGGGCGTTTTCGGTGTGAGTCACATCCTAAGTGATGGGGCACGGAAGAGGCTCCAGGAGGAGGCGGAGTCCCTCGACATCTATGACCACCCCACTGAGCCATTGATCGAAAGGATATCGGCGGACGGCTCCGTGGTGAGAGTAAACCTCAGGCCTTACCTGCGACGGGGATTCCCCCTCGACAGGCTCTACGAGGCCATGGAGGAGACTTCGAAGGATCGAGGCTCCCCCGAGAAATTCCTCTTTGCTTGGTCGGTGTTCCATGAGCTCGTTAGCTCGGGGGCCATGGAGGTCGACGGTGAAGAGCTCGCCTCGCTGCATAGAGACCTCCAAGAGAAGGGCCCATGCCCCCATCACCACTCCGAGCCCTACAGGGTCGCGTATTACCCGGCGTACAGGGTTGTGAAGAGGGAAGCGCTCGAAAAGATACCCCGATTTCAGGGATAAATGCCATCAGGGTATCCTAGAAAAGAGTCTTATGAGGTTCAATATATGATAAATAGAACAGTGGACATACTCTGAAAGATTCGTCAATGTCAAAAACGAAGCAAGCAGCGAGAGAATGGATCGATGAGAACGGGGAGAGGCTCATCGAACTCAGCGACATCATCTGGGAGTACGCTGAGCTGGGATTCGTCGAATTCAAGTCCGCTGAACTCCTGGCTGACGAGCTCGAGAAGAATGGGTTCCAGGTTGAGAGGGAGGTGGCGGAGATACCCACTGCCTTCGTGGCGACCTGGGGATCCGGGAAACCCGTAATCGGAATCATGGGGGAGTACGACGCTCTCCCCGGAGTCTCCAACAAGGCCGTCCCGGTGAAAGATCCACTCATCGAAGGCGGGGCTGGCCACGGCTGCGGCCACAACATCCACGGAGTCTCGGGGCTCGGCGGGGCCCTCGCGGTCAAGGCGGCGATGGAGGAGCTGAAGATCCCAGGGACAATCAAGTATTTCGGCTGCCCGGCCGAGGAGATGCTCAGCGG
>JACKQG010006036.1_pt1 | contig 13016 bp, 7 predicted proteins | sample 8237621 | NCBI WGS metagenome assembly JACKQG01 (sample SAMN15677084, study PRJNA649215) | marine metagenome | biome: marine; feature: Black Sea; material: saline water; isolation source: suspended particulate matter (SPM) from the Black Sea western gyre | collected 2013-06-09/2013-06-10 | depth...
GATTTTAGTTTGTGGCTCGGGCCGGAATCGAACCAGCGACACAAGGATTTTCAGTCCTCTGCTCTACCGACTGAGCTACCGAGCCAATAGTGTTTTTATCAACATCTCCATTTAAATTCGGTAGCGAAGGAGGAGACTGCCTGTCCCGTACCGTTGACGGGGTCGAGGTCGGGGAGCTACCGAGCCAATAGTGTTTTTATCAACATCTCCATTTAAATTCGGTAGCGAAGGAGGAGACTGCCTGTCCCGTACCGTTGACGGGGTCGAGGTCGGGGAGCTACCGAGCCAATAGTGTTTTTATCAACATCTCCATTTAAATTCGGTAGCGAAGGAGGAGACTGCCTGTCCCGTACCGTTGACGGAGTCGAGGTCGGGGAGCTACCGAGCCAATGACGAAAGACTTATGTCAAGAAACCTGTGTCAGAACCAATGAATCAATCACTCTTAATCTCTAAAATAAAATTACTCTGATACTCTACGAAAAACAACAAATTTTCAAATTTCCTTTATTCATTTATACTGACAATATTTTCTTGACTGGCAGAAAGAGAATAGGTATGTTTGCCAACCTGTTTGTTAGATTTTTAATGAATTTGAATTTTTTGACTTAAATAAAATTTATTTTAGATTAGAATGTTTAAAAAAACTATACTTCTTGCTACGAGAAATAAGGATAAGTTTAGAGAATTAAAAGATATACTCAGCCAGATGCAGTGTGAAATAAAGGGACTGGATGATATTGATCCAGATGGGAAGATACCTCATATTAAGGAGACAGGTAAGACATTATTGGACAATGCATTGATCAAAGCAAAAACTATTTATAATGTGACTGGAATCCCAACGATTGCTGATGATACAGGTTTAGAAGTGGATGCCCTTGGTGGCAAACCTGGAGTATATTCCGCACGCTATGCAGGTAAAAATTGTACATACAACGACAATGTGCGTAAATTACTTTCAGAACTTTTGGATGTTAATCCCGATCATAAAAGTGCCCGATTCAGAACGGTAGCATGTTTTTTTGATGGGGAAAAGGAACTCTGGACGGAAGGTGCAGTTGAAGGAATGATAAGTGATTCACCGATGGGAGATAAAGGGTTTGGTTATGATCCTATTTTTTATGTCCCTGAAATGAAAAAAACTTTTGCTCAGATGACAGAGAAACAAAAAAATGCAATAAGCCATCGAGGTAATGCTATTCGGAAATTATTAGATTTAATGTCTATGGAATGGATTCCCACCGAGAATAAAACTTCAGAAATCCAAGAGATAGGAGATTAGTATAGAGAGACTGTTATCGATTTAGTTCTCCTGAATGAATCAGGAGGAGAATATTATACGATACATTTCAAGTGGTAGCAATAAAAAGGTTTCCCTTTAAATTCCGCTTATTTGAGGGGTTGAAGAGGGAAAAGAGAACAGTCTTTCTATTATTGATACTGCCTCTGGTACTCATCCCAAGCCAGCAGGGACAGGCAATATCTTTGTACCCTGTCGTAGAAGAGATCCCTACAGTTCAAGCGGATAGCACCTTTCTACGAAAAAAATTAGTATTTCATCAGTCCTCTTCTTGGGTTGTAAATCCTTTTCCTGACACACCTTTTCAGACATATTTTCCTTTGGATACTATTCGAATCTCAAGGGGATTGTTTGATATCGAATATGATGATTTTAAGCGATGGGTAAAGATTGCGAGTGATTGGAGTTTTATTACATTCAATGAGACGGTCAACGGCAGATTTTTAAAGGTTCCATTCACGGCACCGATGGATTGGTATTTACAACAGCAATTCGTTCAGAATCAGCTCACCAATTTTTACAATGAATTTCAAAAAGAAACCCGGGAAGAAAAAAAACAACGGGGACGCCAATCTTTAGAGGTTATTGGAATTGAAACAGGTGCCGGACGTGTATCTCTTCGAGTGAGAGGAAATGTAAATATTTCCGGTAAGATGGTTTTTCAGGATCAGGATCTTGCCAGAGCAAGTTACCGAGAGTCTCAAACGACGCATATTGAATTTGACCAGCGTCAGAACCTCAATATCGAAGGGAAAATAGGAGATCGGATAAGTGTCCTAATGGATGAGGATAGTGAACGTGAGTTTGATTGGGAGAATAACATTCGAATACACTATATCGGCAAAGAGGATGAGATTGTTCAAAAAATTGAAGCTGGGAATATTTCGCTATCGCTTCCATCCACACGGTATGTTTCGTTTTCTGGAAGCAATAAAGGGTTATTTGGATTGAAATCTGTGATGAAGTTTGGACCTGTGGATGTTACCTCCATCGCATCTATTGAGAGGACGCAGAAAGAGAAGAAAAAATTCACCGGCGGTTCAGAGACATCAGGACAGACGATTTCTGATTATCAGTATCGTAAAAACCAGTATTTTTTTGTAGATCAAGCATTTAGAGATGGGGGGGTTATTTGGAATGATAATAAAACGGCATCCAGAAGTATTTGGAGCTTTTATCCTTTGGTGAATGGGAAGCATATCATTGATTCAGCAGGTGTTGTTATCAATGAGATTGAGGTCTATAAATCAGTGGGGGCACTAGCTGGGTCGGGAACCTATTTTGGTAAAGCTTATGTGGATCCGGTTAAAGATGGTGATGTTTGGCAGGAGAGAAATCCTGATCACGAAGATGAGACAGAGGGAAGTTTCTTCCAGCGATTGGTTCGAAATATCGATTATATCGTGAGTGAAGACCTTGGGTATATCAGACTTACCACACCCCTTCAAAATGAAATTCTTGCGGTTACCTACACCTTATCACTTAGGAATGTTCAGAGTGATTCTATTTTCCGGCATGAAGGTGAGCTTAGTAGTGGTCTCAGTGAAGGAGATACACTGCATTTAAAACTAATCAGACCTTCCACCCCAAATCCAAATCATCCTACTTGGGACCTAATGTTTAAAAATGTCTATTACTTGGGTGCCACGAACATCAATACAGAGGGGTTTACTCTTTCCATCGAATATAAAAATGGTGCCCTGGGGAATGATGAATGGGATGAAAATGGGAATATGTTCATCAAGCTGTTTGGTCTGGATCAATTTGATGAAAACAGCAATATAGGCACTGATGATCTTGTAGATAGAATGCATATCAATATGGTAACAGGGGAACTATTTTTCCCGTTTCTTCATCCATTCGAGATGGATACCATTGAAGAGGCTGGGGGGGAGTATTTCGGTGAAGGAAACATTAACAATGCTTTACAACCAATCCTTCCAGATTCTGCCTCTATGTACCGAAGTTCGAACAGTCAACAAATACGGAACGAAAATCAATTTGACATAATAGCAGAATATACAAACAAAAGCGCTACCATTAATCTTGGTGGATTTATGCTTGTAGAAGGGAGTGAGGAAGTTCGGTTAAACGGGAGCCTTCTCCAGAAAGGTAAAGATTATGTCATCGATTATTTTACAGGAACATTAACCTTTTTAACAGATGCATATGATGAACCTGGTGCAGAGATAGAGGTTTATTATGAAAAACATGAACTGGTATCGTTCGATAAAAAAACCATACTGGGTAGTCGCGCTCAAATAGATATTGGTAAAAACTCATTCATTGGCGGAACAGCTCTTTATTACAACCAGTCCGTTATTAATGAAAAAATCGAAGTTGGATACGAACCCACACGCAATTTCATCTGGGATTTGAATGGTAAGTATAACGCAGATGTAAATTTTATCACTCAGGCGCTTGACTGGCTTCCTTTAATTGAGACAAATAAACCGTCGACTTTTTCAATTGAAGGGGAAATTGCCAGGGTTCATCCCAATCCCAATCCTGTGAGTAATCCGTCAACTGGAGATGCTAACGGAGTGGCATATATTGATGATTTTGAGGGTGCAAAGCGTGTCACCAGCCCATCCGTCAACCGAAGGTTCTGGCATAGGTCTTCTGTACCGGTACCATTAGGATATAAGCAGAAAGATAGAGCCACTATGTTCTGGTATTCACCCTATACCCAGATCAGGACGAAGGATATCTGGCCGGAAAAGCAGACAGGTGTTAGAGCCCAGAACGAATTAACGGATATTCTTGAGCTTAATTACACTCGCCGACAGGCTGGGAATGTAAATCCCGATTCCAACTGGGCTGCTATCACCACAAGTTTTTATTCCAGTGATTACAATCAATCTCAGAACAAATTTTTTGAAATCTGGCTTCTTGGAAATAAGGGGAAAATGTTTGTTGATCTTGGGTTTATCAGCGAGGATCAGAATGGGAATAATGCATTTGATACTGAAGATAAACCGGAAGCGGGTCTCCTCACTGGAAACACCTTGCTGGAGGATGAAGAAGATGTCGGTTTAGATGGATGTATTGATGAATATGAAAATGGATTTGGTGGGTGTGTGCCTGAGGGGTATACCTACAGTACGGCTCCGGATTCGGTAAAATATACAGGAACTGACGTTGATACAAGCGATCCCAATGGCGATAATTGGTATTACAATGAGAACGCAAATGAAAATCCAAGCAAATACGAACATATTAATGGAACAGAAGGAAATGGAACCGCTGACCGCCCTCTTGAGGGGGCACGCTACCCGGATACTGAAGATATTAATAGAGATGGTCAATTTGATGTGAGAAATGATTATTTTACAGTATCATTCGATTTAGACGAAGACAGTACTGATTGGGATCAGTATAAAGGTGGTGAAACGGAAACTGGATGGCGTCTCTATAGGATCCCTTTGAGTCTTTTTGAAAAAGTAAAAGGAAATGACGCAAGTATTACCTGGGATACAATAAAATTTATGCGACTTGGTCTTATAGGAATCGATAGCACTGCTCATATTAAAATTGCAAAGATAGAACTGGTTGGGAATGAATGGCAGGAACTTGGGGTTCGTTCAAGGCAAACCGAGGAGTATGTTCGTGATGATAGCGTATTTGCGGTAACTGTGGTCAACAATGAGGATAATGAAGATTATAGTATGCCACCGGGAGTAACACAGGAGGAAGATAAAATATATGATTTATTGTTGAAGGAACAATCTTTGGTGTTAAAATTTACTGATCTTGATTCCAAACATGAAGGAGCGGCCCGGAAAACATTGATGGAATTGAGAGGCAATAAAGCTCAAAGTTATGTGTCGTATAATAAAATGAAATTGTTTGTATATGGCAGGGATAATGATGCTGGATCTTCGGTTTTTAATAGCGATTCATCTAATGTTGAGTTGATTTTGCGATTCGGGCGTTCTGAAGATTATTATGAAATACGAAAGCCAATCTATGAGGGGTGGGATGAGAAAAAGAACCGTAACGCAGTGAACATTGATCTCAATTTTCTCACCGGGTTAAAAAGATATGACGATGCATCTGAATTCGATTTGTTAGCTCCTAATGATACATTCATTGTAACAGACTCGACATGGGAGTATATTGAAACATCCACAACAGAAGAAGGAGTGGACACAGTGAGGCGCTACCTTATCCATGGAGAGCCGGCATTGAATCGGATTCAATATTTTGATGTTGGGGTAAAGAATAAAAATACTACGGAAAGTATTTCTGGTGAAGTGTGGTTGGATGAGTTGAGACTGTCTGATGTGAGGAAAGATATAGGAACAGCTATGCGTGTTAACACAAGCATTCGCTTTGCGGACCTGGGGAATGTTTCAATTAACTATAGCCAAAACGATGCCGATTTTCATACCCTCCAGGAAAGACTTGGAACGAGTAATACATCTAAAAAGCTCAAGATAGATACAAAATTTAATGTGGATAAATTGCTTCCTGATTCCTGGGGATTAAAAGTACCTATCAGTGCAAATTATACCAATAATATTACCACACCAAAGTATCTGCCAGGCACAGATATTTTACTCGATAAGGAAAATGCTCCGGATTCTGCGTTGACTACTCTCAACCAGATATCGCTGACTACCTCCTTTGGAAAAAGTACGAAATCGGATAGATGGTTTACTCGATATACTTTGGATGGAATCAAAGTAAATTTCAGTGGGAGTCATTCTTGGAGTTCCAATGAACAGACGGCGGGATCCTTTAAAAAAAATTATAGCGGTAGTGCAAGCTATAATCTTTCCTTTGGCAGGGATAACTATTTATCACCATTGAAATGGTTAAAAAGAGTTCCCTGGTTAGGTAAAAAAATTGGTAACACGCACCTGTATTACACCCCCTCTTCTTTTGATGTCTCAATAAGAGCTTCGGAAACACAGACGGAAAATACACCCAGAAGGGGCGACTTCACTTCAACGGATAATTTGGGGTTATCAAGAACTTTCAAAGTGGTATATAAGATTTCAGAAAATTTGAATACCAATTACAACAAAACGATGAAGAGTGATATGGATCAGTTTCGTGGTTATAAAAAATTGGACGCAATAAAACAGCTTAATCCGGGGATTGTATCTGATGTCACGGAGAACTTTATTACTACTTATAATCCAGCTATTTTCGATTGGTTAAAACCCTCAATGAACTACACAGCAAATTATCGCTGGTCTAAACCTTTGGAGAGTACCCAGGAAGGAGCAAATATTACATCACAGACGAAAATTTCATCCTCTGTGACGGTATCACCCAAATCTATTATTGAAACATTGTATACACCATCAAAGAAATCCAGAGGGGCTGGAGGTAGACGGAGAGGTGGTGGATCAACATCGAAAACAGATGAGAAACCCCAAAAGGATGGAGATAAACCAAACGGTGGAGCTTTAACAAACTTCCTGGAAATCATTCACAGTGGTGCAAGTAAAATTAATCCAATCAGCATTTCATATTCAGTAAATCGTACACGTAATACTAATGGTGTTCTTGGTATTCCTGATATTTCCTATCGCTTTGGCTTGAGAGATGAACTTGGAATAGACCAGAGCGATGAAGTGGGAGTTAATCGGGGATCCACCACATACAAGCGCGATCTCTCAGTGAGGTCAGGTCTGAATATCACCAGGCGAATCACAACCACTTTCAATTTTTCCAGTAACCGGTCTGAAAATGTAGGTGGTAACAATATCAGAACGAGTTCATTGAATCAGGATTTTTTCCCATTAGGGGTAAAAGGCGATGAAGGGCTCCCATTTGCCAGTTGGAGTATTCGCTGGAGCGGTGTAGAGAATTGGTCTCTTTTCAAAACGTTTGCCAAATCTGCTTCTCTGGAACACGCCTTTTCAGGAAAAGAGACAAAATCGTGGCAGGACAATCAAGAATTAGGATATGCACTTGTGGATAGTTTAGCTTTACAATCGTCAAAATATACCAAATCTTTTTCTCCTCTTATTGGCTTATCGATGACCTTGTTAAAAGGAATCAACATATCTACAAGGTTTTCGTATATTAAAACATTTGATAATAGATTTGGAGGTATTAACAGCACCAAGGTGAAAGAGGATAAAACAATTACAGGGAGTGCAAGTTACTCACATCGAGGAGGTCTTTCAATCCCGATTTTCTTTTTCAGGGATTTTAATCTGGATAATACCATTAATGTTACGCTGACTTTTGACTGGACAGAATCAATAACACGGGAAAGAAACCAGGAGGGTGTAAAACTTGCCAAAACAGGAGAGCAGAAGAGCTGGAAGATTTCCCCGAGGATATCATACTCATTCACACGCAGAGTTACTGGTGGTATTTGGTATGAATATCGGGAAAGCAAATCAGAGCTGGTAGGACAAAAAATAGACCGGGACTTTGGATTTGATGTCAATATTGCTATACAAGGATAAACAATTGTCTATTGTCGATTGTCTATTGTCTATTTTTAGTTTTCGCTTATCAAGCATTACGTATCACGCATCACGCATCATCCCGACAAGTCCCCGATCCCATCGGGACAGGCTGTTTTCCTTATCACGTTTAATATTAAATAGAGTTTTACCGATATTCATTGTAATTACTATCCAATCATTTTTGAATGCTCAAACAATCCCAGAATTTGACAGTGATCGAGCGTTTGGATATCTTGAAGGTCAATGTCAGCTGGGACCAAGAAATCCGGGCTCTGAAGGTCACCAAAAGGGATTGGAATATATTGTTGATGTGGTGACACCTCTAGCGGATTCAGTTATTCTTCAGTCCATTCCATACTTGAACCCCTATGACGGTGCAATGTTGAAATTGACAAATATTATTGCTCAATTCAGACCTCAGGATAAATACCGGATATGGATTGCAGCCCACTGGGATACTCGTCCCTGGGCAGATAAAGATAAAAATCCAGAGAACCGAAAAACCCCCATTCTTGGTGCGAACGATGGTGCGAGCGGGGTGGCTATTCTTCTTGAATTGGCACATCATTTCTCAGAACAGATTCCACCTGTAGGTGTGGATCTTATTTTCTTCGATGGGGAAGATATGGGAATGACAGGCGATCTTGAAAATTTTTTTAATGGATCACGATACCTGGCTCAACACATTCCTACAAAGATTCCTGAATACTGCATACTCATTGATATGGTTGGGGATAAAGAATTGCGTATTCCGATGGAAAAAAATTCTTTAATTCAGGCAGGAGATTTAGTGAAAGAATTATGGGAACTTGCTCAGGATTTGGGATTTTTTCAGTTTGTTTCTGTGATAGGTCCTGCAATTGCGGATGATCACCTGATTCTGTTTGAGGGTGGGGGCATTCCAACGATTGATATTATCGATTTCGACTACCCAAACCGATGGGAGAATTATTGGCATACATTGGAAGATACACCGGATAAGTGCAGCTCAGAAAGTTTATATATAGTGGGGATGGTTCTGTTACACCATATCTATGAGATAGAATGAAAAACCAGAAAGTTGAATAGTGAGTAGTAGAGTGGTGAGTAGTAATAAGAAAAAATACGACGAAGTAGATCACGATACTATGAGTATCTGTGAGCCAGAAAGTTATTTTGGACTTGAGGAGTTCGAACTATATAAAGCAGCCAGAGAATTACGTAAGAGAGTTTATAAGGTAATTAAGTCTTTACCTAACGAAGAGAAATACGCCCTCGGTTTGCAGATGAGAAAGGCTATTATATCCGTTACCAACAACATTGCAGATAGTCATGGTAGGTGGCATTATCAGGAAACAATTTCCCGACTTTTTCGGGACAGAATCGCGAGAGGATCGACAGAAGAAATCATAGACGATCTCAATATCTGTATCGACGAAGGCTACTCACCAACTGAGATATGTGAGAGACTGAAAAAAGAAGGGTATAAGTTGGTAAAGCAAATAAATAGTTACATACACTACTTGAAAAAATCTCAAAAAGAAAATACAACAAAAGGTCGTTCGGCTGACCGGTAAAGATTAACAGATCACAAATGTTTACTCACCACTCACCAAGTGAAGGAAATGATTGATTGAGTAAAACAACACTTCTATATTTGCAACCTTATGAACAAGAAATTATATCTCATTCTTCAATGGACATTGATTTTCTTCATTGCCTGTAATCCTCCTGTTGCTAGCGAGGATGAAGAAGTTGATCCCATTTCGAATGTCATCTTCAGTTACCTTCAAGAGGATGAGCAGGTATTTATCTCCGCCAGCATCAAGGATCCGTTCAACGGGGATTCTCTTGTTTCTGTTGCTCTTGTCTGGTACGGAACAGGTGGTTTCGAACAAACAGAAGATATCGTACCGCTTGTGGATAATGGAAACTTCGGGGATATCCTGAGCAGTGACGGAGTTTACTCCCGAAAGTTATCGTCTACCGGTAGCGATGGCTATTTCTTGAATCAACCTTTGACCTACGAGGACAGCGGAAAGGTCTATCTCACCATTCGAGCGCAATACGAAGTGCAGGGGGAAGTATCAGTAAGTGACTCTTTTCATCTGGGGAATATCAATCCTGAAATTCTTTTTATCACCGTTCCTGATACGATTGAAGTGCCCGCTTCAGACTTGAACTACGATACGCTGATGGTCTCGGTAGCAGATGCAAACGGTCTAGATGATATTTCATGGGTAGGTTATAGATCCCTCAAACCAGACAGCAGTTATGCTAACAATGGAAACTTCATCTATCTTTACGACGATGGCGGAGATTCTGTCATTTATGACGACGGTATGATCACCATCACCAGTGGCGATTCGGCTGAAGGGGATGGAATTTATTCATATGTTCTTGTTGTATATCCAAATGTCGTAACTGGTACTTATCACTGGACGTTTCAAGCGAGTGATCTAAATGGCGCGATGAGTGATACGGTACACCAAAAGGTGATTGTCAAGTGAAGAGACTCCTTCTCTGTGCCGTGTTTGTTCCTATTCTCTCCTCTGGGCAGGTTGCTCTTCCGCGGCTTTTCACAATTTACGGATCGTCGTCTGACTCCACCGTATCAGGACTTCAGAGTAATACAATCATTGAGATAAAAAATCAGGGGGATAGTCTCGTATGGCTGGGAACCGGTCGGGGTCTATCTGTGATGGATAGTACAGAAATTAGAACATTTTATACCACACCTTCGTTGATCCCAGGAGAAGAAGACGTTCTCGTTCCGTATGGTGGTGTTTCTGCAATTGCAGTAGCTTCTTTATCAACTTCTGGTACAGATACAGTAATTGTTGCTGTAGCTACCAGTGAAGATGGAGTATCAACAGGCGCTGGATTAGCACTCACGTTTAATCCCGGCGATACAACCGATGTTCAGTGGCGTTATTTTAGTCAGCCCATCGATAGTTCTGATGATATTACAATCACATGGGGTGATCAGACACTACAAGCCCTTCCTATCACGGTTCCTCAACAGAATGTCACGTATGATATTGCTATTGGACCAAGTTATTATTGGATAACCAGTTGGGCAGGTGGACTTCGACGCTTGAGTCGGTGGGAATCAGATGTTGAATGGGAGCGAGTACCTTTACCAATGGATGACCAATCAGAATTTTTATGCGGAGATAGTTTAGAAGAGTACGATTTGAACCCCCGGGATCCACCACAAGGACAACATAACCACAAAGGATTTTCTGTGTTAGCATATGGTGATACAGTATGGGTGGGGACAGCCAATGGCATCAATCGTGGAATCGTGAATGCCGATGATATAACTTGTATCGATTGGATTCATTATTCTTTTCCACTTTCTGGTATTACTGGGAATTGGGTAGTAGGGTTAGCAAAACAAGAGTGGAATGGTCAGCGAAAAATCTGGGCGGTAACGTTGAGAGCCGACCAGACAGGTGAGCAAAACGGGATCAGTTACACTGAGGATGATGGTGAGACATGGTTTTCTGTATCGCAGTTGCGAGGTGAGCGAGGTTACAATATTTTCTGTCTGGATAGTTTGGTCTATGTAGCCACAGAGAAGGGTCTATGGAAATCGGAAGATGGGGTGAATTTTGCACTCTTCCAACCGGCAGTGGATGCAGAAAACAACGACCAGATTCTCAGCAATCATGTATACGCAGTACTACACGATGTAAGACCATATTGGGGTGGTCCTGATCCGGGATCGTTGTGGGTTGGTACTGGTGATGGTTTAGCACGGACTCCTGATCCAGCCAGCAGTGAATCTATTTGGAAGATTTATCGATATATCGATGAGGAAACTGACTATTATGCCTTTCCCAATCCCTTTTCTCCTCTTAGAGATAATTTGTTGGATGGGGATGGGTATGTAAGGTTTCGATATAATGTGCAAAACTCAGATTTAATCAAGGTGGATATTTACAACTTTGCTATGGAGAAAGTAGTATCGTTCAATTACGGGCGCGGGGAGGGAGAAGGTACTCTGAAGTGGGATGGTCGGGACAGTAATGGTAATCTGGTGGCAAATGGAGTTTATTTTATCAATTTGTTTTATGACAATCAAAATCATTGGGTGAAATTGATCGTGGTGAAGTGATGAAAATTAGAAGGTTTCATAAAATTGTGTTTGATTTCAACAGAGCGGATTTTAGAAATATAAGTTTTCGTAATTTGGTGATGAGTGAATGGGAGTGTGAAAAAAATGGTTGACCCTACTTCCATATATTTCTCCGCGGGAATCTATCATCAATCATCTATGTCAAATTCCTATTCATCAGTTCGATCAAAAATCTGGATAAACCTATTCCTCCTTTTTGTTTTATCCACCCTGTTTTCCATAGTTTCAGCCGCAGATATTGGCGGTTATGCTGGCAGCTTTCTCAGAGTTGGTACCACAGCCCGCTCCATTGCTATGGGGGGTGGAATGACAGCAGATCTGGATCGTGGTTTTGCCGCATATCATAATCCTGCCTCAGTAGCTTTTTTAGATAAACGCCACATTTCTGTCTTTCACCATTTTCTCCCACTGGATAGGTATCTTGTTTCAACCAGCTTCGCTACCCCCCTCCCACCAACGGGAGGTGTGGGAATTGCTCTGGTGAGTGCTGGTGTGGATGAAATCGATGGAAGAGACCAGACGGGGCACGATATAGGGACATTTTCTGCAGCGGAATATGCAGCCTATTTCAGTTTTGCCAATGAATTGGTAAAGGGAGTTAGTGTTGGAGTGAACGTGAAGGTGCTGTACCAGTCTTTTCCTGTGGATGGCGGAACAAACGCCAGCGGTACAGGTGTGGATGTTGGGATTATCATCAGGAAAATAAAAAATATTGATATTGGTTTTATGTATCAGGATGTCAATACGCGCTTTGCCTGGAAGTCTGCTGGAGAAGATGCCGGTCACGCAGGAGGATATGAAGATTATTTCCCGCGTCAGTTACGAATTGGGATAAACTATCACCCTGAACTAATTCGTGTTGTTGGTGACTACACTTTTGTGCTTGGAGATGAAACGGTTTATGACCATCGGGTACGATTTGGCTGTGAATATTTTGTTTACCCCAACGTTGCGCTTAGAGCTGGGATTGATCATTTTTCACCGACATTAGGAGCGGGGCTAAAATATTCATTACTTAAACGAAACGATGCGTATGTGGATTATGCTTTCCGCCTTGGTCAACGAGGTGAGGGGTTCTCGCATATCTTCACTTATATTTTTACATTTTGATGTTTTTCTCTAATCTCATTAATTCCCCGAAATTCCCGAAAATC
>JACKQG010006037.1_pt1 | contig 13015 bp, 11 predicted proteins | sample 8237621 | NCBI WGS metagenome assembly JACKQG01 (sample SAMN15677084, study PRJNA649215) | marine metagenome | biome: marine; feature: Black Sea; material: saline water; isolation source: suspended particulate matter (SPM) from the Black Sea western gyre | collected 2013-06-09/2013-06-10 | depth...
CGTGTCGTGGGTGCGCTACCCCGGACGGGACGATCATCCGCAGAGGGCTGTGGCCTTACGCCAAATGAACGGAGGCGGAGCGATCGTGACGATTGGATTAAATGCAAGCCGTGAACAGGCCTATGCCGTATGCAAAGCCCTGCGTTGGTTCACGATGGCCGAAAGCCTTGGCGGAGTTGAGAGCTTGATCTGCCATCCAGCCACCATGACTCACGCCGCCGTTTCTGCGGAGATCAAAGAGGCCCTAGGAATCAGCGATGGATTGATCCGTCTCTCCCTTGGCTGTGAAGACATCACGGACCTCTTGATCGATCTCGATCACGCGCTTGCCCTGCTTCCGTGAGTCCCCGCGATCTTCTGCGCAATCCCTGCTGGCAAGGCGAGGACCTCGGCCATCCCTTGCCTGACAGCACCCATGCCGTGTCTGTGGCCCTACCGCGCTGGCGGGACGTAATCGCCTACGAAGAGAACGATCCGCAGTGCCGATCGCAATTGCGAGCGTTTTATCCACGCTTTGCTGGCCGCGCCCATGCCGTGTCTGTGGCCCTGCCGCGCTGGCGGGACGTAATCGCCTACGCCGAGAACGATCCGCAGTGCCGATCGCAATTGCGAGCGTTTTATCCACGCTTTGCTCTCCATCCGTTGGTTGCGGAGGTGGCTCAACAAGCATTAGCGATGCTCCCTACTGAGATGACCTCGGCTGAATCCAGTGCTTGGCCCTACCCCAACGCAGCTGCCGCTCAGCTCGCCCAACACCATTGCCAATCTCAGGCGCCAGGTGCTTCAACTCAAATCGTGGATCAGCTCGGACTCTCCGTCTTGATTGCCAACGCTGAAGCAAGCCCCCATGCCAAGGCGTTCTGGCAACACGCTGGTTTAGGGGCCTCGTCGCGACGTGCCGCGATCAGCTTGAACAAGGAAGCAGCACCAGCAGCTAGGACCGCTGAGCAGGCCAAGGCCCTTGTGATCGAGCGACTAGCCGGCATCTATGGCTGTAACACCCAGCAGTTGAGCCTTCATCCCTCCGGAATGGCTGCTCTGCACACGGCTCTGCGATGGATCACGGCGTTGCGCCCCGGACGCCCCACCCTGCAAATCGGCTTCCCTTACGTGGATGTGCTGAAGCTGCCTCAGGTGGTATTTGCAGGAAGCGAACTGCTGCTCGACAGCAGCAGCGCAGCCATGGAAGCCGCTCTTGATCGCCTCGATCCAGCAGCTGTGATTGTGGAACTACCCAGCAATCCACTTCTGCAATGCGTGGATCTCTCCACGCTCGCCCGCTTGGCTCATGCCCGAGGGATTCCAGTGATCGCAGACGACACGATCGGCTCTTGCGTGAACATCGATCCCTTCCCTTATGCAGACCTGATCTTCAGTTCACTCACCAAAAGTTTTGCCGGTCGTGGTGATGTGTTGTCTGGATCACTGATGGTGAGTCCGTGCTCCCAATGGGAGCAAACCTTCCGAGATCAGCGTTCAACAGCAGGGTTCATCGGCCTTGACGATGCCGATGCGATGGCCTTGGAACAAGGAAGCCGCGATGTCCAGGCACGCGTTCCTGAACTGAATCGCCATGCCCAAGCCCTCGCCGCGAAGCTCAGCAACCACCCGGCGGTGGCTCGCGTGTATTACCCCGATCAATGCGCCAATTTCCGCAGCCTCTTGCGCCCCGGCGCTGGACATGGATGTCTGCTTTCGTTTGAGCTCAAGGGCGGTAGCGATCAAGCCCAAGCGGTTTACGACCGGTTGTCGGTCTGCAAAGGGCCAAGCCTGGGCACACCATTCACGTTGGTGTGCCCCTATGTGCTTTTGGCTCACTACGACGAACTGGCCTGGGCCAAGGCTTGCGGCGTTCCCTCTCACCTCCTGCGCGTCTCGGTCGGACTCGAACAACCTGAGGAGATTTGGCAACGGTTTGAGCGCGCCCTCGCTCCGTCAAGCCACTAAAAACGCAGCGGATCCTGCGTTGGTCAAGGTCAAGCCTCTCGCTCACAGGGATTCTCACAGCGGCTGGTTGGAGCCAACATCCAGCTCTTCAGACTCTGCCTAAACAGCAGCCGGGGAGAAAGCGATCAAAGCCCACGTCAAAAGCGACAGATCACAAGTGTTGATTGGAAGCCAAAAAATGATCGGATCGGTTGAGCCAAAACCACATCAACAGACATCGAACTCTTAATAAGGCCTGAAGCTGGAATGAAGTGCCAGTGATGGCAATTAAATTTATAGAAAATAATTCCAGCCTCATGTCCCGCGTCTACGCCGACAACAGCCAAGCCATCGGCAACACCCCTCTCGTTCGCCTCAACCACGTCACCAAGGGTTGCAAGGCCACCGTTTTGGCCAAAATCGAAGGCCGCAACCCTGCCTACAGCGTGAAGTGCAGGATCGGCGCCAACATGATTTGGGACGCTGAAAAGCGTGGCGTTCTCTCCGAAGGGAAAACCATCGTGGAGCCCACCTCAGGCAACACAGGCATTGCCCTGGCCTTCACTGCCGCGGCTCGTGGTTACAAGCTGATCCTCACGATGCCGGAATCGATGTCGATCGAACGGCGACGGGTGATGGCCGTGCTTGGCGCCGAACTGATTCTCACGGAAGCCGCCAAGGGCATGCCTGGCGCCATCGCTAAGGCCAAGGAAATTGCCGATAGCGATCCTGCCAAGTACTTCATGCCTGGGCAGTTTGATAATCCCGCCAACCCAGAGATCCACGAGAAGACCACAGGTCCTGAGATCTGGAATGACTGCGATGGAGCGATCGATGTCTTTGTTGCCGGCGTTGGCACCGGTGGCACCATCACCGGTGTCTCGCGTTACATCAAGCAGCAAAAGGGCAAGGCCATCACCTCGGTTGCCGTTGAGCCAAGCCACAGCCCTGTGATCACCCAAACCATGAATGGTGAGGCTCTCAAGCCAGGTCCACACAAAATTCAAGGCATCGGCGCTGGCTTCATTCCCAAGAATCTCGATCTCTCCGTGGTCGATCGCGTGGAGCAAGTCACCAATGAGGAGTCGATCGAAATGGCCCTGCGTCTGGCCCAGGAAGAAGGCCTTTTGGTAGGAATTTCTTGTGGTGCCGCGGCCGCAGCGGCCATTCGCCTCGCCCAACAAGATGAATTTGCTGGCAAAACAATCGTGGTGGTTCTGCCTGACCTCGCCGAGCGCTATCTGTCCTCAGTGATGTTCGCGGATGTGCCCACCGGCATCATCGAGCAACCCGTTCCTGCTTAATCAACCTGATCACAAATCAGCGCTAACCAGCCTCGTCTAAACACGGGGCTTTTTCATGGCTGCCATTAGGCCGTGAATAAACTGGCGATCGCCGACATGGCCGTCGTCACGAAGAGGAACGCCAGCAAAGCCTGGACAAGAATGATCTTGCGAATTTGAGTCGACTCAGCACCTACGTCAGTCATCCCAAAGGTCAAACCAATCCCATAAGATACGTACAAAAAGTCAAATAAAACAGGCTTCATATCTTCCGGGAAAGAAAACACCTTTGTTGACTTCTGAGGACAATCTTCGTCCGAGTTGAAGTAAAAGAAAATCTTGGCATAGTGCATGGCATAGCCATGATGCAACCCAATCCAGATCAAAAATATGGATGAAAAATAGATAAATATACGAAAGTCTTCTGGCAAAACAGATTGCTTGTAACCGAGATCGCTTACACAAAGACTCATCACACCAAGACTGAGAAAGCTAAACACCACTGTGCGCTCAATCAAAAGCCCTGAAGAAAGCCTTTCATGATTAAAAAGGGCTTTAGTTTGGTTATAGTCAAATGACCACGCAGCCCTAAAGAAGCGAACAACATCAACCAACAATGCAGCCAGCATTCCGATTGACAGAGCTTCCTTCGGCGTGACAAGAGCCTGAATGGAAAGAGTAACGACCGTACCAACAATCAGACTTTGCCGCAGTCGATAACGATCCAAAAAAATATAAGGCTGCTGAGGCTGCATGTTTCTCATCTCGCTGTGGCCTTGTTCACTCATTATCCGAGACTGAAACTCGATTGCAACATTGGGCCTCAGCCAGCACGGCCTCAGGAGCAATCCACATGGCATCGCCATAGGAATAGAAGCGATACATCTTCTCAATCGCTATGGCGTAGATCTGGAGCAACTGGTCGCGACCGATCAGTGCACTCACAAGGAGCAAAAGAGAGCTCTTGGGGAGGTGAAAGTTCGTGAGTAAACCCTGCACCACCTGGAAGCGATAGCCCGGCTGAATCACTAGATCCACGGGCCCCTTCAAGGGCTGCAAGCTCCCTCCACCCGCAGCAGCTGCGGCCTCCAGTGCTCGCACGCTGGTTGTGCCCACTGCAATCACCCTTCCGCCTCGAGCTCTACAGGCCGACACCGCCTCCACCACCTCAGCGCGCACCTCCACCCATTCACTGTGCAAGGTGAGGTCGGTCAGATCCTCTGTTTCCACGGGCCGAAAGGTGCCCAAGCCAACGTGAAGGGTGACATGGGCCAAGGCAACACCCCGCTCTGCAATTGCTGCCAACAAGTCATCACTGAGATGCAGTCCCGCCGTCGGAGCAGCAACAGCGCCTGGACGCGAGGCGTAACGGGTTTGATAGCGCTCTTGATCCGAGCTGTCATGCCGTGTGATGTAAGGCGGAAGCGGCACTTCTCCGTAGCGCTCCAACAGTCCTTCCAGGGCAAGCGCATCCGCGCATTCCGCAGGGAACTGCACGATCCTGCCTCCACTGGCCGCATCGCTCGCCAGCACGGCTAAGGGCAGCGGTTCTTGCTCCAAGGCCTCAAGCCAAAGCTGGTCACCAGGCTGCATGCGTTTAGCAGGCCTCGCTAAACACAGCCACCGCCCCTCGCCCCGGGGCTCGAGCACGAGCAATTCACCCAAACCTCCGCCACTGCGCCGCACCCGAAGACGCGCCTTCAGGACGCGGGTGTCATTCACCACCAAAAGATCGCCGGGTAGCAACTCCTGCTGCCAGTCCCAAACCTGTTGGTGCCTCAGCTCTGACAGGGAACGTTCTGCAGGCGGCACCATCAACAAACGAGCATCGTGCCGTGGCTCCACCGGCGCCTGCGCAATTCTTTCTTCCGGCAGAACGTAGTCATACGAACTGAGCTGAAGATCACGTGAGTCAGGCATGATCTGGCTCCTGCTCACCATCAGCCCATGCTGCCAAGGCCGCGGCGCCCCCGTTTCCTGCAGGCGACATGAAGAAGCTCACAATCGAAAAGATGCGACTGTGACTGGCAGAGAGAGCGGCAAACACAGCTGCGACTTACAGAGCCAAACTCTCTGGACGCATGTCGATGAGTTCCGCCAGATCCTTCAGGAAGGCAGCACCGTCGGCGCCATAAATCACGCGGTGATCAGCGGTGAGGTTCACCTGCATCTGACGCTTCACAGCGATGGATCCGTCCTTGCCTGCCACCACGGTGGGACGAGACGCCGCAACCGCCAGAATCGCGCCGGTACCTGGGGGCAAGATGGCATCAAACCGATCCACTCCAAACATTCCAAGGTTGGAGAGGGTGAAGGTGCCGGTGCTGTATTCCTCCGGCTGCAGTTGCTTGCTGCGAGAACGCTTCACCAGATCCCCCCACTGCCGCGACAACTCATACAGATCGGTGCGATCGGCATTGCGCAATACAGGCGTAATCAATCCGCCGTCTTCCATCGCCACAGCGACTGCCACATTCACCTCAGCGGGATAGCTCATGCCTGAGGCCGTGGTGGCGGCATTCACCTGGGGATGGCGGGCCAAGGTGACGGCCACGGCTTTGGCCAGAAGTGCGGTCATCGTGACGCCTTTGGGCTTCACCTGCTTATAAAACGCATCGAGCTTGTCCGTGGTGATCGTGTATCCAACGCGGAAGCAAGGCACCGCAAGGCTGGCTTCCATGTTGCGGTTCACTGCCGCCTGCAGGGTGTTGAAGGCCACGGTCTCGCCCGGGGCGCCAAAGCTGTTGCCCGCAGGAGCCGACGGTGAAGCGACGACACTGCCAACAACCACGGCAGCAGCTGAAGTGCCCTCACCCACCCGTGGTGGGGTGACCGGACGTCCGGCTGCCTTTTCAACATCTTCCGCCTGAATCCGGCCATTGGGGCCAGTGCCGCGCAGACCAGCAAGGTCTACGCCCATTTGGGAGGCCAGCTTGCGGGCGCGAGGACTCACGATCAAACGTCCGTTGCTCGCAGGTGCAGCCACGGGAGCGGAGATGGGTGCCGGAGCTGCTACAGGAGCAGGGGCAAGCGGCGCTGCTGGGGGGGCCGGAGCAGCAGGTGCTGCAGCGGCTGGGGCGGTGGGTGCTGCGGAAGGGGCCGCGGTGGGAGCTTTGGCCTTCGCGTCAGCAATCTCCGCTTCCGTCTCAACGATCAAGCCGATGGTTTCACCCACGGGTGCAGTGCTCCCCGCAGGCATCAACACGGCAGCCAGGTAGCCCTCCTGAAAGGACTCCACATCCATATCAGCTTTGTCTGACTCAACAACGAGAACGGATTCGCCTCGCTCCACCTTGTCTCCAGGCTGTTTGAGCCACTCCACGATTTTGCCCTCCGTCATGGTGGAGCTGAGGGCAGGCATAAAAATGTCGTGGGTCGCCAAAACCGTCTCCAGAAGAGCTAATCAGACAGATTTTACGGCCCGGGTTAGCCCTGATCGATCGACTCGATGACGCCATCGCGCACAACGACAGACACCTGCATCTTGCTGACCAAATTATCGCCAACTTTGATGTCGCAAAAACTATCGAGTTGACCCTGTTCAACGATCTGATCCATCTCTAGCTCACGTACTTGAGCCTGTTGCTGCAACAGGTTTCTCTTTTGTTCCTCCAGCTCAGAACGTTTGGCCGCCACCTGTTGCTGCACCTGACCCACCTGCTCTTGCACGCGGGGGTCAAGCGGATTCGCACTCTGACGACGGACCTGGTCAACGACCTGCTGACCCTCTTGCTCCAGCTGGGCAAGCTGCTGATCCGAGGTGGCGATGCCGTTGCTCAACTCGCGTTCAGCTTCCTCCTTCCAGGCGGGAGTCACCACCGCACGAATGGTGATCGAGCGCTTAATCGAGAGGGTGTTGCCGTCCGACATGAAATTAATGACGTGGTGCCAAGCGTCTCAGTCCAGTGGCTGCAGGTCAACCCAAATCAGGGGATGCAGGTATCAGCATCGATTCAGCATCCATAAAGCGCCTGAATCGACTCCCGATCACGCCCGCTGATCCGATCACGACGCTGCTTCAAGGTCTGCGTGAGCAGGCCGTTGTCGATCGTGAACGGCGCCACCAACACCACACCCATCACCCGTTCATCCGAACGGGCGCCAACGCGCAAACTCAGCAGGCGATTCAGTTCCCCGCGCAGCAGACGCCGCAAGTCTTGATCGCCTGGAGTCCCACCGAGATCGGCCGGCAAGCTGAGGCCCTGCTCTGCGCCCCAGGCCAACATCGCCTCGAGGCGCGGCACAACCAAAGCCGCCAACTGGCGTTGATCTTGGCCAACGAGCATTACCTGTTCGATCAAGGGGCTGGACACCAGCTCCTCCTCCAAAGGTGCCGGCTCAATGTTTTCACCGCTGCTCAGCACAATCGTGTCCTTGGCACGACCCGTCAGCACGACCGACCCATCGGGCAAGAGCATGCCCAGGTCACCGGTATCAAACCAGCCATCGGCATCTAGCACTTTTGCGGTGGCTTCTGGACGACGCAGATACCCAGCCATCACCTGGGGACCACGCACCAAGACAACGCCACAACCACGAAAGCCGAGGGGCTGACGCGTCTCAGCATCCACGATCCGGAACTCCGTATCCGGCAAAGGCTGCCCTGAACTGCCACGGATGTTGCGCCATGGACGCCGGCAACTCACAACCGGGCTGGTTTCAGTGAGGCCATAGCCCACCAACAACTCGATCCCCACCGCCTCAAAGAAGGAATCCACATGAGGGGCGATCGCTCCTCCTCCATTGATGGGGAAGCGCAGCTGACCACCACTGAGCTGCAACCTCAGCTTTGGCCAGATCAGCTTGGAGGCCAGGGCATGGGCGGGCCAGCGCCCGGCGGATTTCAGGCGCGCCATCAAGCGCTGACGGCGCCCCAAGGGCGTCAGCATCAGGTTGCGACGCTGACGCCGGGCGAAGCAATAGGCACTGCTGTTAGCGAGTGCCGCCCGCAACAGGCGCTGCCTGGATGCAGGAAATGTTTTCAGGACATCTTCAAACCCAGCTTGCACCGCCTCCCAGAGGCGCGGCACTGTGACCATCACCACAGGCTTCACCCTGGGTAAATCACGTTTGAGCTGTTTGATCGTGGTGTAGCTCTGCGAACAGGCGCAGGAGAAGAAGTAATACTCCGCACTGCGTTCATAGGCATGCCAGATCGGCAACACGCTGAGCACAGGAGCGCCAGGGTCTGGGCGAGCAACGCAACTCAAGCTGCGCATCTGATGCAGCAGGTTGGCGTGGCTGAGCGGAACGCCCTTGGGCTGACCGGTGGTTCCTGAGGTGTAAAGGATGGTGGCTGTGGTGCTGGCAGCGCTGGTGGCGTCTCGACCAGCGTCTGGATCCGGAGCCTGATGCTTGGCGCCAGCTGCCAAAAGATCAGCCCACGAGATCACGTCTTGATCCACAGCATCACCTTCGAGCTGCAGCACAAAGCGCAGTTGGCTGCGCAGCTGAACAGGCAACTGAAGCCGTTGCCAAAGATCCGCGTTTTGCACCACCAGGGCTACAGCCTTGGCGTCCTCAAGGATGTATCGCAACTCCTCTACGGGGGCTGAAGCGCCACGCACCGCATCAGCCGCACCGGCGCGCATCAAGCCTTGATCTGCCATCAGCCAGCGGGGACTGTTTTCTGCAAACAGTCCCACCACATCGCCCTCGCAAATCCCCAAGGAACGAAACCCTGCAGCCGCAGTCGTGATCCGTTGCGACAACTCCTGATAGTTGAAATGCTCCGGATGGGCGGCATGAGGTGCATCCACAGCCATGAGCGCACCATGACGTTGCTCAAGCCAGGGCCAGAGTTGATCCACTCTCCCCAGGCCTTGCACATGCTGCTGACGGGCGAGTGATTTCAACTCCCAAGGCGTTGGTCGCCAGCTGGCCTGTGCAAACGAACCCACAACGTTGTTTCAGCTTGCGCCTAGGAGTACCACCCAGAATCAAGACCAGCAAGCTCGCACCAGCTGAGTGAGAGGCGCTGGGCCAGTGCATCCCGCAGGAGTGGCTGCACATCCTCAGGCGTGATGCCAGGAATCCAGCTCTGCAAACGATCCACCGGACGATCAGAAAGTCCACAGGGCACCACCTGCGTAAACCCTTCCATGGCGCACGACACATTGAGAGCAAGGCCGTGCTGAGTGATCCAACGACGACATCCCACCCCGATGGCCGCCACTTTTCGACCTTCCAGCCAAACCCCCGTGAGCCCTGAGATGCGTTGCCCTGTCAAGTCCAATGCCGCCAACACATCGATTACCACCTGTTCGAGCTGGCGCATGTACCAATGAAGGTCTGGTTCACGCCGGCGAAGGTCCAACACCGGATAGGCCACCAACTGCCCAGGGGCGTGGTGCGTGACCTCACCGCCCCGGTCGATGCGATGCAGGGGAGCTGGCGCATTCTCGGGATCAAAGCGCAAGTGATCTTCCGTCGCTCCGCGACCAAGAGTGAAGCAAGACGGATGTTGAAGAATCCAAACCGCTTCCCTGCCTGAGCCTTCCGCAGCGAGTAATTGCTGCTGCCATCCACGTTGCCAATCCCAGGCCTGAGAGAACGGCACGGGCGCAACCGGCTCAAAAAGAAATGCCGCAGACCGCTGTCCTGCGCCTGAGGCAGTTAGTAGGTTGCCGGTAGAACCAGGCAAAGGGGACCGCCATGAAGCTTCTGATCCATGGTCGCAATTTGGATGTGACGCCCGCACTGCGGGAATACACCGAAACAAAACTGGAACGGGCTATCCATCACTTCGACGACCTCGTCCTGGAAGCGGATGTACACCTCTCAGTGGCTCGGAACCCCAGGGTTCCGCAACAAACCGCGGAGGTCACTGTGTTCGCCAATGGCACGGTGATTCGCGCCCAGGAGAGAAGCGAAAACCTTTACGCCAGCATCGATCTGGTCGCAAGCAAGTTGGCGCGCCAGCTGCGACGCTTCAAGGAACGCCACAGCGACCATGGCCATCGGATCACCCCAACGGCAGCAAATGACGTCCTCCTCACGGAACGTGCCACAGAAGACTCACTGATCGAAGGGAAGGAAGCGCAGCTCCCCAGCCCAGGGGTTCGGCGCAAATATTTCTCAATGCCAGCGATGAGCCTTGAAGACGCACGCCATCAACTCGAACTGATCGACCACGACTTCTACCTGTTTCGAGACAAAGAAAGCGGTGAACTCCAGGTGATTTATCACCGCAATCACGGTGGATTTGGCGTGATCCAAGCGCGGAACTAAGGCCAGTGCTTGCCCCACAACGATGACCGCGTCGCCGCGTCAGCGGGAGCTTCCGGAGCTCCCGCCCATGATTCATCAAGCCGTTTTAGATCCACTCTTGGAAGAGGAGGCTCTGCACAACCTCTGCGATGCGGCGCGACTGCTCGGCTTCGGAGGGCTCTGCACCAGCCTCTGCCACCTAGAAGCGGTACGAAACCGCATCGGACCCAGCGGACGCCTTCGCTTGTTTGCTGTTGTGGACTTTCCCTTCGGGACGATTCCAGCGGAGCTCAAACGGGCGCAAGCGGAATGGGCCGCAGCCCGAGGAGCTGATGCCCTCGATGTGGTGCCCAATCTCGCTGCCATCACGGCGGGGCGGGCGGAAGCCTATGCGGAAGAACTCGCGCAGATCTGCGATCTCGGCCTCCCTGTGACAGTGATTTTAGATGTGAACCGCTTGCAGCCAGAGCGCCTGAGCTTGGCCGTTGAAGCCGCGATCGATGCCGGTGCTGCGTTCTTGCAAGCGGGCAACGGGTTTGGAGCGGCCACCACTCCGGTGCAAGTGCGCAAGCTCAAAGAGCTTGCGCGGGGAAACTGCGCGATCAAGGCGGCCGGGGGCATACAACGCTTGGAAACGGCGCTGGACCTTGTGGAAGAGGGCGCCACGGCCCTGGGAACCAGCCATGGCCCAGCTTTGATTCAGGCCCTCCGGCATCCGCAATGAGCCCGGAACGGCGGATCGAAGGGTTGGCTTTAAAGGTGGGACCCCTCGGGGAGCACGACAGGCTGCTCACCCTGCTCAGTGATGACGTAGGCCTGATTCGCCTGGCCGTACCAGGGGCTCGTAAACCACGCAGCAGCCTTGCGGCGGCGGTTCCTCTCACCACCCTGGAGCTGCAGGTGGGAGGACGCAGCGGCCTGCTTCGGGTACGCCAACTTCGGGTCCAACACAATTTCGGCAACGTGGGCCAGCGATTGGAAACGCTGGCAGCTGCCCAGGCCCTATCTGAGCTCTCGATCTCATTGGTCGCAGGCGATGATCCCGTCCCCGGGATGCTCAGTGCGGTCTTGATGCATCTCGAGCGGCTCGAGCTGCTGGCGCGAAGGCAGCGTGAATCTGAGAGGGAAAGTTCTGAAGGAGAGCGTGTTGATCGCACCTTGGCAACGCTTGTTCAGGCCTGTGTTCATCTGCTCGCTCTCGGCGGCTATGGCCTCCCTCTCCAAACCTGTTGCCGCAGTGGAGCCGCCCTGTCTCCACCGATCGGGAATTGGGACTGGCGCTGCAGCCTGCTGGCCGACGAAGGTCTGGCCATCGGTGCTCAAGCTGGAGCGGCCATTCAGATCAACCCCTCCGAACTCGCCCTGCTTCAGCGATTAACACGGCTTGAACTGCCGGAACGCCAAGACGGTGGATTGATGGGACCCAGACCGGTTTGGCTCCGCCTTTTTACCCTTGTGGAGTGCTGGTGCCGGGTGCATCTGCCAAGGCCCGTCCGCTCGTTTGCCATGGTGAGAGAGGCTGTCGCTAGCGCCTAACCATCCAGCAAGACGAGAGGTTTTCACGCTACGGCCTGTGGTGGGCGATCATGATTCGGCGAATGAACACATTTTGAGCGGTCCTCCCCTAAACAGCCCGGACCCGGCCCTGCCCACCAGCGCCAATCCAGAGGGTCGCCGCGGCCTTCAAGCCGTGATCCATCTCGATGGCTTCCGACGCCTCTGGGTCGGCCAGATCTTCTCCCAACTCGCGGACAAGTTCTACATCGTCTTGATGGTGTATTTGATCGCCCAATACTGGGTGACCAATACACCGGATAGCAATGGCGCGCTTGCTGAAATCGCCTCTGCGATTCGCATGGATTTCGAGACGCGAGCCCAACGCATCACCTTGCTCGCTACCGGCATCTACGTCGCCAACACCATCCCAGCGATGGTGCTCGGATCCGTTGCGGGTGTGTGGGTCGACCGCTGGCCCAAACGCAGGGTGATGGTGGCCTCCAATGGCCTGCGGGCACTATTAGTGCTGTGCACCCCTCTGTTCCTGATCCCTGGACCCCACTGGTTTGGACTGAGCTGGGGATATTGGGCTCTGCTGGTCATGACCTTTCTCGAGTCGGTTCTGACCCAGTTTTTCGCCCCCGCCGAACAGGCGACGATCCCACTGCTGGTGCCAAGAGAACATCTTCTGGCCGCCAACTCCCTCTATCAAGCCACGAGCATGGGGGCAACAATCGTTGGCTTTGCCTTGGGCGATCCAATCCTGCGAGGACTCAACCACCTGCTTCAAATGGTGGGCATCAACGGTGGCGAATTTCTGCTTTTGCCGTTCTGTTACGGCATGGCGGCCATCAGTCTGAGCACCATCCAGATGCGGGAGCCACCGAGAAAAGACAGCAGCGATTCGGTCTGGAAAGAAATCGTGGCGGGGATACAGGGGCTTCGAGAGCCGGGATCCCTCCGCGGAGCCATGGTGCACCTCGTGGTGCTTTACAGCCTCCTAGCCGCGCCTTATGTCCCGGCCGTCACCCCGGCCTCCGCCATCCAAGGGCTGGGGCCCACACGCCTCCGCACCCCGCCAGGACCGCACGGGCCAGGAC
>JACKQG010005248.1_pt2 | contig 13011 bp, 11 predicted proteins | sample 8237621 | NCBI WGS metagenome assembly JACKQG01 (sample SAMN15677084, study PRJNA649215) | marine metagenome | biome: marine; feature: Black Sea; material: saline water; isolation source: suspended particulate matter (SPM) from the Black Sea western gyre | collected 2013-06-09/2013-06-10 | depth...
GCTGTCTTGTGTCCACAAACTTTTGCCGGGAGCGAGGAAAAAGTGCCAAGCGACAGTGCCGCAGCCCCTGGGAAAAAAGCAAAAGAGAACACACCGGGGGGTGGCCCGTGCTCGAAAATTTCTGTTGGCACCGCCGGAACCCACGGGACAAAACACAACCCCAGCGCCAGGCCAGCAGCCGAAAATTGGGGAACCGCCACACCCAACAATGCCGAGCGTCGCACAAACAATAATGCGCCGATCAACGGCAACACAATCGCCGCAGCTAACGATGCGATGACCCCTTCGCGCAAAAAATCCCAGTAGAAAAGAAAATCACTCACTACTGATACCTCCGCTGCCAACCACCCAGTGCTTAGACGAGGACGGCCACCCCTCATGCTCGTGTGTAGCAATCACCACTGCGGTGCCTGCATCACATAACTCACCCAAGGTCTGATCGTAACGCGCGCGCGATTCGGCATCGAGTGCAGTAGTCGGTTCGTCAAGAATTAAAACTTGCGGGCGCGTGCACATTGCGCGCGCAAGTAACACCCGCTGCTTTTGGCCGCCCGATAATTCTGAAAACAAGCGCTCGCTATAAGCATCTAATCCGACTTCAGACAATTTGGATAAAATCAGTTGCCGGTCGTCGTCGGTTTCGCGCTTAAACAATTTGTCGCCGAGCCATAAACCCATTTTGACTACGTCGGCAACCGTGACTGGAAACACCGAGTCGAGCTTTACTGCCTGGGGTAAAGACGCCAAACGTAAACTGTCACTCGCCTCGCGGTTCCCTGACACTAATGGCAGGGAACCGACTAAGGATCGTAAAAAAGTAGATTTTCCGGTGCCGTTTGCGCCATGTAAAATATGCCAATCCCCTTGAGAAATTGTGAAATTTACATCGCGCAAAACTACGCTGTCGCGGTAACCAAGTTCAGCCGAATTGAGCGACAGTAAACTCATTCGGCGTCCTTGATTTTGGGTTCGGCTAAACCCCAGACAGCGGCGACATCACTGATTAAATCGTTCATCCATTGCAGATATCCATCCGCCCCAGAAGTGCTAGCGCGTTTGACAATTGCTGCACCAGTAACGCGCGGCAGATTGCCAAGTTTGCTTTCGGGGTACCACGGTTCAATCAAAAGCAAGCTCGTGTTTTGAGATTGCATTTCTTTAGCCAACGACGCCAAGTGCTTGGTAGTGGGGGACATTCCGGGTTTAGGCTCAATTTCACCGAGGATCTTAATCCCGTAAGCGTCAGCAAAATAAGACCACGAACGATGGTAAGTCACCATTGATATACCCTTAGCAGGCAACATCCATTGCTGCCAATGTTCGATTAGTCGTTGTGCTTCGTCATCCCACTGCTGCCAATTCTTTTGAAAAATATCTGCGGCATCGGGGCGTTGCTTGATTAGAAAATCACGCGCGCCGACTGCAAACTTACGCATTAAAACTGGGTTGGTGTTCCAGTGCGGATTGCCCAGCGGATGAACCTCGACGCCTGCACCACGGTTAAGTTGTGCAGGAATCTCTAAGGGAGTACCGATGAAATCGCTTCCCGTTAAATGCGCAGAACCACCCTGCGAAATATTGCTATCGCCACGTCCGAAATCGGCCCGCCCAACTTTTTCAAGAAGGGCGGGTAAAAATGCGTGCTCAAAACCAAGACCCATCGATACAAGAGCATCGGCGCGTTTTAGCTTGAGCAACATCGAAGCGCGTGGCATCACCTTGTGCGGGTCAGCGCCGTGCGGGACGAGTAATTGCACTTCGACCTGTTCTCCACCAATGCGTTGCATGATGTCGGCGAGGTCGGGTGTAGTTACTATGACTTGCAGCGGGGCATTCGCGCCAAACAGGCTAAATGCACACAGTAAATCTAGTGTTTTCATTTACTTGACCCTACCAATCTAAACCGTGACGGTGCTTGCCCATAAACAGCGACCATTGAAAGCTAACCGCCCAACTATCGTCAGCGGCTGGGTCTTCAATTTGTTCTACAGCCACGCGCAAGCGATTAAATTCGCTGAAATTGCGATTGACTGCAAGACCATAACGCTTAAACACGTCAAGCTCTTCATCGACTTCGCCTTCCCACCAGGCCATGTGCGCGGCCATCGACCAATCACTAGAAAAGCCATGCTCGGCTACTAACCACGCGCCTTGCGGGGCAGAGCGTTCGATACTGCCTTCTTGCGCAGCACCCTCGGCGTGGACGTGATCTTGTTGGTGATCCCAGTATTCGAGAGATGCGCCATTCCAGGATTCGTCGGTCAATGAACCATCGCGAAAAGACAGGTCGAAGCCGAGTGTACGCATGCCCAAGCCGTCTGTTTCACCGCTTGCGTAACTACCATCGCTAGGGTCTAACTCGTTTTCCCATTCCGCGGACATGCCATGCGCGTTGCCGAAATACGAAACGCCCCATTGCCACCAACCGTTGTCGCCAAGGTCGAGTTGCGAGGATAGTCGGCCCGTAAATGACCAGTCGTTAAGTTGTTGACGGCCTTCTTCAAGCTCTTCTTCGGCGCCGTGGTCGCCATGACTATGCGCACCAGCGTCAGCCCATGCGCCCAATGAAAAACGCATTGGAGTGTCGCCAAGCGCAAACCATTTATGCGTTTCAAGGCCGGTACCGTTTAGATGTCCGCCAAATAAAGCCGCACGCACCGGATCGCCAAATGGCATCGCTAAATCGTGACTATGCACAGTATTTAGTTTGCCTAAATCCATGTTCATACGGCCAGCACGAATCTCCCAGCCGTTATCGAAGCCATCAAAAATCAGGACGGCTTCTGGTACTTCGACTTCGTCGGCATCTGGGAATTCGATAATTGCGAATGCCCGAGCAAGTGGGTCTATCCGCGATGAAATCGACATTTCAGCCATTTGAAGATTCGCGGATGTGCCGTCGAATTCGTGAGATGTAAAAACCGAGTCAAGTACAAATCCGAATTCTGGTTGTACGCCGGTAGTGGGTTGGTCGGAACTCTGCGCTGATAACCCCGTGCAGAATAGGGTGAAAATTGTGAAACAGATAAGTTTCATGGTGTGTCTCCTTTGAGTTTAAGTTTAAGTTTAAGTTTAAGTTTGTGACTAAATTAAACTAAAGCAGGAGGTCCGCGTAAGGGACGGTCGCAAAGTAATACAGCTAAATATGCGGCAGTTTGTCTTGGTAAGTCTGCGGTGCTGTTGTTTAGATTTACACTGAATGTAGTCGTTGCAACAAATGTAGCGTCGTTTGAGCTTGCCAACTGGCAATAAAGACAATCTAGGTGCACTTCGAGTTCGGCTTCGACGGTTTGGTCAAAGCTGGAAGTATCGTGGTGGGCGCAATCGTGCGCGACTTCGATATGCTCGAGAGCGTGCACGCCGGCGAAAAGCATTTGAGCTATGAAAAGCCCAATTACTAGAAGCGGTGTGCGTCTTTGCGACATGTGGGTATTATATAGATATGTTATCCTGTGCGAACAAAACATCATGGAAATAAAAAACACCAGTAAGAAACCCATCAAGGTACCTCTGCCCGGCGGCAAGAGCTTGTTTTTAGGCCCGAGCGCCAAAGGTCAGGTTAACGACAAGTCGGCCGAGCATCCACCTTTTCAAGAATTGGTAGAAAGCGGAGCGATTGAGGTCTTAGGTAGTGGCCGTGGCAAGAACTCGCCTTCGTTGAATTCGAATAAAGGCGTTTCGGATACTGGGGCCAATGCAGGTGGTGGTGCAGCGATGCGCCGCAGTGGCGATCGTTAAACGAGGTCAATTTGAATTTGGCACAGTTTTCACTAATGCCCTCACATCTTGCAAGCTTTGCATCATCAGTAACCATGCTTGTAAATCCTCTATCTGAGCATTGAGCAAAGAGAGTCGAGCGACCCTCAGTTGCTTCTCGCTGATGTCACCGGCGAGAAAGCGCGTACTGGCAATGTCATAGCTGCGAAGATAAGCTGCTAGCACTACATTATGCATTCGCGAATAGTCCTCGGTTGCATGCTCCAGCTCGGAGCGTAGCATTTGCAGCGAAATTCGTGTTTGTTGAGTAGCCAAATCTAGTTCGCTTTGCGCAGCAAGTTGACTTTGCTTGGCACTGCTGTGCAAGGCGTTGTTGCGGCTATTCAGCGGCAATTCAAACAATATTGCAGCCTCTATTTGGGCGTCGTCCGTATAGAACAACTCTAGATTGAAATCGGGGATAGCCTGCGCATATGCCAACTTTGCCCGAGCCTTGGCAACTTGCGCGCGGGATAAACTTTCGGCTATCAGTGGTATTTGGTCAATATTTGAAAGAAGCTCTTCTAGTTTTGGAATTTCTACAATGCTGCTTAAGTCGCCTTCAACCGCCAAGCCTTGGGCCGAAACATTAAGTAGGGTTGCAAGTTGTTGTTGGGCTAAAGCTAACTTGCAAGAAATTGACTCGGCTTGAGCTTGATGCTTTGAGTCAGTAATTAGTTTTTCAGAAATTACATCTGCCGTTGACTCTCCTGCTTCAACTTCTAAGCGTGCTGTTTGCAAGCACTGCGCAGACACCGTGACAATTTCTTGCTGGTATTCATTTGCTGTTTGCAACATCAGTAGAGCAGCAAAAGCTCCACGTAATTCAGCATCGACTGCCAAGCTGGCTTGCTGAAAGCGCGCCTCGGCTAGACCTAGTTGGGCGTCGGTGATAGAGCGCTGTTCTTGTAGGTCGCCGCCAATAACGATTGGCTGCGAAAGTCCGATTTTTTCATTGCCAAGAGTAACTCTCGGGTTAGGAGTTTGTCCAGCAGCACGTTGTCGGTGCTGTTGCCCAGTTATTTTATGCCGCGCTGCAGCAAGTGCCGGAGACGTTTCTCGTGCTAAGCGTAATGCATCACTTAAAGTCAATGCTGTTAAATCGACATCAATAGTTTGCGGCGCTGACTTGGGCACGCTTGAATGACTGGACGGAACAAATGTGACAATGGATGCCGGAGCGGTGGTGCTGGAGCAGCCTGTTACACTTAATAAACAAATCAGTGTTATGATTTTTTTCATTTAGCAAACCTCAAGTAAAGGGCAGGGACGACGAACATATTCAAAACGGTTGAGCTAAGCAGTCCGAATAAAATAACCCAGGCCATGGGCGCTTGAATTTCGGATCCTGGTTCGCCATTTGCCATTGCTAGTGGGACTAATGCCAGGCCTGAGGCAAACGCCGTCATCAAAATCGGGACTAGGCGCTCGCGAGATCCGCGCACTACTGCTTGATGTAAATCGTTACTTTTTTCATGCAATCGCAAGTGTTGGAAATGGGACACCAATAAAATTCCGTTACGAGTGGCGATGCCGAATACGGTAATGAAACCGATCATGGATCCTACTGACAAAATGCCGTCGCACAACCACACACCAGCCACACCGCCAATGAGTGCAAGGGGTAAATTCGCCATTACCAATAATGCGTCTCGTAGGTTTTTGAATGCAGTGCGCAATAAAAACGCGATGCATAAAATAATGGCAATGCTGAGCAGTCCGATTCGGCGTTGAGCAGCATTGGCGCTTTCGAACTGTCCTCCGAACTCGACGCGATATCCCGCAAGGTTTGCGAATTGTGGTTGCACTACGCTGCGGATTTCTTCGACAACCGAAACTAAGTCGCGGCCCACGACATTGCATGACACGACCAACTTGCGCTGCAGATTTTCGTGATTTATTTTGTTGGGTGAGGCGTTTCGCGTAATTGACGCAATAGAACCAAGCGGGGTGACGCCCTCGCCCAACACTGGCAAGCGTGGCAACGCATCTATTTGGTCGCCGCTCTCGAGGTCTAATCGTAATGTGACATCAAAGGCGTAGCTTCCTTCGAGCAATTCGGTGGCTTTATGTCCACTCACTGCAGCCTCTAGGGTCGCCGACATTTCTTTAGAATTTACCCCTAAGCGTCCCATGGCATTGCGGTCGAGCTTGACCTGCAATGTTGGCACCGCGGATTGCTGCTCGACGGATAAGTCAACCACGCCTTCGATACTCTGCATAGAGTCTTTGGCATTATTCGCTAAGCGTTTTAATTCTTGTAAATCATTGCCAAAAATTTTCACAGCGATAGCTGCACGCGTGCCGGACAACATTTCGTCGATACGATGTGAAATGGGTTGCCCAATAGTGAAGACCACACCCGGCACCATTGATAAGTCACCGCGCAGGGCGTCCATGAAGTCGTCGCGCGAACGTTGCAACATATGCAACCGCACTTCGTATTCACTAACCTCGACGCCATTTGCATGCGCGTCTAATTCGGCACGACCGGTGCGCCGTGCAACAGAAATCACCTCAGGGTGGTTGAGCAAAATGTCATCCACCAATGAAGCGAGTTGTCCACTTTGTTGCAATGAGGTTCCGGGCAAGGTTGACGCTGCAATCGTTAGCGCGCCTTCGTTGAACTCAGGTAAAAAGGAACGTCCGAGTTGGAAAGTAGTGAGGGTTGCGATTAACAATGCAAACACAGCCGGAGCAACGACCAAGGCGGGGCGCCGCAGCACTGGCAGCAAAGCCGCACTGTAAGTCGATTTAAGCCATGCCAAATGGCGAGGGTCTTTTGCATGTGCCAAATTCTTTGCGCGGGGCAACAACAGTGAACACAAAACCGGAGTAACAGTAACTGCAACTATCAATGACGCAGCCAGCGCCGAAACATAGGCTAAGCCGAGCGGTTGCAGGAGGCGTCCTTCTATGCCGGATAGGAAGAACAGCGGCACGAATACCAAAATGATAATCAGAGTCGCAAACACAATGGAAGAACGGATTTCAATGCTAGCTTCGCGCACTACTTGTAGAGACGGCAGCTGCTGATCCACGGGACGACTTGCATTTTCACGTAACCTGCGTAAAACATTTTCGACATCGATGACGGCGTCGTCGACTAAGGCACCAATGGCAATCGCCATGCCACCCAAAGTCATGGTGTTAATGGTGCCGCCTAAGGCATCGAGCACCAAAACTGCACCGAGCAACGATAGTGGTAGCGCGGTGAGGGTTATGAATGAAGCTCGCGCATTGAGTAAGAAGATAGCGATAATCAGCACCACCAACCACGCGCCATCGAGCAACACTTGCAGCACATTGTCGAGCGCGGTTTCAATGAAATCTGCCTGACGAAATAGGGTGCGGTGCAAAGTGATATCGCTAGGCAGTTGCAGTTCGAATGTGTCGAGCACCGACTCGAGGTGCGCGGTTAGCTCTAGAGTGTTAGCATCCGGCTGTTTTTGAATGCCAATAAGGACCGCATCTTGTCCTTGCACTGCAGATATCCCGCGGGAGGGTCGCGCGCCAATTTTTACCTGACCTAGATCGCGAATTTGAACGGGCACGCCATCCAAAGTTTCTAAAGTAAGTTTGTGAATATCGTCGACGCTAGTGAAGCGACCGACTCCGCTAACCAAGTATTCGCTACCGCCCTGGTTGATGAAACCGGCCGGGATATTATTGTTGGCTTGCGCCAGTGCATCGGCGATTTGCGTAACGCTGATGCCGTAAGTTTCGAGTCGTGTCGGATTTAACCAAATTTGGTATTGCCGCGCGCCACCGCCGATTGCTGTGACTTGTGAAACCCCAGGCACCGATAACAGTCGTCGGCGTAGGGTCGTATCCGCAATAGTGCGCATTTCAATATTGTCTGCACTTGAAGTGGTTAAGCCGATAAAATAAATCTCTCCCATGACAGAAGAAATGGGTGCGAGAATCGGTTCGCCACTTTGACTCGGCAGCGAATCTCTTATCAAGCGCAACTTTTCAGAAACGATTTGGCGCGCCAGATATATGTCGGTATCCCAATCGAATTCGGCATTTACAATTGAAATGCCAACCGCACTACTCGAACGCACCCGCCGAATGTTTGGCGCACCATTTAAGCTAGACTCAATCGGAAAAGTCACTAAGCTTTCGACTTCGGTAGAGCTCATGCCGGCAGTTTCAGTAATTACAGTTACTGTCGGCGCCGTGAGATCAGGAAACACGTCGATAGGTGCGCGCAGGGCAGTGTAGCTACCCCAAAAGCACATCGCGAGTGCCAATACAATTACCGCCGCACGGTTGCGCAACGACCAGTTAATTAAAGCGTCCATGTTAGTGCGAGTGCTCGGGTATCGCGCCAGATAGCGCGGTTAGATGCACGACATACGCACCTGAAATTACTACGCGTTCGCCCAAGTTTAGCCCTTCGAGCACTTCAACGCGTTGGCCGTCACGGTGTCCTAGTCGCAAGGCGCGGCGCTCAAAGGATTCGCCACCCGTTTGCACGAATGCTACGGAAATCCCAGAATCATCGACGATGGCTGTTGAGGGGATTGACATAACGCTATGCGCTTCGCCGGTTGCGAGTTGCGCAGTTAGGGTCATTCCGGATCGCAGCCATCCAGGGTTAGGGATTTCATACAACACTTCGGCCGCATGAGTTTGCGGATCTACTTTTTGTCCAGCTAATAGTATCTCGCCATCTGCGCCAGGAAGTTCAATACGCTCGCCACCCTCGGGATGCACAATGTAGGCCGACAAATCGTTGCTGAGGCTAGGCAAATCTGCTTCAGGAACTCGCACTGCCACGTGCAACTGACTTAGGTCTTGCAACTGAAACAACTCGGTTCCGGCTGACGTCCATTCGCCGCGCGCAGTCGGTGCTGCAATAATCTGACCACTGATGGGCGCAATAAGCTCTAGGTCCATGGATGACCCCGGCTTGGCGTTTGCATAAGACGCGACTGCTGCTCGTGCCGCCGTATCAGCCGCGGATGCCCGCGCGAATTGATATTGCGCTTCTTCAAGTTCGCGTGCCGATTTAGCCTGCTTGGCATGAAGTTGTTTTACTCTTTCGAATTTAACGCTGATTTGTTGTAACTCAGCAGCGGCCCGAGTGGCTTCTCCGATTGCATTGGCCTGCGCTGCTTGCCATGCGTTCAATTCGCTTCCGAGCAGTGGGACACGTAACACCGCGAGCAATTCTCCGGCCTTGACTTGCTGGCCTAATACCACGCGCTCGCCTGTGGGTGGCGCGGATAGGTTGCCGGTTAATGGCGAGAAGACGTTAGCAGTATGAGTATTACAAGCGCTGACCCGAGCTGTTGCCGGGATTTGATGTGCTAAGTTATTGATATGCACCTCTTCGGTGATCAATCGAATTGGCCATTGCTGCTCTTTAAGCATCGTAATCCCGCTGCTGCCATCGTCGATTCCTTCGCTGGCGTGAAGAGCAGTGTGCTCATCTTGGTAAACCCCTATCGAATCGAGGCTGATGATGGCGTTATCAATGTTTACAGACCATTCGTATTCGGCATGAGTTGGGAACACAATGTCGCAGAGGTAAATCCCCGGACGCGCAGGCGAATCAATGGTCAGATTTATTTGTTCATCGACCGAATTAAAGTGGACCGAAATTGCACCGCTGGTACGCGGACTGCCGTCGTCCAAATTGGAAAGGTGAAGCGCGAACCCTGTTGCGCGGCCGACCACAGCATATTCATTTTCAAAGAATAACTGGTGACTGTCGGTGTAAATAGTCTGTGCACGTGCCGGCCATTCGGTAGCATCGTGAAGGTGGGGATCGTCGTTAGAGTGTTGGTGGTCGCCGCAACTATTTAGTAGGGCTGCCACACAAATGACAAGGGTGAGTGTGTGAAGATTGGAGTGCATTGTTGCTTGTTAACTAAATTAAGAAATCGAACCGTAATAAAACAGCACGAACTAAAAAAGTTAAGCAAGCGGTGGGCCACGCAAGCGTTGTTGCTCGAAGTGACCTTGTTTATATAAAAAACCATCAATAACGGCGACAGCTCTGACTATATCCACATGAAAATCTACTGTGGCACTAGTGGGAGGGGCGCTGGCAACTAGGGGTGCCCATAAATTAACCGTCGTAAACTCGAAGTCTGGGTGTTCGTCATGGTGCTGATGAATCTCAATGTCTTCAGCGCTGCAGTGATGACTATGAGCCATGTGCAGCGGTAGTACGACCACAAACGCCATCACGAACAGCCCCAGCAAAGACAAAGCTTTGGCGCGGGGGGCGGTTATGAACAGACTAGATGGCATGTGTCTATTGTACACACAAACCGTTGCTGCTAGCGCCAGTGCATATCGTAAATATTTCGCGCCCCCGCAAGCTGCACACCACCCAACAACGATAGTGTTTCAGTATCAAAAAACCGCACATCACTAGTGCTAGAATCAGGAGTTCCTACCGCCAACACTGTTTGGTCATGATTTAACGCCAACTCGTGAGCATCTTCAACAGCATTAGCATATTGAATAGTCGAGTAGCCACTACCGCTTAGCGGAGTCAGCTCAACACGCGACAACCAACCATCATCGCTGCCACCGCCACCATTAAACGGTGCAAACGGGCCAACAACAAACAAAACATGGTCGTTGCTGACTTCCATGCCGTATGCGCCCGAGCCAGTTAAAAGCACTGGGTCGCTCATGTCGCCAAGACATTGCACGCCAAAGACATTAGGGTTGTGGTCAATCCACACACCAGCGGCCACATCGTAGCGACCGATTTCGGAATTAGTGGTGCCAGCGTGTTGCACCGCAGCGAACAGTTCGCTGCCATCTGGCGAATACTTTACAGTCGTAACCAGGTGCAGCATCGAGTTGTTATGCGCAGGTACATCGAGGGTTTCGGTGTTTTGCAAAAAAGTCGGAGAGGTTGGGTCTAAATCGTAAACGTAAAGTGTGTCAGATAAAACTTTAACAATCACCGCTGTTTTAGAGTCCGGCGACAGCGTCCACTTTTGTAGCGGACCGTTGTTGTTAACGCCATTAGTCTCGGCGATGCGTTGGCCGTAAGTCGATGACGACGGATCGATATCCACGCAAACTAATTCAAGCGCACTGTTGCTGCCGCTCGACAATGTCCAGATAACATCACGCTCTTCATCAATGTAAATTCCTTCAACATAGTATCCAGCCGTGGACGCCCACAGTAGCGACCAAACCGTGGTGCCCGAACGTGAGTCGCCGTGGTAAATGCCGGTGTCTAGAATGCCGACGTATTCATCTAAACTGTTTGAGTGAGCAGCGCTACCCATGACGTTATGCGGGAAGGTCCATTGCGGAGTATTCTCGTTGAATGTAATCCCATCTACTGAATAAGCATTTGATGGAGGCGCCATGCTGGTGCCAACAAATAGGTTGGGCTTCATTACTAAATCGATGGTCACTGCGTTTGATGTGCAAACTCCGGATGGTGCGGCGCCGGCATCGAACACTGCGACTTGTGCGTAGTAACTGCGCCCGATTAGGCTCATGTTGAGCGGCGGCAAGTTGAGAGTGATGTCGTAATCACCCGCACCGGCAACACCTGCTGCACCTCCCAGAGTAATTGGAGTTTGATACACCAACCTGCTGGCGTCCATCCAAACGGGTGCGCCGTTCCAGCTGAAAGAACTTTGTCCTGCACTGATGCCGAACATGCCACTTGCGCCGCCGAGTCCGTCGCGCAAAGACATGGTGTAGGCGGTGTTGCCCATCCATGCATGCGGGGCAGTGAGTGTCGGCACAAAACCACCGCTGCCAGGGGAGCCATCGCCTGCGTGTTGCTGGGCGGCTAAAAGGCAGGGAGAGGTGAGAAAAATGAATAGAGGGATTTTAATCATCTAATTAGTGTAGCATTTATCCGGCCATTCGGCCGTCAGTCTTTTTTGCTTTTTTTGCTTTTTTTGCTCCCTTACGCCTTTTTAGCGCCTCTTTTAGCAAAAACTCTATGTGCGCATTGAGTGAACGCATGTCTTGCGTCGACCAATCGCGCACTTCTTTAAGCACATCTTCGTTGATGCGCAATAAAAACGATTTGCGTTTTGCGGACTTTGCCATCTTATGAGTACAGCGAACCCGTGTTAATAATCGGCGATGCGTTTTCTTGCCCGCATAACACCACTAGTAAGTTGGACACCATCGTTGCTTTACGCTCGTCGTCAAGCTCGAGCACATTGCGCTTAGCTAGATCGTCAATAGCATGTTCAACCATGCCAACCGCACCCTCAACAATTTTCTGGCGCGCCGCGATGATGGCGTCCGCTTGTTGAACTTGCAACATCGCCTGGGCGATTTCTTGGGCGTATGCCAGGTGCGAAATGCGTGCTTCAAGCACTCGGATGCCTGCACGATCTAATCGCTCGGCAATCATTTTTTGCAATTCGTTGGCCACTGCTTCTGAGTCGCCGCGCAGGCTAACAATCACTTCATTGCCTTGCTCGTCGTATGGATGTAATGCTGCAACTGCGCGCAATGCAGTTTCAATTTGCACATCGACATAATCAACGTAGTCTTCTACATCAAACAATGCTTGCGCGGTGTTGGACACTTGCCAAACCACCACGGCCCCAATTTCAATTGGATTGCCGCGTAGATCGTTTACCTTAATAGTTTGGGTAGCGATGTTGTGCGCCTTCAACGAAACTTTATGTTTTAGCGTAAACGGATTGGTGCAGTAAAACCCTTGCTTGCGCACGGTGCCTCTGTAGTTGCCGAATAACACGAGTGCGCGCGACTGATTCGGACCGACCACGAAACACCCGACTAAGGTAGGCAGTAAAAACACTAGCACACCGATGATTATCGTTAGCGGGACGGCTTCGTCACTGCTGCTGTCCGCAAAGTTAAACGATAGGGCAATTATCGAACCGATTACGATGCCAAGTGGTATCCAGGCAGATATCGGATTGAATTGTGTTTCTGTTGATTGACTGTTTTGCATATCAATATGATATCACTTTGATATGCCTAGTCAAGCGCTAAATCACGGAATAATTACTTCAGCCAGGCGTGAAACAGACCCAGAACCCGCTTTTACCGCCAAAACCTGAAAATATAATGTCATTCCGGTCCAGGCTGAGCTTGTAGCTAAGCTGTTCAGAACAATCCCAGTGCTGGGCGCAGATGAGTGATGAACAACCCTCACGGCGCTCAAATCTAACAAAATGTCGCCAAAACTAGATGCGGTAAAGCCAGTGGCAGGAGAAGCCGCGAAAAAGGCGCGGAAGTCATCGAAGAAATTTCGGTGAAAGAATTAATTTG
>JACKQG010001376.1_pt1 | contig 13010 bp, 14 predicted proteins | sample 8237621 | NCBI WGS metagenome assembly JACKQG01 (sample SAMN15677084, study PRJNA649215) | marine metagenome | biome: marine; feature: Black Sea; material: saline water; isolation source: suspended particulate matter (SPM) from the Black Sea western gyre | collected 2013-06-09/2013-06-10 | depth...
CATATGCCTGTACACAGAGTTGGAGAGCATCAAGAGGGAGGATCGGGAATTTGTGGGCCCAGGAAAGGTTCAAAATGATACCATTCCAGGGGGCTTTGATAAAGGGCCGTTTCAAGAAGATGTGCATATTCCTGGGCAGACCTTAAGGTTGCCTCTCCCCTTTGGGAACGGGACGATGCCCTAACATACCTTGGTCCGCTTATCTTAAAATGATAATTCCGCCTGCCGACGCGAAAAGCGAAGAATATAAATATAGGAGTGCCAGAAAGGAGTGCGAGGATATGGGGCGCCTCCGGTAGATTGACTTTATGCCTCAAAAATCGGACAGGGACAACCCGCTGCTCCCTATTCCATAATACATCCCCTGTCATTGAAACAAACCCGCCCTCCTTTAACATCCTTAAGCCTTCAATAATAGCAAAGGGTGAGCCTCCATCCTGGTCTATGCCAATAACTTTTATGCCTCCCTGTGATAAACTTTGTTTTTGAATATGCTCAATTTGATCTTTCTGTTTGACTCCCATATAAAGGAGCAGGTTCATTTCATGGTTTCTTTTCTTCAGGAGGTGGGCGGCAATCTCCCAGTTTCCCAAATGGGACATGAGGAGAATGCCCCCTGCACCTTTTTCTTGGGCCTCTTGGAGATGTTCCCACCCCTCAGAGGTATAGGAGAGGCCCGCTGACTCTTGAACCCAGAGCCTGTCAAGAAAAACATACGAAAAATTATGGTATTGTCTCCAAGCGCACCATAACGGAAAAAACCTCCCTCTACCTGGAAAGAGTGCCCTATAGAACCGTATACTGACCCCAACCCTTCTGGGAGAAAAAATAAAAAAACCGGTGGTAACTATCCGGGCGATGATCACGACTACCCATGGCCCGGCCCTTTTCGACAGTACGGCGATGGCCTCGTAAAACAATTCCTGCATTGGTCGTCTGTTCACCCCTGCTCGATTCGCTTGTCATCCCCTGGTAGGAACGCCACTGCCCATGTCCCGGGCCCCATGTGAGCGCCGGAGGTTAAGGATAGGGGTTGCAGCTTGACTTCAGCAAAAGGGTACCGCCTTTTAACCTCTTTCATAACGGTCTCTTCTACCCACGACCTGTTGTCGGAATATTGGAGCATAATAAAGGCCTCTGAATCCTTCTTTATTGATGCGCCAAGCCTCCTAAATGCAAACCTCAACTGACCGTCTCGATCTCTCACGACCCCGACCTTCTTTGCCCCTTCGGCTGTGGGACTAATAATCGGCTTCATATGAAGCATATCACCAAAAAAGGCGCTTGTTTTGGACAACCTCCCCCCGGCCGCCAAATACTGAAGTTTGTCAAGGAAAACATATTCTTCACAGTCACAAACAGCTCTGTTTGCAAACTCAATAACAGTGTTGGGGTCATCTGTGTTGGTTGAAAACCTGGCCGTTAAGATGGCAATTGCCCCTAACCGTCCAGAGGCCGCAGTTGTATCAATAACTGTCAACCGGTCATCAGGGTCATTTGTTTGTTTCCACTCCATGGCAACGTCATAATTCCCCGTAAAAACAGATCCCACACAAAGGTACAATATCCTGTCATGTTGATTCAGAACACTCTGATAATGCTGGTGGCGCTCGAAAATGGACGCCTGAGAGGTTGAAACCTTTACGCCTTCTCTCATGCATTTATAGAGTTCGGACGGTGAAAAGAGGGTCTCGGGTAAGGACCTGTCTCCGACAGTAATATAGCTGTCAAGGAGGGTCAGGCCAAAAGTATCTGAATCTTCACGCGTAACAGAACCGGCCGCATCCGTCATAATATGGATGCACCCCAAAGTCTTTTGGTGCCTGAAACGGGCGACCTGCATTCCCAAATTATCATCTGACCACCCTACGATATTACCAAGGGCCTCAATCTCTTTCCTTACCGCTTCCCTGTCGGTGGTATGGAGATGAACCTTCAGAAAATCATTGTGGGGGATTACCGATACGCTCTCCCAACATTCGGATAGCTTGCCAATTCTCTCTTGAGATCTCCCAGCCAAGTGAACGACCGTATCGACACAATAGCCCTCTACCCGGCCCTCGCTGAAAGAGGGTGAAACCGTGAGCATATCTTTGAATATTGCTGTTACAGGCCGGAACTCGGCAGCCTTACCGAAAAGACTGAAAAAATATCCCTCGAAAAAAATATACATTCCAAGGGCACCTGAGTCCACCACACCGGCACTCCTGAGCCTGGGAAGAAGTTCAGGTGTTGACCGTACGGTTTTTTCCAGATGGGAAATCACCTCTGTTACGGACTGGTCATCCAATTTGACAGTATCCTTTCCCAGAACCTCCACCAGCTCATCGAAAACCGTGAGCATGGTCCCCGGTACCGGGTCATGGACTGCCTGCCAGGCCATGTCCCTTCCCAGCCTGGCTGCTTCGGGGATTGCACCGATCGAATCCGCATTGATAAACCTTGAAAAAAAGCGGGCTGCGATGTTCCCCGAATTTCCACGGGCCGAAATCAAAAGCCTGCGGATGGTCTCTTCCCGGCCTTTATCAAATTGCCGCAAGGCGGATAGGCTCACTAACAGGTTCCGTCCTGTATCTCCATCGGCTACAGGGAAGACATTAATCTCATCGAGAAGCTTAGACCAGGCAGCTATCCGCTCAAAACCCAGAGTAAGTGCTCGGTGAATCGCTTCTTCCATTTTTAAAACCCCAGCGCCCTACGGATCTCATCCGGTATCTCTAACATCATTTCCAATTCAGGATATTTCACCGCGACCTGGTCGCCTCTTCCTTTCGTAAATATCTCATCCCTTCCCATAAGCCGTATCTCAAAATCTATTACAATTTTGATGTTCGCTTCAATGATTGTTGCCTTGCATATGAATTCATCGCGATACCGCAGTGGCAAAATGTGCTTTGTGGAGGTTTTGGTAATTGGAAAAAGGTAGTTTGTTTTTTCAAAGAATTCCCAAAGGTCTATGCCAGCCTTGTTAAACAACTCAAACCTTGCGATATCAAAATACTTGAGGTAATTACCGTGCCAGACGATCTGCATGGGATCCACATCATGAAAAGGAACGGTCATCCTCACTTCGTGGCTCATATTATTTTTTCTTGCCATCTCACCCAAAACATCAAACCCTCCAGCGCGCGAAAGCGGGACGCTCTTTTAAAATTTAGCAATTTATCTTTCAATTGAATTATTACCTTTTTCACAATTGATTCTCCCCTCTCCACTGAAAATCCGAAGCTGGCTAAACTGTATGAGCCATGCACAATTCTCTTGTCAATTAAATTTTTATTCGATTAACTGGTAATCATTTTTACTAATTTTAAAGCTGGACTGCCAATTACTTTCCAAAACCGCACGTAATAGCCCATCTGTCTTCATGGCGTTGTTCGCACTTAGGAGAGTCTGTCAACTTTGATGTGAAGAATTTCAGCTATACGTTTTGCCATTGATGGTGAAAGCCTTCGCTTCCCTCTTTCATAATCACTGATCATATTTTGGCGGATACCGAGTTTAGTGGCGAGTTGTGCTTGCGTTAGGTTTGCCTTGAACCGAGCACCTGCGAGGAGGTTTCCGATTCTGTTAGACTGCATTTCTTTCCAGAAATCAGTCTCTTCAATAGCTATACTCTCAGAGTTTTCGGATGAGAGAATACTGACTTCAAATTTTTTGCTAATCCAGCCAATAAGCTCGTCAACATCATCCCCATGAAGGGATAACTCAATACGGGGCTTTTTCACGAGAGCCAACATAATACACCTCTATTTCGATTTCCCCTTGCCGCCACTCCCAGCAGGCCACATAGCGATAATTTAAATGGCAGTGGTATTTGCCATCTCCCAAGGGGGAAAAGTTGTTCCAGCTTTTTTGAATCGGACCATCTGCTTTGAGGTCTTCAATCAATAAAAATAGCAGCTTCTTCACATTTGTAGGCAGTTTTTTCAGCCCACGGCTAGCTTTCTTTTTGATTTTGACCTCATATTGCATAAGGTTATAATATTACCTAATATGGTTATGGTCAAGATATTTTTAGATAGAGTGTGAACTTTGATTTAGTCCGCCTAATTGCGGCATTTATAAAACTGTATTATGACATGTGAAATCGGATTAGGACGCGGTATTGCGATATAAAAAATGTGACAATATACAAAAATGCCTGCAAGAACGGCTGCAAGCAGAGCTAATTGCTGGCGGGACTCTGGATGGTGAATTTGAGTCCTGCGTAAAGAACATCGCAATAACATCCATTTCAAGGATTTTAATTCATTTTCACTAATTTTAAAATAAGGAGAACGAAATGGTCATTGGAATTATTCCGCTTTGTGGAGAACAATATCTATATGCTTCGAAAATAGATCGAAGTCTTTGTCTGTAGTATATATTGAGAACTTGTTTCTGACAGCCATAGCACAAATCAAAAAATCAGTATTTGAGCCTTGTATACCTTTTGAGCGGCAACGATTGAAATACTTTGCTGCAGTAACATAATCTTCGGTGAGAACTGGAAGATCGGGAAAGCTTTCAAGATGTTTCTGGAGCTTTTTGAACTCAGATTCACTGCGAATACTCGATAAGATCTCCTGCCGTATGGGGCCAATCATTTGGACGCGATGGTCATAGATCATATGGCGAAGTTCTTTGAGTGGGGCAGAGAATTCCTGTTTATCGCGCCTCAAAGCCAGAGACCATACACTGGTGTCAACAATGACCTTCATGAGCGGCGTCTCTGCTCTTTATAATCATATTCCGGATCGTATTCCACAGTCCCAAACATCGAGAGAATTTTTTCTTGCTCCAGGTTTTGTATATACTCAATTAGTGCTTTTGAGACAGCGGCCTTCTTTGTTTTATGGCCGCCGAGCCTGACAGCTTTTAAAATAAGTTTGTCATCTATCTGTAAATTTGTTGCCATAACGACCACCTCCTTAACAATCACACATAACATTACACAGAGATATGTGTGAAATCAAGATGAAATATTTAAATTCAAGTTCTTCGATTTCGTCATCGATATCTTTGAAGTCCCCGTGCCAGACGTCAAACTCCTCGCCCACCCTCCAGTTCTGCGCGTCAGGTCGAGCATCGAGCCATTGCTGTAATCCTCTTCAGTCTGGCATCAGGATCGTCCGAGCGACGTCTGGCGGGGTGGATCCTTTATTGCCTGAGGGCTCGCCTGATGAGCTGGGTGACATCGAGGACCTCGAGGGAAACTTTATTCCTCCTGACGTAGGTCAGCATGGTCCTGACGCACTGCTGGCATGACGTGATAACCGCCTCAGCGCCGGTCCGCAGTATCTCTTCTATTTTTTGTTTGGCAATCTGCGCGGAAAGTTCGGGGTCGACCATCTCTAAATTTCCGCCCCCACCGCAACACTGGCAGTTCTCCCGGTTATTGGGGAGCTCGACAAACCTGACGCCCGGTATGGCCCGGATCAGATCTCTCGGCTCGTCAAACACCCTGGCCCCCCGTCCCAGGTCGCATGGGTCATGGTAGGTGACGGTGAGATCCAGACGCTTGAGGGGAACACGGTCCTTCCTGATCAATTCCATCAGGAACTGACTCGCATGACGGATCCTGAACTCCTCCGGATAATGCGACCGCCACATCTCGTAACAGGAAGGGCATGAAAAAAGGATCTCTTTGGCCCCCTTCTCCCGAATGACCGAGAGATTATGTGCCATAAAGACCTCAAACATCTCCTTCAGGCCGGCCCCCAACATGGGAAAACCGCAACACCATTCATCTTCTCCCAACAGGGTGAAGTCAACATCGCTCTTTTCCAATACTTCCGCCAAAGCAATCGGTATTTTCTGTGCCAAAGGAAAATAGGCTGCCGTACACCCGGTAAAATAGACGATATCAGCCTGTTCTTTGATATATCCATCGTCAGGAGGATCCTCCATGTCTTCGACCCAGTCGGCCCGCTCTTCATTATCCTCGGCAAAAACGTTGTGGTCTTCTGCTAAATTCTCCCGGATCATGTCGATCTTTTTCGGATAATGACCCGAGTGGACCATGTCCTGACGTATGGAAAGCCACAGGTCTTTGAGATGAATACCTACAGGGCACACCTCCTGACAGTTCCCGCAAAGCGTACATCGAAAGACCGTGTTGCTGAAACGCTTCCACTCTTCTTCAGAGGGAGCCCTTTTCCCAAAGAGCCTGCGAAAGAGCCCGGCACGGCTTTTCAAGACCTGGTTAAGGCCTTTCATGCGGTAGATCGCCGATAGTTCGCCTTCAGAAGAAGCTGATACCGCAGGGCATACGTCCGCGCAGACCTGGCAATTGGTACAGGCCCCCATTTCAAAGAGCTGCTTTACACTGTAATCCTGATTGGACATATATTAGTATGCAGTAGGCGGTGGGCGGTGGGCGGTGGGCGGTGGGCGGTAAGGATTAGAATGTAGGGGAGTAGACAGGAATTGGGTTCCTCACTCTTCACCGCCTGCTTGCTACTCCCGGCTGCCTACTGCGTACTGCCTCCTGACATTACTCCTCTGCATATTTTTCGATATCTGCGAGAAGCCATTTTTCGATCGCCCCGGCACCGTGGATCAGGTTTTCCATCTCCCCTTTGTCGTCGGGCCTGATCTTGTACAGCCAGCCATTTCCGTAACAGTCTTCATTGATCAACCCGGGGTTGGTCTCCAATTCTTCATTCACGGCCGCAATCTCCCCGTTCACCGGCGCATAGACCTTGCCAAGCCACTTTCCGGATTCCATTTTGGCAAATTTCTTCCCTAATTTAAGCTTTTTGCCGTCATCCGGAAGCTGGACATAAACAATCTCCCCGGCCATTTTCTGGGCAAAATCGTCCATGCCCATAAGCAAGAGAGATCCTTCCTCCCTGACCCAGAAATGATTTCCCTCGTAATAAAGGTCCTCCGGCATATTGTATCCCTGAATTTCCATTTGTCTCCCTCCTTTCCTCACTCCGCTGCTTCCATCAGTTCGTTAATAAACTGGGTGGTATTATAGATATTGAACTTCTGTTTGCGCAACTTGGCATTTGCCAGATTATGGGTACACGAATTACATTCGGTCAATATAACCTCGGCCCCCACCTCTTCTGCCTGTTGCAGCCTGCGCCGTGCCATGGCGATGGAGTTCTTGGCATAGGCCCCCCTTACCCCGCCCCCGGCCCCGCAGCAGAGCGCATTTTCACGATTGTCGGGCATTTCCACAAAGTCCGGGGCGATCTTCCTGATGGTGTTGCGCGGTTCTTCGTAGATCCCGCAATGCCTTCCCAGGTCACACGGGTCATGATAGGTCACCCGCTTGTCCGTCTTCACCCCAAAATCAAACCCCTGAAGAAACTGGGCAATGTGTACAACGTCGATACCCTTCTCCTTGAGTTCCGCATACTGGGGTTTGTTGTTGAAGGTGCGAAAACAATAAGGGCATCCGGTGATGACCGTCCCGGCGCCGGTTCTCATGATAACATCCATATTCTCCTGTGCCAGATCCTCGTTTATCCGGTACCCGACATCTTCAAGTACGCCGCTGCAACAAACTTCATCGACCAGGGTGTAATCAACCCCCAGGCGGTCTAACAGTTCTAAGGTGGCCATGGTAGCCTCATCTTCACGATAAGCGCCTACGCAACCGATGAAGTAAACGAGTTCGGCCTGCAGGTTCTTCTCCCTTTCAAAATCCGCAGGTTCCTCTTCGGCATAAATGTTGGTGTGCTTCTTAAGCACCTCGTTCATCCCTTTGAAGGCCGGGTGGCATGACCCGATATTTACCATATCCTTCCTCACCTGCTTGATAATCTCTGCAACCTCTACCCCTGAGGGACAGTTCTTGAAGCAGTTGGCGCAGGTAGTACACTGAAAAAGGGTCTCAATCAATTCATCATTCAATTCAATCTTCCGATCCATAACCTCTTTCAGAAGGAGCATCTTACCCCGCGCATTAAGGGCCGGCCGGAGTGTCGCTCCAAACACAGGGCACACCGCCTGACAAAACCCGCATCGGGAGCACCGCAGGATCTGCTCCCGGTATTTTTTTTCAAATTCGTATTTAGGTTCCATTCTTAAACCTCCAGTCCCATCTTGCCGGGGTTGAGGATGTTGTTCGGATCAAACATCTTCTTGATCTTGCGCATGACGTCCATGGCCACCGGATCATGCTCTAAAGTCATGAAAGGGGCCTTGGACAGTCCGATGCCATGTTCCCCGGTGAGTGTCCCGCCCAAGTCAACGGCTAACTTAAAGAGATCAGCAACTGCCGCTTCCATCCGTTTCACCTGTTCAGGGTCATAACCGTCGTACAGGATCTGGGGATGGAGGTTACCGTCCCCTGCGTGGCCAAAGGTGGCAATCTGGATACCGTACCGCTTTGAAATAGCCTGGATCCCTTTGAATAGCTCGGCGATATTTGACATGGGAACGGTCACGTCTTCCAGCACGAAATGTGTCTTGATCCTGGCCAGGACAGCATAGGCAGACTTCCTGGCAGCCCACAGCTCGACCACCTCCTTGTCGGTTTTGGCCCGCTTGACCTCCTTGGGATTGTTGTCTTTAAAGATCCTGATCACCTTCTCTATCTGGTAATCGGTCTCTGTCTGGGTATACCCATCGGTCTCTGCCAAGAGCATGGCATCTACTTCCGGGAGGTTCAGGTCGGTGTTTTGATTTATGGCCGCAAGCGTCTCTTTCCCTAAGATCTCCAGGGCGCTCGGGACGATGCCGCTGTGCATAATCTGATTGATGGCCCTGCCCGCATCCTCCAAAGTATCAAAGGTGGCAACTGCCGTACTTGTGGCAGTCGGCCGCGGGTTGATCTTAAGGGTGATTTCCACAATAATCCCGAGGGTCCCCTCAGACCCCACAAAGAGCCTCGTCAGATCGTAGCCCGATACGCTCTTCATGGTCCTGGAACCTGTCCTCATGATCCGGCCGTCCGGCAGGACCACCTGGAGTCCCAGGACGTAGTCTCGGGTCGTTCCATATTTGGCCCCTTTGAGACCTCCGGCATTGGTGGCGGCATTCCCACCCAATGTGCTCACCTTTCCGCTCGCCGGATCGGGCGGGAAGAAAAACCCGTGCGGAGCCAAGGCCTTCTCGAGGTCGGCATAAACGACCCCTGGCTGAACAATGGCCAGACGGTCCTCTATGCTGATCTGGATGATCTTGTTCATGCGGCTCAGATCGAGGACGATTCCCCCCTTGATCGGGATCGCCATACCGGAAAGGCCGGTCCCGGCGCCCCTGGGGATGACGGGGATTTTTTCCCGGTTGGAAAGCTTTAATATTTGAGATATCTGCTCGGCGGTCTCGGGCCACACAGCACAGGCAGGTCTATGACTGTGCTCCGAGGCATCGTAAGAAAAAGAAACCATATCGATCAAATCGTCGGTGAAATTTTGTTCTCCGACGGTCTCGATGAGATCCTGTTTCAATTTTTCATCCATGAGCTATTTCCTTATGTCGATGACGCTATAATGTTTTGTTCCTTTTGCGTTTTGTGTGCAGACACAGCGTTGATGGCCAAAACCACCGGCGCCATAATTATATGCAGCAGCCGGCTGAAGGGGATATAGGCGATAAATGCCCCTGTAAAGGCCGCATGGATATACCACACAAAACCATATACCTCTGTTAGCCCTCTCGGGGCCGAAAACAGCAGGCCTATCCCGTACCCGACAAAGCTGTATTCGGCCCCCTGGGGATATCCGGTCAAGGCAATCCGCATCCCTTCCAAAATAAAACCGATGATAACAATCCCCCCGATCAGACCAAGGGCCAGACGGTCTTGTTCGGGGAGGCCGGAGGCACGGCCTGATCGTCTTAAAGCGCCCCGGATAAAGGCAAGAACTACACCGACGAAGATCATGACCCCTGTCACGTCGAACACGAACCCGGTCAACGGATAGTTCTTATTTATGATATCCCATACGGCAGGCCACTCAGGCCTCCACAAAGACCCAAGCAGGGCCATAAGCCCCCAAGAAAACCGGAACATAATGGGGTAAAAAATGAGGGCGTGTATGATCCAGCGTTTCGGTGACTGCCTGTAAAGTCTCCTTTGCAGGAGCACATCCCAGAACAGGGTATTCATCACCAGGACGATTCTGGCCGAGAAGACAGCCTTTACAGCGTTCACCAATACGTTGAAAAGCTTGGCAAAGGGATTGCCGCTCTCTACGCCTGACAGTGCTCCGGACAGGGAGACAGAACAGAAAAGCACCAGACCGCACAGAAAAATCAAAAGCGCGGCAATGGTAATCGTGTCCCCCACCGAGAATGTGGCAGCATGACAGGGCATGCAGAGGATACTCTTGGCAGGCAAGGCCATAGATGCCGATCCAAGCATATTCCCTGCAAAATGACATCGCTGGCATGTCGTCTCTTCATCAAACCGGACCATCTCGTGGATAATGGACCTGTCCTCTAATGAGCGTTCCTTTTCCCACTTAATGCAGTTTGATTCAGCTTCCCTTACCGCCCTGATCCCTTTTAGGTGACATGACTGGCATGAGACCCTTATATGGGCATCGCGGGCAGTCTTTTCGTGGTGCGGGAGATGGCACTGGCCACACGCGACCGGTCCCTGCTCATCATGAGTAAACGAGGCGGCCCCCCGGTGGCAGGTGGTACATGCTACTTCGGCGTGCGTCGTGGCCTCATGCGATTCTGGGTCTATTAAGGGAACTGACTTTCCCGTTATTGCCTGGGCATCGGTCCCTGATTTCCCGTGACAGTGCAGGCAGAGCCTGTTAATCCTTTTCGTCTCTCCCGGGTCATCCGCCTTCATGGGATGGTGGCAGGTCATGCACACCTGATCTTCCGGAGAAAAACTGGGGAGGGTGGCGCGGGTTTCGTGACAGACACCGCACTGCTCATTGATCGCTCTGGAAGGTTCAAATCGGATCTGTCGTTTATCCCTGATTCTGACCTGATAATGGGGATCATGGCAGCTCATGCAGTCTTCATACTTGCGCCGGTCGTGGACCTTCACAGACCCGTGAGAACCTTCCTTGAGGTCATCCATAACCGAATCATGACAGGCCAGGCATTTATCCGGATGAAAGAAGTCTCTTACACTCCTGGTCACATTCAGAGGATTGGGATGGAGGTCCTGGGCAAGGATATTTTCGTGACACCCCCGGCAGGAGGTCTGACCGTGTGCCGAAGCATGAAATTTTGCAGGATCAATCATCCAGGATGCCGCGGTCAAGCGGATATTCAGAATGAGGAAAGATAACGTCACAATCAGAAAGATCATCCCTCTGATAGCAACTGCCCTATTCCCCGGTTTCTCTCTCTGAACGATCAGCATGATATGACTCTCAAGAAAATGTCTTCAGCCCCTCCATTTTCTTGTTTTTCAGCCCTTCTTCAATCTGCGATCTGCAATCTTAAATCTTCAATCCTTGACCATGCCGACCACATAGGGGCCATCCGGGATCACCACCACCTGTTTGTGTTCCGGAAGCAACCTGTTCACCGTTTCCTGCACATCTTCTATCTTAATCATTCCCATGCGTTTCAACTCATCATTTGAAAGCGAGGGGGAGTAGACATATATTGACCCCGCATGGTCCACGACCTGGTAGAGGTTCTGGGCGCACCACTGATCAATGACAAAATCCTTGGGGTCTGAATATCTCTCAGAAAACTCCCTCCTATTGCTGACCGAGCACATGATGTCACGGAACTCCGGACCGCCAATACCCTCTCTGCACTCGCAGGCGACAATAATGGTACCCCCATTTATTAGGATATCCATGGAACAGACAAGGGCCTTGCTGATCTGGTAGAATGTGGCGTCAAGGGGATAGCCGCCGCCCGAGGTGACGACCATATCAAATCGTTGATCCAACCTGACGGCGGAGTGCTCATAAACCATATCACATCCTGCCAAATGGGCCTTATCGTAATGTCCTGCAAATACGCCCGCAATCTCTCTCTTCCTGTTAATGACCACGTTCAGGATAAAATCCGGTCTTGCTAATTCGGATACACGGATGCCATATTCATGAAACGGGTTCCCCTCAAGGATACAATTGGTCACCTTCGGATGATCAATCATCTTGTACGAGTGCATGAACTTCATGGTTTCGAAACTGGAGATGCCAGGGAGTATTGACTTGCGCCCACCAGAGAACCCGGCGTAAAAATGGGGCTCAATCAAACCCGTCAGGATTTTCAGGTCGGCATCCAGATAGCGGTTGTTAATCTCGATGGGAGCACCCTCTATCTCATCGACCTTTCGATACGCTTCAGGTTTCCGGCAATAGTGATTGACGATGGTGTAGGTATTCATGATTTCCCGGCCCACAAGGTATTTCAGTTCGTCCCCCAGGTTGGGTCGATGCATCCCTGTAGCGATCAGGATGGTGATCTCATCCCTGTTTATCCCGCTTTCTTCTAATGTTTTGAGGAGAGGAGGAAGAATAATACGGTTGGGAACAGGCCTGGTGAAATCAGAGATGACCACACAGGCGTTTCTCTTTCCTTTCGCGATTTCTGTTAGAGGAGGACTTCCAATCGGTCCGGCAAGGGCAGAATAAACAGCGCTTTCAGGGTCCGGAAGCCGGTCAAGCGGTTTCATCTCCAGAATTGCTACGGATTCAGGAAGCTGTAAATCAACAGTCCTCTCCCCGCACAGCAGTCTTGCATTCAGGTCGTTCATAGGGTCCCTCCATTTGATTGCAGCATTCAAGAAAAAGTTCTTAGGATAAGCAACGCCTTTCCTTACGCCTTACGCCTTCTGCCTATTTATTTGGGTGAAGATAGCTGAAAATGACGAAAGGGGCAAGTGCAAAAAAAACCGCAAGATTTTCCAAGACCTTGACAGCGCGGCCTTTCTTCTCTATCTTTTGGAGGGTTTTTCAGGGCTGTTTAAGCCGCGGAAGTCAGCCGTCCCACGTCGGGCATCCGGTGTTCGAAGGCTGACGCCGCCGATCTCGGATCAGACGTCCTGATTTTCACTAACTTTAGGCACTTTTTTAAGGAGGAGCTATGGGCAGGGCAAAAATTTGGTTCATGAACGCCAGGGCAAATCGTTTCTTGGA
>JACKQG010006038.1_pt1 | contig 13007 bp, 9 predicted proteins | sample 8237621 | NCBI WGS metagenome assembly JACKQG01 (sample SAMN15677084, study PRJNA649215) | marine metagenome | biome: marine; feature: Black Sea; material: saline water; isolation source: suspended particulate matter (SPM) from the Black Sea western gyre | collected 2013-06-09/2013-06-10 | depth...
GATCGCGTTCATTATCTCGCTGTTTTCTTGTTTTTTGGGCTGGCGAATGGAGATCTTTAAGGACTTCGACCCCAAAGAACTCAAAACGCATTTCCAACAAATGCAAGGGTTCGCTGGGGGTTCCATGATGCTTGGTTTGATGTTGCTCTTATCTGGGGTGGGTCTGGCCGGGTGGCTTCGCTCCAAATTCGTCGGCATTGCCACCACGTTCATCGCGGCGACGGGCTTGTTTTTTATGCTCTACGTAGGATTGTTCGCCTTACTTCCCGTTCCGGGCGATAATGCTATGCTTGCCTTTCTAATTGTCATCGTTTTTTTTCCGGCCGCCGTCATTGCTTTCTCCGCTGTCTTTGGGAGACGTCTGTTTGCCATTTGTCGTCGCGACAGTTCGGCATCGTAGCGGTGAAACTCTGGGACGCAAAACCGGCAAACAAATCTCTACGCGTTAGAGAACCGGTAGATCGTTCTTTGCGATTCGCGACTCCAGTCAAACGAATACGCCGCTGACATCGGCGATCGCCAATTCAAAGCCCACTCGCCAAATCGGTCGCTCGGCCCGAGGCAGCCAAAGCGGTGATGAGTTCGCCGAAGAGCGGCATCAAGTCATTCGCCTGCTGCCCAGAACAAGAAATTGTGTCAGAAACCCATCGAGCGTGACACATGCCATCAACCGACCGATTGATGGGACGAACTGTGTCGACAACTCGCGGTCACCAACCAACTCGGGTTTCGTAGTCCGGTGCGCGCATGCCGTATTCCCAAACGGCCTCGGTCGCGATGACCGAATGCACGCAGCGAGAAAGTTGAAGTGCAGATTTGACTGCGCATTTCACGGTCGTCTGTTCTTCTGCGAAGACCGCGAAGATCAAACTGACACGCGAATTACGGCGCATCGGTTTTGATTCACCGCCGCGAGTTGTGGTCGAATGCAATCTTCTGAACATGACGCACCCGCTGTCACGGAAACAAGCGGGTATCTGAGCGGCTAAGGGCGGTTCGGAGCCCTTTCGCATTCAGGAAGCGCGACTGCCGGAGGCTTGGACAGGAGGCTCATCGACTACGCACGGGCTGCTAGAACGTTACCCTGTTCTAGCAGTATTCCAATCGCACTGAATCAGTTCGGAAGTGCATTGAACGGTGGAGGATACGATCCGTCCCGCGTCGTATTGGCACCCTATCCAAATTGGCTTCGCATGTCCAATTCTGCCACTGATTTCGCTCCGACAGGCGCTACCGCTCCACTCGATCGAATCACATGACGAGTTGTCTTGCACAGAATCGATTTATCTCTTTGTCCAGATAATTGCGAGAAAGACTGCTAACCTTGAGCTGATCGCGACATTACGTTGTAGAGAGCCAATTTATGGATGCAGACGATCGAGAAGCTGGGTTTGTGTCGTTACTGACCGAGCATCAGCTTGCGCTGAAGCTCTTTGTCAATTCGCTGTTGCCGGGCGATTCCGGGGCGGCTGATGTTGCGCAGGAAGTCAGTACAACTCTCTGGAAGAAGCGGGCAGATTTCGTTCCTGGCACGAACTTCCGAGCATGGGTGTTCCGGATTGCGCGCAACCACGTCGCTAACTATCGGCGGAAACGTGCTCGCGAAGGCGCCGTGGTGGTCTTCAGTGATACCCTTCAGGAAACCATCGCCGCTGAGCTGGCAGATAAGACCACGGATCTCGAACATCGCCTGCACGCGTTGCGTCAATGCCTGCAGAAGCTGCGGGAGGGCGACCGCGAACTCATCCAGCACCGCTATTTTTATCAAACGCCACTCAAGGAATATGCCAGTCAGATTGACCGGACAGTTGGGACTTTGAAGGTCAAGCTTCACCGAATTCGGAACTCTTTGGAGCGATGTGTGTTGCAGCGGCTCTGCACCGATAAGGAGTCGTCCGCATGAGGCCAGACGAATGCACAAGACTAATCGATGAGCTTCTCGATGGGCTGATTTCCCAAGAAGACTTGCAGCGGCTGGAAGCAGAACTGGAAAGCAGCTCGGAATCGCGTCAGGCGTACTACGAACGGCAAATGCTGCACAGTGTTTTGCAAGCCGAAGCCGAAACACATTTCGAACCTCCGACCGTCACCAGGCCATCGGTATGGGGTGAACATCGCCGGTGGATGATCGGAATCGCGGTGGCCGTGAGTATGCTGCTGACAGCCGGACTTGGCTGGTGGATTGGCCGAATCGATCGAAGTGATAGCACCTCTACACCGAGCATTGCTCAGATCGTGCATCAGTCTGAGGCAAGATGGGTACGGCAGCGACAGGACGGCACGAAGGTTGGTGCCGGTTTGTTACAGCTTGAGGTCGGGCTTGCGAGACTGAAGTTTGCCAATGGTGTCTCGGTAACGCTGCAGGGACCGGCGGAATTCGAAATCGTTAGCGGTGATCAGGCTCGACTCCATAGCGGAATCCTGACAGCCCACGTTCCGGAGTCAGCGATCGGATTTCGCATCGAGACGCCCGCGCTGCAGGTGGTTGATCTCGGTACCGACTTTGGCGTGTCGGTGGGCAACGATGGGCTCACGAACGTCTCGGTGTTTGAAGGCGAAGTCGAAGTGAATTCGCAGGCCGAGCAATCTGGTGACGTCCCCGCGCGGCGTATTGTTGAGGGCCAGACCATCCGTGCCGCTCGATTGTCATCGACGATCGAAACGGTTGATTTCGAAACCGACCCATTCGAGCGAGCCTGGCCGATTAACTCCGGAGTCTTGCAAACGACCGGAGTGATGAAGTTCGTCTCGCCCGGGCCCGATTTCGTACCCGGACGATTTGAAGACAGCGAGCATATTGTCGTTTTTCCGGAACGTCGAGGCGTACTCTTGGAGTCATCGGTACGAGTCGATGTCTTGGAACCAGGGGAATACCGCCGGCTTCATGATCAGCCGGCCCTTTCACTTGCGATTGCCAATCGCGTGCGAAGCTACCTGTTGCAGCTCAATCCAAGCGACCGCAATCGCACGATGGTAATGGGGCAAATCACCTTTGACAGGCCAATCCTGGGGTTGATCGCCAGTTCGCGAAAGCTGGCTGAATCGGACTCTGTATTGGGGCACCCTCAGGGTGTTTATGAACAGAATCGTCGCGGCATTGAGGCGCCTCGGAAAGACCCGCCGGGAAAGCCGGATCGAGATACGGTCATTCTCGCTGCTGACAAACGAACCCTGATCCTGAATCTGGGCGCCGGATCCGCATTGGATCAAATCCGCGTGATCGTGGATGACCCCAACCCCACGTGGAGCAAATGATCCCAGTGAACATCCCACACTTCTTAATGGCGACAATGCTGCTGGTGGTTACCGCCCCGATCGCATGTGCCGTTGAAAATCCCAGCAAACCGAATAGCGCGACTGCAAAGGACACTCGCCCCAACATCCTTTTCATCATCTCGGATGACCAGGAGCGACAGGAGTTTAACTTCTTGCCAGAAGGTCGCGACGAGCGTGGCCAGCCGCGTAATCTGAGTCCGAACCTGGATCGTTTAGCCGCGCAAGGCATTGTCTTTCCTAATCAGTATGTGACCAGCCCCGTATGTACGCCGTCCCGGTTTACAGTCTTAACCGGAACGTATTCCAGTCGATCGTCGAGTTTTGAAAAGACAGTAAAGAGCAACGGACAGGTCAACATCACCTGGAACTGCCACATCGACCCCGAGACACCGAACCTCGCCCGCACGTTGCAGCAAGCGGGATACTTCACTGGAGCGGTTGGCAAAAACCACGTCATCGAGGTGAAAGGCGCTGGTCGCAATGAAGGTCCCGCTGACGATGCGGACCCCAGGGATGCCGTGGTTGCAAAGTACTATTCCGACAAACAACAAAAACTCATCGCTGCGTTCAAGAGCTGCGGTTTCGACTACGCATCCAACCTCTACCACGGCAATCTTCCTGGACACGCTTGCAAAGCACTTGAATTCCACAACATGGATTGGATCACGAGTGGTGCGTTGAACTTTCTGGACCAATGGAACCAAGACGACGAACCGTTCTTCCTTTACATGGCGACGACACTGAACCACGGTCCGGGGCCGCGATACAAGAAATACACCGGCGATCCGCTGGCCACAGCGGGCGGGTTGTTGGATAAACCACTTGCCGTCCAACCGGCTCGCGAAACGATTCCTCAGCGAGTCGAACAGGCCGGCTTATCGGGACAACCAACGGCGTGCGATGTTCTTTGGCTCGACGACGGAATTGGTGCCGTGCTCGACAAATTGAAGTCACTCGGTGCACTCGATAACACAATTGTCTTCTTCTTTGACGACCACGGTGTGGAAAGCGGAAAAGGCTCCCTCTATGAGGGCGGAATCAAGTCGGTGAGCTTCGCTTGGTCACCGAAATACATCCGGGGCGGGCGGCAGTCACAAGTCAATGTTTCCAACATCGACTTTGCACCAACCATCATGGAGCTATGTGGCGTACCCAAGGAACAACGACACACGGTCGACGGTAAAAGCTTTGCATCGGTTCTTCAGGGAAGTGACGACGAAATCCATGAGTCCCTGTTCTTTGAAATCGGTGCCACGCGAGCGGTGGTGAAAGACGGCTGGAAGTACCTTGCGTTCCGGTTGCCCGAAACGCTTCCTGCGAATCCGTCGCGGCCCTATACGCATCTGGCCGATCGCCCGGGCGGACGGGGTTCGGAGGGCCCGGCGAAAGAATTCTATCCGAACTACTACGACCGAGATCAGCTTTACGACATTACGGCCGACCCGCTCGAACGAAACAACCTTTTCGACGACAAGGCGCACCAGTCGCGAGTTCGCGAGATGCAGCAACTGCTTCGCGAAGCCGTTGCCACAGTGCCCGGTTCGTTCGCGGAGTTTCGTGGTGAATAGACAACAACCAGTTGCTAATGGTCGCTAATCGATCGCCCACCTCATGACGGAAACAGATTCAAAATGAAACACATCACCTGCTACACCTTCCTTCTTGCTCTTGCCCTTTCTGTTGAGGCACCTCGCGCAACCGCCGACGAACCCTATCAACCCACGTGGGACTCGCTTTCAACGAATGGGCTTCCTGAATGGGTCAAAGATGCCAAGTTCGGCGTCTACACGCACTGGGGCATTTACTCCGTGCCTGCTCACGGTGGACCCGACTACGTCCGCAATCTTTACGAGGGCTCAAGAAAAGACGCCAAGGGTGTCTTCTCCTATCACACGGAAAAATATGGGCCTCTGGAGAAGTTTGGTTACAAGGACTTCATCCCAATGTTCACAGCGCCGAAGTTCAACGCCGACGAATGGGTTGGGTTGATGCATGAAGCCGGCGCGAAGTTCGGTGGCATATGCTTGATTCACCATGACGGATTCGCTTTGTGGGACAGCAAGGTAAACCGCTGGAATTCGGCCACGATGGGACCAAAGCGAGACGTCTACGGTGAGATTGCAGCTTCGGTGCGAAAACACGACGACATGAAGCTACTGGCTACGTTCCATCATGGACGCAGCTTTGGTTACACAACCGGCGCGATGAAAGAAGAGGACATCACCGAGCAGATGCGATCAGAGTGGGACGTGTTCGATCCACAATACAAAGAACTCTACTGGAACCAGTGGACTGGCACGACGGAAGAGTTTACGCAGCAGTGGAAGGCCAAAATCACGGAAGTCGTTGACACTTACAAACCGGACATGGTCTGGTTTGATGGTTTGCGCACGTCGATGCGTCACGACCATCCGCCCGAGTCAGTTGTGCTCGACGTGATTTCACAATATTTCAACAAGGCCACTGTGGCAGGCAGACCGGTCACGGTGTGCAACAAGCACGGTGGCGATTTCAATTTCCCAGAGCCGTTCGGGCTGAAGTGTTATGAGAATGGTCGTGACATGCCGACCGACGTCGGGCCGTGGTTTCTGATTGACCGTGCGATTGCGTATCCTTGGAGCTACGTCAATGACAAGAAGTACAAAGACGGTGCCGACTATCACCTTCGCAGTATTGTGGACGTGGTCAGCCGAGGCGGCGTCTTTCTTCTGTCACTGACGCCCAAGGGCGATGGTTCCATTCCACAAGGCGAACAAGACATCATGCGTGGCATCGGTCGCTGGATGAAAGTCAACGGTGAAGCGATCTATGGAACTCGGCCGTGGACGACTCACGCCGAAGGTCCAACCGTCACCCGCAGCATGAAGCGAAACAACAAGGGCGAAGAAAAAGAACAATGGGATTGGCGACAGACCTTTACGGCGCAAGACATTCGCTTCACGACGAAGGGTGATGCGCTTTACGCCATCGCATTGGATTGGCCGAAAGAAGGCAAGTTGACCGTTCGATCGCTGACCAAGGACGAACTCACCGTCGTGTCGGTCAGCCTGCTCGGGCACGAAGGTTCACTTGCCTGGAGTCAGACCGACGAGGGACTCGAGGTGACAATGCCATCCGAGCCGCCGTGCGATTACGCGTACGCACTGAAAATCAACGCCAAATGATCTGCAAACGTTTTCAGTTGCACAATTTTCTTCAGTTGAACAAGTAAGGCATTTCATTTATGCGTCGCCACACTTTCACTCCACTGGTGATCCTTGCCTGGGCCGCACTCTCGGCGGTTAGTGGCTGGGCCGTTGAGAATAAACGACCTAACATCATCCTGCTGCTGACCGACGACCAAAGCTACAACTCGTTGGGCTATGCCGGAAATACTCAGGTCGAAACGCCAAATCTGGATCAGCTTGCGTCGGAGGGGCTGATCTTCGATGCGGCCTATGACACCACATCGATCTGCATGGCCAGTCGGGCCCAGGTCATGACGGGGATGTACGAATACAAGACAGGTTGCAACTTCAGTCACGGTCCACTTCGCCGCGACAAATGGCAGCAATCCTATCCCGTCGTGCTGCGTAAAGCAGGATACTTCACCGGATTCGTTGGGAAATTCGGGTTCGCCGTCAAAGGCGAAGACGGCGATTCCAACTATCACCACAACGAAGACATTCCGATGGATTCGTTTGACTACTGGTGCGGCTGGCCGGGACAAGGCAGCTACAAAACGAAGGAAAACGAATTCTTCCTGCAGTACGCCGCAAAGTATCCGCACGTGACACAAGCGGTGGGCGCTGCGTCTGAAGATTTCATCAAGGCTGCCCAACAAGATAAACGACCGTTCTGTCTTTCGGTCAGTTTCAAAGCGCCGCACGGTCCCATGTCACCCGATCCGGCGTTCGATGAGGTGTACGCCAACACGGCATGGGAAACGCCACCGAACTACGACCAGCTAGGGGCGGCTCATATTCCGGAGCAAGCCAAGAGTGGCCGGCAGTATTTGACCATCAACGATTTCGAGCCGGACAATTTCCAAAAGACGATGCGCAAGTACCAGCAGCTGGTCTATGGGATCGACGTCGCGGTGGGGAAACTGCGGGAGGAACTGGTCCGCCAGGGCGTGGCAGACAACACGGTGATTCTGTTTCTGACCGATAACGGCTACAACTGCGGTTCTCACGGATTTGGCGGCAAGGTTTTGCCCTATGAGGAGGGGAGCCGTTCGCCGATGGTCATCTACGATCCGCGACATCCGGTTTCGGGCAAAGGCCAACGATGCAAAGCCGTCGTTGGCAACATTGATATGGCGCCGACGATTCTCGATCTGGCCGGCCTCCCTGTCCCGAAAAACATGGATGGTCACAGTCTGCTACCACTGCTCAACAATCCGGTGGGCCGTGTTCGGGAATCGATGTTGCTGATCAATGCATGGGGCAACGCACCGACTCACGAACTGACGGTCGTGACTGAGGATTACAAGTATATCCATTGGCCGTACGCGCACGAGATGGAACCGAAAGAGGAACTCTACCATCTCGCGGCAGACCGTTACGAAATGAACAATCTGGTTGCTCATACCGATCACCGTGCAGCGCTGGAAAAGATGCAGCAGCACTATGACCAGGCGCTTATCACATGGAAGGACCAGTGCGTGCCGGGAGGAAACTATCCGCTGTTTGCAAAAATTTTCGACCGCCATCTTTCCTGGGATGACAAGTTAGCTGCCATGGACAACCGGATGCGGCGGAAGTATTTGGAGTGGCGCAGCGACGACAAGCCGAAGAAGGAAAAAACTACCAAGCGAGCGAGGAAGCCCAAAAAGGACGGGAAGGAATGAACATTGTGAATCGAATGGCGTTTGCTCTGTTTTTCTCGATGATCACCATGATTGGTCATGGAGCCGAGCGTCCCAACATCATCCTGATGATGGCGGACGATCTTGGCTATGGCGATACGGGATTCAACGGTAACGAAATCATCAAGACGCCACATCTCGACCAGATGGCCAACGACGGCGTAAAGCTGACGCATTTCTACGCGGGCGGTCCAGTCTGTTCACCGACACGAGGTACGTTCCTGACCGGAAGGCACTATTACCGCTACGGAATCTGGTCGGCCAACGTGGGGCATTTGCCGAAACAGGAAATCACGCTGGCGCGCATGCTCAAGAGTAAGGGGTACACCACGGGGCATTTCGGCAAGTGGCATGTCGGAACTCTAAGCAAGACACATTCGACGAAAGGGCCCGGTCGCAAGCCTGCCGAAAACTTTGCGCCGCCATGGGAGCGTGATTATGACCGCTCGTTTGTCGTCGAGTCGTCGGTGTCGACCTGGGATCCGGGCAGCGACAAGAACCCGTTTTATGACGATGCCGTGCCACTGGCGGGCAATGATCCAAGCCTGCGCGGTGGTGCGGCCCGCGTGGTGGTAGATCGCGCCGTTCCGTTTATGGAACAGGCCGTGAAGAACGACACGCCGTTTCTGGCGGTCGTCTGGTTCAACGCACCGCACGAACCGATCAAAGCCGGACCGGAATACCTAGCGATGTACGAAGGCCACGGCGAGGCAGCGCACTACTATGGCTGCATCACTGAACTCGACGAGCAAGTTGGACGGATTCGCAGGTGCCTCAGGGAATCGGGCGTTGCGAATAATACGCTGCTCTGTTTCTGCTCCGACAATGGACCGGAAGGGAAAGAGCCCAAAGGGAAAAAGGCTGGTGTCACTGCCGGCTTGCGCGGTCGCAAACGCAGCCTCTACGATGGTGGCGTACGTGTCCCTGCGCTTGCGGAATGGCCAGGTAGAATCGAACCCGATTCGGTCAGTGACGTGCCTTGCTCAACGCTCGATTATTTTCCCATGGTTGCAAACTTGACGGGCTACCAAATGCCCGACGACCGTCCGATCGATGGACAAGATCTGATGCCGATCCTTACCGGACAAGTCAAGAAGCGCGATAAGGCAATTCCATTTCGGGCACGAGGCAATGCTACCCTCGTCAAGGAACGGTACAAGCTGGTGTTGCCGGCCGGCGAGTTGTACGACCTTTCCAAAGATTGGAGCGAAGAAAGCAGCATTGCTTCCGGCCATCCCCATCGCGTGGAAGCAATGACCAGAGAATTGATGGCGTACCTTGACAGCATGCAAAAGAGCCATGCCGGGGAGGACTACAGCGATCCATCGTTCAAGCCGCAGGATGACTGGGACGCTCTGAGGAAAAAGCGTGAACGGTCAAGACGTGAACCATAACAACCGCGAAGAGGCAGCGAGGCCGTGTTTTACCAGCGTCGGACTTTGGTCTGATGATGAATCAATGGTTTGGCAAACCCGCTCTGCGCACCAACTCGCGCTAATGTTCCTGACCGGACAGTAACAGATAACAGGATTGATGATCGTGAAACGTACAGCAACTCTCACCTTTGCGCTCATCAGCCTTTGCCTTTTCTTGGTCGGCGACGTGCGAGGCGATCGACCGAATATTGTCTTGATCCTGGCCGACGATGTTAGTGCGGACATGTTCTCGTGCTATGGGCAGCCGGGGACAGCGAAAACGCCCAACATTGATCGGATTGCCGACGAGGGAGTTCAGTTTCGCACATGTTTTGCACCTTCGATCTGCGGACCGTCGCGCGCGCTATTGATGACAGGCGTCTACGGGAACCGCACCGGCGCCTTTCGCAATGACATGTGGGCATTCGATTCCCGCGGCACATTGTTCACCGCTCAACACAGTTGGGCGAAACTGCTGCGCGAGGGTGGCTACAAAACAGCAGTCGCCGGGAAGTGGCATTGTAGTGCCAAGGAGCCGTGGGAAGAGCACGTGGGATTTGACGAGTACTGCATGTATGAGGGACCCGACAAGATAAAGGGCCACTTTGGAATCGACGTGATCGCCAGCGGCCAACGCAAGGACATCAAACTGCCCGACGTGCGCTACTGGTACTCGTCGATGATTCAGAACGGCAAGTATGTCCAAGTCACAGAGAACGATTTCGGACCCGATCAACGCTGCGAGTTCCTCATGGACTTTATGGAGCGTAAAGCGAAAGCACGCGAACCGTTTGTGGCATACTGGCCGACCGTCATTCCGCACGGGCCTTACTCCTCCACACCCGACGCCGGCGCCGTGATGGATATCGAGCTTCCGAAGCCTGATACGAGCGGCATGAGCAAAGAGGAAAAGAAGAAAACACTTGCTGAATACAGCGAGAAACAAGAACAACGCTTTGTCAACTTAATCGAGTACATGGACAAGTTGATCGGCAAGCTGATCGTCAAAGCGGAAGAGCTGGGCATCTATGAGAACACGTATTTCATTTTCTGTGCCGACAACGGCACGGCTGTGACAGCCAAGGATCGTGGAGTCGAACGAGGAGTGCACGTGCCGTATGTCGTGAAGGGTCCAGGCGTAAAACGGCTAGGGAAAACCGACGAACTCACGGACTTTGCCGACATCGCTCCTACCTTGTTGGACATGGCCGGAGTCGAGCACCCCACAGACGTCGTGTTTGATGGAAACAGCCAATTGCCGCTGTTAACAGGCCAAACCGATATGCACCGCCAATGGATCTACGCGTACACAGGCCCCGTCCAAGTGTTTCGAACCAAAGATTATCTGTTGGAGGCACGGTCTCCGTTCTACGGCAAGCCGGATGGGCGATTCTATTTGACTGGAGATAATCGTTTCGGTCGTGGTTACGAGCGAGTCGATGATCTTCCCGATCATGCGGCGGAGCGAGCACGATTCGAGAAACGCATTCGTGGTCTACCATCTCATTTGGAGAGCGGACATCCGTTCTGGAGATCGAAACTCGGAAAGAAGTGGCTTGCCAGCAACCCGGATACTAGCGAGCTAGCCAAAAAGCAACTTTACAACCATCCGGACTATTCCTTCTATGACGAAAACGACTGACACCGTAGCGACCTGAGCAAGAAGATGAACCAGCGTTTTTCATTACGATTCTTCGCCCTCTTAAGCGCTGCCGTCGCGTCATGTTCGGTGCTGGATCCATCGGTTCACGCCGAAGGTCAAAGGCCCAACATGATTTTTGTCATGACCGACGATCAGGGCTGGGGCGATGTTGGCTACAACGGACATCCACACATCAAGACGCCAAATCTCGATGCGATGGCCGCATCCGGAATTCGCTTCGATCGCTTCTACGCCACAGCTTCGGTATGCAGCCCAACGCGTGCGTCGTGCTTGACCGGACGAAACAATTGGCGGATGAACATCAGCAATCCGATGCGGGCTGACGAAGGCCACCTGCCTCAGGAAGAAATCACCATCGCCGAGGCACTCAAGGTAAAAGGCTATGCCACGGGACATTTTGGCAAATGGCATGTCGGTGGCTTTGATCCCAAGACATCCGGTTCGCATGTCATGCCGCCATGGAAAGCGGGTTTCGAGGAATGTTTTTCAACTCACAACGTCATTGTGACTCATGATCCCTATGCCAAGCTTGGCAAAGGCGGCATTGAGGCATGTTACTGGCACAACGGACGTAACATCCCGCTGGAGGAAGCACAAAATGACCCCAAACTGCGCGGCGACGATGCTGCGATCGTGATGAACAAGGCGATAGAGTTTATCCGCCAGCAGGCTTCGGCCGAGAAGCCATTTCTGGCGCTTGTCTGGTTTCACAACGTCCACACACCGCTCGGCAAAAACCCGGAGCTGATGAAGCAGTATGCCGACTGTGATCCGAAAGAACAGATTTATTTCAGCAACATCACGGCCGTTGATACGCAGGTCGGTGCATTGCGCGCCGAGTTACGCCAACTCGGCGTGGCCGAAAACACAATGCTCTGGTTCACCAGTGATAACGGACCCAACTTAAAGGGTAAGAAAGACATCAAGTTTGCCGATGCACAGGGCGGAAAATTCAACTACACGCCGATTGGTTCTGCCGGCGCCTTTCGTGGCTGGAAGCGAGATTGTTACGAAGGGGGGCTTCGCATGCCCGGTATTCTCGAGTGGCCGGCGAAAATCAAACAACCCTTTCGCACCGATTTCGCAGCAGTGACGAGCGACTATTTTCCGACCGCGCTTGACGCAGTCGGGATCCCATTGCCGACCGACCGCGAGTATGACGGCATCAGCCTGGTTCCGTTGATCGAAGGACGGGTAACCGAGCGAAGCAGCCCGATCGGCTTTCATTGCAATGGCATGCAAGCGTGGACCGAGAAACGGTACAAGATCGTCCGCACCATCAAGGCGAAAAAGAAAGCGTCGTCACAGTGGGAACTATACGACCTGATTGACGATCCATTTGAAGAGACTGACCTGGCGACGGAGCACCCTGAAATCGTCCAGCGTATGTCCGGTGATTTCGCGACATGGGCTGAATCTGTTCAGGCTGACCAGCAAAAGGTGATCGCCCAACACTACCGCTCTCGGCTCGAAACCAGCAACTAAAGATGCCGTCATGACGCCCTCTGCGCTTCCGTACCTGACGGCGGCTAGAAAGACATTACGGCACTTCGTTCTCGGCTTGCTATCTCGCGTTGGTTGGACCAACTTCAGCGGCTAATCCGAGTCTCCAACTCGCTTCAGTGTCCACGTCCGAGTTGAGTTCACGACTCACGCGGTGAGACTCTCCTGCGAGCCGTGTCATCCTTTCGATGACGCAAGGGAAGCGTTTGCTTGGGAGCGCCGAGACGCGCTTGAACGTGCTTCGGTCATCAACTCCGAAGCAGTTTGCGGCAATACCGTCAAGTACGTCGGTCTAGCAGAC
>JACKQG010006039.1_pt1 | contig 13006 bp, 13 predicted proteins | sample 8237621 | NCBI WGS metagenome assembly JACKQG01 (sample SAMN15677084, study PRJNA649215) | marine metagenome | biome: marine; feature: Black Sea; material: saline water; isolation source: suspended particulate matter (SPM) from the Black Sea western gyre | collected 2013-06-09/2013-06-10 | depth...
AATGTCACCCACAGACTTGAAAGCCTGACCAAAATTTTAGGAGTCACCAGCGCTTTGATCAGCCAGGACACATATATTGCCCTGGGAGATTTGCGCGAAGAATTTCAAATAATCTCGCTCGGGTATCACTCCATAAAAGGCAAACCTGAACCTATGGAGGTATTTCGCATTTTGAGACCCGGCGCAAAAGCCGTAGCGCGTCAGATTATTCGTGGGCCCTTTATCATGGATGCGGATGAATAAGAATAAGCGCAGCAACTTTCAGAGTATGATCATCCTAATCCTGATCTCTCTCGGGACAAGTTGTTTGTGTGTGAGTATTTTTATTCAGGGTTTTGCCCAAAATGAGACTAACATACCAATACCCATTTCCATCCAATCGAATGGGCGCGCAGATTACAGCCCCGACCCGCGTGACTATAACGCAAATATTTCACTCGACATCATCGCAGATGTTTTCCGAGACGAATCAGCCAAAGGGGAAGATATTTCCGAACGAGTAACAGACGCATTGAATCAGTTAGATACCCCTGTACCTACGGTAACCTTAGTAATTTCCCATACTCCTTCCCTTACATTTACGCCATTGCCAACTGGCACTGCGACAAAACGCCCCACGTGGACACCAATCCCCTCGGCAACGCCATTACCAACACGAACATCTACGCCAGCTTATACAGCAATTCCAACAAGCCCTCAACTTCCCAGCCTCACAAACACCCTCGCGCCCACTCAAACTGCACAACCGACGAATACTACCGCGCCTCCCCCACCAACCCTTACCTACACAGCAACATCGACGCCCTCTTCAACTCCTATTCCCACGCATACGCCTACGCCATCTGATACACCAATCCCGACAGAAACACATACACCCCAACCTACCCCCACTGAAGCAGAAATTATCAATGTCGAAATCGTCTATCCATCCAATGGGCAAATCGTTACCGACATTAGCCAAACGGGTTATGAGGCAGAAGCCTGGATTGGCAGCGCACGCATCAATGGCAATGACATTGAACGGGTCGAATTCAGAATTACATCCGTAGGGTACTTCAATTCTGAACAAGCGCTCAGGTATTGTGCTTTTTCGGGAAACCCGGTTTGCGATACGATGACTCAATCGTTTTGGGACAGCCTGTCAGATGGAACTTACATTCTTGAAGCGAGAGCCTGTAGTGCTGTGACTGGAGATTGTTCAGGCTGGGTGTCGAAGTCTTTTGAGATTCAGAAATAAGTTAGGGGACAATTAAATGCTAAAAGCGAGAAGCAGCCTGAACTGAGTCGGCTGCTTCTTTTCTATCAAGATAGAATTTTTTATTGAAAGGATAAAATCCGCGTATCTCGTGTACAGTCTAGGTGGCGTCTTCAATGAATGTCGAATCGGGGTAATGTTCTCGACGCCACTGGATGCAATAATTCCCAAAATCGCGCGCGGCGCGATAGTAGTCGGCCTCATTGCGTCGGCGCGCTTCATCTTCGACGAATTCCCCCACGCGCTCCCAGATTTTAGCAACCAGGGGGCTCATCCACTCAACGAGTTCGTTTTCCATGCTCCAATAATGCTGGGCGATGAAGCCAATAAAATCGAAACAAATCAACACAGCCTTCAGGTTCTCTTTTCCAGGCGGACGCTCACCTTCCCAGCCATCCGGGACCTCATTCAAAATCCGTTTCACTGCCTCCATCCAGACTGCTTTGGTGGCGCCCATTTGATTTCGCACGGGAACGTTGACGATAATCCAGCGCCGGGCTTCGATAGCAGCAGGGTCGTTCAGCCGGCGGTCAACCTCTTTGTAAAGATTCATGGAAGCTTGCGCGCTATCGCGACTGCGCTGTACGGCGTTCTGAGTATGCTCGAAATAGGCAAATATCAATCCCCCGATGATTATTGCCAAGGTTGCAAGGCTAGAAAACCCGTCGAGATTTCCCCATTGCGCGCGGCCATCCAAATTTTGTGTCAATGGGAAAGCAATCACGCCGGCAACAATGATCACTATCGTTACGAGCAATGCGATTAGGCCGTTGAGAACAAGTCGCCGGTTTGTCTGCCTGCTGATCAGTTTAGGATCAAATCTTTCTTGATATCTCGAATCTGCCATAATACACTCCTCTTATCTCATCACACGCTCTCACAATCCATTATAATTCAAGATGAGGCTAAATCATCTGCTCAGGGGATTTGCTCTGGTCGTGTCCGCTGAGCCTAAATCGTACAGGAGGATCACGATGGCAATAACACGAAAATATGCTGGAGTTTTATTTTTCCTGTTACTCATAGTGGGGGCAAATGTTGGCATCTGTCTTGCCGCCGAAGAGGATCCATTTGATGATGCCCTGGCAGATTTTTATACCGAACACAATCAACGCGGCCTGGAAACCGTCAAACTGATACTTGAAGAGGATCCAGAAAACGAATCTGCTTTGGCCCTTCAGGCGCTATTCGAAATCCGGTTGGGTCACAACATGAATGCCAGATGGCGTATCAGAGAAGCACTGAAACTCGACCCCGAAAATGCTTTCGCCAACATTGCAAACTCCTGGAATATTTCCAATTCAAGAGATGATCCCGAAGCAGAAATGGCAGCAATTGAAAAAGCGCTTGCAGCGGACCCTGAACTTGCCATCGGTTACAACGAAAGAGGCACGCGCGCTTTGTGGGATGATGATTATGAAAGCGCCTTAGCAGATTACTCGCGCGCTATTGAACTCGAACCGAATTATCTTGCAGCGCAATCAAATCTTGGTTTAACCTATCTCTACTTGGAGAATACAGAAGCTGCCCTAGAGGCATATAATCGGGCTATTGAGATCAATCCCGAATCGCCCGCAGGATATCTTGGTCGAGGCTATTATTTCTACCTGTTGAGTGAATACGAACCCGCGATCATAGATTACACCAAAGCCATCGAGCTTAGCGAAGATGATTCAAACGGATATCTATTACGCGGGGATGCAAATCTGATGTTTGGTGATTACGAAGCGTGCCTGGTTGATTATTCAACTGCAATTGACTTGGGTGGAGGAAGCGCTAATGTTTTTGCATCCCGAGCTTGGGCCAATAGCGAATTAGGTAATTTTGAATCTGCGATTGCAGATTACGAAAGTGCCATCGAATTGGATCCAGAATTTCACTATGCCTACAACGGAGCAGCTTACCTGATCGCCTACACAGACGGGGATCTTGAGATAGCTATGTCTTATGTCAACCAGGCCTTAGAGATCGTGCCTGATGATATGGACACAATGGATACCCAGGCGTATATTCTTTATAAAACGGGCAAGCTGGATGAAGCGCTGGAGATATTCTCTGAATTGATCCTAAACGGGTATACGGCGGGTCATTATGGACGCGGCCTGGTGTACGAGGCCCAGGGCGAAGTTGACAAAGCGATCAGTGATTACACGGTATTCTTAGATGAATATCCTGAATACGAACCCCTGAGCAGCGATGCCATAAAGCGACTGGCTGAACTGGAAGGCTAACCCGCCAAGAATTAAAACACAATTAATCGTTGTTTTCAGGCGTACCGTTCTGAAACAAATCCATGTCATGAGGCGCTCGCCGATTGGGACAGCCCTCCATGGGGCATAGTTCGCAATTGGTGTAGTTCTTCTCATTCTCGAAGCGAATCCCTGACACCGATTGATTAGGGATCATTAGCAAACGAATATCAACCATGCCGCGGCTGTTTGGCCTTATCTTTACGATATCAGCTACTTCTTCAATTTTGAAGTAGCCAAGAGCATCTTGATCAATAAACCTGTCATTCCGAGCGGAGAGAGGAATCCCTGATTATCTCTTTGAATGATTACCAGCGCAGGTATTTTAATCGTTTGCTATCAGGGATTCCCTTCGACCTGCTCAGGGCAGGCTTCACTTCGCATGGCTGAAATACAAGCCAGGCTCCGTTCACGCCGAAGGCGGGCCGTTGGCCATGACAAATTCATGAGTGTTCAAAGTCCTTTTGACTAGCACACTACTTCTTAAATTGCAGATTTAAAGGGGACTTGGTCTAAGATTATCGGTTCCATAGTAATTTTCTGTAGTTGGAATGCTACAATAGTGTAATTATAAATTATCCCACAGCCAGAAAATATGCCTAATCTCAATACTTACTCTAAAAATTTACGAGCGCTCCAAATCCGTTGGGGTTTTTACGTTCTAGCAAGTTCCTTAGTAATCGCATTATTCTTCCTTCAGATATTGAAGATCCAATTTCCGACGTATGCCTACCGCTGGACCATCCAATCAGCTATCGTTATGCTTTTCCAACTTGTAAATCTGTGGCGCTTCCTGCCTCAGAATCGGCGTCAAGGTGAGGATGTCTTGATTCCCAGATTTGGCCCCGGCAATAGGATGACGCTCATGCGCGGCACACTTATTGCGCTGTTATGCGGTTTCATTTTGATTGATAAACTCCCTGGAATTTGGGCCTGGCTGCCTGCCGCACTTTACATCCTCTCAGATATCACCGACTTCCTCGATGGTTATTTGGCCCGGATTAGCAACACTGTCACCCGCTTGGGTGAAACTTTAGATATGAATCTCGACGCCCTGGGAGTGCTCGTCGTCACACTCTTGGCTTTCCAATACGATACCGTGCCGTGGTGGTACCTGCCCTTCGGCTTCGCCCGTTATCTATTTCTGATTGGGTTGTATTTCCACCAGCGCCGGGGCGGGCGTGTTTATCCGCTCAAGCCTAGCAATACTCGCCGATTATTTGCTGGTCTCCAAATGGGCTTCATCACCGTGATGCTCTTTCCCGTGGTTGGGCCACCCGCGACAACTTTCGCGGCCACACTCTTTCTGATCCCCTTCTTAAGCATGTTTCTGATCGACTATCTGCAAGTCACCGGGCACGATCCCGTCAGGAGATCGAACTATTTTGCCTTTTTGGGGGATTGGAATATCGCTCCGTTGAAGATTTGGCTGCTCGGGTGGGCTCCGCTGATCCTTCGGGGCGTAATCGTGCTCATTTACGGGAATCACGCGCTGAGGTTGGGGTTGATCATCCCTTCCAATGGCAGCACTATCCCCGAAGATGCGCGCCCAATTTTCTTGGCAATTTCTTTAATTTTCATGTTGTTATTCGCCTTCGGTATCCTGGGGAGAACTTCGTCAATTTTGGCTTTGATCATTACAGGCATCCAACTTCAATGGGTAAATTTTAGCTTTACATATTGGCTGCTGGTCATCGCACTGATATATATCCTGTTTGTGGGCAATGGCAAATTCGCCCTGTGGAACCCGGAAGAGTGGCTGATAACCAACCGCGCCGGGCAGGATAAGGTTTCATGAGCTGGCTGAAAAAATTCTGGAAGCCGCTGACGTGGCTGATAGCCGTTGCCTTAGTAGCCTATGTTTTTGCAATCACTCCATTTACTGACATCATCGAAATCTTTGGCCGATTGACCATCCTCCAGATTGGCGGACTCGCCCTCGTCAATATCGTAATCGTTATCCTTTTTGGGTTGCGCTGGTGGTGGCTGCTGCGATCACAAGGTCACTGCATCCCTTTTCTAGCGATAGTGCGTTACCGTTTGGCGGCCTTTGGGGTTAGCTATTTCACACCTGGGCCACAATTTGGGGGGGAGCCGCTGCAAATTTATTTCCTGCGAAATAAGCATCACATTCCCACTGCAGATGCGCTGAGTTCACTCAGCCTGGATAAACTATTCGAGCTGCTGTCAAATTTCACATTTTTGGCAATTGGCATTATTTATATTTTCTCCGGAGGCTTTCTGGAGCTGGGGGAGAATGTGGCACTACTTGCTCTCATTGCCGTACTTGCTATTCTTCCTTGGGGGTACTTGGTACTACTCTTCTTTTCAGTCAAGCCAATCACGCAAGCGGCAAAAACTCTTTGCTCCCTTAAACCAGATAATAAAAAACTCCAAGCCATAAGCGATACGATCAGAGAGTCAGAATCGCAGATAGCAAGTTATTGTCAATCCAACACACTGGGCATGGTCGGCATAATGTTTCTCTCTGGGATCGTATGGTTAGTATTAGTGTTTGAGTATTGGCTGGCACTACGTTTTTTAGGCGTTGAGATTGCTTTTGGAAACACGATGGTTTTCATTACTGCTGCACGATTGGCCTTTTTGACACCCTTACCAGGGGGGCTCGGCTCTTTAGAGATCAGTCAAGTAATAGCCGCGGGGGCGTTGGGTATCGGCACTGAGGTCGGCGCCAGCATTGGATTACTAATCCGCATACGCGATATTGTATTCGGATTGATCGGGTTGCTGTGGGGTGGCATCTTGACGCGCAGATTTTAAGAAAGTACACGAATCAGTTATAATTTCAGCGGAGGAACAGCAAGATGAATACAAAAGAAGTTAGTGTTTCCCAGGCTGTCAGCGCCCGCATCCCCACCGGATGGGGAGAATTCCAACTCTGCCTGTATAAAAATAATATCGACGACAAGGAACATCTCGCCTTCATTTTTGGCCAGATCGAAGGGGCAGAAAATTTGCTCGTGCGGGTACATTCAGAATGTTTTACTGGAGATGTCCTGGGCTCCAATCGCTGTGACTGTGGCGAACAACTCGAAAACGCGCTTTGTAAAATCGCCAATCATGGCAGCGGTGTGCTGATTTACTTGCGGCAAGAAGGCCGTGGCATTGGCCTGCTAGAAAAATTGCGCGCCTACAACCTTCAAGACCAGGGGCTGGATACCGTCGAAGCCAACCTTGCTTTGGGCCATCAAGCCGATTTGCGTGACTACTCCATCGCAGCGGTAATTTTAGAAAATTTAGGGGTGCGCTCTATTCAACTTTTGACCAATAATCCCACTAAAATCGAAGATCTCACCAAGCATGGCATCGAGGTCAATCAACGGGTCGGCATCGAACCAACTGTCAATATGGAAAACCTTGAATATCTGCGCACCAAAGTTGACCGCATGGACCACTTGCTCAGTATTCCAACAGAAGTTAGCGAAAAATCAACGCATCGCGATGCAGGCTGTTGAAGATTTCATTCGCCTGGTTGAGTCGGAGCGAGATGACCAGGATCGCCCCCTGGTAACGTTAACCTACGCTCAAAGTTTGGATGGTAGTATCGCTACAGAGAGAGGTAATACACTCGCACTTAGCGGCCCCAAATCACTGAAGATCACCCATCGGCTGCGCGCCATGCACGAAGGTATTTTGATTGGCATTGGCACTGTGCTATCAGATGACCCGAGCTTGACAGTACGCCTCGTAGATGGAGAAAGCCCCCAGCCTATTATTCTTGATTCGCGGTTGCGCTTCCCCACGAGTGCAAAACTATTAAAAACAACCAAACGCCCCTGGATTTTTACGGGTGCCGATGCAGGAGAGACTGCCCTAAGAGTGTTAGAGAATAGTGGCTGTAAAATCTTTCAAATCAACTCAACGGATAGAAGAACCCTTTCTTTACCTGAAGTTCTGAATACCTTGCACACACTAGGCATCAATCGTTTGATGGTCGAAGGCGGCGCTTCCGTTATACGCAGTTTCTTAACGGCTGGCGTTGTTGATGTAGTTGTCCTAACTATCGCACCACTCTTTATCGGAGGCTTGAAAGCAGTTGAAGAGTTGATTTCAAATTCTCATTCAGCGTCAGCATTTCCCAGACTTTCTCCGGTTTTCGTCGACAAGGTTGGTGCTGATATTCTGGTCTGGGGTCAATTATCTAAATGAAAAGACAATCCCTGTATTTCGAAGGCCCTCGCCGGGTGGGCATTCGTGAGGAAGAACTCCCAGCACTCAAGCCGGAGGAGGTTCTCGTGCGGAGCATCGCCTCGGCGATCAGCCCCGGCACAGAGATGCTGATCTATGGCGATCAAGCACCCTTGGGCTTGTCTGCTGACTCGACTATCGAAGCGCTGGATGGTCAATTCAACTATCCTTTCAAATATGGCTATTCGCTTGTTGGCGAAGTTATTGAATTAGGAGATAAAGTCGCGTCACACTGGCTGGGCAAGATCGTCTTTGCCTTCAATCCACACGAGAGCCATTTTGTGGCACACACAGAATATTTACATCCCATTCCCAATTTTGTATCAGTAGAGGATGCCATCTTTTTGCCAAACATGGAAACTGCGATCAACTTCGTCATGGATGGTAAACCGCAAATTGGAGAGCGCGTGGCTGTTTTCGGACAGGGAATTGTGGGGCTGTTGACCACGTCGCTATTATCCGAGTTTCCTAATAACGAACTGGTCACTTTTGATAACTACGAGAACCGCCGCAATGCATCCCTTTCTATTGGAGCCGATAAGTCTTTATCTCCTTCGGAAATGGATGTCATCCAAGATCAATGGTTGGGCGATAATATTCAGGGCTCAGATTTGATATTCGAATTGAGCGGCTCTCCTGAAGCGCTCAATCAGGCCATTCAACTGACTGGCTTCGAGAGTCGCATTATCATCGGTTCGTGGTATGGGGAGAAGAAAACGCCTTTGGAGTTGGGACGAGAATTTCACCGCAACCGCATTAAATTGATCAGCAGCCAAGTCAGCACAATCGCGGCTGAATTTCAAGGTCGCTGGGATAAGAGTCGCCGCTTCGATTTGGTTTGGGAGAAGCTCGCTGAGATCAAGCCATCCCGTTTCATAACCCACCGCTTTCCGCTAGAATGCGCCACCGAGGCTTATCAACTGCTCGACCAGGCACCAAAAGAAACTATTCAGGTGATTTTCGAATACCCAGAATGATATAATTAGAGAGAAATAGTCCGGTTTTATTGGTACAGGAGAAAAAAGATGAATGAGATTTTACACGCCCCTGGCTTTCTCGGAACCAGCGCCAATTTCGCCGCCGATGCTACATTGATAATCATGCTGATCACAGCGGCTCTGTTCAGCATTGGATTTTATCTGGCGCGCAAAGAGAATTTCGAAGCCCACAAATGGATCCAAACCCTAGGCGCACTAATTAACCTGATCATGGTCCTGTGGCTCATGGTGCTGCCCTTCCGCGACTTCGTGGTTCGCGATCAAGGCGGCCCACGGGAGGCAGTCTTCTATCTGGTGACGGCTTTGCATGCCATCACGGGACTCTCGGCAACCATATTTGGTTTATTTGTGGTTCTGCGTGGTCACAAACTGATGCCCAAGTTCTTGAGCTTCAACAACTACAAGCCCTTCATGCGCTGGGCCTACGGGCTGTACATCGCTGCAACAACGTTGGGGATATTTGTATATTTTGTGTGGTTCGTGGTCACCGGCATCCCACCGACGTATGGCTAGCCCAGAAACTCGGTTTCTTTGAGAAACCGAGTTTCTCTTTAGTAAGGAGGATAAATGTACACAGTTGCGGTCAAACGAGATTTCGTAGCACAGCATTATTTGATTGGTGGGGATTGGGGAAATGAAAATCAACTCCATTCTCATCACTATTATCTAGAGGTTCAGCTGCATGGAGAGCAGCTCGACAAACATGGCTATCTGGTAGACATCGTCAATATTGAAGAAAATCTCGATCGGCTGGTAGCTGAATATCGCGATAAAACACTCAACGATCTGCCAACCTTCAAGGGATTGAACCCCTCCATCGAGCACTTCTCCCACATTCTCTGCACCGAGTTGGCTAAGCACATCAAGGCCAATACGCTTAATTCCATGACCGTGCAACTCTGGGAGAATGAGATCGCTTGGGCTTCATTCCGAATGGAAATCTAATTGAAAATTGGTCTTCTGATCTACGGCAGCTTGCAGACGATTAGCGGGGGAAATATCTATGACAAGTACCTCGTCGATTATCTAGAATCAAAGGGGGATCAGGTTGAGATTGTCTCGCTGCCCTGGCGGAATTATCCAGCTCACCTGGCAAACAACTTATCAAGCAAACTAACAACTCGACTAACCAACCTCGAGGTTGATCTGCTCATTGAAGACGAACTCTGCCATCCAAGTCTGTTTCTGATCAACCGATGGATCAAGTCTAAGGTGAGTTACCCGATCATTTCGCTTGTGCACCACTTGAGGAGTAGCGAGAATCATCCAGCTTGGCTGCTCTGGTTTTATAAGCTGGTCGAAAAGCGCTATTTGAATTCCATCGACGGATTTATATTTAACAGCACCACGACGCAGAACTCCGTTCAAACGATTGTGCCCAAAATACCCCCCAAGGTGATTGCCTACCCCGGTGGCAATCGACTAGAAAAATCAATCAACGAGGAGCAAATTCGCCAGCGGGCCCTGCGAAATAGGCCTTTGCAAGTTGTTTTCCTGGGCAGTATTACGAGCCGCAAACAACCTCATTTGCTAGTTGAAGCCTGTTCATTATTGCCGCCCGGCGCGATCGAAGTGACACTCATTGGCAGTCAAATTATTGAAGCTCGTTATGCCCGCAACGTGCGAAAGATGACCGCCGGTTTACCAGTAAAGATGCTTGAAACACTCAATGCAGATGAATTGAGCACACTACTCGCAAATCAAGATATTCTGGTGGTTCCCTCTACGTACGAGGGATTTGGGATTGTTTATCTCGAGGGTATGGGGTTTGGCTTACCCGCAATTGCAACAACCAATGGCGCTGCTCACGAAACCATCTGCCATGACAAAAATGGTTTCTTGATTCAACCAGGAGATGCTGAGGCGCTAGCGAATCATCTCCATGAGCTGGCAAACGACCGTCAAAAACTTCTCAAAATGAGTCTGGTCGCATTGCAAACCCATCAGCAAGGCCCAACCTGGGACGAGATGGGGCAAAAGGTTTATGAATTCTTGCATAACGTTATGTAGTCTCCATGCGGGATTTAGAAATCCCGCCTACAGATCCACTAAGTAACGCATGTTTCGCACACGCAGCGGGAGAGTGCTAAGAAATATGGAACAAAACGACTTCATACGATATTTGCTATCCAAAAAGAGCGTTGATGACCGCGCCTTAAATTTGCGCGTGTGGAATAAACTCAAAGAAACGCTGAGAAAGAAAGGGGCATCCAAGAGTCCTCTACGCGCACTTGAAATAGGCGCTGGCATTGGCACCATGTTGACGCGCATGCTGGATGATGATCTGCTGCCCGATTGCGCGTATTGCCTATTAGATATTAATGAAGGAAATATCCAAGCCGCACCAGGTTATCTGGCAAGCTGGGCAGCAACAAAGCATATCGCATTCGAAAAGCACGGGGAAAATTTCTATTCTATCTCTACGCCCAGCGCGAAGATCAATCTTGAAATATTCTTTGCAGACATCTTTGATTTCATCACAGAGCAGAATACTAAATGGGATGTGTTGATCGGTCACGCGGTGCTGGATTTGTTCGATCTCTCTTCGGCAATACCTGCCATGAAAGCGGCGCTCAACCCCGAGGGAATCATGTACTTCAGCATCAATTACGATGGACACACCATCTTCGAACCGCAGATCAATCCGCTATTCGAAGAGAATCTCTTGTATCTTTACAATCAGTCCATGGATGAACGCCTGAAAGATGGAAACCCCTCGGGCGACAGTCAGGCAGGCCGACATCTGTTTTCACATCTCAAGGATCAGGGGATTGAAATCCTTGCGGCGGGCAGTTCGGATTGGGTAGTTTTTCCAGGTTCCGGTGAATATCTCCATCAGGAAGCAGAATTTTTGCATCACCTCATCGACACAATTTACAACGAGATGAAAGATCACCCAAAAATAAATCAGGCTGAATTAGGTCACTGGACTACGGAAAGAAAAAACCAGATCGATAATGGTGATCTGGTTTGTATCGTCCATCAGTTGGATTTCTTAGGGCGAGTCAATATCTAAAAAACAACTAAAAACTCCCAATGGCTTCGTCAGTGTTTTCATAGAATTCGAAGACTCTGTCTAAGCGGGTTAGCTCAAAAACTTTCTTCGTAGTCGGTCTCAGTCCAACTAGTTTCAACGCACCTTCATGTACTCGCGTGCTCTTCAAGCCTAAGACGATTGCTGAAAGACCAGAGCTGTCAATAAATGTCACTCCAGCCAACTCAAGCACAATCTGATAAACACCGTCGGCAACGAGGGCTTTCAATTTATCCTTCAGCTCTCCAGCTGAGATAACGTTTAATCGCCCTGCTACGATAAGCACTGCAACACCATCTATTGGTTTTGTTTCAATAATGGTTAAATCCATTTTTCATTAACCTCCATTAGCAAATTTTACCAGCCTCCAATGATTGCCTCGTTCGGTTCCCGGCTCATAGAGCATTTCATCCATGATCTGGCGCATTATCGAGATGCCGTAGCCTGATTCTTGAGGCGTGTCGAAATTCGGATCGGGAGTGGCAGTCACATCAAATGGTTCGCCTTCATCAAATAAATCTAATTGAAATCCGTCCTGGTTTAGGGTCATCTCTACTCGAATAGTTCCCTGTTTTTCTCGATATGCATGCTCAATAATATTCGTGACAGCTTCCGAACTGGCCAATTCGACTTCATAAGCAAAGTCATCTGAGTACAGAGCAGCATTATGATTTATTGCAGCTACGATTTGATCTAAATGCTCAAGAGTTGCAGGCAATTCGAAAGAAACTTGGCGCGGCAAAGCCTTCGCAACGATTACGGTGATGTCATCTTCTTGATCAACACCCCGGCTGAAATCATCGATAGCTTGGACGACGGCATTCAAAAGCTCATCGGCAGTAAATTGAGCACAACCTTGAATAATTGAAACCAGACGATCAATTCCGAAGAATTCCGAATCGAGGTTGACAGCATCTGTGATGCCATCCGAAAAAATAATACAAATATCTCCCGGGCGCATGCTGAAATTCGTTTCCTCGTACTGCTCATCTGGAAAAATCCCCAGTGGCAACCCCGTGGCCGAAATGGGAATCACATCGTTTTCCAGATGCCGCCAGAGCAGTGCTTCCCCGTGCCCAGCACTGGCATACCATACCTGACCAGTATGGCCTTCGAGGCGCGCCAGGAACAATGTCACAAACAATTCTGCTCGAGATAAATCTTGATACTGCTGCCTGCTTACTTCGTTGAGTACGTCCACCACATAGGCATCGGAAGTTGATTCATTTCTGATCACCGAACGCGAGGACAATGTCATCAG
>JACKQG010006040.1_pt1 | contig 13006 bp, 9 predicted proteins | sample 8237621 | NCBI WGS metagenome assembly JACKQG01 (sample SAMN15677084, study PRJNA649215) | marine metagenome | biome: marine; feature: Black Sea; material: saline water; isolation source: suspended particulate matter (SPM) from the Black Sea western gyre | collected 2013-06-09/2013-06-10 | depth...
CAGCGCCTATAATATCAACATGTGGTGACATTCTAGGAATGATAAATGTCTTCTGTGAATTGATGAGCGTGGACGTTCCTCTAAAAATATCTTTGCGTCGAGCTTCAGGTTGTTTAGTAGAGCCAGTGAATCCGTTGACGGTATCCACAAAAGCTTCGAGGCGGGTAACTATGCCTGCCTCAGCCGCGTGCTCATCGATTTCTAACTGCCCCAGAGGCTTAGTTCCCATTATATCTTCAACAATTCTGAGTATGAATGAATTTGGCCCACAGCCGAAGTTTGTCAGTACTAACCCATATAGCTGCGGATCTGATGCTACTATAGCAGCACCAGCTATGTGTTTGCTCTCACAGAACCAGTACGGGAGGTCTGAGTATTGCTTGAGATTCACTGAAGCAAGAGGCAGGAAGTCAAGCGGTATAGGTACTACACCAAGCTGCGCAAGCTTTTCAGCTATACCGAGGTTAGCCCCCGAATCCTGAGACATATAGGACCTGGCAAAAAGAACTACGCCTAACTTGTTGCTTCCATGTAGTTGTCGTAGAAGTTTCTTGCCAAGGCTTGCTGTATCTGCCTCGAATCGCTGCTGTGTTTCAATGCCGGCAAGAGCTGCCTTCTTGCCTTCGCTTCTGCTAAATCCCAGTTTCACAGCGACGTCTGCGAGATTGTTTATTGCGTCAGCATAGCCGTGGCTGAAGTCTAGTATAGGTATTAAAAGTCGTTCTCCGAGGTCGAGAGCTTCACGTGTTATGAACGGGGATGCTTGAATAAGAGGACAGGCATACTTTTGGTTTTCATCCCCTTCTTTTTTGCCTAGTCGAGTAGTACATGGATAGAGTATATGATCGACATCTGAAAAGTTGGCCAAATGACCATGGAGAAGCTTGAGAGGGAAACAGCTGTCAGTGTAACTTAGCTCAACCGCCTTCTCCATTATTTCCTTGGTGGTCTTGCTGGAAAGGGTAACCTTTACATTAAGCGTGTTTAGAAAGCCGATGAGCAGCGGTGCGTAGTCATATACTAATAATGCCCTTGGTATTCCCACTGATTGCACAGAGCCGGAATTTTCCTGGTATTCTCGAAAGAGTAGCCTTTCCCGTTTATCAAAGAAGGTTTTTATCTTTCCCTGGCTGATGGTGCTGTCATAACGGTCGCACCTGCTGCCATAGAAAGTGGGCTTCTCATCGGGCACCTGCATGCGAGTAATGGTGCAATTATTTTCGCATCCTTTGCAGGTGAATGTAGAAAGAGTGCACTGGCTATCTATGACGTTCTGGAATCCCTTGAATTTTGGTTCTTGTCCGGACGTGTGTTCTTTTGCCAGGAGTGCTGCACCTATGGCACCGCTGATTTCCTTGTGTTCTGCTAAAATCAAGGTTTTGTCTTTAAGTTGCTCATGAAACGCGGAGACAACAGCCTGGTTGTAAAATACAGCCCCGGTAAGGATAATTTTATTCCCCAGTTTCTTGTTGCCAACTACCTTGGATAGGTAATTTTTGGCTATGGAGTTGGCAAGGCTAGCTGCGATTATCCCAAGTGGCACACCTTCCTGTTGGACCGAAGCTACTGCTTGTCCCATGAAAGCAGCGCATCTTGTACCTAGGTCGATGGTGTATGGTGCAGTGAAGGCTAAATTGGCGAAATCACCGTTGCTTACTGAAACACCGAGCATCTCAGCTAGTTCATCAATAAAGCTTCCGGTTCCGGCGGCACATGCCTTGTTCATTTGATAGTCAACGACAACGCTATTTCTTTTTATGACAAGCTTTGAATCCTGTCCACCGATCTCAATAATGTCCGCTTCTGGGTCTACTTCTGAGGCTGCTTTAGATTGTGCGGTAATTTCGTTCTTAATCAAATCTGCCCCGATTAGGCTGCCGATAAGGTATCTACCGGAGCCGGTTATGCCTACACCAGCTATTTTGACCCTGTCCGCCCCATTTCGAAGCAAGTTTCTAAATACTTCTTTGACTGCGTCAACAGGTCTTCCAGCAGTCATGAGGTAATGTTTTGCCAGCACTGTTTTGCCAGACTTGTCTAAAATCACCGCCTTTGTGCTGGTAGAACCAACATCAACCCCGAGATAGCCCGTGCATGGGTGCTCTATTTTCTGAATTACTCTGCTGTCCTGAGAGACGGTAAGTTCCAACCCGGGCATTTTGAAATAGCGCTGTCGGGCATCAGTTTCTGGTAGTTCAATTACTCGCGAACTCTTCCCCATGGAAAGTAAAGCTGCTCCCAGAGCTTCAATGTGAAGGTAGTTCTCTGGGACAATTACTCTTGCGGGATCCCCGTTCCTTTCAGACAAAATATCATTGAGAGATTTTACTATCGCATTGTTAGCCGCAACACCACCAACGAAGTAAGCTGGCTCCTTAAAAACCCCTTTCTGGAGAGAGGCGACCATACGAGCAACGCTCTCGCAGAGTGCATAGAGCATAGCTTCAATTGAGACACCCTTTTGTTGTAGATGGATTAGGTCGGTTTTAGCAAAGACGCTGCACCGGGCAGCTATTCTTGGTGGGCTACTCTCGCATTTCAGTGCCAGTTTGGCAAACTCATCCATACTAATGCCGAGTCTGTATGCCTGCTGTTCAAGGAATCTTCCAGTGCCTGCAGCGCAAAGTGGATTTGACGTTACCTTCCATGGCTTGCTTAGTCCATCCTCCAGCTGGATGACAATAGAACTCTGGCCGCCAATTTGTATGATGGTTTTGGCATCAGGATGAAAGTGAAGGAGACCTGAAGTAATCGACAGCGAGCTACTGTACTCCGACCAATTGAATTCTTTTGGGATTACGGTTTTGCCAGAGCCGGATATACCAGCACTGACAATCTGCTCAAGATTGAACCTCTCGCTTAAACGGGTGAGGAGTAAGTTGGCTGCAGCCTTTGGACTCGAGGTTATCTTTTCGGTGTCAAGCTTGATGATGTTGCCATTTGTGTCGGTTAGTGCCAGCTTGGCATTGACAGAGCCGACGTCTATGCCCAGAAGACAACGCATTTGCTCATGTAGTTCTGTAAGTTTGGTGGAGCTCCCGCTAATTTTTATCTCTCCACTCGGAGATTATAGCAGACTTTGTGCTTTGGAAAAAACCTTTGAATTTGGCACGGCTTCTTTTACTCTGGGCGGCCAGCTCGTGAAGGGTGAAAAACCCTTTCTGGATGCCAGAGCTTCTTTTCAGGGATAAAGTGTAGCACAGCTATGAAATATCCATCGAGGTTGTAAGCACGACAATTTTTCTCTGGAGGCAGGAAGGTTTCGTCTAAAGACAGCGAACAGCCGTTTTTGATAGCTAGTTCATTCCTTTTGTCAACAATGATTGTTTCCCAGTTTGAGAGCGGGCTGTCTAAAGGATGAAGGAACTCTTCCAAGGTGCCCTTCTGAAAGGCATCTTCAATTTGGGGCAGATATAGTGCATCTTCAATGTGAAATGGTCCGCACCGTAAGCGGACTAGGTTTTTCAAATGAGCGCCACAGCGTAGGCATTGCCCAAGATCATGAGCTAGGGAGCGTATATAGGTACCCTTACTACATTCCACATTAATTATTATGAGCGGTAGCTGGCAACTAATAAGCTCCAGGTTTACAATTTCGACCTGCCTTGGTTTCGGCTTTATCGGGATACCAGCACGAGCAAGTTCATAGTATCGTCTACCCTGGTGTTTCAAAGCACTGTATACTGGAGGCACTTGCTGAATGACACCCTGAAAGGCGGTAAGAGCCTCCTCTATCTGGGGCACGGTAATACTGCTGGTATCTCCACGCTCGATTATTTTCCCTTGCCTGTCAAAGGTATCTGTGGTTACGCCTAGTTCAATCTGGGCGAGGTATGTCTTACTGCTCTCTGTTAGAAACCGGGCAACTCGTGTCGCCTGGCCGAAACAAATCGGTAGCACACCTGTGGCTATCGGATCTAGTGTGCCGGCATGTCCGACATGTTTTTCTCCAGTGAGACGTTTGAGCCAAGCTACTGCATTGAAAGAAGTCTTGTCTTCGGGTTTGTTGACGTTGAGAATTCCGTCAATGCTCATCTTCATTTTCAGTATCGCTGGAAGCAACTTGCTCGATTAATCTGAGGACTTCGTCTCCACGCTCGATAGAATCGTCGAGGTGAAAGCTAAGCTCAGGCATGTGCCTTAATTTTAGACGGTTGGCCAATTGCCTGCGAAGAAATCCTGAGGCAGCAGCGAAACCCTGTAATGTCTCGCTTTTGTTCACCTTATTTCCAAAGGTGCTAATAAATATTTTGGCATGTCTCAAGTCAGGGGACGTCGAAACTTTAGTTATTGAAATAAGGCTAGCAAGTCTCGGGTCATTAACTTGCTCCCTGAGCAAATGACTGATTTCTTGCTGGATTACGCTGCTTACTCGCTCACTACGCCGTGTCATATCTGTTTCTTTAAATTAAAACTGTGATTTGGGATGTAGAGGAGAACCTAGCCCGAAAAAACCAAAATCAGGATGGTTTAGCTTACTATTTCCTGCCGGCAGGATTGAATAATATCGCCAACTTGGAAATCTGTAAAACCTTCTATTTTAACGCCACATTCAAAGCCAGCGACAACTTCTTTAACATCTTCTTTGAAGCGTCTTAGACTGCTTACTCGAGATTCGTGGATTGATTCGCCTTTACGTATGACTCGAGCTAAAGCATCTCGTCTTATTTTACCTTCTTTAACTGAAAGTCCAGCGACCTTGCCTTTTTTCCCTGCGTCAAAGACAGCCATTATTTCGGCCTGTCCCTCGATAACCTCAGTATAGGTTGGCTCGAGCATACCTTTCAGTGCTTTGTCAACATCCTTTACCACTTCATAAATCACATTGTAATACCGAATGCTTATGCTTTCTGCTTCGGCCAATCGCTGTGCCCCTGGCTCTGGTCGGCTGTTAAAGCCGATGATTATTCCTTTAGAGGCCAAAGCCAGTAGCACATCGCTTTCTGTAATACTGCCGCTGCCCGAGTGAATGACTCTAACCTTAACCTTCTCATCACCCATTTGCTCTAGGGAATCCTTTATAGGTTCGATGCTGCCCTGGACATCTGTCTTAAGAATTATATTGAGATCCTTTATCTGGCCAGCGCTGATTTGGGTTGAAAGGTCACTCAGGCCCAAGGTCTTAGCGTGAGCTGGAACTTTTTGTTGCATGTCCTCGTGCTTTTTCAAGAGCATCCTTGCTTCACGCTCGGTGTTAACAACTTTGAAAGAGTCTCCGGCGTGTGGGACCGCGTTTAGCCCAAGAACTTCTACCGGGGTGGCGGGTTCAGCTTTCTGAAGGTGCTTGCCTAGCTCATTAAACATAGCCTTAACTCTGCCCCAAGTATTACCAATTGCAAGGGCATCACCGGGCTTGAGGATGCCTTTTTGGACCAGAAGGGTAGCTACTGGCCCCCTGGTTTTGTCAAGTCTGGCTTCAATCACTATCCCCTCTGCCGGACAATCGTGCTCAGCTTTAAGCTCCAATATGTCGGCGACCAGAAGGAGGTTTTCTAGAAGCTCGTCTATACCCTGTTTTTTCTTAGCTGATATTGGCACGCATACAGTGTCGCCTCCCCACTCCTCGATAACCAAGCCTAAATCTGCCAGCTGCTGTTTAACTTTATCTGGATTGGAGTCAGGCTTGTCAATTTTGTTGATGGCGACCACTATGGGCACATCGGCGGCTCGAGCGTGGTCTATGGCTTCTATAGTTTGGGGCATCACTCCGTCATCAGCAGCTACCACAAGGACAGCTATGTCGGTAGCTTGAGCCCCTCTGGCTCTCATGGTAGTGAAAGCTTCATGCCCTGGTGTGTCCAGGAAAGTAATTTTTCGTGAGTTCACCTCGACCTGGTAAGCTCCAATGTGTTGGGTAATAGCACCGGCTTCGGTGGCGATTACATTACTTTGGCGGATGGCGTCGAGCAAGCTTGTCTTACCATGGTCAACATGCCCCATGATGGTGATTACCGGAGGGCGTGGTGAAAGCTCACCATCACCCGTTGGCGTAGGGCGTTTTATTTGAGCGGACACCGGCTGCTTTTTAGCTTCATAGCCGAAATAGGAAGCTACCACTGCTGCGGTATCAAAATCTATGGCCTGATTAATATTGGCCATGACACCGCTTCTCATGAGCTGCTTAATAACCTCGATGCCACTAACCTGTAGAATGTCAGCCAATTGTTTCACGCTGAGAGCTGGAGGAAGGCTAACGTGAGGTAGCGTCTTTGCGTCAGTCTTAGCTTCCGGGTTATCCTTCTTTTCGTCGGTAATTAGTTCTTGCTTTTTGTTAGTCAAGCTTGACTCTCTCCCTTTTTAGGTAAGCTCTTGCCATATTCTACCAGCACTTGACGGTTTTCCAAAATCAGCTCAGTCCGCAGGGCATACTCCAAGCGATTGCCTTTCAGCCCGATGTCCCAACATTCGCGTATTGGGCATAGATAAACTCCTCGGCCCGTCTCTTTACCCTTATGGTCTATCTCTACAACACCATCACGACATACGAGTCGAATTAACTTTCTTTTAGCCTTTTTTTCTCGGCAAGCCACACAGCTGCGCTCGGGTACGTGCCTTTGACACAGAATTTGCTTGTTAAGATTATTCTTCAAGCCCGTCTTCCTCAGAGTAGCTAGCTGGCCTTGAACGCGTTTTCTTAGGTCTGCTTTTGCCTTTTGGTAAGTCGGTATCCTTCTTGGCATCCTTCTTGGTATCCTTCTTGCTACTCCTCCTCTTTGCCTTATCTGTCTTTGGTGACAGTATGTCCTCAGCGAACCTAATCTGGCGGGTCTCTGCAGATTTGGCCGGTGAGGAAACCTCCGAAGCTAAAACAAGCTCAAAGTCGGTTGAAGCTGCGGCTACTTCTGCGATCTTCTCCTCACCGACTGGCTCTGGTTCGCCGGTTGCCGCTGCTTCGCTGACGGGCACTAAACCAAGCAATTCCTCAGCGGCGGCAAATTCGGCGACAGGCTCTTCCTCTTCAGCGACTGCCTCTCTGTCCAAACTGGCCTTTTCTGCCTCGAGGGCTGAGGTGCTCTTGATATCGATTCGCCAGCCAGTTAGCTTTGCTGCTAATCTGGCATTCTGTCCTTCCTTACCGATGGCCAACGATAGTTGTTTATCAGGAGCAGCTACTATGGCAGTATTCCCCGTTTGGTTAAGTTCAACGCTTGATACCTGAGCGGGGCTGAGGGCATTGGCGATGAACACTGCCGGGTTATCAGACCATTCGATCACGTCTATCTTTTCGCCATGCAGCTCATTTACGATGTTTTGTATTCTAATGCCGCGTAGCCCAACGCAGCAACCAACAGGGTCAATACCTTCCTGGCGTGCTGCTACGGCCACCTTGCTTCGATGGCCGGCCTCGCGAGCTATCGACTTTATATCTATGGTGCCGCCATATATTTCCGGGATCTCCAGTTCGAAAAGCCGGCGCAATAGGTTGCGGTGAGAGCGAGACACTATTATCTGAGGCCCTCTGCTGGTTTTGGTTACCTCCAAGACATATACTTTGAGCCTTTGCCCGATACGATAGCGCTCATTGTGCACCTGTTCGCTGCTCGGAAGTATTGCCTCAGCTTTGCCTAAATCGACATGAATTTGATCTGGTGTAATGCGTTGTACCATTCCCGTAACGGTTTCGTCCTCTTTGCCAGTGAATTCCTCGAAAATCGCATGATGTTCTGCCTCGTGCAACCGCTGCAGGATAACCTGTCTTGCCGTTTGAGCAGCGATTCGCCCAGCATTCGGGGGTGTGGATTCTATGCTTACAGTATCGCCAATCTGGGCATTTCTATCGAGCTTTTGAGCGTCGGCAAGTGATATCTCATGAATCGGATCAGTGAACTCCTCAGCCACTATCTTCCTTACGTAGACCTTGACTTCGCCAGTGTTGGAGTTGATTTTGGCTGAGACGTCTTGACCGGCGGCAAAAGCATCTTTTCTGTAGGCGGAGACGAGTGCTGACTCTATCGCAGCCAGCACCACTTCCTTGGGCAGATGCTTCTCAGCCGATAGTTGGGTAAGGGCAATCATGAATTCAGTCTTCATCGAATACCACTCCCCGTTTCTATTTCCTTAACAAAAAAGTGGGAACTAGCCCCACTTTTTATTGGCACTCTTAGATTCCGCTGTTAGTGTAACATAACTGTATGTAAAATGCAAATCTAGCCGCTATTGATAGTTTTTTATCTTTTGTCTTTGTGCCTCGCTTGTTTATTATTTGGCATATTTTACTCTGGTGGTAAGCTACCAAAGCGGCGTTGGCGTTGGCTGTAGATGATAAGGGCTTTGTCAATTTCCTTCTTGGCAAAATCGGGCCATAGAACTGGCGTGAAATAGATCTCAGCATAGGCAGACTGCCATATCAGGAAATTGCTCAGCCGCATTTCGCCTCCAGTACGAATTACCAGGTCAGGGTCAGGGGTGTCAGCGGTATAGAGATACTGGCTGAAAAGCTTTTCATTAACATCTTGTGGTGAAATACAGCCAAGGATGAGACTCCGTGCTGCCTCAACAATCTCATCTCTGCCTCCATAATTGAAAGCTAAACTCACACTCATTCGACTGTTATTCTTAGTCAGCTCCAGAGCCTGTTTTACTTTCTCCTGTAGCCTAAGCGGCAATCCATCAGGCTTACCCAGATGGCGGATTCTTATGCCGTTCTCCTGGGCGAATTTAATTCCTTCCTCTAGCCTTTCTTCCAGGATTTTAAATATCCCATCTATCTCACGTTTCGGTCGGTTCCAATTCTCGGTAGAGAAAGCATATAGAGTGAGGTGGGGGATCTTGTATTCGAAGAAGATTTCCACTACCTTCTGCGCTGTGTTGACTCCTTTTTTGTGTCCGGCTAATCTGGGCAAGCCGCGTTGCTTTGCCCACCGCCCATTGCCATCCATAATAATGGCAACATGTTGAGGCAGATGTTTTAAATTTGGCAGTGTAGTCATTTTTCTGGTTCAGTGGTGCCCAGTTTCTCGAGTTTTTCTTTCAACTCATTTCTTTTTGCTTCATCAAGCTTAACCGGGTTGGGCAGAGTTCGATAATGTGGCTCAGAAACTATCATTTTTCCCGGCCCGAGGTCTTTCGTTAGACAGGCATGAGAGCCGACGATGGAGTTTGGGCCGATTTTGATGCCAGGCATAACACTGGCGTTGACTCCAGTTTTGCAATTGTCGCCAATTATTGCTCCGAGCTTATCCCGCCCAGTATCGATAGCTTCCCCCTCAACTATTACTGAGATGTTCTGCTCATCAAAACGGAAGTTGGCCAGGACAGTGCCGGCGCCGAAGGAACAACCTTTGCCTATTATGGAGTCACCAATATAGCTGGAATGAGTCCAACAACCATCGCCGATATAGGAACCCTTGACCTCTGTGGAGTAACCGATGACACAGTCGGCTCCAATATGGCTGTAGTCTCGTACCAGGGCATTAGTGCCAATTATGGAACCGGGGCCAATATAGGCTGGCCCTCTTATAACTGCATTTTCCAGAACTCTGACATTATCGCCTATAATAACTTTGCCTTCGATTGTAGCTTTTCCTGAGACATAAGCCGAAGCTGAAATCCTCGGCTGGCTTATATCCAGGAGATATTTGACCGCATCAAAGATGTGCCAGGGGTGTTTTATGGGTGCCCAGAAATCAGTGTAGGGAATCACCTTGATTTTGTGTCCATCTTTGACTAAGTTGTCCAGAGCACATTCGTAGACATCGTCTTTGGTGGTTTTAACGTTTTCGATGTATTCGATGAGGTTTTTGGGTTCAGTGTGGAGGTGGATCAGGATATTTACCAGATTACTTGGCTCCTGGCCAGGCTTCGGCTTTTCCATGATATGCTTGAGCTCATTTGCTGAATTTACAACTAAATAGCCTCCGGGGAAATAGCTCTTTATCTTGTAACCGAGCATGTATGAAGTGGCAGTCTTCTTTTGGGTCTCTCGAAGGAGACTGGTGTATGCCGAGACTGCAAAAATATCGTTAGGATTCAGTACAAGGATGTCTCCATCAAAGAAAGATGCGGCGCTTTTTAATGCATCAGCAATGCCAAGCGGTTTTTTCTGCACAACCAGCTCAATCTTGGTACCGGAGAACTTTTTGGCTATTTGCTCTATTTGTCCCATATTTGCTGGATTACCAATGACCAGAAACTGATTTAGGCCAGCCTCCTTGGCTGCTTCCATCTGATGCTGCAGGAGTGTTTTGCCCAGAAAATTGAGCAGGAATTTGTCCTCGGTGATGGGGGACATTCTTTTGCCAATGCCCCCACAAAGAAATATTGCTTTCATCTTTTTATCTCCCAGCTATCCTACAAAGCCAAAGAAGGCTTTTCGACTTATTTTACTCTAATTTTAAACCTTTCGGCTTTGCCAAGCTACTGGCAATTTAATGAATCTATGGTTTCATTATGTTTCATAAGGGGCTTGATTGCATGGGTGGGGATACTAACAGCCAAGTGCTTTAGTGTTTTCAAGATGAGCTCACTGTGCCAATCAAAAGAGAAATCATCCAGCTCAGCTATAAACTGCGGTATGCCGTTGTTGCTTATGAAATTGTGCAGGCGCTCAATCTGCCGATTATCGAGTTTCTTGTAAAGACGATGTGCCCAGCAGCCAACTTGAAGCTCTTTACCCAGTCTGGCTCGCCACCGCTTCTGATAGGAAGCCAGTCTGGATTCGGAGAAGTCATGAGCTTGAAATGCCTGGTGGAGGGTATCAGCGGCTATATCAGCACATATAAGTCCGTAATATATACCACCACCAGTGGTTGGCTTAACCTGTCCGGCTGCCTCGCCAACTACCAGAATTCGGTCGGCGTATGTCTTGGGGAGAGGTTGAAGGGGGATAGCCTCGTAACCCAGGATGGCTTCGGTTGAGGTTATTTTGCCTTGAGTTTTAAGGCTTGATAGCAATTTGTTTAAGTGCCGTTCGGGTTGTTGATGTGTTAATAGTCCAGCCAGGCCTCTGTTATCTCTAGTGGGTACCAGCCATGCGAAACCGCCGGGAGCCAATCTCTGGTCAAAGTAAATTTCCATCTCGCCAGGGTCACTCATGTTTACCTCGGCTTGAGCCCCGATGGTAAAATCGCTTATGTCTCCTAAACCAAGCTTTCCGGGCAATGGTGAGCCGAAACCTGCGGCTATAACCGCTGTCTCGGCTTCAAATAATTTCTTTTCCTCTCCGCAGTTGGCTGCCACGTGGAGGTGATCGGTTACAGCCTGGATATCAGTCACCTGTGTACCAAAAAGGTAACAGACGCCAGATTTCTTAACATGGTCTGCCAGCGCTAGGTTAAGAGCCGGTCGGTCGATGACGTAGGCCGTTTCATTACCTCGCCACAGTCTAAGGGGTTTACCTGAAGGTGCTAAGAATCTGGCTGAGCTAACTTGCCTTATGATGAGGTTTTTATCAATAGGTATCAAATCGAGGCATTCTTTGCTAATAATGCCAGTGCAGTAAACATCCTGCCCGGCAGCCATTTTCTTGTCTAGGACAAGCACTTTGTAGCCGAGCCGGGCTAACTTCCCGGCTAAGTAGCTACCAACGGGCCCTGCGCCGATTATGATGGTGTTATACAATTTTATTTCCCAAAGAGGTACGACCTTTTGAGTCCAGATGGCTGAACTGAAGCTCTCCTGTACAGATTTCTAAGCAACCTGCTATGGGGAGATAACATCGATGTACAACCTGAGTGGCTCCTTCAAATAAGGCTCATCTTCGCCGTTTTTGTACAGATAGAAATCGATTCTCTGTCTTTCCCCGGCGAACTGAGGAGTAAAACTGATTTTTCTCTCCCATTTTTCTCCGTTAGCCAGCGTACCTATGTTTACTTCGCTGATCTCAATGTCACCTATTTTTATCTTTGCCTGATAGCTGGCTGGTTGATATTCGTGGTTGACTACACCAATTAGTATGTCAACGGGCTCACCCAGGATTACTTGTTTCGGATAATCCTGAGCCTTGCCCTCCGCGCTCAGTATGTAGAATTCGGTGAATTTGTCGCCTTTTTGCGGCGTAACCGCCATGTAGATAATAAAGCCCAACGCAGCCACTATGGCTGCAATCAGGAAGATAGATAAGGCTTTATCCAGCTTACTCATGATATCCAGTTAGGCAAGCCAACTTTCAGAAATGGCTTAGCGGTAGAGGTAACTACGGTAAATAGATGCAGCTTGATGACAGCCATAGAAAATGGTGGCTTCTGATTACAAAGTCTCATTCTAAATTTAGTTCAATTATACATAGGGTGCTGTTTAACTTGCAATCGTTGGTCGGGTAAAGAGTATTTATTAGGTTGTAGCGGGATTGTGATTTCTATTTGAAGTTATGTCTCGTGCAGTGATGTGTTGCCTCTGGGTGGCTTATGTCGAGCGTTTGCTTGGAATACTGAAAGTCGAGCTCAGAAAGCCAGTGATTTTCTGCTCGATGACAGGATACCATAGCCAGAAGGTAACATGAGTGCCCGGAAGCCACATGATTGAAGGTTTATTGCAAGCTTCCCAGAAATCGAGCGTAGCCTCTTTTGGGATGGTTCCGTCCCAGAGCGCGTTTAACATCAGTATCGGACGCTCCCGGAGGTATGGAGCGAAGGTCAGGGTGTCGGTTAAAAAGCAATGTTTGGCCGGCATAACATTCCCAAAGCCCTTCTCGGCTGTCTCGGCAAGGTACTGCGGATAGTGGCTGCGGATTTCGCGGCATTCTGCCTCGGTGCAGCCGTGCCCTTTAACTATAGACTGGCTCTTGGTATTCCAGGTAATCTTTTCTGAGTTCCCCCCGGCGACGAGGAATACCCCTGCCTTTATGCGTTTATCCAGCCCCATGGCTATAGCGGAGACGAATCCACCAAGGCTTATTCCGATTACTCCTACCTGCTCTTTGGCTAGCTCTGGTCTGCTGCTTGCCCAGTCTATTATCTGACGAATTTCGATTACCGAGGCTCTGTAGCCTTCAAACCACTCATCGGGGGTAAGTACTAGAGGAATTCGGTTTCTTATAATTTCTGGCATGCGGCTGGAGTGAAACACC
>JACKQG010006041.1_pt1 | contig 13006 bp, 10 predicted proteins | sample 8237621 | NCBI WGS metagenome assembly JACKQG01 (sample SAMN15677084, study PRJNA649215) | marine metagenome | biome: marine; feature: Black Sea; material: saline water; isolation source: suspended particulate matter (SPM) from the Black Sea western gyre | collected 2013-06-09/2013-06-10 | depth...
GTTCAGACCGGAGTATCAGTTCCAATGGATTAGAAGCCCGAACACCTTTTTTAGATAAAGCTTTCGTGAAATATTATCTGTCTATTCCTCCAGAATTAAAACAATTTGATGGTATCAATAGATTGGAAAAATATTTGTTACGGAAAACATTTGATGGTCAAAATATTTTACCGGAAGAAGTATTGTGGCGCAGGAAGTGTGCCTTTTCTGATGGTGTGAGTGCAAAGAAAAAATCTTGGCACCATATCATCCAGGCATTTATTGATCAAAAAATATCGGATGATGAATTCCAAGAGGAAAGTAAAAAGATAAGTCATTGTACACCAGTCTTAAAGGAAAGTTATTATTACCAGAAAGTGTTTGAATCCTATTTTGGAAAAAATGAAAAATTAATTCCACATTTTTGGATGCCGAACTGGACAAATGTTAAAGATCCATCAGCAAGGGAGTTATCAGGTTATCAGGAGTAAATTAAACCATATTAACATTTTTTTCAAAATGAGAAAAAAATGTTGTATCTGATAGAAATCCTCTCGTAACCTTCCCGTCACATTATCCAGTGATGGATAATGTGATAAACTAGAATGAGTATGAAAAATACACTATCAGCAAAACAAATTTACAGCAGCCATATTGATGCGCTCGATTTCAGTATTGATATTGATTCTCTGCAAATTAATGTTTTATTGATTAACCTGCTTATTCTAGTGATTATTGGACTCGCCGTCCAAATCGCCTGACAGATTATTTAAAATAATACAGCAGGTGAAGATGACGGCGGAGACAAATTCCTCCCCCACAATTTCTATATCCTGCCTGTACATATATTCTGTCTGATTTGGTATAAGCGTTTCCATTAGAATAAAAAAATGAAAACATCAATGAGATCAGATACCATAAAAAAGGGTTTTGAACATGCGCCTCACCGCAGTCTTTTGCGGGCAACTGGTGTCATACAGGAAGAGTCCGACTTCGAGCGCCCCTTCATTGGAATTGCCAATTCCTATATTGATCTCATTCCTGGTCATGTCCATCTCCAAGAATTTGGTAAAGTTGCCAAACAAGCCATTCGCGAAGCTGGTGGCGTCCCTTTTGAATTTAACACCATCGGCGTAGATGACGGTATTGCCATGGGGCATATTGGAATGCGATATTCTTTACCCAGTCGAGAATTGATTGCGGATTCGGTGGAAACAGTAGCAGAAGCTCATCGTTTGGATGGACTTTTATGTATTACGAATTGTGATAAAATTGTGCCTGGCATGCTTATGGCCGCTGTTCGTATCAATATCCCAACAGTTTTTGTTTCCGGTGGCCCAATGAAAGCGGGAGAAGTGAATGGGGAAAAAGTTGACCTAATTTCAGTATTTGAAGGGGTGGGAAAGGTAAAGGTAGGGTCACTTTCTGAAATGGAATTAACAGAAATTGAGAAAGCGGGATGTCCAACTTGTGGTTCCTGTTCGGGAATGTTTACCGCTAATTCAATGAATTGTCTCATGGAAGCTCTGGGAATAGCATTACCTGGGAACGGTTCTATTCTCGCTGTGGATAAGGGTCGACTGGAACTTGTGAAGCAAGCCGGAGAAAAAATATTAATGATGGTTGATAATGATATTAAGCCCAGAGATATCATCACGGAAAACTCAATCCGAAATGCATTTGCTTTGGATATGGCCATGGGTGGGAGTACCAATACGGTGCTGCATACTTTAGCAATCGCCCATGAAGCAGGTATTGATTTTGACCTAACAGATCTAAATGAAATTGCAAAGAATACGCCCTTTATATGTAAAGTGAGCCCAGCTACCCCGGATGTCCATATGGAAGATGTGGATCGTGCCGGCGGCATTTCTGCAATATTAAATGAATTATCAAAAAAAGTAGATATTTTGCAATTAGACCTCCCGACAATAACAGGTCAAAGCCTAGGCGAAAATATTGCGGATGCATTTTCCAAAGATAAATCGGTTATAAGGGCGATTGATGATCCCTATTCACAAGAAGGAAGCCTAGTGGTGTTATTTGGGAATTTGGCCCCCGATGGGTCTGTAGTTAAAACAGGTGCTGTAGATTCAAAAATGTTAATTCATTCCGGACCGGCTCGGATTTATGAATCGCAGGAAGAAGCACTCTCCGGTATTATGAATCAGGAAGTGAAAGCCGGAGATGTGGTGGTTATTCGATACGAAGGCCCAAAAGGCGGACCTGGGATGCCGGAAATGTTATCACCAACCAGTGCAATTATGGGCATGGATTTAGGAGATAAAGTTGCACTTATTACTGATGGTCGATTTTCCGGAGGAACACGTGGCGCTTGTATTGGTCATATTTCTCCTGAAGCTGCGGAAAGAGGGCCAATCGCAGCCATTGAAAATGGCGATACAATCCATGTAAACATCCCGGATAAAACTTTGAATGTTGAACTACCTGATGAAGAGATCCAATCCAGATTGGATGCTCTTTCAGAATTTAAACCAAAAATAACAAATGGATATTTGAGCCGGTATGCACGGATGGTTACATCTGCAAATACGGGCGCAGTATTAAAATAAATGGAATTGCTATGAATAAAAGAAAATTATCGGGTGCAGAAATCATATGGGAATGTATTATCAGAGAAGGTGTAGATGTAGTCTTTGGATACCCTGGTGGGACGATTTTACCCACGTATGATGCATTGAACAAATATAAAGATAAGGTGCACCATGTTTTGACACGTCACGAGCAAGGGGCAACTCATATGGCTGACGGTTATGCTCGTGCCAGCGGAAAAGTGGGAGTTGCCATGGCAACTTCCGGCCCCGGCGCTACAAATATGATAACAGGCATGGCGACAGCCATGATGGATTCTTCGCCAATTGTATGTATTACCGGACAAGTTTCCAGCAGTGTAATCGGCAGTGATGCATTCCAAGAGATAGATATAACAGGTGCCGCTATACCTGTAACAAAACATAGTTATTTAGTCATGGATATTGATGAATTGGCACCCACAATAAGAGAAGCATTTTATGTGGCACGTACTGGAAGGCCAGGGCCAGTGTTGATTGATATACCGAAAGATATTCAAAATGATTCAATAGATTATATTTATCCTGAAGATGAATTAATCCTCCCTGGATACCACCCTCCGGAAGATATTTCGGAAGATTATATTTCCAAATTTGCTACCATGGTGAACCAAGCAGAAAAACCGGTTATTTTGGCTGGGCACGGTGTTCTTTTATCTAATGCGTGCATCGAAGTAATGGAGCTTGCTGAAAAATCATCCATACCCATAACTACAACATTACTAGGAATCGGCGGTGTTCCAGATAGTCATCCCCTTGTATTGGGAATGATGGGTATGCATGGTGAATCCTGGGCAAATCATGCTATTCAAGATGCTGATCTTTTGATTGCATGCGGAATGCGTTTTGATGATCGTGTTACAGGTAATTTGAAAACATATTCCCCAAATTCCAAAAAAATCCATATTGAAATTGACCCTTCTGAAATCAATAAAAATGTTAAGGTTGATTTAGCTATACATGCTGATCTTGGTACTGTGTTGAGGCATGTAAATCCCCATATAATAAAATTGGATAGGAAAAAATGGCTAGATATTATTTCGGGTTGGCATCACGATTCAAAACGAAGGGACATTTTAAATATAAAGTCTGACAAATTGCTGGGTGCTCAGGTCATTCGCAAGATTTGGGAAGGAACCAAGGGAGATGCCTTAATTATATCGGATGTGGGTCAGCACCAAATGCTGGAAGCTCAGTATTATAAACATGATGATCCTCGAACATTACTCACTTCTGGTGGTCTGGGAACTATGGGATTTAGTCTGCCGGCAGCTATTGGGGCAAGTTTCCACGAGAAAGACAGGGAAATCTGGGTGATTGTCGGCGACGGCAGTATCCAAATGACAATAATGGAATTGGGAACTGCAATGCAGGAAAATGCCAATATTAATATTGCTATTATTAATAATGGTTACCTTGGTATGGTTCGGCAATGGCAGCAAATGTTTTATGATTCCCGTTATGCCGAAACGCCGATTTCCAGCCCCAATTATGTAAAATTAGCCGAAGCGTATGGAATGAATGGTTATCGTGTTGATTCCTTAGAAAATGTTATACCAACTATGGAAAAAGTACGGAAAAATTCAGGACCGTCACTTATAGAATTTAAAGTTGAAGAACATGAAATAGTTTACCCCATGGTTCCCGCTGGAGCGGATCTTCATGAAATGATTCAAAGACCATGGGATGAGGTTAATAATAATGGTCAAAAACAAGAAAAGGAAAAAGTTAAATGAAACAAACATTAATTACTCTTGTGGAAGATAAACCTGGGGTATTAAATCGCATTTCCAGTTTATTTCGTCGCAGAAACTTTAATATTGAAAGTCTTGTTGTAGGTCATAGTGAAACATCTGGTGTGAGTCGTATGACAATTGTAGCAAACGAACCAGAAGCAAGCAAAAGAGGAAATATTTATTTCAACCTCTTAAAATTAGTCAATGTAATTGCTGTAAAAGATGTATCAAAACTTCCGTGTATATCTAGAGAATTTATATTAATTAAAATCAATATAGGTCCGGATCAGCTTAATGAAGTAAATGCTATTGTAAAACAACATGGTGCAAGAATTGTTGATATGGGAACTGAAACATTAATCGTAGAAGCAACAGACGAAGAGTCAACCATTAACAAATTAATATCAGTTTTACAACCATATGAAATCACTGAGATTGTACGAACAGGGGAAATTGCGATGCGGCGTGGGAAAACACATAAAGTCAGCTCTGAAAAAATAAATGCAAAAGTAGGAGATATTAGTTGGAAACCAGAACATATCAGTTCTTATCAAAATTAATGAGCAGTAAAAAAGGAAAAAAACATGAAGCAAACATTGATCGTTTTTGTACAGGATGAACCGGGTGTATTGAGTAGGATATCCAGCCATATCCGCAAGCGAAATTTTAATATTGAGAGCTTGGTAGCTGGACGAACGGAAAAGAAAGGTATTACCCGAATGACTGTTGTTTTGAATGAACCCGATAAGACCAAACAGCAATTTGTAGTAAATAGTCTTAAACAGCTAATCGATGTATATGATGTCATCGATGCTACTGAAATTGACAGTTTTATTAGGGAATATGCTCTGGTAAAAGTCGCTGTTAATGAAGATGGCAAAGATGAAGTTATAAAAATCATTGAACAAGTGCATTGTAATGTAATTGATGGAAATGAAGATGCTATGATTCTCGAACTGACAGGTTATGAAAAAGAAGTAGAGTCTGCCATCAAAGCACTGGAAAAATATGAAGTCCTGGAAATTGTACGATCAGGGGAAATGGCTATGGTTGCAGGGAATTTTGTGGCCCACAAACCGGAATTGACTAAGTCAGAACTAAACTGGTCTACCTCTCGTATCTTGGAATCTTTTTAACAGAAATTGGAATGAATAAAACGGAGAAATAATGAAAGAATTAAATATTAACGGATATACCGAAACGATTATTGAACGTTCGGATTATCCACAAGAAAAATGCAAAGAAATTTTAGATAATGAAGTGACTGCAATTCTTGGCTATGGTCCTCAAGGGTTTGGTCAAGGTATGAACATGCGCGATCAGGGATTTAATGTCATACTCGGTTTACGCCGTGGATCCAGTTGGGAAAAGGCATTGAAAGATGGATGGGTTGAAGGTGAAAATCTATTCGAAATTGCTGAAGCAGTTCAACGTGGAACTATCATACAATTTCTTCTTTCAGATGCTGGGCAAATACAGGCTTGGTCTACGGTGAAAGAAAACTTGAATGAAGGCGATGCTCTTTATTTTTCCCATGGATTCGGTATCGTATTTCATGAAGATACGGGTATTATTCCCCCGGACAATGTAGATGTTATTCTCGTTGCACCCAAAGGAAGCGGTCTAACTGTACGTACACATTTTCAAGCGGGGCGTGGGATTAATTCTTCTTTTGCAATTCACCAGGATTTTACTGGAAGAGCAAAAGAGCGGTGTGTTGCCACTGCTTTTGCTATAGGGTCTGGGCATTTATTTGAAACGACATTTGCCAAAGAAGTTCATAGTGATTTAACGGGTGAGAGGTGTGTTTTAATGGGGCTGCTTCAGGGTGCCTTTTTAGCACAATATGAAGTATTGCGAGAGCACGGTCATTCTCCATCTGAAGCCTATAATGAAACCATTGAAGAAGCTTTACAAAGTCTTTATCCATTGGTGGCAGAAAATGGGATGGATTGGATGTATGCCAATTGTTCCACAACTGCACAAAGGGGCGCTTTGGACTGGGCACCAAAATTTCGCGATAGCTTAAAGCCGGTTATTGAAGAGTGTTATCAAAAAGTGTTAAGCGGCGAGGAAGCACGGCGTTCCATTGAGTCCAATTCCAAACCGGATTATCGCGAAACACTGGATAAAGAACTTTCGGAAGTCAATAACCAGGAAATGTGGATCGCTGGCAAGGAATTGCGTCAACTACGTCCGGAAAATCTTTAAAACTTTGTATAATTAAGGAAGAAATGAATAATCAAAAATCATATAAACTGGCTGTTTTGCCAGGTGACGGTATAGGCCCTGAAGTGATGGCCTCTGCTTTGGGAGTCTTGGATGCGGTTGGAGATCACTACAATCTGAATTTTGAATTGCAGACCGAATTGGTTGGCGGCGCTTCTTTGGATCAATGCGGTGACCCCATCACAGATGAAGTCTTGGATATTTGCAAAGGATCTGATGCAGTCCTTTTAGGAGCCGTTGGTGGATCGAAATGGGATAATTTTTCACAGGAGAAGAAACCAGAAAAAGGGTTATTGAGATTGCGGGAATCATTGGGTTTGTTTTCCAATCTTCGTCCTGCCACGATTTATGCACCACTTGCAGATGCATCCTCCTTAAAAAGAGATGTGATTATAGGATCCGATGTGATGGTAGTTCGGGAATTAACAGGTGGAATTTATTTTGGCGAGCCCCGTGGTCATGATGATCAAGGGGGATTTAATACATTACGATATAAAAAATATGAAGTAGAACGGATTGCAAAAGTTGCATTTGAATTGGCCCGTAAACGGAATGGACATGTTACATCGGTAGACAAAGCGAATGTATTAGATAGCTCACAATTCTGGCGAAATGTGGTCCACGAAGTTCACCAAGATTATAAAGATGTTCCATTATCGGATATGTATGTAGATAATGCTGCCATGCAGTTAGTTCGTGACCCGAAACAATTTGACGTGATTGTTACCCAAAATATGTTTGGGGATATTTTAAGTGATATTACCGCAATGATTACGGGCAGTCTTGGGATGTTGCCATCTGCCAGTGTCGGTGAGAACCATGCCATGTATGAACCGGTTCATGGAACGGCTCCAGAGATTGCCGGACAAAATAAAGCAAATCCCATTGCCATGATCGGATCTGTAGCCATGATGTTGGAGATTACCATGAACTTGCCCCGAGCAGCCCGTCAATTGAATGCAGCCATTGAATCAGTTCTAGAGACAGGTTACAGAACAATGGATATTGAAACCAGTGATTCAATCATTGTTTCGACAAGTGAAATGCGGGATCATATTATCCAAGCTTTTGAAAAAAGGGTAGGTCAGGTTGTATCTGAAACTTCTTATGAACTTGTAAAGGAAAAAGGATGAGCGAAAAAATTATCATTTTTGATACCACTCTACGAGACGGAGAACAGGCTCCCGGTGCATCTTTAAATGTGTTTGAAAAAGTAGAAATAGCCAAACAGCTGGAACGTCTAAACGTGGATGTGATAGAAGCGGGCTTTCCTGTTTCATCTCATGCACAATATGAAGCAGTGCAGCGAATTGCCGATTCAATTGATGCCATCATAACCGGATTAGCCCGAACGGTTGAAACAGATATTGATGCTTGTTCCAAAGCATTGAAAAGTGCAAAACGGTCTAGGATCCATACGTTTATCGGTACGTCTGATATCCATCTCTTGGGAAAATTTGGGGCGGAGCGATATGGTAAATCATTACAGGATAAAAGGAAAACTATTTTACATATGGCCTGTGATGCTGTCCAGTATGCCAAGACGTTTACTGATGATGTAGAATTTTCCCCGGAAGATGCGGGCCGGACAGATATTGGATACTTATCCGAAATAGTGGAAGCAGTCATTGCCGTTGGCGCAACAACCGTGAATATCCCAGATACAACCGGCTACACCATGCCGGAAGAATTTGGCGCAAAGATTGCAGAATTAAAATCGCGCGTTAGCAATATTGACCAAGCTGTAATTAGTGTTCATTGCCATAATGATTTAGGTCTTGCTGTTGCAAATTCACTTTTTGCTGTAGCCAATGGTGCCCGGCAGGTAGAATGCACCATTAACGGAATTGGGGAACGTGCAGGAAATGCCAGCATGGAAGAATTTGTTATGGCTTTAAATGTAAGATCCAATTTTTGGGATTTTCATACAGATATTAATACGAAAGAAATTTACAATTCCAGTCGGATGGTCTCCGGATTTACAGGAATGCTGGTTCAGCCAAATAAAGCAGTAGTTGGCGAAAATGCTTTTGCCCATGAATCTGGGATTCACCAGGATGGTATGTTGAAAAACAGGGATACATATGAAATTATGACCCCGGAATCCGTTGGAATCATACATAATAAAATTGTTCTGGGTCGTCATTCAGGCCGTCATGGACTTTCAGCACGATTAAAGGCGCTGGGCTATGAAGTAAGCGACGATAAAATGGGGAATATCTATGAACGATTTGTAGTATTAGCAGATAAGAAAAAAGAAATATTTGATGAAGATTTAAGAGTCTTAATGGGAGATGAAGCAGAAAGCGAAATCGGATATTATACATTGGATTATCTCCACGTTAATTTGGGAACTACCACTATTGCAACCGCTACGGTTCGAATCAAAACAGAAGAAAAAATGCATGAAGAATCTGCCACCGGTGACGGTCCTGTTGATGCCTGTTTCCGTGCCATTAATCGTGCCATAAATTTTCAGGAAAAAGCAAAATTGGAGCATTATCAAGTTCGATCTGTTACAGCAGGAAAAGGTGCCCAAGGTGAAGTGACTGTCCGTTTAAAGATCCGGGGGAGCGCCTATACAGGAAAAGGTGTTTCCACTGACACGATCAGAGCCAGCGCAAAAGCATATTTGCAGGCGCTTAATCATTATGAATCCTTGAAAAATATGGACAATGTTTTCGAAGAAATCACTGAAACAGTTTAATCAATGAACGGAAAAACGTTATACGATAAACTCTGGGATAGCCACCTTGTACGGGAAAATGAAGATGGAACCAGTCTACTATATATTGATCGGCAATTGATCCATGAAGTGACTTCTCCACAAGCATTTGAAGGGATGCGTTTAGCAAATCGTCCTTTATGGCGAACCGAAGCAAATGTAGCTGTTCCGGATCATAATATTCCGACTAAAGATCGAGATGAAGGTATCGAAGATCCCATTTCAAAATTGCAAGTTGATACATTGGATGAGAATTGTGAGTCATTTCAAATTAAAGAATTCAAAATGTCTGATCCAAATCAGGGTATTGTTCATGTTATCGGCCCAGAGCAGGGATTAACTCTTCCCGGAATGACGATTGTTTGTGGCGATTCTCACACGTCCACTCATGGCGCTTTAGGCGCTTTGGCATTTGGAATTGGTACTTCTGAAGTTGAGCATGTATTGGCAACCCAATGTTTGATTCAGCAAAAATCAAAAAATATGCTTATCAATGTGAAGGGTGAATTAAGAGAAGGTATCACCGCAAAAGATTTAATTTTATTTATAATCGGTAAAATTGGAACAGCAGGTGGTACAGGATATGCAATTGAATTTGGCGGTGACGTAATTAAATCATTATCCATGGAAGGGCGAATGACCATTTGTAACATGACCATTGAAGCTGGCGCAAGAGCGGGTTTAATTGCGGTGGATCAAACAACTCTGGACTATGTAAAAGGGAAACCATTTTCTCCAAAAGGAGAATTGTGGGGCCAAGCATGTGAATATTGGGAAACATTACAAAGCGATGAAAATGCTGCATTTGACAAAACGATAGAAATTGATGCTGGTGATATAAACCCAATGGTCACTTGGGGCACATCTCCTGAATTAGTTGTGGATATTGAAAGTGATATACCTACATCAGAAAATGGGAAATTTCAACCAGCATTGGATTATATGGGTTTGGATCAAGGAACCGCTATCAAAGATATTGCTTTAGATAAGATTTTTATTGGTTCCTGTACAAATTCCAGAATTGAAGATTTAAGGGAAGCGGCTAAAGTAGTTGATGGTAAAAAAGTATCAGATTCAATCAAATTGGCTATGGTTGTTCCTGGATCCTGCCCTGTAAAAGAGCAGGCTGAAAAGGAAGGGTTGGATAAAATTTTTCTGGATGCAGGATTTGAATGGCGTGATCCCGGCTGCTCCATGTGTTTGGCTATGAATGCGGACCGTTTAGAATCTGGTGAGCGTTGCGCTTCCACATCGAATCGCAATTTTGAAGGTCGACAAGGTCAGGGTGGACGGACACATTTGGTGAGTCCTGCCATGGCTGCCGCTGCTGCAATAAAAGGCCATTTTGTGAATGTTGCCAAAGGCGATTGGGAAAATTAAAATGGACAAATTTTATACATTCACTGGAATTGTTGCTCCCTTAGATCGAGATAACATTGATACAGATGCAATTATTCCAAAACAGTTTTTAAAATCAATACACCGGACTGGATTTGGCCCCAATCTATTTGATGAATGGCGATACTTAGATCATGGTGAGCCGGGTCAGGATTGCAGCAACCGACCACTGAATCAAGATTTTGTATTAAATCGGAATCCTTATCAAAAGGCATCAATTTTATTAACACGTGAAAATTTTGGTTGTGGCTCAAGTCGTGAACATGCACCATGGGCATTGATAGGTTTTGGTTTTAAAACAATAATTGCAGAAAGTTTTGCAGACATTTTTTATAACAACTGCTTCAAGAATGGCATCCTACTTATCACATTGGCCAAAGAACAAATTCAATCTCTTTTTGAAAAAACTGAATCCGAAAATGAATTTACTTTAGCAGTGAATTTGGAAAATCAGGCGCTTATAGATTCACGAGGCAATATGACCCCTTTTGAAATTGAATCATTTCGCAAAGACGCATTAATGAATGGGCTGGATGAAATTGGACTGACTTTGTCCCATGAAGAAGAAATAAAAACATTTGAGAAAAACCACCTGCAAAAACACCCTTGGCTATTTACAACATGATGAAAAACCCATTAAAAAAGATTGAATTATTTGACACAACACTTCGAGATGGAACTCAAGGTGAAGGCGTTAATCTATCCGTTGATGATAAATTACGAATTGCAAAAAAATTAGATGATTTTGGAATCAATATTATAGAAGGCGGATGGCCCGGCAGTAACCCTCGGGATCAAGAATTTTTTAAGCGGTATAATGAATTAAATCTAAAACAAGCTCAAATTTGTGCATTTGGGTCCACTGCCCGTTGGCCTGACAAAATTGAATCAGACTCAAATTTAAATGCCCTTTTAGAAGCGAATACACCTATCATAACAATTTTTGGTAAAACGTGGCAGCTGCATTCAGAAAAGGGTCTTGGGTTAGAAGAAGATGAAAATGCTAAACTTATTGAAAAGTCGGTGGCCTTTTTAGTCAAAGAAGGTAAACGTGTTATTTTTGATGCTGAACATTTTTATGATGGCTATAAAACATCTCCATCTTTTGCATTAAACATGTTAGAAGCTGCTGAAAAGGGCGGCGCGGATACATTAGTATTATGTGATACGAATGGTGGCTCAATGCCGGAATTTATTCAGGAAGCTACACGTGCCGTTGTTCAAAAGTTTGAATCTCGAATTGGTGTTCACGCTCATAATGATGGCGGCTTAGCAACAGCCAATACATTGGCAGCGGTCATGGCAGGTGTAACACATGTTCAAGGGACAATTAATGGTGTAGGTGAACGGTGCGGTAATGCAAATTTGGGGACGATTATTCCCAATTTGATCTTAAAAATGAATCGCCAAATGCAATCCGAAATTGATTTAGAAAAATTGACTTCTTTAACGCATTTTGTTTATGAGCTCATGAATTTACATCCCGATGACCAGGCGCCTTATGTAGGGAAATCAGCTTTTGCTCATAAGGGTGGAATTCATGTAAGTGCTGTTATGAAAGACAGCCGAATGTATGAGCATATTGACCCGGAAAAGGTGGGGAGTCATCAACGTGTTCTTGTTTCGGATCTCTCTGGACAAAGTAATATCAGATTTAAAGCAGATGAACTAAATGTTGAATTAAACGGTGATAAACAATTAACCAAAGATTTGGTTAAACAGATTAAATTTTTAGAACATGAAGGCTATCAATTTGAAAGTGCAGAAGCATCCTTTGAACTCATATTGCAAAAAAGAAAGGGCGCATATAAACCATTTTTTGAAGTATTGGATTCACGTGTCCATGTAAATTATGATAAAGATGGCCATAGCAGTGCAGATGCAATGCTAAAAGTAAAAGTAAATGGTGAAATTGAACATACTGCCGCTGATGGCAACGGTCCTGTTAATGCCTTGAATAATGCAATCAAGAAAGCATTGGTTCGATTTTTTCCGGAACTTGAGCAGGTAAAACTTACAGATTATAAAGTTCGAGTTTTGAATGAACAGGATGGCACCAGCGCAAAAGTCCGTGTATTAATTGAAAGTTCCGATGGCAAGGAAAGTTGGTCAACCATTGGCGTGTCTGAAAATATAATTGAAGCAAGTTGGGAAGCTTTGCGGGACAGTTTTAATTACCGTTTATTTAAAAATCAAAATACGAATAAAGAGCCTTCGTTGATTGAAGTATAAGTTTTACTTTTCTATAAAGTACTATTTCTATTATAAGTCTTAATTTCCGCTCCGAATTTTCTAAGTGTTAAAGTGAAAACGTATTCGTGTGTGAACGGTACATGGACACATCCGCA
>JACKQG010006042.1_pt1 | contig 13003 bp, 8 predicted proteins | sample 8237621 | NCBI WGS metagenome assembly JACKQG01 (sample SAMN15677084, study PRJNA649215) | marine metagenome | biome: marine; feature: Black Sea; material: saline water; isolation source: suspended particulate matter (SPM) from the Black Sea western gyre | collected 2013-06-09/2013-06-10 | depth...
CGCTCACTTAGGCCACAACAAGCGCATCCGGATTCTGAACAGGAGGAAGCAGAGTCAACAGAGGCTGACTCCATTCTCTGTTATCTAGGTTTGCGGCATGGGCCCCCGGCCCGTGACGCGAAAGCACGGGCCGGGGGCCCATGCTACGTTTGGTTGCGACCGAAGGCCGCACCAAGCTCCACGCTCCTCTGCGCCTTCTTTTCCCTCTCTCTGCCCGCTTCCCTGGCGCCAAATCAGCGTTTGAGATGCTGGTCGAAAAACCCGATGACCAGCCGGCGCAGGTCACGCTGCTTTGGCTGCAGATGAAAACTATGCGGCGCGCCTTCGACGATCACGAGCTCCGCGGAAGCATCGACCTTTCGCAACGTATCCGCCAACAGTCCGGATTGCTTGACCGCCACGGTACTGTCGGCCGTGCCATGCAGAATCAGTGCCGGTGGGTCGTCCTTGGATGCGTAGGTCACGGGCGACGCCGCAATACAAAGTCGGCGTTGCTGGTCGTTCAGAGCGTCGAGCAAATTGTCGTCGCGGACGCGGGTAATGAGGTCATGCACTCCGTACATGGGAACCATGGCCTGTACGCGACAGGAGAATTCGCCGTAGGGCCCTTCTGGGTCGAGACCGTCATCCGGTCCGGTCAGGCCGAGCATCGCCGTCAGATGTCCACCCGCCGAACCGCCGATCGCACCGATATGGTCCGGGTCAATGTGGTAGCGGGCGGCGTTCCTTCGCAGGAATCGTACGGCCGTTTTGCAGTCGTGCAGATTCTTCGGCCATACGGTTGCCAGACGTTTGCCGAGGTTTTCGTCCTTCTTCTCCGCCAGAAGGTAGTTGATGCTCACACACACATACCCGGCGCGCGCCAAGTTGGTCCCGATGTTCTGTTCACGTTTGGCTCCTTTGTCGCCGCCGAACCAACCGCCACCGTGAATGATGACGACTGCCGGCAGCCGCTGTCCTTCTGGGATGGTGCCTGGCAGGTATAGATCCAGCTTTTCCTTCCGGTCAGGGCCGAGATACGCGACATCGCGCTCGATGCGAACTTCGTCACCCACGGCTTGCCACGAGCATAGAGCAACTGCAATGGCGACGTTCAAACGTACGCAAGTTTTCACGGAAATGAACATATGTAATGTCTCCTGATAGGCAAGAAGTGGTTCGTGCATGATTATCGCGGATACCGGCCGCGTTTCAACGGACACCCGAGATTCGTTGACATGGGAACCTGCTGCTCTGAGAATGAGCAGATTCATACGGCATACTACGCGGCCAAGATCGAAGGCGGCGACGGTTGCCATATGGGTGTGGTGATCTGGGCCACTTTGCCGGTGATCCGCCGGGAACTGCAGGAATAGCCAGACAGATCGGAGGCCCTATGACCACGTGGGATTGTGCCCTGGAACTCGGCGCGGACCGTCGCGTCGTGTCCGGAAGCGAGAAGGCCCTGGCCGGGGCGATCGGGCGAGGCGCCGATCTGCGCATCTACACCGAGTTTCTGCACAACGAGCACATCGACGTAACTTCCGACAGAGCCGAGCGAATACGCGAAGTCGCAGATTACCCGGTCACGTACCTAGTGAACGAAACCTGGACGGCGGGGATCATGACCCTTCGTCAGCCCATCGAGCTGCCGACCGGCTTCGGGCCGCGCCCGTCGATGTCGTTCTTCCTGTACAACCAGAATGGAGCGCAAGCAATCGCCCGACCTTTCCTGGACGGACAACCCACGGCGGGCCCGCTGGGGCTGTCTCCCAATCAACCGCCGCCCGGAATGCCGAAGTATCATGTGCAGAACAGTTGGGACGCCGAAACCAACGCTCCCAGCCACAATTTCGTTTATGATTTCGATGTCTTCCGCTACTTCGTCTCCGACCGTTGGCGCCAGGTGCTTGCTCATGATGCCCAAGGGCGCGTGATGTCGGGGGCGTTGGAGGACCTGGTCGATGCGTTTGCTTCGGGTTCGGCCGTCAAGATCGCGGTTTGCGGCCTTTGCGACGGCCTCGCGCCGAAGGAGGAAGGAGCCATACGACACGAGCTGTTTGTCGAGGCAGGGCCGGGCTACTATTACACGGAGAAGGGACTCTTCATGGTCGGTTCCCACCCGATTGTCCGCGTCAAACCTGACATTCCGATGCGGTACGAAAGCTGCGTCTGGGACTTCGGCTGGCTGATGGTCAGGACCGACGGGCATGTCGTCTATCGGCGTTGCGATCCCTACACACTTACGTTCGAAGATCTCACCTCCCGCCACGCAGTCCGTTGGTTTGTGCATTGACCGCGCGTCGGAGAGTTGACGTGAAGTACTGGCCGCGCCCGGTTGACGCACACGAGGTGAACCGGCTACTTCCGTTCTTCGATGTACTCGACGCTCACCTCAGTAACCCGTGGGGTCGCGACACCATTGGTGGCTCCCAACGCCAAGCGGTATTGTAGCCATCGCCCGGACAACGTCCCCCGGTCCAGAGCTTGGGGTTTGATGAACCAGGTATCCGGGCCTCCTGGACCCGACCAAGCCGCGGCGGCAAGCTGTTCTTTGGAGTCGGCCGATCGGCACTGCGCCTTTACCCAGGTCTTGGGCGGAATATCGGCCTTCCAAGAGATCCGTGTGGGGACGGTATTATCGGGCAGTCGGAAAGGGCTGGATTGGTAGTACTCTTCGGGGCCGCAATCGCGCTGATTGCCGGGACGGATCGAGGTCATGCCGTGGGGGCCGTTGGTGGGAAGCCGGGTGGCGCGCTTTCGGTCAAAGCCATCGGGCCCATTCCACCAGACGGCAGACCACCCGCGATGGTCGCCCCACACCTTGTGATTGGCCACGGCCAGATCGGTCCAGCCGTCCTCGTTGAAGTCAGCGGCCACGCAGCCTGACGCCGAGTGATTGAAAAGCCGCTGGCAATCACCGGCCGAGAAGCCACGCCCAGGGCGGTTCCAGTAGAGGTAGCAGTCGGTGTCCCTTGCCAGACCGGCGTGATACGAACAGATGAACAGATCGAGCAACCGATCGTTGTTGAAATCGGCCACGGCCATGCTGTTGATCCCGGCCGCCGGGAGCATGGCGCGGCGGTCCTGGCTGAGTCCCTCCGGTCCGTTCCAGTAGATGTAGACGAAGGAATCGTGGGGACGCCCCAGCGTGACATTGTGTCCCCCGAGGATCAGATCCAGGTAGCCGTTGCCGGTGAGATCGACCGCCCGGGCACAGGCCGCCCGCTCCACGGAGAGTGCCAGGCAGCGATCCGCACGGAATCCATCGGGGCCGCCCCAAAGGATCATGCTTCGGTCGTCGAGAATCTGAGGCACGACCAGATCCAACCATTGATCGTTGTTCAAATCGGCGAGATAGATCCATCGGGGATCTTTGTAGGTGACGCCCTCGTACTGCATCGGGATCCGCTTTGGGCTCGCCGTATTGAATCCCTGGGCGGTGCCGTAGAAGAAAACCAACTCCGGATTGTCGAAGCCGCAGAAGACCAGATCGAGGTATCCGTCGCGGTTCAAGTCGGCACAGCAGGCGCCATGCGCCCGCGCGGTCGGCAGTTTCAGGCTCGGTTCGTACGGTAATTCATCCGGGCTGCCCCAGAAGACGAACGATCCCGGGTCGCGGTGGACCGAGTTCTCCGAGGCGTTGGCCAGCACCAGGTCCACCGAACCGGAATCATTCAGATCGCACGGGAGTGCCTCCACGGCGCCCCAGGCCGCCACTTCGATCCGCCGGTCCGGGGCGTAACCGTCGGGGCCGCCCGTGTAGATGAACACATCCAGGTTCCCCAGCTTGTTCCGAGCCATGTGATTGACCAGCACGACGTGAGGGCGCCGGTTGGCCGACGGCCGGGCGAGAAACACGCGCCGGGCGTCTTCGCCGGGCAGCTCGACGGGCTTGGGAAGCGGGCCGTCTGGCGAGCCGCGATAGAGGTAGGAGACCCAGGAGAACGACTCCGCCGTATGGCTCTGACAGAGCACCACCTCGTCGCAACCGTCCCCGTCCAGATCGCCCACCGCGACATCGCAAGCCCGGAAACTTGCCAGTGGCGTTCGACGCGCACCGTGGTAGCCGCCCTCCGAGTCGCCCCAGTAGATCCACGATCGCTCGGCTTCCCCGTGCGGCTGGCGGCACGCCAAGACCAAATCGCGATGCCCATCTCTGTTAGGGTCGCCAACTGCGATCGCCATCGCCCTGGGGCAATCCAGCTCGAGTGGCTTGCCAAACTTGTGGTCGCCTTCGTACGGGATCAGCAGGACCAAGCGCTCGCGGGCCATGAATAGATGGGGCTTCGCGCCTAGCCGGACAACCTGGACCAGCGGTTCGGCGTCCTGAGCGTACTCGGCGTACTTCGGTTCGTCGTCCTTCGGGTCTGCTGGTTCCGGTTTCGCATCGAGCTTCGTCACCTTGTCGGGATCCAGTCCTGCGGCCTGGCCCCAATAGACTTCCAGACTGCCTGACTCCGTGCGAACGATCAGATCGGCCGATCCATCGTCGGCCAAGTCAAACGCGGCGATTTCGACGCCTTGGATGGCAAGGTCCTTGTAGCGTCGATGCTCGAAGCCGAGCTCCGATTGATAGAAAACCCGAAGCCCTTGGGCCTGGAGGAAGGCCAGATCGCACTTGCGGTCGCCGTTGAAATCGCCGGCGGCCACCGAGCGGCACAAAGGCGCCGGCAACTGCAAGTGACGATGCTCGCCGTACCCTCGCGGGGAACCAAAATAGACGAAAGCGTTGAGGTCGGTGCGGAGGCCGTTGTTCCACATGCCCAGCACGAGATCGTCCAGTCCGTCGGCGTTCAGATCGGCCACCGTCCCGGCCATCGCTCCGTCGGAAGGAAGCGTTTGCGGCGCAGCCTCGCCCAGCGGATTGGCGAAAACATAAGCAGGCGGTTTTTCCCAGTGATTCTGGGAGTTGCAGAAGACCAGATCGAACCGACTGTCGCCATTAAGATCGAACTGGAAGAGCCGCTGGAGCACGCCGGCGCGGGAAACGTAGAGGTTCTGTCCGGCATTGGAAAACCGGCCGTCGATGAAATCCTCGAAGCCCCGCTCGCACCACACGCCGCGGGCGGGTTCGGCCCCAAACACCCCGTCTTGCCGAGGAACCCCCGTCGCCACGATCACCGCGAGCATCCAGCCGAACGCCGAGTACGGAAGACGTCGGACTTTCATAGCCATGGTCGAACCTCATTCTGCAAAAATCGCCCGTGCGGTTTGGAGCATCCAGCGATACTGCTGGAAACTCACCTGGGGCGGCACCGAGTGATCGGAGTGGAAGATGAAACCTCCCTGCCGGGCGACGGGCACCTTGTGGCGGATCTCCGCTTCCAGTTCCTCGCGGCTGCCGAGCATCTTCTTGACATTGATGTTGCCGTAGAAGGCCATGCGGTCTCCGTACTGCTGACGCAGCTCGACCACGTCGAAGCCGGCCGTGGCCTGGAGCGGGTTGAACACCCGGACGCCGCACTGGATCAGGTCGTCGACGACTGGCTGGACCGCGCCGCACGTGTGCAGCCAGAAATCGATGCCGCGATCACGGAAGAACGCGCCCATCCGTTCCCAGGCGGGCCGGTACACCCGCCGCCAGCTCGCCGGGGAGATGAGCATCGAGCGGGTCGAGCCCAGGTCTTCGACGAGGAACACGCCATCGGGCCGCATGCCCAATTGCTCGCATCGGTCGAAGATGGCCAGCACCAGGTCGACGTACGTGTCGCCCATTTCCCGCACCCAGTCTGGTTCGGTGGCAATGTCCATGAACAGTTGCTGCATGCCGCGGTGCCGCCACGTCGCCTCCCACGGGCCGTAGACGTTGAATAACATGTAACGGTCGGTGGCGTAGAGGCGGTCGTACTTCTGCCGGGCCTGTTGCCAGCCCGGGTAGGGATCGAAGTGAGCGAAATAGCTGGCCTCGTCGATGCGGGCCGGCTCGCCGGGATCGCCGGAGAGCGTGAATCTCGGCTTGATCTGCTCCCAGACGTCACGGTCCGTAGTCACGTGGTCGGAGAATTCCATCGACGCCGAGACCCCATCCTGCTTCCGCACGGTATAGCCGAAGCGATCCTCGTAGGTGATGTAGCCGCCTTCGCGCCGGAGGATCTTCTGCTCGAACCGCGGCGAGGCGTCCAGCGCCATGAAGCACAGATCGAAATCGAAGTAATCGGCCGCCGAGGTGCCGGCCGGCATGCCCTGCTGTTGCCACACCTCAAGTGTTCCGTCCCAAAGCGACTCGTTGCACGGCAGCCGGTCCGGTCGTTCAAACCTAATCGCCGCCTGCACGCGTTGACGTTGGTTCATGGCTGATCATCTCCCGTTCCGGGGTCGAGGACTGGGCGCGGTTTCATTCGTGATGGGCAGCGCGGCCCTTGTGCCTCCCGGCCGGCCAGCGGCTTTAGCCGCCTACGAAGTCTTTCTCGTTGAGCTTCACGCGGAGGCCGCCTTGCATGGTTGTGATCCAGAGTTCGCCGGACCGGGCTTCGAAGACGTAAGGGTAGGCGATCCAGCCTTTCTCGCGGCGGGCGATGACTACCGGTGTGGACCACTTCTTTCCGTCGTCGTCGGAGAACATGATGGATAGCTCCAGGCGGTGATTGCTGACCGGGACCTCGGACCATTGGTTATCGCCGCCGGAAAGTGGGTATTCGTTCTTGCCTTCGGGAAAGTATCGGTTCCAGACGAGCATCAGCCGGCCGCTTTCCAGCCGCTTGAGCATTCCCGGAGCGCTACTGGCGTCGATGGTCGACGGGCCGATGGTCCGCCAGGAAAGACCGCCATCGTCGGAGTAGGCTTGCCAAAACACTTTCCAATTGGTGCGGATCAGCTTCCACAAACGCCCGTCGCGCAGTTCCACCAGTGTGGCTTCGGTTGCGCCGCCGTGGTGGCCAACTCCGCCCAGGTCGAGGATGTTGCTGCGGGTCCACGTCTTGCCGTCGTCCTTAGAAGTGTAAGTCAACACGGAGTGGCGGCCCGGATCGTGCAGTAGCATCATCGAGGTGAACACGACGTTGCCGTTGGTGGTTTGGATCATGTCGCGGATCGCCCCGGTCCACGTGCCATGGAGCTTCTGGAGATCCTGCCAGGTCTTGCCTCCGTCCAGGCTGCGCACAGCGTATGTGGGCAGTTGCGCGTCGGGCGAGTCGGAGATCTTGGGATCCCATTTCCAGTTGGCCCGCTCTCGGTCGTTCATGAAGGCCAGGATGATCGCGCCGTTTCGAGTCCGCAGCAGTGCCCGCTCGGGCCGGACAGCGTACTTCGATGGATCGTCGAAGATGGCATGCTTCTCCCAAGTCTTGCCTTCGTCTTGGCTGATCAGCGCACTCTGCGCCTTGTCGACAGTAAGGATCGCGCCGTCTTCGAGTCGGATGAAGGGCCCCATCTCAAAGTCCGGCATATCCTCCACCCGACGCTCGATCCAAATACCGTTCGACGTGCGCTTCCCCTCACCGTCTTCGCCAGCCAGAAGTCGGTCTGGCCCAGCGAACAAGGCAACCAGAGTGGATATCACAATCAGGGTGTTCGTCAGGCGCTTCATCGGTTTGTCCTTTCGTGAGGGAATGAACTGGTCTGTCTGGATCGACCCCCTTGGTGAGCATATTCCGATCGCGAAGGAACTGCAATGCTCCGGCGTCGAAACGGGAATCCATTTTTCGTCTTCGCGGCGATGTTGAATTGCGGCTCGGCGACGAATACACTCGGCGAATGTCATTTGGATTACTGACGAAACAACTTCCTCGTTTAACCCGAAGCCGAAGGCGATGGCGGACGCCGCGAGTGGACAGTCTATCCCACTGCCCGCCATCGCCTCCGGCTTCGGGTTAAACGGGATCCTGCGAAAGGAGACTGGGAACGATGCTCAAGGACGTGAAAACCGGGATCCTGTTCCGCAACCCTATGGCGCATGTCAAGAGTGTCCATGCATACTTTCCGTCTGTGGCCGTGATGCCCGACGGCGAGATGGTGGCCATCTATGCGCTGGGCGAAGCGTTTGAAGCGGCGAACGTTCACACGTACCTGGCCCGGTCGGCTGACGGAGGGCAAACCTGGGAGCACCAAGGGCGAATTTGTCCTGACGTGCCCGGCCGGCTGACCTCCGAGTGCGGCCGATTGAGCGTTACCACCGATGGAGAACTGGTCGCCGTGCTGGTTCGGGCCGACCGCACGGATCATCCCGATCAGGGTCTGACGAATCCCGACAACGTCGGCTTCGTACCCACTGACATCCTGATCGCGCGATCGACGAACGCCGGCCGCAACTGGAGCGAGCCGGCGCGCGTCCAACCGCCGCTGGAAGGTCCCTCATTCGAACTCTGTAGCCCGATTACCACCCTGGGCGACGGTCGCTGGATTTGGCCCACTTCCACTTGGCGCGATTGGGAGGGGAATCTGCCCAACGGCAATCGTATGGTGGCCTTTGTCTCTGACGATCAAGGCAACACGTGGCCGGATTACATGGATGTGATGTCCAGTCCGGAGGGCAACTTGATCTTCTGGGAGTCGAAGATCGTCGAACTGGCCGACGGACGCCTGCTGGCCGTGGCGTGGTGTTACGACGAAAACGCATCGTGTGATCGGCCCAATCATTACGCCATAAGCAGCGACCGAGGAATAAGCTGGTCGCCGCCGCAATCGACCGGGCTGCTGGGCCAGACGATGACGCCGTGGGTGCTGCGCGGCGATCGAGTGCTGACCGTCTACCGTCGCATGGACGAGCCCGGCCTGTGGGCGAATCTATCTCACCTGGAAGGCGATCGCTGGGTGAACGACGCTTGCCAACCGCTCTGGGGCCACCAAAGCGTCGAAGGAATGACCCGTACGGACGCTGGCACCGTGGCCATGTTTCAGACTTTGCGTTTCGGCGCCCCCGCAATTACGCGACTTCCGGACGGCGCCGTCTATGTGGCTTTCTGGTGCTACGAGGATTGTGTGAGCATCATTCGTTGGTTCAAGATTCAAGTCAACTGACCCGAGCAATCCAAGCCCGAAGCGCGAGCAAGGAAAATGCATCTGGGCACTTTGGACTTCGTCGTCATCATCGCTTACCTCGTGGGCCTTGCGCTCTTGGGGCTGTATTTCTCCAGGAAGCAGACCTCGCAGGTATCGTACTTCCTGGGCAACCGCCGGATGCCCTGGCTTCTGGCGGGGGTGAGCGTCATGGCGACGCTGGTCTCCACGCTCTCTTATCTCTCCTTGCCTGGCGAAATGATCCGGTACGGCGTGGGATACTTCGCCGGGATCTTCGCGTATGTGCTGGCCATCCCCGTGGTGAGCTGGCTGATCATCCCGGCGTTGATGCGGCTGCCGGTGACCAGCGTCTACGAGTACTTCGAGAAGCGATTCAACCTCGCCGCGCGATTGCTTGGGGCTGTGGTCTTTATCATTATGCGGCTGACCTGGGTGGGATTGATCATCTATACCGCCTCATTTGCCGTGGCCAAAATGACCGGCTGGGACACGACGAGCGTGATCCTGGTGATCGGACTGGTCACCACCTTCTACACGACCGCGGGCGGAATGCAGGCCGTACTTTGGTCCGACTTTGTCCAAGGCTGCCTGCTGATCGGCGGGGCCCTGTTCATCCCTGTCTTCATTGCGATGCAAACCGGCACCGGGCCGGTGGCTTGGTGGGACGCCTTCTCGCAAACGGGCCGTGATCAGGTCCCCATCGTCAGCCTCGATCCCTTTGTGCGGATCTCCATGGTGGGGATCATCGTCGAATCCTTCTTCTGGCACATCGCGACCAACAGTGCGGATCAAGTGGCGGTCCAGCGGTATTTGAGCACCTCGTCGGTGCATGCGGCCCGGCGAAGCTTCTGGGTCTCTGCTGCGTTTACCATTGTCCTGATGCTGTTGCTGATGCTGGTCGGCCTGGCGCTGTTTGGGTTCTACTTCCAGCAGTCGAATCTTGACGCCGAGGCATTCCAGGAACAAATCGCCCCGGACGCCGATGACAAGCTGCCCCAGTTCATCGCCAGAGAGTTACCCGCGGGGCTCTCCGGACTTCTCCTGGCGGCGATCCTCGCCGCGGCCATGTCCAGTCTCAGCTCGGGGATCAACTCCATTTCGTCGGTGGTGACAACCGACATGGTGGATCGTCTGCGACTGACCTCCTCCGACCGCAACAAGCTGTTCGTGGCCATGATCACCGCGTTGGGGGCCGGACTCGCCGGGCTGGGCGCGGCGTTGGGCGTGGATACGGCGATGAGAGCCCTCGGCTGGAACCTGGTGGAGATGGTGGAGCGGATCAACCATTTGTTTGTAGCGCCATTGGGGGCGTTGTTTGTGGCCGGGCTTGTGTTTCGCCGCGTCGGATCTACTGCGGCTCTGCTGGGATTCGCCGCAGGCGTGACCACCAGCGTGCTGGTCTCATTTGCGCGGGAGATCTTCGCCCTGGACCAAGGGCTGTCGTTCATGTGGATCATCCCAACTTCGTTCCTGGTCAGTCTTCTGGTATCGTATATCGCTGGGCGCCTGCTCCCGCAGCCCTCGGCCGCCCAATTGGCAGCGTTAGGACGGCAGCAGCCACCAGAGAATGAATCGTGAGACCAACAACGATTGGTATACGAGAGCCATAGTTTCTGTTTCGCGTCATAGTTGGAGTTCACGCTTTAGCGTGTCTCGGAAACACGCTAAAGCGTGAACTCCAACCACTGGAGATAGCAATGCACTTACCAACGAAAACAGTCGTCGTCTGGGGACTCGTATGTGCTGGTCTTCTGGCCGCAGCAAGAGCGTCCGAGAATGAGCGTCCGTACGAATGGCCTCAACTGAAAGGCGACTCGGGCTTCACCGGATTGTCGCCGGATGACACAGTTAAGCCTCCACTGAAGCTCGTATGGTCGTACCGCTTGGACGGAGACGCGTCCGGCGATGCTGGTGTCGGGGTCATTGTGGGCGGCGGCAAGGTCTTTGTGACCGTTGCTAACAGTCATACGCTTGTGGCGCTTGATGCGGACACTGGCCACTTTTGCTGGGAATACCGAGATCCATCCATCGGATACGTCGGGTACATAGGCCATTTGACAGTTCCTGCCTATGACAACGGCCGCGTGCTCCTTTGGCGACGCCATAAGGCATCTGCAGTAATGGCTCTGGACGCCGAGACTGGTTCGGTGCTTTGGGAACAACCCTTGAGCCCGCTCGGAAAGGGCGTGAACCGAGGCGGACTGCCCATTGCGGATGGAATGGTCTACTGTGGCGAAGGAGGCCCCGAGCCGGCGATTTCCTCGTTCGACACCGCGACAGGCCGACGCGTTTGGCGCACCTCGCTCGGTAGCGAAGGTGGCGAATACGCGATTGGGCCGACCGTTGCCGGCGGCCGGGTGTTTGTGGCGACCCGAGCGAACGTGCGCCGCAGCCCAGGCGCGAAGGAGTGGGCCAAAAAGCTCCGCGGTGCCGTTACGGCACTGGACGCCAAGAATGGCGAAATCCTCTGGAGCCGCGAGAACATCTATCCGTGGAGCCCCATGACATCTGACGGAACAGTCTTGGCGTGCCCCATGTGGTCTTCCGCAGACGAGAAGCTCTACCTGCTGGATTGCCGTACCGGGAAGACGATTTGGGCCACATCCCGCGTGGCCAACCACTACAACCCGCCGGTGACGTTGACAAAAGACCTGGTACTCTATCAGCCATGGGGCCCGAAACTCCATGCCATGTCACGAACGACAGGCGAGCCGCTTTGGGTTTTCCATAACGAATTCACCAGTGCCGGATGCTGCACGCCGGTGGTCTCCGGCCAATACGCCTATATCGGCACATCCGTTCCGGAGCGATCAGGCGATCTTGAGTCGCTACGCGGCTTTCGCTTGGCGGACACCCCAAGCGACACGGGCAAGTATGGCACCATGAACGCCATTGACCTGGAGACCGGCAAGTCGGTGTGGCGCTTCCCGACAACGAATACCATTTGCGGCGACCCGGCGATTGCTTACGGACGTCTCTATTTCGCCAGCCGGGATGGAAAGGCCTACTGCTTCGCTCCTGCTGCGAAAGGCGAGCCGAACACACCGGAGGCAAAGGACCGTTCGTCGCCCGCTCCGGAAGCTGACGTGGTGAAGCTCCTCGTCCCGCGCGATGAAGAAACGAAAACGGACTCGAACTGGCCCATGGAGGCGGGAAGTCTGACGCGGACTCATGCCAGCAACATGACTCTGGAGCCGCCACTGGAACTCGCCTGGAAGTTCGACATGCAAGGCCGAGTGCTCACTTCCGCTGCAATTGCTGACGGCGTTGTCTACGCAAGCTCCGAGTCCGGCAAGATCGTGGCCGTGGATGCCGGGCGAGGTCAGAAAGTGTGGGAATTCACTACCGGTCAGCCCGTTCAGTGTTCACCAGCGGTAGCCGATGGCCGCGTCTATTTTGGTTCGGATAACGGTATTCTGTATGCACTGGATGCGAAAACAGGAAAACCCGTTTGGCAGTTCGAGACAGGTGGATCGGTTCAGGTATCTCCCGCGGTCGTGGGCGGCGTTCTTGTTTTCGGCGCCAACGATCACAATATCTACGCACTGGACCGCCAAACCGGCCGCAAGCTGTGGAACTTTCGAACCAGCCGCTCCTGCGTCAAGGCTCCTCCGGTCATTCACGGCGATCGCGTTTTTGCGGCCGGGTGGTCCGATTGGGTGTGGTGTCTTGATCTGAAGTCGGGCAAGCCCATTTGGCAGTCGTTTATCCCCGTCTCGATCGAGGCGATTTCCTTCTACCGCGATCGACTGTGGGTCCGCAGCGCGTACTATGTTGTTGAACTCGATCCGAACAAAGGTACATGGCTCCGCATCGCCGATGGGTCGTATGGTTATGGCGGAATGGCCTTTGTCGGGGACCGGCTGTATCAGTCGGGTGTCCAAGGCCAATACGGAACGCGCGGCGCGACGTCGATTTCGATAGCTGACACGGGAGGACCGCCGCCCGATTCGATGCTTCCGACACTCGAAGGCGGATCCCTTGTCAAGCCACAGACGCCCGGAGGGGCTCCGGAACTTGCCGCGATGGCCGCGCCGCTGGCTCTGGGGGCGACGCTCTGTTTCGC
>JACKQG010006043.1_pt1 | contig 13001 bp, 9 predicted proteins | sample 8237621 | NCBI WGS metagenome assembly JACKQG01 (sample SAMN15677084, study PRJNA649215) | marine metagenome | biome: marine; feature: Black Sea; material: saline water; isolation source: suspended particulate matter (SPM) from the Black Sea western gyre | collected 2013-06-09/2013-06-10 | depth...
CTCATGGTATCTGCCATGAGCTTAAAGTCAGGCTGGCGAAAAGTCTTCCATTCTGTGACCAGGATTAATGCATCTGTATTTTCAATTGCTTTGTACTGGTTGGCCTCTAATTTCAGCCGGCCCTCTGTAAACCAGTTTTCAGGCAACTCTTTGCGGGCCTGATCCATGGCAACAGGATCAAAAGCTTTGACTATGGCTCCTGAATCCATCAATTCTTTTAAGATCACAGATGATGAAGATTCTCTCATATCATCTGTGCCAGGTTTAAAGGAAAGGCCCCACATGCAAAAGGTTTTTCCGGAAAGATCCTTTCCAAATTTTTTAATGATTTTATCTGACAATACCTGTTTTTGAAAATTATTTCTCTTTTCCACAGCATTGAGCAGCTCTGGTTCAAAACCATTGTCTTTACTTGTTTTAATCAGCGCCTTTACATCTTTTGGAAAGCAGGACCCCCCATAACCGCATCCTGGATAAATAAATGAATACCCGATCCTTGAGTCAGACCCGATTCCTTTTCTGACATTTTCAACATCCACGCCCAGTTTTTCACAGATATTGGATATTTCATTCATAAAGGATATTTTGGTTGCCAGCATTGAATTTGCAGCATATTTGGTCATTTCTGCATCACGAACATTCATGGATATAATTTTTTCCCTGTTACGTGAAAACGGGGCATAAAGCCGTTTCATTTGTTCGGCCGCACGCTGGGAATCCACCCCGACAATAATTCGATCCGGTTTAAGGAAATCATTGACAGCAGCGCCTTCCTTTAAAAATTCAGGATTGCTGACCACATCAAACTCAACATTGACACCCCTGTCTGACAATTCTTTCTGGATAGTGGATTTAACTTTATCAGCCGTTCCAACGGGGACTGTTGATTTATCTATAATCACTGAATAATCGTTGATGTTCCGGCCTATTTCCTTTGCAACCTGTAAGACATATTGCAGGTCTGCAGAACCATCTTCACCCGGTGGTGTGCCCACTGCAATAAAGAAAATATTGGAATCTTCTGCTGCCTGTTCAAGGCTTGTAGAAAATTTTAAGGTTCCTTCCTTATAATTTTGTATGACAAGGTTTTCAAGCCCGGGTTCATAAATGGGAAGTATGCCGTTTTTCAAGTTTTCTATTTTTGTCCGGTCAATATCAACGCAGGTCACTATACTGCCCATTTCTGCAAAACATGCTCCTGTAACAAGCCCTACATAGCCGGTTCCAATAATCGTCAGTTTCATTGAACATTACCTTTTATCTGTTTAAAATAATTTGTATTCTCAAGTACCAATCTCTTTACAACCGCCAGAAATTAATCTCCAATTCTTTTGCTTCTTCTGGATCAAACACGGATTTCACATCAATCAGACAGCCATTTGGAAGAAGCATATCTTTAAACTCTGAAAGACTTTTCCCAAAATACTCTTTATGGGGTACTGCAAGAATAAGAGCGGAAAGATCTTTGAGATCCTCCCATTTGCATAGATTTATGTCATAATATGACAACGCCTCTTTGGGATCGGAAATCGCATCATGAACCAGGACATTTGTTCCATAGGAATGAAGTTCTTCAATAATATCAACCACCCGGGTATTTCTCAGATCCGGGCAGTCTTCTTTAAAGGTCAGACCCAGAACCCCGACTTTTGAATCCTTTATATTAAACCCCTGATTAATCATCATTTTAATGGTTTTTTCAACCACAAACCGTCCCATATTATCATTGATTCTCCGGCCGGATAAAATGATCTGGGGATGATAGCCTTCTGATTCTGCCTTAAAGGTTAAATAATATGGATCAACACCTATACAGTGGCCGCCTACAAGTCCGGGTTTAAAGGGAAGGAAATTCCACTTGGAACCGGCTGCGTCCAGCACATTTTTTGTATCAATATCTAATTTATCAAAAATAAGGGCCAGTTCATTCATTAAGGCAATATTTAAATCTCTTTGCGTATTTTCAATCACTTTGGCAGCTTCTGCTTCTTTTATGGTTTTTGTTCTGTGGACTCCTGCCACAATAATAGTTTCATAAAGCTTTGCCACCTTATCACAGGTTTTTTCATCATCTCCTGAAACCACTTTTACAATTTTTGGCAGGGTATGTTCCTTATCCCCTGGATTAATTCGTTCTGGAGAGTATCCTACATGGAAATCTTTTTTCCATTGTAATCCTGACATTTTTTCCAAAATCGGGACACAGACATCTTCTGTAACACCGGGATACACAGTTGATTCAAAAATAACGATGGCATCTTTTTTCATATATTGACCCACCGTGGTGGATGAGCTTTCCATATATTTCAAATCAGGACGTCTGGCTTTGTCTATTGGCGTGGGCACTGCCACAATGATATAATCTGCATCTGAAATTTTCGCGGGATCAGATGTGGGATAAAAAAAACTGGCTTTTTCAAACTCTGTTTTTGAAACTTCACCTGTGGGATCTTCAAATTTTTTGCAATTTGCAATAATACTGTCTTTAAGGTCAAAACCTATTGTATGAAATTTTGCACCAAAATGAACGGCCAGCGGCAAACCAACATAACCCAGCCCGATAACTGCAATTTTTGTATTGCTATCCATAGTAACCTTTCTCCCAATATATTTATTACCAGACCAAAAAACGCCAATTTCCCAGATTATTGCGTTGGGCTCAAGTTTTCGATCAAACACTATTCATAATATTCTTTATACCATTTAACAAAATTATTTATTCCCTCAACTATGGGCGTTGCAGGCTTAAAGCTAGTATCTTTTATAAGGTCGCTTACATCTGCATAAGTTGCAGGGACATCGCCTGCCTGTAAAGGCAAATATTCTTTAATGGCTTTTTTTCCGATGGCCTTTTCAATGGCTTCAATAAATGCCATCAGGGCAACGGGCTGATTGTTGCCGATATTGTAGAGTTTGTAGGGGACACAAGAGCTCGACGGGTTGGGTGTGTCAGATGTCCAGTCAGGATCTGCCTTTGGAATAGTATTCATTACTCTGACAACGCCTTCTACAATATCATCAATATAGGTAAAATCCCTCTTCATATCCCCATTATTAAATACTTTAATGGGTTCATTGTTCAAAATGGCCTTTGTAAAAAGGAAAAGAGCCATATCCGGCCTTCCCCAGGGACCATAAACAGTGAAAAATCTGAGTCCTGTTGTGGGAAGATTGTATAAATAGCTATAGGTATGGGCCATTAATTCATTGGCTTTTTTAGATGCTGCATAGAGACTGATGGGATGATCCACATTATGCCGGACAGAAAACGGCATATTTGTATTCAATCCATAGACAGAACTGCTGGAGGCATAGACCAGGTGCTTGACACCTGAATGTCGGCAACCTTCAAGAATATTGCCAAACCCGACCAGATTACTGTCAATATAAGATGCCGGATTTTCAATGCTGTAACGAACCCCTGCCTGGGCAGCAAGGTTTATAACATAATCAAATTGATGTGTTTCAAACAATTTTTTTATTTTTTCCCTGTCAGACAGATCATTCAGCAGGAACTCAAATTTTGGGTCTTTTCCAATAATGGAAAGCCTTGTCTTTTTAAGGTTTACATCATAATAATCGTTTAAGTTATCAATTCCACAGACGTTTACACCCTCTCTAAGGAGGCGGGCTGTTAAATTAAATCCGATAAACCCTGCTGCTCCGGTAACAAGAACTTTCATAATAATCCCTTATTTTTATCCTGTCAGTGTTGAAAATAAGTTCGCGCCCTGGGGTAGCGGCAAATTTTCTTAAACCCGGCATTGTACCCGCGCTTGTTTTTCCGATTTGTTTAGCATGAATATAGGGCCAAAAACAATGAAAATCATGAGGACGAGAAAATTCATTAACATTTTACGATGTCTATCGTAACCTGAGGGTCACACGTAACCTGAAGGTCACACGTAATAATGTTGATAGAATGAAATGATCTTTTTCAACAAAGTTTAATTAATTTAGAAATTCAGATACAAGAATTGACGTTCAAACTAGCAGGCAATGATTATGGTAAATCAAAATAAACCGGAGAACTGCTCCATTTGCTGATTCTTTCCCAGCCATATCGGTCTTCCCATCCTTTTCTTCGACCTTTAAGTTTAATTGTTTTTCTGTTTTCACTTCCTGGATATCCAGGCCCCATATCAATGATTCGTCTGTCCACCGGGGACCTGCGATCTACAGGAGATCGTTTTGCATAAACACTTTTTGCATTCTGCATTTTTCCCTCCTTTGTTAGCAGGAAAATTGTAAAGTTGAAATTTTGAAATCTAAAATTTGAATTTCCAATTTAAAACACAAATTTTCAACCTCACAATTTTCCGGGTTTTGTCTTTTTAATCTTGATATTTAAAGGAAAGCTTTAAATTTGTTCTGAATTGCGCAGGCTTTCCTTTCTCGATTTTAATATCAAGTTTCATCACTTCTGCGATTCTTAAATCTCTTAATGATTGTGATGCACGATCAATGGCACTGGTGGCGGCATCTTCCCAGGATGTTGTACTGCTCCCTACAAGGTTAATAATTTTGTATACGCTCTCACTCATGGTACCCTCCTTTAATAAGGTTTAAAAATTGAAATAGAAATAGAGATAGATTTGAAATCAGATTATTCGTACAGATTCAGAAACAATAGTCAGATTAGTTTAATTATAGAATAATATAAAAAATTGTCAAACTGTTTTTACGTGTGACCTTCAGGTTGCTTGTTACCTTCAGGTTACGTGTGACCTTCAGGTTAAGGAAAAATTAATTTTTCGAGAATAAGTCCATAAAACCGGTCTGATTCTGACGAAAAAATCCAACCCAAATGGGTTGAACACTCATTACAGGCACCTATTTTCCATGAAAATCCAAGAAACCATGAAAATTCGCATGAGGCGATTGAACAGGCCACACAACCTTTTGCATCGCTAAAACATCCTATCTCAAAGATAAGGCCATGGGGATTTGCAAAGACATGGTGAGATGAATTATTTACATTAATCTGCTTAGACGGCTCTGTTATATGATGATTGCAAAAAGCGCAGACAATGATTTCCTCTTCTTTGGACATTGCTTCCACTTTCTTATCCGTCAATAAATCACTATATTGTTTGCAAACCACATCCATATCAATTACCTTCTGGATAAATCAATGTTCTTTTTCTATGTAATAAAGTGTTGCCCCAACAGGAGCAAAAGATAAAAACAGTATGTTTAGTCCAGGGATTAGAAAAAGCAGTCCAAATCCTATATGAAACATTAAATGTTCCCTTAAAAATTTTATCCTTATATTAAAGGGTTCCATCCTTCTTGCCGGTACCAGGTCTGTATTGTCCCAGGCCAGAAATACCACAGCTGCAACAGAAGAGATGACAATGATAATCGGGCTTACGGGGGTCAGCAATCCCAGCACCATAATAACCAGAGAAATCAGCACAGGAATAACGGCCCTGGGTATTTCCTGTTTAACCAGATATATAAAAAAGCTGATCCATGACCCCTGCTCAAATGGCACTTCTTTGCCCAATATAATTTTTTCAGTGATTCTTGACATGTAATCCATGATGAAAACACAGAAAAATAACTGGGCGATCAAATAAGCAAGAACCATGGCAATAGCAGCAAGAAAGATGGATAAAAGCCATGAAACTGCCTTCCATACAAATATCAACCAGCCTGATTCCGGCATTTTCCAGATCATTAATAAAATTTCATCATGCCAGTATAAAACAAAGCCGGATAAAACAAGGGTAAAAAACAAAACAATGAAAAACCGCAATATCCCGAGCATCAACAATTTTGGGGTTTTTAGAGCCAGAATAACCCCTTTTATATTATATTTTATTCCATCATATAAATCCATCTTAGTTCTGAACTCCAGGTTACGTGTGGCCTCCAGGTTAAGCCTTATCCGGTATGCATTTGATCCAATAGGTAATGTCTTTTGAAAACTCTTTATAGGAAACATTTGTCCTTTGGGTAATTATATTTTTCTCAAGTCCAAACATTTTCTTATAGCAATCAAAAAAACTCAAGTTGCCTGGGTTGTCTGATTCTTCAATAATATTGGGTTTACAAATGAGCCGCCAGATGGTTCTGGTATCCCTTGTTATACAGGCATCTTTTAATATGGCCATTATCATCCCACTGATGTGAATCCCATCATTTCTGCCACTGCTTTCAAGTCTGGATGCAATATTGACGGCCTTGCCGATGGCCGTGACTATTTTTCTTTTCCGGCTTCCCAAAGGACCTATCAATGCTGTTCCCATTTCCATTCCTGCTCTGAAACTAATATCAATTTTTGCCGTATCAATCAAGTCTTTCACCCTTCCAGTCTTATCCATGTCATGCTGTCCTGTTTTCAACAAATGTACCTCATTCAAAATAGCGGCCAAAGTAAAGATCATCAACATGATCCTTTCATGTGTTCCCATGGAAAACTTTGCTTTTTTATCGTCAAATGGCGAAGCATTTTCCAGAAAAACACAATCCCCCATAAAATTATCTACCCTGCATGAATACTGATTAGCATTATTGGCAGTAATCTGGTGACACAGGTTCAGGATATAAAAATAATCCCTGGGATTTAATTTTTGTCTTATAGTGGCTGATCCTACCATATCGAGAAAGGCATAAACACCATCTGTAATGTTGACTGGTTCCATATTGAGCTGGCTTTCGTTTACAGCCCCCACAGCCCTTAAGTATTCTTTCTGGGCATTCAATTCAATCTCTTTATGTTTTAATTGCAATGCTGTCTTTCTAAGGCTTTTTTCTTTCCTCCAGATAATATGGGCGGCCTGTCTGCCTCTGGCAAGTCCGATATATGCAAGCGATGCCATTTCAATGGCTGAAATTAAGATGTTTAATTTTTTTTTTAATTCCAGTTCGTTGGTGAATTTATCTCCAGTTTTTTCCAGGAATTTTTCATTGATAGTGTTAAAAACAATGGCGCCATAATCCGGGATATAGGCAGAAACAAAATTTTCAGCTTTGAATTGTTTAGCAATAGCATTGTTAATTTTCAAGTCAGGTAATGATTTAAAAACATTACCATTATAGGAAAGGATTGATACATTTGAATATTTCTCATCAGCATTCAAAGCATCCCGGATGTTATCAATAACAAGAATTTTAATGCCTTGTACATAAAAATCTTTATGTTTTCTAAGAACAAAAGAAATGATACCATCACTTTCCTTTTTTTCACCGAATTGAGTGTCTTTATACAGCCTGACAGGCGACAGACCTTTATATCTGACGATGAAGGTTCCGAAATATTTTAAAATAAAACCGCTAAAACCTTTACCATTAAATTTATGTATAACACCCCTGTCCCATTTATCAGGAGGTAAAAATTTAAAATAGGTTTTGTTGGTTCCCAGCAGCAGCCCAACTTGTCTGGCCTGCAATAATTTTAATGAAAAAGCCAAAAGAAGATCTAATGTATTTTTCTTTTTAAAAACAATGCGTTCAAATTTGTCTATATCAGGCAATTCGTGTTTCATTTTTAGAATATGGGCTTAAAAAAAAGCCAGTACTGCTGTTATCTATATCTGTCTTATAAAAAAGATTTTGGAAGACGGAGATCTCTTTTGTTTTAAAATAAATCAAAGACCCGATAAAAAAGATATGATAAATGCGATAAACATTATCAGAAACAATCTTCAATAAATTATCTTTCTGTTTTTCCATCTGCATTATCCAATCATTTAAGGTCTTTACATAATGGGTCCTGAAATTTTCCGCATTCAGCAGTTCAAAACCAGAAGAGGATGCAAGGTTCACAAGGTCATGCTCAAACATGAGTTCCCCGCCTGGAAACATGTATTTATCCAGAAATGAATTTTCAAACCCTTTTTTCCTTTTTATATTAGTAGTGATGGTATGCTGCATAAAAAGTCCGCCTTTTTTAAGGCTTTTATGAACGGTTTTAAAAAAATTGCTCATATTGGCTTTTCCCACATGTTCTGACATGCCAATACATGAAATTTTATTGAAAACCTCAGTGCCAAGGTCCCTGTAATTTAAAATTTTTATATTTATTTTATGGGAAAGCCCTTCGGTTTTTATCCAGTTTTCAGCATATTTTTTTTGTTCGGAACTTAAGGTAATTCCCGTTACATCCACACCATAATGCCTGGCTGCAAAAACAGCAAAATTCCCCCATCCACACCCTATGTCCAGAAGTTTGTCTCCCTTCTTAAGCCGTAATTTCCTGCAGACGATATCCATTTTTTCATTTTGCGCTTCATCCATTGTCGCTTTTTCACTTGTATAATATCCACAGGTGTATCCCATTGTTTCCCCTAAAAATAATCGATAAAAATCTCCGGGAACATTGTAGTGATATTCAATATTTTCCTTTTCTTTTTCCTTTGCTTTCACAAAAAGATTGGAAAAAAATGTAAGCATCCCCTTTCGTTGATCCGTATTGAGCAATTTATCGCAAATAAGTTCATAAAGCTCTCTTATACTGCCTGATATATCAAAATATCCTTTTACATAGGCTTCACCAAGGGAAAATGCATTCGGGGAAATCAGGGCTTTAAAAAATTTACGATCTTTAATTAAAATTTTGTGCTTGATATCCTGCTGAGCTGTGAAATATTTATTGCCGTTTGTATCAATAATTTCAATGGGGATCATTTTCTGGCTAAGCGTCTGGATAAACTTTTTTAAGAAAAACGATTCTTTCTTGATAAGAGTTTTCATAATTTCTCCTTTTTCTAGAAGATTGAGATTATAAAAAACCAATTTTATACAGAATTTATAGATTTGAGTGTATTATATTAAATCTTTTAAAAAAATAAAGGTTTATCTTAAAAAATAAAGATATTTTTTAAGATTCTTTGATTTTTCAAGCGATCGCCTTGAGAATATTGCGGGTTTCCAAAAGGGCCCTGGAAATATTATTTCTTTTTGTTCCCAATTGAATTTGAATACTGTCTTTTTTGATGAATTCAAAAAGAGCCATACCCTTTAAAGCATTATTTAAAGAATCCAGCGGTTTTTTTCTGTGCTTTTCAGAAAAACAAAGGGTCAGGATGTTGGGAGTTATATCAAGCCGCTGAACCCCTGCCTTTATACAATACACCCGCAGCATGATTTTTAAGAGCATATTTTCAGCCTCTTTTGGCAGTTTGCCATATCGGTCTGTCAGCTCCTTTTGTATATCTGATATGTCTGAAACCATAGTAATCCTTGACAGCCGTCTATATAAGGTTAATCGCTGTTCAACGGATTCTATATAACCATCTGGAAAGCCAACAGACATGGATGCATTAATTTCAGGTTCCAAAGGTTCAATGGTTTCTTCACCTTTTAGATCATGAACGGCCTGATCCAGCAGTTTTAAAAACATGTCATACCCGACTGCAGCTATATGACCGGATTGAGAAGCACCAAGGGCAGTCCCGGCACCCCTTATCTGCATGTCTTTCATGGCGATTTGAAATCCAGAACCCAGATCTTTGTACTCCATCAAAGCAGACAACCTTTTCTTTGCATCCTTTGTCAATCTGTCTTCCTCGGAAACAAACAGATAGGCATAGGCCTGATGGTCACCCCGGCCGATCCGTCCTCTTAACTGATAAATTTGAGATAGCCCTAACCGTTCGACTTTGTTGATAATCATTGTGTTTGCCGAAGGGATATCAAGCCCGGATTCTATGATGGTTGTACAGACTAAAACATCAATTTCAAAATTAACAAACTTAAGCATCACCTTTTCAAGCTCTATTTCTGAAAGCCTGCCATGGGCCACACCTATCTTTGCCTCTGGAACCAGGTTTTCTAAATTCTGTGCAGTTTTGAAAATGGTCTTGATGTTATTATGAACAAAAAATATCTGGCCCTTTCGTGACAGTTCTCTTTTAATGGCATCCTTTACAATGCTGTCTTCATATTTTGAAATATAGGATATGATTGCCTGCCTGTCTGCAGGAGGGGTTGTGATCACAGAGATATCCCGCATACCCGTGAGTGACATGTGAAGTGTCCTGGGAATGGGCGTTGCCGTCAAAGCCAGAACATCCACAGAACTTCTCTTCTTTTTTAATGTCTCTTTATGCTTTACCCCAAAGCGTTGTTCCTCATCAATCACCAGAAGTCCCAATGACTTAAAATCAACATCTTTTGATAAAAGCCTGTGGGTTCCAATGACAATATCCACAAGACCTGAGCTGATTGCCTTGAGTATTCTTATCTGTTCTTTTCGCGTTCGAAACCTTGATAAGCATTCAATATTCACCGGATACTGGGCAAACCGCTCCCTGAATGTTGCAAGATGCTGTTCTGCCAATATAGTGGTCGGCACCACAATCGCCACCTGCTTTGCGTCATTTACCGCTTTAAAGGCAGCCCTGATGGCCACTTCTGTTTTACCATATCCCACGTCCCCGCAGACCAATCGATCCATGGGAATACTTGACTCCATGTCCAGATGAACATCATCAATAGCCTTTAGCTGATCACGGGTTTCGTCATAGGGGAAAGCCGCTTCAAAATCATTATAATAATTATCCGGTCTGGAAAATGAAAATCCTTTATTGACTTTTCTTTGTGCATAGAGATTTAAAAGATCAGCTGCCAGTTTCTCAACCTCTTCTTTTGCTTTGGCCTTAGATTTTATCCAGGCTTTAGACCCGATTTTATCAAGAATCGGCGTATAGCCATCCACCCCGATATACTTGCCGATCATCTCAATGCGATCAACGGGTAAATATAATTTATCATTATCCAGATACTGAATAAGGATAAAGTCCTGGGAAATATGGCCCACTTTTAAATTGCAGATTCCTTCAAATTGTCCCACACCATGCTCAATGTGAACAACAATGTCTCCATTTTTCAATTCTTCCGGCGTGATAACCTGAAGGTCACGCGCAACCTGAGTTTTTAAATCTCTTCGTGCGCTGCTCTGTCTTCGAATCCTTTTTTTGCCGAAAATTTCATTTTCAGTGACCAGTGCCAGGCCCTCTTCTTTAAGAACAAACCCTGAAGACAACTCTCCAAACAGATAATAAATCCCTGGCTTCTTTTTAATTGCTGCCCTGAAGGTATTACAAGGCACAGGTTCAATGCCATAGGGTTGCAGCAATGACAGCAGCCGTTTTGATTGGGATTCTTGACTTAAGACACAAAGGACAATTCTTTTATGGGCCAGATGATCATTAAACCACTCAACCAGCGGGATTAATGGATTTTCTTTGCTCCCCTCTCTTTTCAATGATGAAGACAAATCCGCGTTATCCTGAAACTCAAATAAAAGTTGCGACACCTGTTTTTCATCGGAGGGATCATTCATCAAATCAAAGGATATAAAGGATATTTGTTTTTTTGATTTAATAAACGACTTTATTTTATCCCATTTCAAATAAATGGAGTCTGGTTCAACACAAAGCTGGCTATCCGATGCAGTGGTTTTATAATTGATCAACGCCTTATTTTCAAAATCCATTGCCCTGGATTCAAGATCATCAGGAGAATCCATCACCAAGAGCGTATTTTCAGGGATATAGTCAAAAAAAGTATCTAATTCTTCATAAACTATGGACAGCATACTTTCAACACCCGGGAATCTTCCAAATTCACGGGTTTCATTTACATATGCTCTGATTTTTGATGCTTCAAGTCTGGCAAGGGCTCCAGCCTGTCTGAGGCGGGCCAGGATATGGGGCTGATTTTCTTTGGTCAATATTGCTTCTGTTGCCGGAATAATGATGATTTCATAAATTTCCTTTATCCCTCTCTGGGTAAAGACAGAAAAATACCGGATGGATTCTACCAGATCCCCGAAAAATTCAATGCGCACGGGATATTTTTCTCCCGGAGAAAAAACATCCAGAATACCACCGCGCACGGAATATTCTCCTGGATCTTCCACAAGAGATGTTTTGTTATACCCGCCGGATTCAAGTTTCAAGATCAAGGCATCTCTGTCAATTTCTTCATTGGCAATGACCAGTTCGGCAAAATCATTCAAGTTTTTCTTTGGTAGCAGTTTTTGCAAAATGGTGTCCACAACCGTTACAATAATTAAGGGTTCTGAACCTGAATTCATGATTTTTGATAAAGCTGCAAGCCTGTTTGTAGATGTTTCTTTATGGTAGGCCAGGGATTTAAAGGGCAGGATATGATATCCCGGGAAAAAAACAATTTTATCTTTTTTGTCTGGCAGAAAAAAATTCAATTCATCTAAAAACTCTATCGCTTTTTTTGTATCCTTTAAAATAACAAGGATTGAAACTTTAGAGAATGCATACCATTTAGAAGTCAGATAGGCTTTATGAGACCCTTCTGTCGGGATGATCACCACACTCTTATCAATATTTTTAACATCTTTGAATAAATGGTTTAACATATTTACCTGAACATACGTGATTGGATGGACAGAATTTTTCCTTTAACCTGAAGGTCACTCGTAACCTGAAGGTCAGACCTAAAAATCATGGTCTTGATTTAAAGGAAACTTTGAAAAGAATCAAGAAAAATTGTAACTATTCAGCTCTTATGCTTGAAACCGCCCTGTCTGATGGATATTTTTGTTCGATGCTAAACGCTTAACCTCCTGCAAATATCCATCAGACAGGGCTTTGAGATAACTTCTTTTAACGGGCTAAACAATTACGAAAAATTAAAACAAAGTTATTTGAACTTATTTGCCAGACCATTGTCAATTACATAGATACAAGCCTCATTAGCCCCCTGGGTTGTATAGCCAAACTTCGTGGAAAGATTGTCTAACATGAATTTCACATCTTTTTTAATCCGTTTGTCATGGGCTTTAAACTTATCTGTGTCAAAATCTTTGATGGCGTTCCTGAAATTCTCATTTTCAATAAAGGGTTCCAGTACCCGTTTTTTCAGGTTGTGAACATATCGCTCGTATAAAGATTCAAACAGCCGGGTTTCTATAATATTTTTCCCTTCAATCATGATCTCATGGGAAAGTGCTCGAGTGGTAAACTCTTTTAAGACATCGTTCCTTATCCCCTGTCTTTTTTTCTTGTCCA
>JACKQG010006045.1_pt1 | contig 12999 bp, 10 predicted proteins | sample 8237621 | NCBI WGS metagenome assembly JACKQG01 (sample SAMN15677084, study PRJNA649215) | marine metagenome | biome: marine; feature: Black Sea; material: saline water; isolation source: suspended particulate matter (SPM) from the Black Sea western gyre | collected 2013-06-09/2013-06-10 | depth...
AAATGACCACCTCTGGATAAGACTTCCGAAGTCTCTGAGACTCAGTAGATCCAAGAAGCTCGCGGTGGACTGCCAAGTCCACCGCCTTTCTGCCGGACTTGGCAGTCCGGCAAGAGCAAATCTGGATCTACTGAGACTTCGGAAGTCTAAAGGGAACGCCTTTCTGCCCTCAGTGTAGCAGAAAGGCGGCTGTTTGTCTACGACAAAAGTCGTATTTCTCAAGACCTGACAGGTTTACGAAACCTGTCAGGTCTGTCGTCAGCGTTGCGCTTCGGCTTTCAGCCCCTCGCGGTCGAGAAGAAAGATGCGCTGGCGCTCCATGCGCAGCAGGCCGGCGTCGGCGAAGGCGCGCAGCGTGCGCCCCACCACGTCCCGCACCGTGCCCAGTTCGGCGGCAATCTCGTCCTGCGTCCAGCGGCGGGTGACCTGGCCTGCCTCGGCGTGTTGCAGCAGGAAACGGGCCAGCCGGCCGCGCACGGTGCGCAGCGACAGGTCTTCCACCAGATTGGTCAGATGGTCGAGGCGCCCGGCGAAATCCCGCAGGATGGCCAGGGCCAGCTCGGGGCATTGGCCCACGAGGTGGCGGAAGTCGTCGCGGAGGATGGCGTAAAGGGTGGTCGCGGTGAGGGCCTCGACGGTGGCGTGGTTGACGGGTTGGGGTTGGAAAGGGGGGACCGTGTTGAAGGCCTGGCCGGGGCCCAGCCGGGCCAGCACCTGCTCGCGGCCGCCGGGCGAGAGGCGGTAGACCCGCACGCGGCCCCCGGCGATGAAGTAGACGGCCTGGCAGGGGTCGCCTTCGACGATGATCGTCTCGCCGGGGGCGTAGACGCGGCGGCCAGCGACGCGGGCCACGCCGGCCAGCGCATCGTCAGAGAGATGGGCAAAGAAGGGGATGCGGCGCAGGGCCTGCCGGGCATCCATGGGCGACCTCTGTCTCGTCTCAGGCGACCGGCCTGAACTGCTCCCGCGGGGCGTGGCAGACGGGGCAGCGTTCAGGGGGGGCGCTTTCGGCGATGTAGCCGCACACCTGGCACACGTGGTACACCGGAGCGGTTGCGGCGATCAGGTGTTGGAGGGCGCGCTTGTAGAGGGCGGCGTGCTCTTCTTCCACGTCGCGGGCGTGGCTGAAGGAGATGGCGGCGCGGCGGTGGCCTTCTTCTTCGGCATGGCGGATGAACTGGGGATAGAAGACGTCGGCGGCCTTCTCTTCCCGCTCGAAGGAGGCCTGCAGGTTGGCCTCGGTATCCTTGACGACGACCTCCCCCAGGAGTTGCAGGTTGCGGGTGGCGTGGATGCGTTCCGCCTCGGCCACGGCCCGGAAGAGCGCGGCGATCTCGGGCAGTTCCTCGGCTGCCGCCGTCTCGGCGTAGGCCAGCAAGCGGAAGTAGGCCTTGGACTCGCCTACGAAGGCTTCGTACAGGTTGCGAACCGTTTTTTCTGCCATGGGCAAGTTCCTGATCCGGACAGGCCGGGGCATCATCGGGAAGGGTTCTGGAGGGCGCTACAAGCTGGGCCCCCACCTCTCCCAAAGGGCCGTGAGCAGGGGGGCGATGAACAGGGCGGGAAGGAAGTTGCCCACCTTGATCCGCTTGATCTCCAGCAGCAGGAAGCCGATGCCCAGGATGATCACGCCGCCGGTGGCGCTCATCTCCGTGATCATGGCCTCGCTGAGGATGGCCTGGAAGGGGGCCGCGCCCAGCGTCAGCGCCCCCTGGTAGAGCAGGACGGTGAGGGCGGCAAAGGTCACGCCCATGCCCATGGAGGCGGCAAAGGCCAGGCCAGCGAAGAGGTCCAGCATGCTCTTGATGGCCAGCAGGGTGTAGTCGCCGGTGAGGCCGTCCTGGATGGAGCCCAGGATGGTCATGGGGCCGACGCAGAAGACCAGGCTGGCGGTGACGAAGCCGCGGGTGAAGTCGCCGCGGGCCAGGAAGGGGACGCGGGCGGCCCTGGCCTCCAGCCATTGGCCGGCGCTGTCCAGCCGGTCCTCTACCCGCCACCACTCGCCCACGATGCCACCGAGGCAGATGCTGACCAGCACCACGATGAAGTTGCCGGTGGTGAGGGCCATGCTCATGCCCACGGCCAGCGTCACCAGACCCACCCCCTGCATCACGATGTGGCGAACGCGGGGGGCCAGCCTCTCGCCGAGAAGCGTGCCCAGGGCGCCACCTGCTATCACGGTTACGGTGTTGATAAGGGTGCCGGTCATCTTTCCTCCGCTCCTCTGCTCCTCCGCTCCCCTGCTCCTCCGCCCCTACTTCTTCACCGTGATCTCTTTGGTGTACTCCCAGAGGCCGTGGATGTTGCACAGGGCCAGGGCGTGCAGGGTGCCCGACTCGTTGAGTTTGGCCCAGAAGGTCGCCCCGTGGTGCGTGTAGGCGGGGCCTTCGTTGGGACCCTTGACCCCCTCGCCGTGGGCGGTGAACTCGAAGTGGCCCAACTGGTGCGTGAACTTGCCGCCTTCGGGGTGGAAGTAGACGCTGATCCAGGGGATGTGGTGTTCGGTGGTGTTGGGGTGGGCGATCTCCTTGCCCAGGCTGACCTTGATCTCGAACAGCTCGCCCGCCGGCGCCTCGTCCGGCGCCTCGATGACGGGCACGTGCTTCTCTTTCTTCCAGTCTGCTTTCTGGATGCGTTCGCTCAGTTCTGCCATGGTATTTGCCTCCTTGTTGAAAGTTTGGGCATGGTTCACCTGGGCCAGGAAACTGGTTTACACTTTTCGTCATGGGCAGGAGCCCAACCGAGTTGGGCGGGGGTTGAAAAGCGTCTTGAAGCCCTGTTTTGACGGCCAATGCGATTGGCCTGCTACCCGAAGTGTAAAGGTGTTTTCTCCCTTGTGAAGCTTATTCTGAACCATGCCAGAGTTTGCCTGGGGCCGATGCCCCTATCTTGACGGTGAGGGATACTGGGCACAGGGAGTGAGATGCCTGGCCCATTATACCACATCCCGCCCACGATCTCAAAAGCACCTGTGCGCGTGAGTTTACGCCCGCAGCACCTCCAGCACTTCCTGGCTGTGGTTCTTTACCTTCACCTTGGGGAAGACCTTGATGATCCTGCCTTCCTCGTCCTCGTCAATGATGAAGGTGGAGCGGATGATGCCCATGGTGGTCTTGCCGTACATCTTTTTCTCGCCCCAGGCCCCGTACATCTCGGCCACCACGTGGTCGGGATCGCTCAGCAGGGCGAAGGGCAGGCTGAATTTGAGCTTGAACCCGTCGTGGGACGTGACGCTGTCGGGGCTGACGCCCAGCACGGCCGCGCCGGCGGCGATGATCTGCGTGTAGTCGTCGCGGAAGTTGCAGGCTTCGGTGGTGCAGCCAGGCGTGTCGTCCTTGGGGTAGAAGTAGAGCACGACCTTCTTGCCGCGATAGTCCGACAAAGTCACCTCGCCGCCGCCACCGGCGGGCAGCGTGAAGTTGGGTGCCAGGGCGCCTTCTTGTAGCATGGTTACGTCTCCTGTTCGAGTAGTATTTGCAGCGTTTCCGGATCGGTGACCGGTCGGCGGCAGGTGAAGTCCACGCAGACGTAGGCGGTGGCCTGGCCTTCAATCTGGCCGCGGTCGCGCAGCAGCGGGACGGCGGCCGGTGCCGCGCCGGGCGCGCCCAGGGCCACGATCTGGTGCGGGCGGTAACCCGTGCGGCAGACCTGCAGCAGGGCGCGGGTGTCGGCGGCCTGCGGATCGCCGACGATGGCGACGTCGCGGGGGTGAGCGAGCGCGTAATCCAGCGCCGTCAGCCACTGGCCGAAGCCCAGCGGGTAGCGGGCCAGCATCGGCTGCATGGCTCCCAGGCTGCGCAGCGCCAGATCAAGGACACGCGGCTCGACGGCCAGTCCCGCCAGGCGCAGCAGCACCCGCGCGGCCATAGCGTTGCCGGAGGGCACAGCGTTGTCCTGCAGTTCCCGCGGGCGCACGATCAATGCCTCGTGGTCGTCGCTGGTGTCGAAGAAGCCGCCGCCGGGGGCGCTGAAGTGTTCGATCATCGTTTCGGCCAGCTCGCCGGCGGCTTGATACCAGCGCGGCTCGAAGGTGGTCTGATACAGTTCCAGCAGCCCCTCGATGAGGTGAGTGTAGTCCTCAAGGTAGCCGTTCACCTTGGCCACGCCCGCTTTCCAGGTGTGGAGCAGGCGGCCTCTGGCATTGCGGATTGCGGATTGCGGATTGCGGAGTTCGCGCAGGAGGAAGTCGGCGTTGCGTTCGGCAACTCGACGGTAATCGTCGCGGCCCAGTGCCCGTGCAGCCTCGGCGAAAGCGGCCAGCATGAGGCCGTTCCAGGAGGTCAGCACCTTGTCGTCGCGGCCGGGATGCACGCGCTCCTCGCGGGCGGCGAAGAGCTTGCGCCGCGCCGCGGCCAGCTCCTCCCGCTGGCCCATGGGTCCGACGAACTCCAGGATGTTCTGGCCTTCGAAGTTTCCCTGTTGGCTGACGCCGTAGGCGGCCATGAAAGCATCCGCTTCTGCGCCCAGCACGGCCCGGATCTCGTCCGGTGTCCAGAGGAAGAACTTGCCTTCCTGGCCCTCGCTGTCGGCGTCCTGCGTCGAATAGAAGCCGCCGGAGGGGCCGGTCATCTCCCGGACGACGTAATCGAGGGTCTCCTCGGCGATAGCGCGGTAGAACGGATCACCTCTCACCTGCCATCCATGCAGGTAGACGCGGGCCAGTTGGGCGTTGTCGTAGAGCATCTTCTCGAAGTGGGGCACCTGCCAGTGGTCATCCACGGAGTAGCGGTGAAACCCGCCGCCGAGCTGGTCGTACATGCCCCCGAAGGCCATGGCCTCCAGAGTCAGGAACACCATGTAGTCCGCCCGCGGGCTGTCCGTGGTCTGGCGATAGCGCAGCAAGAACTCCAGGACCATCGGTTGGGGAAACTTCGGCGCGCCGCCCCAGCCACCACGAACGTCGTCGAAACTCCGATCGAGGTTCTGGAAAGCGGCTTCCCACGTTTCACGCGTCACGTCTTCACGTTTCACGTCCCCAAGCATCCCGCTCTGCTGTTCGATGACCTCCACCAACTGCTGGCCGCTTTCCATCAGCTCCTGGCGGCGGTTGCGCCAGCCGTTGGCCACGGCCAGCAGCACGTCGCTGAACGAGGGCATGCCGTAGCGGCGCGTGGGCGGGAAGTAGGTGCCGCCGTAGAAGGGCTGGCCCTGGGGCGTGAGAAAGACGGACATGGGCCAGCCGCCGCGGCCGGTCATGGCCTGCACCGCGCTCATGTAGATGCGGTCCAGGTCGGGCCGCTCCTCGCGATCCACCTTGATGCTGACGAAATGCTCGTTGAGGATCGCCGCCACCTGTTCGTCTTCGAAGGATTCGTGGGCCATGACGTGGCACCAGTGGCAGGCGGAGTAGCCGATGCTGAGGAAGATGGGTTTGTCTTCGGCCTGGGCTTGGCGCAGCGCGTCCTCGCCCCAGGGGTACCACTGCACCGGATTGTCGGCGTGTTGGAGCAGGTAAGGGCTGCTCTCGTGGGCTAAACGATTGGGCATCATGCCTCCATAGAAACGCTGGGCTGGCTGGTCAGGAGACCAGCCAGGAACGGGTAAACAGGTATCGCAACACACAACACGTGCAACCCTAGCATATCACCAGGTCGGCCATGCGTCTAGGACAAAAGTCTCTTTGCCCTTGCCCCTACGCTCCGTTTGCGTCCTTGTCCAGCAGCCACAGCAATCGCCCGGCGACAGGCTGCACCAGGCCGGCGGGCAGAGGCTCGCTGGCGCGGACGCGGGCCAGGGTCTCCGCCTTGGACGTCCCGCTGACCAGGAAGATGACGTGGCGGGCGGTGTTGATGACCGGCAGCGTCAGTGTCACCCGCCAGGCCTTGAGCTTCTCCACGTACACGGCCAGCACGCGGCGCTCCCGCTCCCCCAGAGCGGCGGCGCCGGGGAACAGCGACGCCGTGTGCCCATCCGTTCCCAGGCCCAGCAGGATCAGATCGAAGCGGCCGTCTTCTCCCAGAGCCTTTTCCAGCTCGCGCTCGTAGGCGGCCGCGGCCTGCTGGGGCGCCAGTTCGCACCGCATGCGGTGGACGTTGGCGGCGGGGATCTGCACTCTGTCCAGCAGCGTTTCGCGGGCCATGCGGTAGTTGCTGTCGGGATGGTCCGGCGGGACGCAGCGCTCGTCGCCCCAGAAGAGGTGCACGCGCGTCCAGTCCACGCTGGCGGCGAACGGTTCTGTGGCCAGCAGCTCGTAGGCAGCGCGGGGCGTGGAGCCGCCGGCCAGGGCCACGAGGAAGCGGCCGCGGGCGGCGATGGCTTCCCTGGCCAGGACAACGAAGTTCTCAGCGGCGGCGGTGGCCAGGCCGGCGGCATCCTCGTAGACCCGGAACTCGTTCAGTTGCTCTCCCCTCCAACCGGATCCCATGGGCTCTCCTGACCCGATGGGTGGCCGGTCAGGAGACCGGCCAAGAACTCTGGACCGGATCCCATGGGCTCTCCTGACCCGATGGGTGGCCGGTCAGGAGACCGGCCAAGAACTCTGGACCGGATCCCATGGGCTCTCCTGACCCGATGGGTGGCCGGTCAGGAGACCGGCCAAGAACTCTGGACCGGATCCCATGGGCTCTCCTGACCCGATGGGTGGCCGGTCAGGAGACCGGCCAAGAACTCTGGACCGGATCCCATGGGCTCTCCTGACCCGATGGGTGGCCGGTCAGGTTGGCCGGTCAGGAGACCGGCCAAGAACGTTGGGGGGAACTTCGGGGGGCGTTGCACCTTACCTCCCATGCTCGCCGCAGCCCAGCAGCCAGGCCCGGCCGTCCTGGGCCAGGAGCGCGTCCGCCTCGGCTGGCCCCCAGCTTCCCGGCTCGTACACGGCCAGCGGCGGCGCGTCCGGCCGCGCCCACCCGGCCAGGATGGGGTCACTCAGCCCCCAGGCCAGCTCGATCTCGTCGGCGCGGGCGAAGAGCGAGGCATCCCCCTGCAGCGCGTCCAGCAGCAGCCGCTCGTAGGCGTCGGGCAGCGTGCCGGCGCCGAAGTCCTCGGCGTAATGAAACTCCATGTCCACGGACCGGGTGCGCATGCCGGCGCCGGGCTCCTTGGCCTCGAAGCGCAGATGGATGCCCTCGTCCGGCTGCAGGCAGAGGGCGAGGACGTTGGGCGTCATGCCCACCGCCGCGGGCAAGGGAAACATCAGGTGCGGCACCCGCTTGAACTGGATGGCCACCTCGCTCATCTTGGCGGCCAGCGATTTGCCGGAACGAAGGTAGAAGGGCACGTCGCGCCAGCGCCAGTTGTCCACCATCACCTGCAGCGCGGCGTAGGTTGGCGTCTCCGACCCCGCGGCCACGCCCGGCTCGGCGCGGTAGCCGCGGTACTGGGCGCGCACGCTGCGCACGGCCGGACGCACGGCCCGCAGCACCTTGACCTTCTCGTCGCGCAGGGCATCGGCGCCGAACACGGCTGGCGGCTCCATGGCCGTCAGGGTCAGCAGTTGCAGCAGGTGGTTCTGGAACATGTCCCGCAGCACGCCGGCCTTGTCGTAGTAGCCGGCGCGGTGGCCCACGCCGACCCCTTCGGCCACGGTGATCTGCACGTGATCCACGTAGTTGCGGTTCCAGAGCGGCTCGAAGATGGCGTTGGCGAAGCGCAGGGTCAGGATGTTCTGGACGGTCTCCTTGCCCAGGTAGTGGTCAATGCGGTAGACCTGGCTCTCGTCGAAGACGGCGTGCACCTGGGCGTTGAGCTGGTGGGCGCTGGCCAGGTCGTGCCCGAAGGGCTTCTCGATGATGATGCGCGTCCAGCCCGACGGGCTGCGATTCAGCCCGGCCCGGCCCAACTGTTCGACGATCCGCGGGTAGAGCACGGGCGGCGTGGCCAGGTAGAAGAGGCGGTTGCCCTGCGTGCCCGCCTGGTCGTCAAGCTGCGCCAGCCGCTGCGCCAGGCGGCGGTAGGTCTGGGGGTCGTCGTAGTCGCCGGCCAGGTAGGTGTGGCGATCGGCGAAACGGGGCCAGATCTCGCAGATGCCCGGCTGGGGTTTGAGCCGCGCGTAGTCCAGCACGCCCTGGAAGAGGTGCTGGCGAAACTCGTCGTCGGAGAGGGGGGTGCGGGCCACGCCCAGCACGCGGCTGTCGGCAGGCAGGAGACCGGCGCAGGACAGGCTGTGCAACGCCGGCACCAGCTTGCGCCGCGTCAGGTCGCCGGAGGCGCCGAAGATGATCACGGCAGCAGGTGCGGTTTCTGGGCTTGTTCGGTTCATGGTGTGGTGGCCTCCAGGTGCACGTCAGGCGTGAAACGTGAAACGTAAAACGTAAAGCGTAAGGGCCGCGCTGGTGATTACGCTTCACGTTTTACGTTTTATGGCTTTTCTGCCAACCGCTGCAGTCTGCCGATCACGTCATTGTCCAGGTGAAAGCGGATCACCCGCCGTCCGGCGGCCAGCAGCGCCTGGCGGTCGCCCTCGGCCTGGGCGGCCTTGAGCACGCCGAAAGTCATGGACGAGTGGGGCGAGCCGGCCTCGTCGGGGATGGGCACATCTCTGGGGTCGTCGGCGGTGAACTGGATGAACAGCCCGTTGCCGCCGTCGCCCTTGTGCAGTTGGCCCGTGGAGTGCAGGAAGCGCGGCCCGTAGCCGACGGTCGTCGCCAACTTGTACCGATCGCGCAGGCCGGTGCGCAGCGCCAACAGCGCGGCGTCGGTCTCGGCGGTCGGCTGGACGTAGGCCTGCAGGGCGATGTAATCTCCCTCACCTGCCTGTGTCAGGAACTGGTTCAGGGCCGCGGCGCTGAGCGGCGCCGCGTCGCCCTGGGGAAGCTCGCCCTTCTCGGTGTACTCGGCGATCATGCGGCGGGCCAGCACCTTGGCCGCCTCCACGTTGGGCTGGTCGAAGGGGTTGATGCTCAACAGGTGGCTGGCTACAGCGGTGGCCATCTGCCAGAGGAAGAGCTGCCCGCCCAGGTCGTACAGGTCGCGCAGGTGCAAGCGCACGACGGGATGGCCGGCGTGTTCGAGGGCCTGCAAGGCGGTGTCGAGACCCCCTCCCCAGCCCTCCCCCGCCTGCGGGGGAGGGAGACGGAGGTGGACGAAGAGCCGGTCGTCGCCGTAGACGTCGGGCGGTCCCAGCGGCTCGCCGACGACGGGCAGGATGCCTCGGCCCTCCTTGCCCGTGCTTTCAGCGATGAGCTGTTCCACCCAGTCGCCGAAGCTGGCCAGTGGCGGCGAGGTGATGAAGGTGACCTTGTCGCGGCCAGCCTGGGCCAGTTGGCCCAAGATCGCTCCCAACCGGGCACCGATGCAGTCGCTGTCCATCGGACGGTTGCAGCCCGCGCAGTTGCAGACCGCGGTCATGGCCCGGTCGAGCAGCTTTCGCAGATCCACGCCGACCAGAGCCGCCGGCAGCAGCCCGAAGTAGGACAGGGCCGAGTAGCGCCCGCCGATGTGGGGATCGTTGAGGAAGGTGGCGCGGAAGCCGTAGCGCGCGGCCAGGTCGGCCAGAGGCGTGCCGGGGTCGGTGATGGCCACGAAGTGCTTTCCGGCCTGGTCCGCGCCCACGGCGACGGCCACGTAGTTGTAGAAGAACTTGAAGAACGATAGCGTCTCCGCCGTGGCGCCGGACTTGGTGGCCACGATGAAGAGCGTGCGGGCCAGGTCGAGCCGTTCGAGGTGAGACAGCACCGCGGCGGGATCGGTGCTGTCCAGCACGGCCAGGTAGGGGTAACCCTTGCGGTTACCCTGATCTGGGCGACCGCAAGGGTCGCCCCTACCGGCGCCGAACACTCTGCTGAACACCTCCGGGGCCAGGCTGGAGCCGCCCATGCCCAGGAGCAGCACGTCGGTGTACCCGTCGGCGCGCACCTGGTCGGCCAGTGTTTCCAGGCGGGGGAGGTTATCCAGCATGACCTCGGCCGTGCGCAGCCAGCCTAGCCGGTTGGCGATCCCCGCCGGCGCCGGCTTCCACACGGTGTGATCGTGGGCCCAGATGCGGGACATGATGCGGTTCTCGATCATCTCGGCCAGGGCCGCGTCCACGGCGGGCTGGTACTCTCCCAGGCTGGCGGAGAATTGCTGCCGGCCGGCCAGCAGGCGGTCGCGCTTGGCGGCGATGCTGGCCAGGAGGGCCTCGAAGGACTGGGCGAAAGCGGCCACGCCGTCGTCCTGCAACTGCTGAGTGATACCGTCCAGATCCACCCCAAGCTCGACCAGACGAGCCAGATGGTCACGCGCCTCGTCCAGCCCCTCTTGCAGCGTGAGCGCCACCGTGCCGTGATCGCGGAAGGCGGTGAGCGTGTCCGGCGGCACGGTGTTGACCGTGTGCGGGCCGATGAGGCTGTCCACGTACAGTGTGTCGGGAAAGAGGGGGCTCTTGGCGCCGGTGCTGGCCCACAGGGGACGCTGCACGCGGGCGCCCTGGGCGGCCAGACGTTCCCAGCGCTCGCCGCGGAAGGTCTCGCGGAAGCGGGCGTAGGCCAGCCTGGCGTTGGCGATGGCCGTTTTGCCTTGTAGGGATTGGATATTGGTCTCTTGGGAAGGCGTGAGGTTGTCGAGTTGGCGGTCTACGGCGGTGTCCACGCGGCTGACGAAGAAGGAGGCTACGGAGGCCACGCGGCTGGGGTCGCCCCCGTTGGCGGCCAGTTTCTCCAGGCCGGAGATGTAGGCCTCGGCCACGGCGTCGTAGTGGGCCAGCGAGAACATCAGCGTGACGTTGACATTGATGCCCTCGCCGATGAGGGTGGCGATGGCCGGGATGCCCTGCGGCGTGGCCGGCACTTTGATCAGCACGTTGGGCCGGCCCAGCGCGGCGAAGAGCCGCCGCGCCTCGGCCACCGTGCCGGCGGTGTCGTAAGCCAGCGTGGGGCTGACCTCCAGGCTGACGTAGCCGTCACCACCGTCCGTGCGGTCGTACACGGGGCGCAGCAGGTCGGCGGCGCTCTGGATGTCTTCCAGGGCCAGGGCCTCGTAGATCTCTTCCACTGACTTGCCCTGGGCCACCAGTGGTTGCAGGGTTTCGTCGTAATCGGCGCTGCCAGCAATCGCTTTCTCGAAAATGGATGGATTGGAGGTCACGCCGCGCAGCCCATCGTCAATCAGGGCCTGAAACTCGCCTGAGATGATGAACGAGCGGCGGACGTAGTCCAGCCAGATGGCCTGGCCCAGAGCGGCCAGTTCGTGTAGTTTTGTCATTTCAGCCTTCCAGTCTCTCTAAAATGGATGGATGCCGTCGGGTCAGGAGGCCCGACGGTTGGCCGGTCAGGAGACCGGCCAAGAACAATGGTTGTCAGGTCAGGAGACCGGCCAAGAACAGTGGTTGTCGGGTCAGGAGGCCCGACGGTTGGCCGGTCAGGAGACCGGCCAAGAACAGTGGTTGTCAGGTCAGGGTCTTTCGGTTGGCCGGTCAGGAGACCGGCCAAGAACAGCGGTTGTCAGGTCAGGGTCTTTGCCGCCAGGGCGGCGCCGACGATGCCGGCCTCGTTGAGCAGTTGGGCGGGCATGACGGGGGCGCGAGTCTTCAACAGAGGAAGAAACTCGTCGTGCTTCTTGCTGACGCCGCCGCCGACGATGAACAGGTCGGGAGAGAAAAGGGCTTCCAACTCGTCGAGATACTCGTTGACCCGCCGGGCCCACTTCTTATAGCTGAGCTTCTTCTCCTTGCGGATACGATCGGAGGCGTACGCTTCGGCCTCCACAAAGCCGCCCTTGCGCGCCCTCATCCCCATGTGGCCCAGCTCGGTGTTGGGCAGCAGCTCTCCGTGGACGAAGATGGCCGTGCCGATGCCGGTGCCCAGGGTGATCACAAAGACCACGCCCTGGCGGCCTTTGCCGGCGCCGAACGCCATCTCGGCGATGCCGGCGGCGTCGGCGTCGTTGATCAGCAGCACGGGGCAGCCGGTGGCTTTCTCCAGCAGCTTCTTGCCGTTGACGTCGATCCAGGCGTCATCCACGTTGGCCGCGCTGTAGACGATGCCTCCCTTGATCACCGACGGGAAGGTGCAGCCAATCGGCCCTTTCCAGCGGAAGTGCTTGACGACCTTGGCCACCGTGTCGGCGACGGCGTCGGGTGTGGATGGCTGAGGGGTGGGCAGGCGGACGCGCTCTGTCGCCAACAACCCCTTTTTCACGTTCACCGGCGCGCCCTTGATGCCCGATCCACCGATGTCAATTCCCAGGATTCTCATGTTCCCCTCTTTGTGGTAATCTCCCCCAACTGTGTTGACGCGAGTTTCGACCGCTTTTTGACCGCAGAGACCGCCGAGCACGCTGAGAAAACCAAAGGATCTCCGCGTGCTCTGCGGTGAAGAATGGACCTCAATACGAAAGAGATAGACCACCTTCCTGGCTGGCGAAAGGCTATCCTTTCCCGTAGACCGGAATGGCGGCGCCCTGCACGGCGCGGGCGGCGTCGGAGGCCAGGAAGAGGATGACGTCGGCGATGGCCTCCGGCTCCACCCAGCGGCTGGGGTCGGCCTTGGGCATGGCCGCGCGGTTCTGCGGTGTGTCAATGGTGCTGGGCAGCACGCAGTTGACGGTGATGCCCTCTTTCTTGAGCTCGGCGGCCATGCTCTCGGTCAGGCGGATCACACCGCTCTTGGCGGCGCTGTAGGCCCCGTTCCTGGCCGTGCCCGCCACGCCGGCGCGGGCGGCCACATTGACGATGCGGCCGCGGCCCTGCGCCAGCATGTGCGGGATGACGGCTCGGCTGGCGATGACCGTCGTACGCACGTTCAGGTCGAACAGGAAGCTCCAGGTGTCCATCTCTGTCTCGTGCACGGCCTGGCCGCCGCGCCAGCCACCAGTGGTGTTGACCAGCACGTCCACCCGCCCGAAGCGCCGTATCGCCTCGGCGACCATGGCTTCCACGGCCTCAGCGTCGGTCAGGTCAACGGAGGTGGCCAGAAAATGGTCGGGCGAATCGGCCAACTCGGGAAAAAGGCGGGGCAGGCGGTCGGCGGCGCGATCCACCAGCACCAGCCTGGCTCCCGCAGTCTGGAAAGCCCGCGCCACGGCGCGGCCCAGGTTGCCCGCCGCGCCGGTGACGATCACCACACGATGCGAAAAGTCAAACAT
>JACKQG010006049.1_pt1 | contig 12996 bp, 9 predicted proteins | sample 8237621 | NCBI WGS metagenome assembly JACKQG01 (sample SAMN15677084, study PRJNA649215) | marine metagenome | biome: marine; feature: Black Sea; material: saline water; isolation source: suspended particulate matter (SPM) from the Black Sea western gyre | collected 2013-06-09/2013-06-10 | depth...
CGCGAATCAAACTGAAAAAACTATACCCGACACTGTAGCGTGGACAGGGTACTAGCCTCTCTTTCAGCCTCTGTCCTGGCCTTCACTACTGCCTCAGTCTTGGCCAGTAAATACCCGTAGGTCTTTGCCTTTTCTTCCAGTTCAGTTCTCACTTGTTGCTTGGCTTTGGCTGCAGATTCTACTCTAGCTTGAGCCTGAGCTTTGGCTCTTTCCTGTGCTTTGGTTGCTGCCTTTTGCTCAGCTCTGTGTCTTGCTTGGATTTCAGCTTTTAACTTTTTCTCTGCTTCGACCCTTGCCTGAGTTTGAGCTTGAAGTTTCTTCTTTGTCTCGGCCCTTGCCTTGGCATAAGACCTTGCTTTTTCCTCAGCTTTAATTCTGTCTTGTCTTTCAGTCTCAGCCTTGGCTTCGGATTTGGCCCTGGCCTTCTCTTCTGCCTTAGCCTTGGACACTAACTCCTCATAGGCGATTGCCTTTTCTTCCAGTTCGACTCTTGCTTTTTGCTCTGCTTTTACTCTGGCCGCGATTTTCGATCTTGCTTCGGCTTGGGCCTTAGATTTGGCCTTTGTCTGGTCTTTTGCTCTCATTTCAGCTTTTGCCCTCTCTTGTGCTTCAACCTCGGCCTTTTCCTCTGCCCTGTGCCTTGCTTGAATTTCAGCTTTTAACTTTTTCTCTGCTTCGACACTTGCCTGAGTCTGTGCTTGAAGTTTCTTCTCTGTCTCAGCTTTTGCCTTGGCATAGGACCTCGCTTTTGCTTCAGCCTCAGTTCTGGCTTGTCTTTCAGTCTCAGCCTTGGCTTCATATTCGGCTCTGGCCTTCTCTTCTGCCTTAGCCTTGGCCATTAACTCCTCATAGGCCCTTGCCCTTTCTTCCAGTTCAGCTTTTGCTTCTTGTTCAGCCTTGGCTCTGGCCTTGGCTCTCGTTTCAGCTTTGGCCATTGTTTCTAATTCAATCTTGGCCATTAAATCTCTATAAGCCTTTGCCTTTTCTCCTTGGCCGGAACTCGCTTCTTGCTCAGTCCGGATTCGGGCTTCTGATTCTGATCTTGCTTGCTCCTGATCTTTCTCCTTTTTCTCTGCTTTTTCTATTAATCTCAACATTTCTTCAGGGGAGATGCCTCTTTTTCTATCTTTTACCGTGTCAAATGAATTGGTATCATTCATTACTTCGGTTTTATCCTTGGCTTTGACTTCCACTTCAATCTTTGCTTGTAATTCTTCACAGACCTTTGCTTTTTCTTCCACTTCGATTCTTGTATCTTGCTCAGATTTGTCTTTTGATTTTAATCGAGCTTGTGCTTTGGCTTCTATCCTGGTTTTAGATTGGCCTTTTATCGTTTTAATCCCCTTTCTAAGGAGCGTAGGATTAATTAATCACTGTCCACAAATAATACGGTTCTCTTTTCTATTCTTTTCTTATTCCTAAACATTATTTACATCTTTCTTGCTAATTGTAAATTTTCTTATGCATTTCTATTATCATGTCGCACATTAACAATTCTACTAACTATTAAGGTTCTTTCTATAAACTTGCCAGGACCACAGACTTATCGTCTGCAAATTCAAAATTACTGTCAAGGCCGGTTATCATGAAGATACCTTTCGTTGCCGAGGCAACGCTGCATAAAACAAGCTTATGACCGCGATCGGATAACATCTTGCGCAGCTTCAGCAGCCTTGACAAGCTGGAGGAAGTTACAATATCAACGCCCGAAAAGTCTATTACCACATCACAATCACCTCTGTCACGAACCATCTCCATAACTGCTTCAAGCTCATCTCTCATCTCCGGCTCTCTGGACAAGTCCACTATAATAGTATTTTCAGACCAATCTTGAATCCCCATCTTAATCTCCTTGTTCCGAGTCAATAAAGTGTTTTAAGTTTTTCATTTTCAACTCATTACAGAACGAGAAAATTCATCTTACCTTGGGCTTATCTCAATGCCCTTGGTGAACAGTGCTTCCTGACTTAGCTTGGATAGTGTTTATCGAGGTTTTTTAAGAATCTGATATTCCTCCGCACAAGTCATAATTTATCTCCATTTTGCAGGAAAACAAATTTAACATTAGTATCTATCGGTTTGTTCAGGTAACAACTTTATCCTTTTGCTAATCAGACCTAGGATTTGCGAAGCCTATATCCAAGAATATCCTGTCTAATTGTTCCGTGTAATAGTATTTCCTGTCATTATCTGTAACGAGGGCTGAGAACACGGAGCTTGCAGTCTGATTAAGCCCCAGCTTTATTCATTCCCCCGTCTCTGTTCCTCAAAGCAGGGACTTTTTATTAAAACTCCCCATAATAATCTCTCTTTTTTAATATAGTCCATGAGATTGACCATTTCAGACCGATAAAATCCCTCTCATCCCCTTCCTATAAGAAATTCTGATGTGGTCTAACATGGGATTAAAATGGTGTATCATGAGAAAGCCTGCAATCCCCGGTGCGAATATGCGGCCAAGTATTTCTATGACCAATTTGACTAAAGTTATAGGTAAGTATAGACGAAAATCTTTGTGGCACTTATCCTCTTTGGTTTGCGTATGGCATTACAGAGAGGATTTATCTGAGGAAGGGTTGGAGGATTTTAACGCATATTTTAACTAAAAGAGCAGCTTTTTGTTCTTACCGACCCCGTAACCCATCACATGTTATAAGGAGGATATGGGTAAAATACACATAATGCTCTCAGAATCAACGTTGACCGACGGTTGGAAAGTGAATTTCGGGAAAAGCAGGGCAGAAAAGTTATATTTATCGGTCAGCGTGTGCACTTTTACGAAATAGATGAGTTCAGCGGTGTATCTAATTTTTGAAGATTGTAAATCTTGCATAAAAGACAGGAGTGACGATGGGATTGTTGGCGACATTATCACATCTGAGTGTGAAAGATATTGAGAAAAGTAAATATGACCAGGCGACCTTAGACTTCGCCATGACCTCTGACAGTCGAGAGCTTGTTAATGGAACCGAAGCTGAGTATGGCCGGGTGACCTCCGAGTTCGCACCCTCTTGTGACTATCGAGAGCTTGTCGATAGAACCGAAGCAGAATTTGACCAGATCATTTCAGACTTGTACAAAAGAGCTGAAGACCAATGTAACCAGATTGGTGCAACCATAAAAAGTGAAGCTGAATATGGCCGGGTGACCTCCGAGTTTGCTCCTTCCTGTGACTATCGAGAGCTTGTCGATGGAACCGAAGCAGAATTTGACCAGATCATTTCAGACTTGCACAAGAGAGCTGAAGACCAATGTAACCGGATTGGTGCAATCATAAAAAGTGAAGCTGAATATGGCCGGGTGACCTCCGAGTTCGCCCCCTCTTGTGACTATCGAGAGCTTGTCGATGTAACCGAAGCTGAATATGACCAGATCATTTCAGACTTGTACATGAGAGCTAAAGACCAATGTAACCAGGTTATTTCAATCATAAGAAAGGCCTTTGAGACAGACTTAGAATATGCTGACGCCTTGTGCGATCTGAAAATTGCCTATGAAGATCAAGGAGAATGTGACTTTACAGAATTGCAGGATGATGAGATGCAGACGAGAACGATTAAACATTTTCGTCTGCACATTGAAACATGTGATATTTACGCTATCGAGCAACGTGCTGACGCCAGTTTAGTCGGTAGCTGTGGCCCGCTGGCAGAGGACGCCTTAAAGGATTTGAACAGCTACGATTACAGCAATAAGCAAAACGACTGGGTGCAAAAAAATCTTGACAAGTTAATTTTGTGGTTCCCCTGACATCAAGTATAAGAAATATATCGAGCATTAAGGCCGGCAACTGCCATACAATTCAACGGTTCGTTATTTGCCAATTTAACAAAATGTCGTTTTCATAAACTCCTTGACACCAGTGTATTATTAAAATGTACTAGCCAATACTTCATCTGACAGACGGTATCATTTTACTCTTCCGGAAGCTTTTCGAAGATCGTCGAGAAATCCTGGTTGAATCTGGTGTCCTAAGCTTTCGGTCTTATGGATATCCTGCCATGCCTTGTCATATTCTTGTTTATCATAGTAGGCGAGTGCTCGATTGTGGTAGGCAGGACCCAACCGTGGATTTATCTCAATAGCCTTGTTATAATCTGAAATAGTCTGGTCATACTGGCCTTTAGCGATATAAGCGTTCCCGCGATTATAGTAGGCTTCAGACATCTTTGGGGCCATCTCAATAGCCTTGTTGTAATCTAAGATAGCTCGATCATATTCGCCATTCATGGCATAGTGCAATCCTCGATTGTAGTAGGCTTTAGTAAGTCCTGGATTTACCTCAATGGCCTTGGTGTAATCAAAGATGGCCTTGTCAAACTGGCCTTTAGCAATATAAGCATTCCCGCGATTATAGTAGGCTTCAGACATCTTCGGATTTATCTCAATCGCCTTGGTGTAATCATAAATGGCCTGGTCATATTCACCTTTCATGGCATAGTTCAGTCCTCGATTGTAGTAGGCTTCGGTAAATCCGGGATTTATATCAATGGCCTTGTTATAATCTGAAATAGCCCGGTCATACTGGCCTTTAGCGATATAAGCATTTCCGCGATTATAGTATGCTTTAGCCATCTTTGGGGCCGTCTCAATAGCCTTAGTGTAATTAAAAATGGCCTGTTCATATTCGTTCTTTTTTAGATGGATTGAGCCACGATTGTAGAAGTCAACAGATTTGTCTCTTAGCTTTGGGTAGAAACGGGATAAAGTACCCACTATGAGCATTACAACAATGAAGATTACGGCTTTTGTTCTCGCCTTGACTTTGATCTTTACTCTTTCATCGGCCCTGATGTTTGCCTCAGCGTATACGCCTTGCTTTTGCCTGAGATCGTCCTTGACTTTGGCTACAGTATATTCCGCCACAGCATTTGCCCATATCATTGACTCAGTAGCTTCAGCCTTAATTTTGGCTATCTGGTTGGTATAAGACTTAATTTTCTCCTGCATTTCGGCTTCGAGCTTTGCTCTAATTTTGATTTCGGCTCTAACCTTCTCTTCGGCTGTTGCTCTCGCCCTGGCTTCGATCTTTGCTCTTTCCTCCGCCCTGGCTTTTGACTCGGCGTAAGACTGCAATTTTTCTTCATTTATAGCTAAGGCTTCACTATAAACCTTGGCTTTTTCTTCTGCTCTGGTAATCGAGCGAGTTTTGGCTTCAAGTCTTTGCTGAGCATCTGATTCGCTGATGTTCTGTTCACCGGGTTTGAAAAACAATGGTTCTGCGAACTGGACTGCAACACGATTTACCATACTGCTAAGGTTGTCGATTCGACATACGCGTCCAATGCGGTTGAAAAATACTGCATCTAAGGAGTCGACTGAGCCAAAGTGTGGGACACCAAAGTCAACCTTGACCAATGTGTCCTGATGAGGACAGTGTTTATCTGCATGGCACAGCATGGCCAAACCTCTGCTGGAAACATCAACGATTTGGCCCGGAGATGTTTTTTCATTAACGCCCTTGGTAAATCGAACGGGCCAGCGATAGCGCAGCCTCTGCTCTGCCCTTTGGTGGCTGGCTTTATGGGCTGTTAATATAACAGAATCCTTTTCCCTCAAATAGTTGTAAATATCCAGCGATGGTTTCTTCTTTTTAAAGTGGGTAGCTGTTTGTGTCATAAAATCATTTATTGTCATGTCTTATTCGTCTTTATGAGTGTTGAATAATCTTAACGCATCCTCTTCTGATAGGAATCCTTTCAGAGTCATATCATCTTCGGCCCAGAGGATGCATGTAAGGTTGTTTTGCTTAAGGCTCATGGCATCAATGATAGGGATGTCCTTTAGGTAAATTACTTCCTTGTTCATAATGTCTATCGATTCAAGGAGCACATGGCATCTTGTTCACTGATTGATTGTATGCATTCTAAAAGAATTTTTTCATTGGATAGCATTTTCATGATAACCATAGAATTCATGATTAATTATCGATGAAAAAAGAGAGGGCTTGAGGAAATTCCTTGGCAAGCAGGGATTTCATGCCCCGTAGCATAGGGATTGACTGATTATAAACAGGAATTAGCTACTCTAATATGAGCATTATGCTATGTTTTTAATGAAAGCACTTGACGAAAGTGTCCGGAGAAATCGTTTTTCAATAGTAGTATGATATTATCGGACAGTAAATAATGATAACGTTACCCCAGAGTATGGCGATCACAAGTTCGTCCACTTTGAGGTCCCATATATCAAAATCCTCACAGGTAGGATCAGCTATTTCCTCTGCTTCCATTTCCTTCCTGGTGGCAAGTAACAATTCTCTCCAGTCTGAGCCAGGTTCCGGCTCATCAATCTCAATACTTATTTAACACTCACTTAAATAATTCATGGCATGTTCCTTTAAAACTTTTTCTTTTTCCTTTTAAGAGCAGTCTTCTATCGCCCGATAATGCCTATTACAAGAGCTTAATGATAGATATTGAAAGCTACTTAATATGAACAGCACGAAACAAGACAACATACTGTCCCTAAAAAGGCGGGATGCAATGAAAGGATTCAGTGGTCATCGACTTTCAAATGCGGCTGACACGTTTCTATTAGAAGCAGTAGCGAAACAAGTAGCAAACTCGGAAACTGAAGCTGCAAAAGCCATAGCTAATGTTCAAGCACAAATTGAAGAGCTGATCATGATGTTCAGTACTGAAGCTCAGAAAAAAACAAGAACATCTACCGATAAAGTAACCAAAGTGAAAGCTGAGCTGGAAGAGAAGGCAACGGTCAATGGGGAATTACTTGTTAAGGATGAGGCTGAAGAGAAGGTCACGGTTGAGGCTGAGGAAAAAGCGAGGTCTTATGCCAAGGCAAGTGCTGAGACGAAGAAGAAACTTCAAGCCCAGACTCAGGCAAGGATTGAAGCAGAGAACAAGTTAAAAGTTGAAATTCAAGCAAGACACAGGGCAGAGCAGAAGGCCAAGGCTGAAGCACAAGAGAGGGAAAAAGCTGAAATGAGAGCCCAGGCCCAAGCAAAGGCCAAATCCAAAGCCCAAGCCAAAGCAAGAGCTGAATCCGCGGCCAGAGCTAAAGCTGAGCAAGAAGCGAAAGCTGAATTGGAAGAAAAGGCAAGGGCTTATGGGAAGTTACTGGCTAAGAATGATGCAGAAGTGAAAGCCAGGGCTGAATCCGAAGCCAAAGCTGAGACTGAAAGACAAGCCAGAGCTGAGGCTGAGGAAAAAGCGAGATCCTTTGCCAAGGCAAAAGCTGAGACGAAGAAAAAACTTCAAGCCCAGACTCAGGCAAGGATTGAAGTTGAGAACCAGTTAAAAGTTGAAATTCAAGCAAGACACAGGGCAGAGCAGAAGGCCAAGGCTGAAGCTAAAGAATTTATTGATAAGAGAATTATTGGACCAAGGATAAAAGAAATGGTTTATCCAAAAAGACTCTATTGGTCTCAGTGGTTGCTCAAAGGTATCAAGGAGGACAATATTACAGCAGTTATAATTTTTTGTTCACTTTTGTGCATTGTTCTTTCTACTTTTACTGTTTCCGGTTATTTCGTATACACACTCCTCAGTACTTTCCTTTGAGTCTCTCTGCGAGATCTCGCCTTGCCTGGGAAATGCAAACTATACTAAATTTTGAGGCGTTTAAGTCATTAACACAGGGGCTAACACGAGCGGTTGATAGACTTCTCGGCCTGTTAGTTCACAAAGAAGATAGGCCCCTACAATGGCCAAACTCAAACCGAAGGGTATCTGAGGTAGGGTCAGGGGGTTTTAACACAAAATGCAGTATAAAGGGCGTTCACTGCCCTTTTTAGTCCCATATTCTGACAAAGTTGCTCCCTGAATACGCCGATAAATAGTTCAGTTTATTTTCTTAAAAAAGGAGATAAATTATGACTTGTGCGGAGAATTGTTAGGTTCTTAAAAAGCCCCGATTGACACCATCCAAGCTGACTCAGGGAACACAGTTCACCAAGGCCATTGAGATAAGCCTATGGTGAAATGAATTATCTCGTTTTGTGATGAGTTGTAAAATGATAAGCCTAAAACATTTTATTGACTTGGAGCGAAGATATTAAGATGGGAATTAAAAATTGGTCTGAAGATATTATTCTAGTGGACTTGCTCAAAGAACCGGAGATGAGAGATGAACTCCAAACGGTTTTAGAGATGGTGCATGACAGAGATAATTATGACGTAGTAATAGACTTTTCGGGCGTTGATATTATGACTTCCTCCAGCTTGTCGAAGCTGCTAAAGCTGCGTAAGAAGTTATCCGATAGTAGGCATAAGCTTGTTTTCTGCAGTGTTGCTATGGCAACCAAACGTATCTTTCTGGTAACCGGCTTTGAAGGAATATCTAAGTTTGCTGATGATAAGTTTGTGGCCCTGGCAAGTTTGCAGAAAGAGAACCAACGGGAAGTGTCAGAAGAATTTCCTGTGACGCCACCCGCGGCGTCTGAGGAGTTTCCCTTGGAAAAGCTTTGGGAAAGAAATACTAAAACCAAGTGAGCGGTGGCCGGAAATATCACCTTACTCTTATTTTTTACTGCATAGTGTACAAGACAGGTTGAAAAGAAAAGAAAGGATGTATCAGATGCCTACGGCAGAAGACTTTATGACAAAACACGTAATCAGTGTAAAAAAAGATACCCCAATATATGATGCGTTAGAGCTTCTGAGAAAAAATGACATTACTGGTATGCCGGTCATCGAAGATGATATGACTTTAGCTGGTGTAATTACAGAAAAAGATGTACTCGGGCTGTTTTACGCTGAGGGTGATGACCAAAATAAAACAGTCGATTTCTTTATGACACGACCAGCGGTTTCCTTCAGAGTGGATGAAAGTTTAGTGAATGTTTGTGATTTCATGGTGGCTCATCATTGTAGAAGAGTACCTGTAGTATCGACAAAAGGAAAACTGGTAGGGATTATCAGCAGACCGGATATTATAGACTATATTATCATGCAAAGACGAATGCAGGCCCTGGTGAATTCAGATACCAGCTTGATACGTCCTGCCACATTATTAACACAATCGAAAAAGACGCAAAAAATTAAAAGAACATTCAGCCAATATATCTTATTTGCTTGGTTTAAGAAGAAAAAGGCTAAGATGATCGACGCAATAATAACCAAAACTAAAACCAATCACACAACAAAAGACATAGGCACAAACAACACTGACAAAATGTCTAATACCAGGGCAATGGCTAAAATAGAAGAAAAACTAAAGGCCGAATCCAAGGCAAGAGCAAAGGTAGAGAAAAGGCTAAAGACAGAAATTAAGGCCAGAGCAAAAGCAGAAAAAAGCTTAAAAGCAGAAATCGAAAAAAGACAAAAAATCGAGACTCAGGTTAAGAAGATAATAGCAGAAACCGGGGTAGAAACAGGAGAAAAAGTCCGATCCTGTACAGTAGAGCTTAAAAATTGCATAGAATTAATTAATAATGATAGTGACAGTACTGTCGGCGAGCTGAACGGAAGTAATAACCATACTGATGTAAATAATATTAATAATAGGAAATCTAATACCCGTCTCGGTAATTATAATAGTGCTGGCAGCGTTAAAAGCAGTAAAAGCAGCAAGAAAAAAAGCAGTACAAGCAGCAAAAAAGATATCTCCCCTGCAGAAATGGTGACTTTAGCGGCCAAAGCAGAAGAAAAGATATGCGAAGCTGTAGCTAAAGCTAAAGAAGAAGATAAAAAGGCTAAGCGTGCAAAGTAAAATGCTATTCGATAAGCAAAAACAGTCACATCCATACTACCAGTACGCAATTGGCTTGAAGATACTCCAAACTTATCCCGATCCTACCTCAGATACCCTTCGGCTTGAGTTTGGCCATTGTAGAACGATACCATCAAACTCACTGGCCAGGTCAGCTATCGTTTTGTCGCCTTTGGCCGCCGCAAGAGCGACTTTCGACTTAAACTGAGCACTGTGATTACGTCTTTTGTTCTTCATAAATCTATCCCCTGAATACGTTATCGTCTCAGACGACAAATCCACCCTAATCATGCGCCCAGTTTTTGGGGAGTATTATACATCAACGAGATATGCTAATAATTAATCAAGAGATTTTCCTTGACAGGAAGTGGTTGTTTGGGTATAAATATAATTGGTATAGTTTATGTGTGTATAATCAGGTTACTGTGGATTTTGTGTGATAAAAGGAAGGAGGCTGCATTATAGATTTACTTTTCCAACGCAGAATTGGAAATAGCCAATTCTCATAAGAAATTTATGTCTTAGTGCATCCAAAATACAATTCGTAATCATTTTAACTTTTTTTAAGGAGGACTATTATGTCTAAGAAATTAACTTTGTTGGTATTAGTGTTGGCCTTTGGTCTTACTGTGGGAGTCGCCGGCGCCAGCGAGATAAAGATTAATTTCCAGTCATCCGGGGCACCAATACCTGATGGGTATCTGCCCGAATATGGAGATCCATTTGGTGAACACGACAGCGGCTGGAATTATGGCTGGGACCAAAACATAAGGAGTGGTGCGCGTGACCGTAACAGCGGAAACGCTCCCGATCAGCGCTACGACACCATCAACCACCTCCAGCAGGCCGGCGACAGGATATGGGAGATCGAGTTGCCTACTAATGGCACCTACAATATTTTTCTGGTTTGCGGCGACCCGTCATACATCGACCAGACTAATAACTTTGACGTCGAAGGTGTTCTTCTGGAGGACCCGGACGGTCAGGCCGGAACCGGTTTCGATTTTGACGAGTTCAATGTGACAGTAGAGGTGAGCGATGGTCGTCTAACCATCCAGCCAGGGACCGGCGCACAAAACTGCAAGATATGCTTTGTGGATATAGAAAGCGCCGCTCTGACCCAATTTTTCCAGAAAGCCAGAGACCCCGACCCAGCCGATGGTACCGAAGGCGTAATCGATGCGATCCTTATGTGGACATCTGGAGATACGTCGGTAGTCCAGCAGGTGTATTTCGGTACAAATCCTGACGATCTTGTTCAAGTAAGTAAGCAGGCTTATACTGTTTACTGGCGCCCGGAACCTATGGATCCGGGAACAAAGTACTACTGGCGGATCGATGGGGAAGAAGCCGACGGCACTATCATAACAGGTGATGTCTGGAGTTTCGTGGCCCTGTCGCTGAATGCCTGGGGCCCCGGCCCGGTTGACGGTGACACCGATGTGATGATAGACACACAGCTCAGTTGGAGCAAAGGTGATTCCGTCTTACCGCTGAAGCATCATATCTTCTTTGGCACCGACGAGACTGAAGTAGCCGAAGGAACCGGCGACACCGATAAAGGAATCCTGGAAGAGACAACGTATGATCCGGGATTACTTAATGCGGATACCATCTATTACTTCCGTGTCAACGAGGTCGAGTTGCTCGGAGGAGAACGAGAGGGCAGCGTCTGGAGCTTTAAGACAGTCGAGCCCGGCCCGGGAAAGATTATCCGAGAGTGGTGGTTTAATATGAGTGGCTCTGCCGTATCCAACTTAACGAGTAGTGATCGCTATCCCGACAATCCTGATGGATCGGAATTTGTGTCGTATTTCCAGGGCCCGACAGACTGGGCCGAACAATATGGCAGCAGACTTCGCGGCTGGCTGTTCGTCCCGGAAACGGGCGATTACACGTTCCTGATTGAAGCCCTGGATCAAGGTGAGATACACCTGAGCACCGATGAAGATCCGGCCAATGCAGTCACAATCGCAAGCACAGAAGCCGAGGCAGAGTCACAACCGCAGGCTCTGGAGGCCGGCAAAAGATATTACATCGAAGGTTTGATGAAGCACAATACGATCGGCGACAGTATCATGGTTTCCTGGCAACGCCCCGGCAGAAACATGGAAGTTATTAGTGCCGATTACATCGGCGCAACTCCATATCTGGCTGAGAAAGCGTATGCTTCGACCCCTGCTGATGGTGCTTCGGATATAAGTCAAACAGCGGATCTTACCTGGTCGCCGGGAGTCTTTGCCGCTTCCCATCAGTTATACTTCGGCACAAACGCGGATGCCTTGAAAAACGCCGATACCAGCTCACCCGAGTACAAAGGCACCAGGCAGCTTGACTCTGAAAGCTATGATCCTGGCCAACTTGAATGGAATACAACTTACTACTGGCGAATCGATGAGGTCAATGACGCTAATCCGGAAAGTCCCTGGACAGGCAGTCTCTGGAGCTTTACGACAGCCAACTTCATTATAGTAGATGATATGGAGAGCTACAACGACATCAATGAAGGTGAGCCGGCTTCTAACAGGATATATCTGGCCTGGGTGGACGGATTCGACAACCCTGCAATAAACGGTTCTGTCGTTGGTTATGCCGCTGTTCCTTTCGCCGAGCAAACGATCGTTCACGGCGGCAGGCAGTCGATGCCGTTTGCCTATAACAATGCTGTTGGAAAATCTGAGGCAACTCTGACATTGACCGACCAGCGCGACTGGACAGACCATGGCGTCAACACACTGGCAATTTGGTACATTGGCGATGCGGCCAACGCCGCCGAACCGATGTATGTTGTTCTCAATGGCACCGCGGCAGTCACCAATGATAATCCTGACGCGTCACAGGTAACTGTATGGACCGAATGGACTATCGACCTGCAGGCGTTTGGTGTGAATCTTACCAATGTCAATACGATTACTCTTGGTCTTGGTAATAGAAATAATCCCGTTGCCGGTGGTTCGGGCATCATGTTCTTCGATGATATTCGTTTGTATGCTCCGGCGCCGTAAGCCGGAACCGGTAGTCAAAATTACATCGTTGATATTACAGATTTGTATTAACTCGGGGCTTATATCGATTGATTCGGTATAGGCCCCGCTTGATTTAAAACAATGACAAAAAACGTCAACATAAGCCGAGAACCTGGAGGGTCAGTCACCTATTTTTTTCGTTTCTTCTGGATAATGATTAGGTGGGCCTCGTAGATCAGGTCCATGAAGTGGCTTGGAGAGAAAAATCGTTTGGGCAGAGGCTCAAATTTGGGCTGCCTGGGGGAATGGCATGAAGATAAGCCTCGGAGTTCATTTTCGGCGTCTCTCCTTCATCAGA
>JACKQG010006050.1_pt1 | contig 12995 bp, 9 predicted proteins | sample 8237621 | NCBI WGS metagenome assembly JACKQG01 (sample SAMN15677084, study PRJNA649215) | marine metagenome | biome: marine; feature: Black Sea; material: saline water; isolation source: suspended particulate matter (SPM) from the Black Sea western gyre | collected 2013-06-09/2013-06-10 | depth...
CGGCATGGCTATCTCCTGTGACACGGAACCGTCGATCAATCTCAATCAGTCCCCACCTGCGCGTGGACGTCAGTTGGCAACGCCTCGAACTGTCGCTGGCCTTCTCCGAAGACGACGGCAAGACATGGACCAAACCCGTCGTAATCGTCCGCGCCGACAGCGGCGAGATCTGCTATCCGTACATCCTGGAACACAGCCCCGGCCGATTGTGGATCACCACGCGCAATCGTGCCCATGTGCGTCTGGCCATTCGAGAAGACGATTTTGTGGCCAAGTAATCGTTCATCACATCGTTGCCAGATGAGCCGACACTTTCTTTCATATAGGGCAAGCCTTCGCAGAGGCGATTCTGCCTCTGGTCAGCACGGAGCCCAAGCTCCGAGAGACGAAATAGCAACGGCGAATCATGATTGAGAAAATTCGACAACTCGAAGAACAGTCGCTGGCGCTAGAACCGAACGCGGGCGCACGCGCACAGATGTTGGACAAGGTGGTCCGTTACACGGAGGAGTTTCTGAATCGTCAGCCGCGAGGTCCAGTCTTCTGTGTATCGGACCATGAAGGCGCGGGGCTCCTGGATTCACCCATCGCCGAAGATCCGATCGATATCGATACCGCGATCGACCTGTACCGGGAAAACGTCGAGCGGCCGGGGATCAACCCGGCGTCGCCGTGGCACCTGGGCTATGTGCCTGGCGGCGGGCTCTATCACGCCGCGCTCGGAGATTTTCTAGCCGCTGTCACCAACCGTTATTCGGGTATCTTCCTCGCCAGCCCCGGCGCGGTTCGGATGGAACGCATGGTGCTCGGCTGGCTGGGCAACGTGTTCGGATTTCCGCACACGATGGCCGGCGACCTGACGTCGGGTGGCAGTATCGCTCACCTATCCGGCATCGTCGCAGCACGCGAATCGCGTGGTCTGAAGGCGCGCGATTTCGAGCGGACGGTGGTCTATCTGACTCCGCAAACTCACCATTGCGTCAAGAAGGCGCTCGGCGTCGCCGGAATGAAAGAGTGCGTCCAGCGGACCATTGCACTGGACGACCACTACCGCATGTCGGCCGCAGCGCTGGAAGCGGCCATCAAAGCGGACTTGGCCGAAGGCCTGGATCCTTGGATGATCGTAGCCTCGGCGGGCACGACCGACACCGGGGCCGTTGATCCGCTTGAAGCAATTGCCGATATCGCAGAGCAGTGCGGTCTTTGGATGCAGGTCGACGGGGCTTACGGAGGTGTCTTCGCGTTGCTTGACTACGGCAAGCAACTCATGAGAGGAATCGAACGTTCCGACGCGGTGATTGTCAATCCGCACAAGGGCCTGTTTCTGCCCTACGGATCGGGCGCAATCCTGGTCCGGGATGGAGCGGCCTTGAGACAGGCTCACCGGTACAGTGCCAATTACATGCAGGACGAAGAGACTCTGGCCAGCGAAGATGAAATTTCGCCAGCAGACCTTTCGCCCGAATTGACGCGACACTTTCGAGGGTTGCGGCTCTGGCTGCCGCTAAAGCTGCTGGGCGTCGCGCCGTTTCGTGCGGCCCTGGAGGAGAAGCTCCTGCTGGCGCGTTATTTCTACGAACGCATTCAAGAGATAGATGGCTTCGAGGTGGGGCCTTATCCTGATCTTTCGATCGTAGCGTTCCGCTACGTGCCCAAACACGGCGACGCCAACGCGTTCAACCAGGCGCTCGTTCTTGCCGTCCAACGAGACGGGCGGACGTTTCTCTCGTCGACAAATATCGACGGAGCTTTCATGCTCCGTGTCGCCGTCCTTTCGTTTCGGACGCACCTGGAACAGATCGACAGGACGGTCGAGATTCTCCAGGAGAAGGTCCGTGAACTGGAATCCGGCCAAATCGCCACCGGCGGCGCACGCTGATCTCTCTGTGTGACGACCGGCCGCACGAGGCGGCAGGGGGTCTGGGTGAGAAATGCGTTTGAATCCTCTAGCCTTTCAAACTGGTCCACCTGCCTGACGAGCAGGCAGGGGCATGTTGATTTGTGGGCAAGAAAGGCCACCAAGCCCGTGCTAAAAGACTTGCGCAGGACTTTCTTTGCGCTGCGAACAGACGAAACACGCGCGACCGGCGCGGCACCGATGGCGACTGCTACCACCAAGACGAAGTGCTTCCGAAAAACCGGGTTTCTATTCCGCACAGAAACTTTCGAGCGGGTAATTACTACTTCAGCCACCATCTCCGCTGTGCCATCCCTGGAACCGGAAAACCGCTCAATTAAGACCCGCCTTCTTCAGACAGCGGTAAGCGCCGTTGACGATCGCATCCTTGGTCACGGTCGCTCCGCTCACGGCGTCCACCTGTAGGCTTTGCGAATCGATGATTCGCTGGGGCACCAGCGTGCACGCGTTTTGGTCGATCTTCTCTTCGTGCCTTATCTTGATATCTGCGATCTTACCGTTCTCGACAACCAGCGTGACGTGGACGTCGCCCGCGTATCCGAGGGCCTTTTCCTGGTACTGGCCGTCGCGCAATTCGGCCGTCTCCAGCGAGCGGAAGGTCAACAGATCCAACTTCGACTGCACCTTGGCGGCTCGGCGCGGCAACAGATGGCCACCGTACGGCGGTTTGGCGGTGGGGTACAACTCGATGGCTTGGGCGTAGTACTTCTTCGCCTCGTCCGGTTTTCCCCAGGCCGCGTAGAGATCGCCGTAGGCGTCCATGATGTCCGCCTTGCGCATGATTTGCCAAGGCGGTCCGGGCAGACCGTTCATCGCGTCGTCCAGCAGGGCCTTCCCCTTTTCAAATTCGCCGTATCTCGCGTACAGCGAGGCCAGGCCGACATAGCCATACAGCGGCGCGTTTGCGTGCGGCTTGGCCAGGTACCACTGGTGGGCGCGTACAGACCACAGGGGCTCGCCACCCAACAACGTGTACATGGGGTACTCGTGGCCATCACCCATATCGTCTTTCTGGAGGTAGATCCACATCAACTTGACGGCCTCGCGATGCGTCTCCGTCTTGCCGAACCCCAAAAGACGGCGGATTTCCAGACGGGCCTCCTTCCAGGGTTGCGAGGTATCGTATTGAGTCTGAACCTGTTCCAGCCAGGGCGGCGGGATCTCCAGGTCGGCAAGCAGGTCATCCAGTGAGGGCCGTTCGGCGGTCGGTTCGGCGGTCGGTTCGGCGGCGGGTTCGATCGTGGGTTCGATCGTGGGTTCGACGGCGGCAACGGTTTCTGGCGTCGGTGGCTCCGGCTCGACGACGGGTTCGTCCATAGCTTCTTCACCCGGTTCCTCGCTCGGAACTGACTCGTCGGGATTTGTGACGGATGCTACCGGGTCAGGCTCCTGCATGTTCGGTTCGTCTTCGGTTGACGTCGCGACGGCCGGCGTAGGCGGTGTATCCGTGCCGGGCGCAGGTCCCTCCCCCGAGCATCCGAATGTGGCAACGATCAATAGCGCTGCAATGGCCTGCAAAGCAAATCCGAAACAGAAGGAGCGTCGACTCAAGTACATGGCGAATCCTGTGTTGATGGTTGCGGTGAACGACAAAAAGCCCGGTTTCTCACGCAGAATATCTTATCACTTTGTGACCCCTTAGTGAAACGAGCACTCCGAAGCTAGCTTAAGCGTTTTTGCCCGCGGCTGCCTGGTTATCACTTCACTAGATCGTCTATCTTGACACCCAGCGTTTTGGCAACGGCGAGCACTGTCGAAATGCGCGGGCCTGACGTGCGATACAACAGATACCACGCGTGCTTCTTTGTGGTCGGACCGTCATAGCCCAAGCCTTCGCCGAGTTCATTCAGTGTGCGGTGCGCGTCCGCTTTTCGCGCAATGAGGGGCTTCCGTTCGCGGACATTTTGACCGAGGCGAGCATCAGGGACGTTCTCTACGAACAGGGCGTCAAGTTTCGTTCGCATCGAAGTTGAAACCCGGATTGCTGCAAAGTAAACTGTCAAATTGTAGATGCCACGACCCCCTTTTTCATCCATGGGAGAATGCTGTGTCCCGCATTTCACGACGACGTTTCCTGGAAGACTCGATGTTTGCCGTTACGGCGGCCGGTGCTGCGGCGGCTGGAGTTGGCAGCGTGCTCCCGTTACAGGCTGCGGCGCAGACGAGCGCGAATGAGAAGATCGGGGTTTGCGTAGTGGGCATCGGCGGTCGCGGGTGGGGGAGTCATTGCAAAGAATGGCTCAACGACCCCCGCACGGAGATTCGCTACCTCTGCGACCCGGACTCGACGAAAGAGGCGAAGTGCGACCAGATCGCCGAGAAACAGGGCGGGGCCCGGCCGAAGTTCGTGACCGACATGCGCGAGGCATTGGACGATGCGGCCGTGGACGTGGTCAGCAACGCGTCGTCCAACCACTGGCACGCGCTTTGTGGCGTCTGGGCGATGCAGGCGAATAAGCACTGTTATCTGGAGAAGCCGATCTGCCACAATGTCCACGAAGGCCGAGCGTTGGTGGCTGCTGCGTTGAAGTACAACATGTGTTGCCAGGTAGGAACGCAATGTCGCTCGAACCCCTCCAACATCAACGCGGTCCGTTTCATCCATGAGGGCGGAATTGGCGAAGTCAAGTTCGCCAGAGGACTCTGCTATCGACGCCGCAAGTCGATCGGACCGCTGGGAAAGTATGAGGTTCCGAAAGAGGTGGACTACAATCTGTGGAGTGGTCCGGCGCCGTTGACGCCGCCGACTCGGCCCAGATTCCATTACGACTGGCACTGGCAGCGGATGTACGGAAACGGCGACCTGGGCAATCAGGGGCCGCATCAAACGGATATCGCACGCTGGCATCTGGCGATCGACCGATTCCCCAACTCGGTCATCACCTGGGGCGGTCGGCTCGGCTACGACATCGAAAACAACGATCCGAATTTTTTCGATGCCGGCGACACGGGCAATATCGAGACGACCATCTACGATTACGGCGATAAATGCATCGTGTTCGAAACCTACGGGCTTGATACGCCAGCCGTGCGCGGCGCCAAGGTCGGCGTGATTTCACACGGAAGCAAAGGCTACGTCGTACAGTCCACTTACGGCTACTCGGCCGCGTTCGATCTGGAGGGGAATAAGACCGAGGAGTTCAAGGGCAGCGGGAACCACTTTGGGAACTTCCTGGATGCCGTTGTCGCGGACGATCCGTCGCTGCTGAATTCGGATGCACGCTGCGGCCACCTCTCGGCGGGCCTGAGCCATATCGGCAACATCTCCTACTACCTGGGCGAAGAGGACAAGATCTCGGTCGCCGACCTGACGGAGCGGGTCAAGCGGATCAAGAGCCTCGACGACAACGTGGCGACCCTCGAACGGATTGTGGAGAAGACCGAGAAGTACGGCGTCGATCTCGACCGAACACCGTTCTCAATTGGTCCGCTGTTGAAGTTCGATCCAGAGTCGGAAACGTTCATCGACAACGACGAAGCCAATGCGATGCTAACGCGGGACTACCGGGCCCCGTTTGTCGTGCCAAAGCCGAAAGACGTCTGAGGCTTACAGGCGTTTCTGAAGCACGGCATTCGGGATATAGACTTCACGCGCCTGTCTATTTGGTTCGCAACCACGCCTCGAACTTCTTGATTGCCTGCTTGTTAGCGGACGTGCCCGGCCCCCAGTTATGAAGACTGTAGCCGAATGTACTGCCAGTCAGCTTGCTCATGCCCTGCATCACCGTGACTTTGTATCCTTCGTCGAGCTTGTCTTGCCTGAGCAGCTTCAAAATGACCGGTCCGGCAGACGGATCTTTCTGTTCGGCAAAGCAACGCAACGCGTCGAATCGCACGGTTTCATCCTCATCGTTCAGCAGAGACAGCAACTTGCCGCGTACGGCGGCGAAGGAATCCGCGGGCAAGTTCGAGGCAAATTGGGCTGCAGCACTTCGAAAGCGTGTTTCCTTTTCGCTTGATAGTCTCACAGCATGAGGGGCCAGCTTTGGATCGCGACATTCATACAACGCATAGACGGCGTGGTAACGGACTTCCGTATCCGGTGATTCCAATAGCTTCAACAACGTTGGCTCGGCCGGCCTGCGCCACAACGGCCCCTGAAACAACCCGGCACACCGCACAAGGAACTTCGGATCCTTTTCCACTCGTTCGAGCATTGGTCGCGTGATCGAGATGTTTCTCATGAACAGAAGTGTCCGGAAGACTCCCTCCGGCGGATCAGCATCGTCCATGAAGATTGTCAAGAGCCGATCGACGAAGGATCGCAATTGCAGTGTGAGGATGGTATCACAGGCTCGATTCACTGCTTGCTTTCCGCCGGATTTCAAGTCCGCATCGATCAATGCCGCTGTCGCATTCGCATGCTTCTTGAACACCTGAATCGCACGCCTACGCGCGGCGATGTCCAGCCACAGGCGGATTTCGAGCTTATCCGCAACCTGCTCGGGGTTCATCTCCGACGCGGCGTCGGCCAATTGCTGCTCCCATGTCGTCCTATGGCCGCCGCCCGGCCCGCTGGACTTTGTGCGATCGAGGATGTTCTCTGGGTGCCAACTGAGGATTCCCTCGATGAACTGGTTCATGTAGTGAGGGGCCAAATTCTTGTATAGATGCGGCAACTGTTTCGCCTGCTCGGGCATCGACAGGCGGGCGATCCGCTCGATGGCCACGAATCGGCTGCGGGCGTTGTTGTCCGTGGGCCGAGCTACTTTGTTCTCCTGCTCATGCCAGGCTGTCCACTTGGCCGCATCCTCGCCAAAATCTTCGCCAGTGATCTTTTTCAAAGCCCGCGCGGCCGATCTGCGAGCGTTGCGGCCGCGTTCCATGATTTCGATCAGCGGGACAATTGCGGATTCGCTCTTCAGCTCTCCCAGGCCGTAAGCCGCTGCGCCGACAACGTCTTGGGCGTCGTCCTTCAACGCCGCAAGTAACACCGAATTCGCTCGATCGTCTTTCAAATAGGCAAGGCCCCAAGCGGCCTCGCGACGCACGCGGGAGAACGCGTCTTGCTTCAGGGCACGGACTAACGGTTCCAGGCATTCCGGGCTGGAGATCTTGCCCAAGGCGGTCGCCGCTTCGGCGCGGACGTCGTCCACGGGGTCGCTCAAGTTTTTCGCAAGCGCCGGAATGGCCCGTGCATCTCGATTCCATCCCAAAGCCAACGCTGCCTTCGCCCGGACTTTCGGAGACTCGTCGGACAAGGCTGCGATCAGTGGGGCGACCGCTTTCGGATCCACGAAACGGTGCAAGGTATGGGCCGCCGCTTCGCGCAATGGTCCATGATCATCGCTCAACAGCGGAATCAGGTGCGACAGAACCAGGGGCTGCATCTCCCCACGGCGTTCATTGGTCGCCATATGGTTCAGTACATAGACCACTTGTACTCGTATCGCCGGATCTTTGTGCTTCAAGGTCTCGATCAACGCGGGAATCGCCGGCAGCCCTATGTTCGCCAGGCTGCGGGCCGCCGTATTCGCGGGTGGATTGATAGGCAGGCTATCGGTGTCCTCCAGCAGTTTGACCAAGAAAGGAATGGCCTCCAGCGAGTCGGGCCCGTATACCGACGCCCCCGTTTTCCGGCGGTAGGGACTTAGCGACGTCATGCTGTAGATCTGATAAGACGTCTGCTCTTTGACACCTTTCGCCTGCATCGCTTTGTGCATTTCTGTCGAGGTCGCCGTGTTGGCATCAATTCCTGCAAGTTTGGAAAGCATGCTACGCAGTTCTCGCACGAAGGACGGTGCATCGCTCGCTTTGAACTGGTACGACTTCGCGCGCAGAGCCTCGGAAACCAGCGTCCCTTGCCAGATCTTCGTGGGCGTGGAATGCTCTGGCTCCTTCGGTCTGAAGGATTTCAACGTGATGGTCAAGGGCACGAATCCGTTGTATTTCTTCCCGAAGCGGTTGGGGTCCTGCGGGGAGAAATAACCGCTCGTCTTCTTTCCTTGCGGAATGACAATCGACTCTCCTGCAAACACTTCTCCGCTCTCAAGCACCTTAAACTCGACGGTAAAGCATAGATCGACCGGCACCGGTTCGGTCAACTCCCACAGCGGCATGTGCAAGGCAAACTCCTGCTGGCGATCGGATCCGCTCCAGCCACTGATCTGCGGCGTCCAGGGGTCCGGTTCCATTCCGAGGCCAAAACCTGTCGAGACTTGTACGGGACGGCCGTCTATGATCACGGCACCCCCCGTCATTTCCATGAATCGAAACACACGTCGCACCTGATCGTCCAACGACTCGTTTTCCGGGCGAGGTTCCGTTGGCGATTGAGGGGCCGGCGTTACGTCTTCCGCGTCGGCGACGCTGCTCTTGGGCGTTTTGGATTCAGCCGGCGGCGTTTGATTCATGGCCAGAGCCGCAGCGACGAGACTGATGGATGCGAGAAACGTTGTGAAGGCGTTCATTCTTCACCCCCTTCCAACTCGTCCAGCAATTGGCGAATTTCTGCCAGCTCTTTCGGCGATGCCTTCTGCGATGCGAGTGCCTGCAGCACGAGGCTTCCGGCAGAGCCGTCGTAGACCTTGTGGATCAGATCCTTGAGCATCTGTTGCTGAGTGCGCTGTTGCGTGGCAGCGGGACGAAACACCTGCGGACGCACCGTATCATCGCGTCGGACGAGCCCCTTGTCCAGCATAACCGACAGCATCTTGACCGTGGTCGAGTAGTTGGTGTCACGAACATCGGCCAAGCGATTGTGGATTTGGCGCGCGGTCGAGGCCCCCTGTCCCCAAAGTATGCGGAGGATCTGCAACTCGACTTCCGTCGGTTGCGACGAAGGCGGACGAGGCATGAAGCGACTCCCTTTGCCGGCTACACATGGCGAAGAATAGCGAATACATTCGCCACACAATGGCACTGTAGCGAATGAATTCGCCAAGCCAACAGCAAAAAGCGAATGAATTCGCTACTTCTCTCTCGGGGCTGCTGGCGAACGGAATTTCCGCATCGTCGAATCGACCGTCGACGGGCTCGCTGCGCCGGTCGACCTGTGCTTTGACGTCGAGTTTCATATCGAGAAGACCGGCGAGGTCGTGAAAGGGAAACCGCTGATCGCAATCCGCGGACAACGGCAAGGCGGTTACATTGGTCTCGGCCGACTCGATCCACGAATGGAAGCGGCCGCGGATGAATCGGGTCTCGTCCAGGCTCGGATCGTCCTGAAACCATCGCGCGAAGTGGCTCTGTCGAACCCCGAGGTGACGAGCTATTTCCAGGGAACGGTAACCTTGAAGTCCGTTCGCCTTCTCGTCTGGCAGTCGCAACAGATGCAGGAGGAAAAACTCAACTCGCTACCGGTTCCCGATCCGGAACGAAACGAGGCCGGCGTCGATTGAATCAACAGTCATTCGTGCGCACCCAGTTCATGCGCCGCCTCTGGAGCTAAAAGTGGACCATCAGCGATACTCGATTTACGGAGCCGCCGGGGCCGGGTTTGGTGGGAGGACTCTCATTGCCAACTCGCGGTCGATAAGGAATAGCGCGGCCCGGTCGTCGCCGACCAGCTTGAGCTGTTGCACGATTTTGTACGTCGAATCTTCTTCCTCGACCTGTTCGGCTACAAACCATTGCAGGAAGTTGTCGGTCGAGTCGTCACTCTGTCCACGGGCGTGTTTTACGAGCGACCGAATACGCGAGCTGATGTGCTTCTCGTGCTCGTATGCCGCAGTAAATGCGTCCAGCGGCGATTTCCATTTCACCTGGGGGGCTTCTATTTCCGTAAGCAAGACCCGGCCGTTCCGTCTATTGACGTAGTCGAAGAACATCATGGCATGCCGAGTCTCTTCCTGTGTCTGTACGCGCATCCAGTTGGCGAAGCCCGGCAGATTCGCGGACTCGAAGTAGGCGGCCATGGAAAGGTACAGATACGAGGAAAACATCTCTTCGTTGATCTGCTTGTTTAGCCCTGCTTCCAGCTCCTTATCCAATCGGCTGTCGTTCTCCTGACCACAGGCAATCGCACCTTGAAGAACGGCAATCATCAGCGAGAGCAGCAACGCAGGTTTTGTTGTTCTCATCACAGGCTCCTTGATTCATGGAGATGGAAGGCGACGTGGACGAATCTCATCGAAGCAACACAAGGATTATACTCGGACCGGTCAACAGTTTCCACTTGCGCGCGAGGCGGAGGTGGAATCTCAGGCAATCGCTAGCTGACCGGAGATGCCAGCGTGGCGGAAAGCGGAATCACGAAACGATTTGCACCCGCAATAGTCCGTCGCGGGAAGTAAACCTCCTTCGTCCCTGCTCCGTCTATCCTAAGCCCATGGTCCATACTCAGCACGATGGACGTCTTGCCATCGAGCCGATCCACGCGTTCGATCGGGTAGCCGTGTGCGTAACCATTGCCGTGAGTAACGATCATCCATGCCCCGCGAAGCCCCTGGCCGACGGGCAATTCGGCGTCGGTGATAAAGGCGTCATGATCGGCGCCATCGGCTTGGCGGGTGGCGGACAGTATCTGACCCTCGTACCGGGCCACTGGCATTTCGAGGCGTGTGGCGTCGGCTTCGAGCGATTCGCCATCGAAGAGCCAGAGCCGTGTGACGCGGCCGGCGCGCTGCCTGACGATGCCCAGGCGGCCTTTGATCCGGATACCCACGGCGGTCACGCGGTCGGGGTACGGCGGTTTGTCGTCGGTCTTGATGATCGTGTCGACGGTGTCGCCATAACGGACCTGCAGTGCGACCGTGCCATGGTCGGCGCTGGTGACGTCCAGGCGTTTGACGCTGTCGATGAACGACCGACCCGAGAAGGGCTCCACGACCACCGCGAAAAGCGACCGCATCGGATCTTGGCCCGTACCGGTGCGACGTAGGACGAGTTGCGGCATCCAGAAATCCAACGCCTTCTGCGAATCTCTTCCGGCCCTGCGTACCGAGGGGCTCCGTCCCAGGAACACCTCCGTTTCGGCGCCGCCCGGCACATGAAGATGTACGCCCGTGTCGGACTTATCCGTGTAGGCGAAAGTAAAACTCACGTCGCTGTCGGTGCGGCCTTTGGCGATGTCTCTTATGGCGCCGTACGGGTTGAAGCTCGACTGCTCGGTTTTCGGTTCCTGCCACGTTTCGCCTTCTTCCAGCATGTTCTCCAAATGCGTCGCGAGTTCGATGCTGCAATTCGCCCTCATGTCGTGATCGGCGGCACCATGCAGCAGCCAATCATGGATCTGTCCGCCAGCGACGGAGAACAGGTCGACGACATAGGCGTCGTTTGCCGAAACCGGCACCAGCACGAGCATGCGACGGTACATATCGAGCCCCTGGATGTCTCGATAACATCGCTTGCCATCGGCCTCGACCATCGATACACCGTCAGCGTTTGGATAGAAGGCCAGCAGGTCACCGTCCGAGCCGCTGCTCGCCTGATTCGTGCGGTCGATCACGACCGTATTGTGGCCAACGGTGGACGTGCACCAGTTTCGTAGCCTCGTGTGGGTGTAGCCCATGTCGCAGAGCATTTCTCGGCCCTTGGCGAACAGCGAAAGGCTCAGACCGTCCCGGTGCTGGTGCCCATAACCGCCGGAGAAATGGAGTTGGGCCTGCATCTGGTTCTCTTGTTCGCCAAAGCCCAGTGAGGCATGGCCGTAGCCGGGAAGGATGCTCGACATCGTTCTGTCGCGCGGTGAGCTGCGTCGCTCGTTCGGCCAAGTGTCATGGATGGGTGAAGAATGGCCGTTGGGGAAATCGACCAGACTGAAGGCATCTTTGGCCTTGGCCATGAAAGCGATGTCCTTGTCAGGATCAAGATCGTCGAATCGCTTTCCGTCAACGCTGTCGACGTAGCCCGCAGGATCGGTGTATCCGCGGAAGCTCTCGAAGGCGCGTTTCAGCCCGCCCATGACTTGGTAGTGATAGGATGGCGCTTCCTTCCAGCAACCGTCGTAGAAGCATCCCCCATGAAGAATCTCCAGCAGCCAGCCATACGCCCAGTGCACATAACGCGGCTCGTTCAGCACGCGGCCCATGTGAACCGCAGTGCGAAGATAGAACGGCGCCATGTTATCGCTGTGTTTGGGGAAAGTGTTGACATATTCAAAAGTGCTCTTGAGAAAGTCGTTTTCGATCTTCTCGCGCACGGCATATCCGCGCTCTTTGGACAGTCTGTCGAATTCGCTACTGTCGTAGACCAGATCGTACGCTTCGATCACGCCGGCCGGCAGTTCGCTTTCAACCCACCTTCCCCATCGACCGCCGGCTCCTGGATACGGCGGCTTCTGTAGTCCGAATTTGAAGGTAGTGATCCACTGGCGCATCACCGGGTAATGAGGGTAGACCTGGGCAATACGATCGAGGATCAGTGCGGCGCGGCGGGCGTATTCGGGCTTACGCGTCGCGTGGTAGGCTCGGGCGAGGGCCGTCAGTTGACCGAGGATCCACTGCCGCCGGTGCAGGAGGAGGTGGCCCCCGATAAAGATCCGCAGGTCATCCCGGCTTTGGTCCTGGTGGTATTGATAGGTGACCGTTTCGCCTAACGGGTTCTGGCCCGTCAACACCTGGTCCGTGGGATACTTCTCATTTGGGAAAACCATGCCGCAGTAATTGCACTTGAGTTCCTCCGGCCGGTCGATGGTCCAGGCGAATATGCCTGACCCCTGCGATCCACCGTGGCAGTTCGGGCAATAGCAGAAACGGGTGATAGGCTTCTCAGGCACGAAAGAGAGCATTTCCCCTTCGCTCATAGCCATGACTCGCCCGACGGCGTTTTCGTAAGCCCCGGCCCTTGCCGGTTGGACGCCATGGTCGAGCACCGGGTGTTTGAGTTCGCTCCCGGGCGTTCCGCCAGAACACGACGAAGGGCAAATCAGCACCAAAGGTATTGCAGACAAGAAGAAGCCCACGCCGACCCGAATCTTGAGTTCTGATAGATCCATTGTGATCTCCAATCGCATATGACGGCGAATCTGCCGCAAGTCGTTTGGAAAACAAGGCTTCACCCCAACGTTGCAGAAAAACAAAGTAAGATGGCCTTCCAAGGCCGTCTTTTTCCATGCGAAACGCCAAGTTGGGCCTTGTCGGCAAATTCCACGTTACGTGAGATGTGGCTACAGGACGCCAATCGCGGTCTCATGCCG
>JACKQG010006051.1_pt1 | contig 12995 bp, 13 predicted proteins | sample 8237621 | NCBI WGS metagenome assembly JACKQG01 (sample SAMN15677084, study PRJNA649215) | marine metagenome | biome: marine; feature: Black Sea; material: saline water; isolation source: suspended particulate matter (SPM) from the Black Sea western gyre | collected 2013-06-09/2013-06-10 | depth...
TGGAGGGGATGCAGCCCCGGTTGAGACAGGTCCCCCCCAGGGGGCCGGACTCCACCACCGCGACGCTCATATCCCTGTTGAGGGCGGCGTCCGCGATGGACATCCCGGAGCCCGAGCCGATGACGAGGACGTCGTAATCCTTCATAACAATCGATTATCTCTGATGGATGACGGTTAAAAAACCCGTACAAACGGGGGCGTCAAAACGGATATTGAGACCGACTGGTCGGTTTAGCGGATCCTTTATAAGACCGACCGGTCGGTTTACTTGATAACACAAGGTGAACCAAAACGGCACCCAGAAGCACGGAAGAACGCTGGCAGGAAGCCCAGGAGAAGATCATGGACTCAGCCGAGTCGCTGTTCTCCACGAAAGGCTTCAACGGCACATCGAGGAACGGCATCGTCAAGGAGAGCGGCCTCAGCAAGGGGGCCATCTACGGCCACTTCGAGAGCAAGGAGAGGCTATTCCTCTCCCTCTGGGAGCGGCAGACCGTGGTGGGCATAGGCCAGCTGAGGCAGATGTTCTCCCCAGATGAAACTGCGGTGGACAAGCTCCTCAAGGTGGCCGAGATGACCATGGCCTCCTCATGCGACTGCCCCCCGGAAGTGGGGAGGATGCAGCTGGAGTTCATGGTCGCGGCCTCGAGGATGAAAGCTCTGGAGCCCGACATGCAGAAGCGATACGAGACAATACACACGTTCATAAACGAGATATTCGAGGAGGGGGTCGAGAACGGAGAGTTCAGGAAAGACTTGGACTCCGACGCCCTCACCTCGATCCTCTTCGCGTCCCTCGACGGCCTAGGGGTCCACTACGCGACCCTGGGAATCGAGTTCGACGCGAAGCGTCTACAGGACACCCTGATGAAGGTGGTGCTAGAGGGAATCCTAGCCTAAAGAGTTGAAAGCTATGCAAAATGAAACCACAAACCTAGATCAGACCATGCCGGTCGAGAAGCCCGGGTCCATGAGGGACTTCTGGGTAGTCTTCACGGGGCAGGCCTTCTCCCTCCTGGGGAGCAGGCTCGTCCAGTTCACGATAGTATGGTGGCTCACGAGCACCACCGGGTCCGCGTCGGCCCTCGCCCTCGCGTCCATCATGGCGCTCCTACCCCAGGTCCTGATTAGCCCCTTCGCGGGAGCCCTCATCGACCGCTGGGACCGCCGGAAGGTGATGATGGCTGTGGACGCCGTCAACGCCCTCGCAGTGGTGGTGCTGGCGCTGTTGTTCGCCTGGGGCTCGGTCGAGTTCTGGCACATCTACGCATTGATGTTCGTGAGAGCCATTGGCGGGGCGTTCCAGTGGCCCGCTATGCAGGCCTCGACCTCCCTCATGGTCCCCAAGGAGCAACTGTCCAAAGTGGCGGGGCTCAATCAGGCACTGATGGGCCTCTCCGCAATAGCGGCGCCTCCCCTGGGAGCCCTCCTCCTCGACGTGCTACCCATACAGAGCATCCTGGTCATCGACATCGGGACCGCGGCGCTGGCGATAGGCCTCCTGATGTTCATCAGGATACCCCAGCCCGAGAACGGGGACTCCGGCAAGGCTTCTGGGGGATTCTCCCGGGTGCTGGGGGATATGCGGGAGGGCTTCCGCTTCGTCGCGGGCTGGAAGGGGCTCCTCATCATCATGGGGATCGCGATGGCCTTCAACCTCCTCATCGTCCCCGCGATGTCCCTCACCCCCATCCTGGTCACGGAGCACTTCGCCGGGGGGTCAAGGGAGTACGCCCTCCTCGAGGCCGCCATCGGGATAGGCATGGTGGCCGGGGGCATCCTCCTGGGGGTCTGGGGCGGCTTCAAGAGCCGGATACTCACCGGATTCTCGGGTGCCATCGTCATGGGAATAGGGATGGGTATAGTGGGCCTCGCGCCGGGCAACCTCTATCCTATGGCCCTCGGGGGGATGGCGTTGGCGGGTCTCATGAACCCCATCGTGAACGGCTCCATCTTCGCCCTGCTCCAGTCTAGGGTGCCCCCGGAGATGCAGGGACGAGTCTTCACCCTAATGATGAGCGGCACCGCCGCGATGGCCCCCCTAGGCCTCGCCGTCGCCGGCCCCCTCGCCGAGGTCATCGGGGTCCGGGTCTGGTTCCTGGCCGGGGGGGGCGTCATCATACTGATGAGCGCCGCGGCGTACTTTGTACCATCAGTTCGGAACCTCGATACGGGGAGTGATTGACCCATGCCCTACTGTGATCGATGCGGATCCGAGAGCCTTAGGGGCGCTCAATACTGCATAAGGTGCGGTGCCACGGTTGAGTCTCGCCATGACCACTACCGGGCCGAATGGGGGGAGAGGGTCATCGCCTATGTGATCGACTTCATAGTCCTGAGCTTGGCCCTCGGAGCGATAGCATTCGCTGCTCAAATCGTACCGGGCTCGCTTCCGCTACTCTGGACGCGTCACGTTTTTCGGTGGGGGCCTCTCGGCATTCTTCACATGAAGAGCTTGGTCTTCTTCGGGTACTGGACGTTCATGGAGTACGTGTATGGCCAGAGCCTCGGGAAGATGGTCATGGGGATCCGGGTCGCGGATATCGCCGGGGGCCAGATCGCCTTAGGTCAGGCGGTTATCGAGAGTTTTGGGAAGGCCTTTATCCTGCCTCTGGACCTTGCTGCGGGGCTTGCCCTATCCCCCTGGAAAGTGCAGAGGCTCTCGAGCTTAATCGCGAAAACATCAGTGGTCCGGGATTCTCCCGAGTGTTGTCCCGTGGAGCCCATCAGGGTTTGAAGGCGCCGGAGGCCTACTCTAGCTTCTCGACGCCGTATTTGTCGTAGTAGTCGAGCCAGAGCTTCTTCATGCCCTCGTCGAGGCTGTCCTTGATGAGGGAGTAGATGGTCTTGATGTTCTGGATCGAGAAAATCTTGAGCCCCATCACGTCCTCGATGTATTGGGCCGCGCTAAGCTCATCAATATTCTCGGTGTCCCCCATCCGTTCCTGCCGGTCCACCGCAATGATGAGCCCCGCCACCTCGTGGTCCCCCAGGAGCTTCAGCTTCTCGATGCTCTCTATCTTCGTGGTCCCCGTGGTCATGGTGTCGTCCACCACCAGGATTCGCTGCCCCTGCTTGAAGTAGCTCGCGCCCACTATGACCTGGTCAGCGGAAAGGTCTCCGTAGTCCTTCGCCTCCTTCCGGTCGTACATGTACCGTTTGTCCATGCCGTAGAGCTCGTTGAGTCCCTCGCAGGTTAGGGCGGCGAGGCCGATGCCCTTGTAGCTGGGTCCGAAGACGTAGTCGAAATCCTCGAGGAGACCCTGCTCCATGAGGAGAACGATGTAGCTTGCGAAGGCCCATTTCACCGCTGCGAGACTCTCCCCGTCGGTGAGGGCTCCCAGGTTCACGAAGTAGGGGGAGGGGCGCCCGCTCTTGAGGATGAAGGGCTCGTCGGGGTTCGGGGGGAGCCTCAAGGCCCCCTTCCGGACCAGGATGTCGAGGAAGACCTGCTCGATCCTCTCCTTGGAGACGAGGCCCCCGCCCTCGAGGGTAAAGTGCTGGCTCTCGATGTCCTCGAGGATGGAGCCGTAGTAGAGGATGGAGCCGCAGTAGGTGCAGTGGAGCCTGATGGACTCCACCTCCCCGTCCCCCTCCACATCGAACCTGGTGCGGGGCGGGGTGTACCGGGCGTTGGTGGGGCACAGCGGGTTGGGGCATTTGAATATCCCCTCGATCTGCTCGGGCCGAAGGACCCGCCTCTTCTCCTTGACCGTCCAGTTCTCGATGATGTTTATCGTCGCCTGGGGGGCGACGAACGCGATGAGGTCAACCTCCCTGGAGGTGAGGTAGGAACCCTCGATCTTAATGAAATCCTTGACCCCCTGACTCCGGCTCTCCACGTTCTGCGCGATGAGGGCCCGGGCGCTAGGGTCCACCTTGAGCAGCTTCAAAACCAGAAAAGCCTTGCCGGCGGGGATGTGATCGATGACGATCCCGTTCTCGATCTTGCTTACGAGGAGCTGTCTATCTGACAATCGGCGATCTCCCCATGAACCCTTCCTCGGCGCTTGAAAAGGGTTACCCCGGTTCGACGCTGAACGCGCTTGGAACCACATGGAACAGGATATTTAGGGCTTGAGCCCTCGTATGATCTGAACCGATTCGGAGCCACCGAGGAGTCAAGGTGAAAGTGCAGGACGAGACCCCCAACCCCGAGAACGCCGAGGACACCATGAGGGGACTATTCGACATGGAGCAGGGTATCGAGAGAACCCCTCCACGGTTCCGATCCCTCCTCGGGGAGCTACTGGACAGGATCATCGAGAAAAGGCTGGAGTATTACATCATCCTCGAAGACGATGAAGATGGCGTGGGAGGCCCATTCAGGGGGATCTCCCGTAGCGGATAACGGAAAATCACCCCTTATTTTAAGTATTCAACCTGTCAAGGATGCATTCCCACTGGGAACTGTTTAAGTCCAAGCGCTACTTCAGGATTACCGAATCCATATGGGAAGAATAGACAAATCGTATAACAGCGACAGGGGCTTCGGGGACTCGTCGGAGGTCTCGGGCTTCCTCGTGCGCCGTTCGGGCCTCATCGCGGCGATAGTCATAATCATCATCGCCGGGGGGGCGCTCTACACCCAGAGCTTCGTAAGGGTTCCCGCGGGGTACCGGGGGGTGCTGCTGACATGGGGTAAACCGGAGGATAAGATTCTGGAGGTGGGTCTCAACTTCATTATCCCCTTCATCCAGAACGTAGAGATGATGAACGTCCAGGTCCAGAAGGCGGAGTCCACAGAATCCGCGGCCACCAACGACCTCCAGGAGGTCTCGGCCACGGTCGCCGTCAACTTCAGGCTCAATCCCCTCGCCGTCAACACGATCTACAGTGAGCTGAGGCAGGACTACGTCTCGAGGGTTATCAAGCCCAACATCGAGGAGTCCCTCAAGGCGGCCACGGCCCAGTTCAAGGCCGAGGAGCTCATCACCAAGAGGGCTATCGTGAAGGCGTCCTTCGACGATATTCTCGCCGAGCGCCTCAACCTCTTTGACATCGATGTCGTCGCGGTCTCCCTCACAGACTTCCAGTTCAGTCTATCTTTCGCGGCTGCCATCGAGGCCAAGGTCACGGCGGAGCAGTCGGCCCTGGAAGCTAAGAACAAGCTGGAGCAGATACGGTTCGAGGCTCAGCAGCAGGTCATCCAGGCGGAGGCGGAGAAGAACGCGACCATCGCCCGGGCGCTGGGTGAAGCGCAGGCCGCGATCATCGCGGCCAACGCCACCGCCACGTCTATCCAGGTGATCACCGGTCAGATGACGGCCGAGTACGCCCAGTACCTCTGGCTCACCCAGTGGGACGGTAAGCTCCCCTTGGTTGTGGGGGAGGGGACGGGGCTCATCATCGACGTCAACTCCCTCCTCGAGAAGCAGGCTCCGGGCGGCTGAGAACCCCCAACTCTTTTTATTTATTTTTCCTAGTGGTCAGTTTCGGCTCTGGCCCGGGTGAAGATTGAAATATCATCTCGACGTTTTTGTCTCCCATGTCTGAAGATAGGCTGGAGGAATTCCTCAGGACGGGGAACGACTGGGAGAAGCTCAAGACCTCGATACCCGGGGTCTTCGTCCAGAAACTGCCCCCATACAGATCATCCCCAAGCCGTTTGGCCATCGAGGTGAACCCCGTGGACGCATCGGGGAACCCCACCAAGAGGCGGGGGCTCCTGATCCGGTTCACGGACGAGTACGACACATTCAAGGAGATCCTGAACGACGAGAAGTTCCCTAAGCTCCTGGAGCTGCTGGACAAGGTGAACCCCGGAGCAGGGCGGAGAGCCACGAAGCTCGACGGGGACGTCCTAGAGATCTGAGCTCCTGAAGAATCCACAACTTGGAAAGGTTTCAGGTAACTCCCCTAGTCCGAACTAGGACTATTCGAGAAATCTATGAAAAAAGAGGAGACTATCCTTCCGAGTCCTCGACCCGCTCGAACTCCCAGACCATACCCTTCTTGGAGATGCAGTGGATCATGTAGACCTCCGGGTTGTCCCCCTCCCACGAGGGGAGCCCCGCGGCGCAGTGGGTGACCCAGATGCGGGCGGGGTCCTGAATTCCGAGGCACATACTCTCCACGTATGAGAGGGGGGGGAGCTCGAAGACGTGGCTCTCCCCCAGCTCGTGGTGTCACTTGCCAAGCTTCTCGACGCAGGTGGCCTTGACCTTCGTGCTCCACATGTTCTCGCTCATGCAGTCACTGGCATGCCCCTTTCAACGGGTACACTAGACACAAACGGACACGGATCGGCATTCATCCCGTTCAGGCTCCGGATCACCGGGCCCGCATGGCAACGTGTACGACATGAGGAGACTCGAGTACCTGTTCATGGCCCTCATCTTCGTGACGGCGGGGGCGGTCATCGCCTTCAGCTACTTCCAAGGGTACTCGTTGAGGAGCGTCTCCGCGATTGAGGCCTACTCCCTGGGGGTCTATTGGGACCCGGAACTCCTTGAGCCAGCGGATTCCATAGACTGGGGGATGCTCCGTCCCGGGGGGGTCAAGAATGTCACCGTCTATCTTGTGAACGAGACCCCCTCCCCCATGAATCTCACCCTGGGCACCTCGGGCTGGGACCCTACGGAGGCATCCGGGCATATGGACCTCGCTTGGAGCCACGAGGGGAGGCTCATGGTTCCCGGAGCCGTCCTGGAGAGCGATCTGTCCCTCTCCGTATCCTCGGCTATCGTCGACGTCGAGACGTTCAGTTTCACCATCGTACTCACAGCCGAAGGGCTCGAGTCGTTAACCATCGCCATATTCCACGACGCCTTCGCTGACACATCGGTGAGGATCATCTATCCCTCTGAGAGCGGGTCGAAACCCCTGGGGGCCGCCGCGGCCTCGGTGAGCGACTGGCTCGCCTCGAGCCTCCTCTACGCCACTGTGGGCAACGCCACTGAGGGCCTCGACATCGATCCCACCTTCGTCGACCAGACCACGGGGGATCCCGTTGGGGAGCCTGGAGAGGCCATCGTGACCTTCGGGGGGCCCATTGTCAATCCCGTGGTGAGGCGCGCGGAGACCCCCTTCGGGCCACTGGAGGACCGGGCTCCGGTCCGGTTCTATATGGAGGGGGAGACCCTCGGCTTCCGGGAGCGGGACGGCACTCCTATCCTTGGGGCCTCCCTCAGCCTCGTCGAGGTGAGCAGGGGGAAGGACCTCTTCGTGATCGAGGTTTACAGCGATTCCGAGGGGAGGCATCTCCTCCTCTGTTACGGCCTGGGCTGGAAGGGCACCTACGCTGCGGGGAAATACTACTTCAATGAGATCCACGGGGCCCCCTCCTCGTATCCCCACGCCTGGATGGTGGTCCTCTGGGAGGACCTGAACGGCGATGGCTTCGTCAACGCCCCAGGGGACGGGGACGGCTACACGGTCATCGGGACTGGTCCGGGCGGATGAGGGTTATTCACCCTACCATCGCGTGCTCTCGGGCCATCCTCTCGTGGAACTCGAGGTTCTCATCGATCATTTCCCGGATGGGGAGCAGATAGGGACACTTGGTCTCGCACTCTCCGCACTTGGTGCAGTTTGGGGCGCTCTCGACGGCGTCCAGGACCAGGGGCCACGTGAAGTATCGTTCGGGGGGCCATAACTCGTAGAGCCGTCGGAGATATGTCATCCTGTGGATGTGGACCCCCTGAGGGCACGGCATGCAGTACTCGCACTGCCTGCAGAACCTGGTCCCTGTGGTGGACTTGAAGTCGTGCATCTCCTTGCGCTCATGTGTGGTGAACCCCCAGTCCCCGTTCACAACATCAATCACACCCTCGATGTCACTGTTCTTCTCGATGCCGGGGTCTGGGAGGACGTTATCGAACTGGAGAAGGTACTTGATGGCGAGGCGGGCCTCCTTGATCATGCCCCCTGCGAAGGGCTTCATCGCGATGAACCCGACATCGTGTTTCGCGGCGAGGGGAACCAGATCCTGGGCGGCCTCGTTGGAGATGAAGTTGAAGGGGAACTGCACCGTCTCGAAGTCGTCGGTGGCCACGAGTCTCAGGGCGGTCTCGAGGCTGTGGCTGCTGAACCCGATGTGGCGGACCCGGCCGTCGTCGAGGGCCTCCCGAGCGACCTCCATTGCGCCCCCGGGGCCCATGATGGCGTGGTATTTCTCCATGGTCATTATACAGTGGAACTGCCAGAGGTCGATGTAGCTGGTCCTGAGTCGCCTGAGGCTGAGGTCGAGGTGCTCCTGAGCGGTCTCCCGGTCCCCTGCCGCGGTCTTGGTGGCGAGGATCACATCGTCCCGCCTGTCTTCGATGGCTATTCCTATTCGTTCCTCGCTGGTGGAGTACCCGTTGGCGGTGTCGATGAAGTTGACGCCGAGATCCAGGGCTCTGTTCACGACCGCCACCACCTCGTCCAGGGGTGGACGCGTCAACGGGATTCCCCCCATCCCCACTCTGGAGACCATCAAATCTGATTTTCCAAGCCTAATTTTTTTCATCTCATCTCACTCCGCAATCATACGAGGCACTCCACAGATCAGCGACCACTGGGATGGCCTCTCCCTCGGTTCCCGACTCCACGTTCAACAAAATAGGTAAGGATGTCAATACCGTGTATCCGCTCATTATATTGATTCACCTACTATATGATGGTGGAGATACGCGCGACCGCCAGTTGTCCAAGTCCGCGCGCGGGTTAATTCTTAATAGCCCTCGGGACGCTTTGATTCCATTTACCCGGGGTTGGTTGTGAGGTGCTGAGGAGACTTTCGTCTTCCCTAGATGGGCTCGACGAGAGGGTTAGGGCCGCCATCGTGGGGACGGGGCTTCACAGCTGGGGGCTGCGTCTCACCTCTCAGTATAATCTGCTCTACGCTGCGGGTCTGGGTGCCAGCGCGGTGGAGCTGGGGCTATTGAACAGCATCGCGGGAGCGGTGGGCTCCCTTGCATCGGTGCCTCTGGGCTGGGCGACCGAGAGGTACTCGGTGAGGCGTGTACTCCTCCTAGGATACGCGCTTGGGGCGGTCGCCTCTTTGATCTACGCTGTGGCGGGGGCGTGGTGGATGCTGATCCCGGCGTTCATCCTGGGGGGGAGGCTTGTGAGGGTCATGCCGCTGACGGACATCATCCTCGTCTCCGCGACGGGGCCCGAGGAGAGGACCGGGGTCATGAGCCTCTCCCGTGTGGTCTGGGGGGCGATCAACGTCTTCGCGCCGCTGGCGGCGGGGCTCGTGGTGGCCCATTTCGGCGGCATAAACACCCGGGGCATCCGGCCTCTCTACTATATCCAGCTGGCTCTGACGGTCCTCGTGTTCCTCTTCATGGTCAGGGCGTTGAAACCCCTTCCCGGGGGCGGCATGGACGCGGGGGTTTCCAGTTCGAGGGGGAGCCTACTGGAGGACTATCGGGAGTTCTTCCAGGGGGAGCGGTGGCTGAAGCGGTGGGTGCTGCTGAGGCTGGTTATGCAGTTCGGGACGAACCTGGCGCTGCCCTTCGTGCCGCTGTGGCTGGTCGAGGTCAAGGGGGCGACGCCCCAGATGCTGGGGTTGATGGGGACGGTGGGTGTGATGGTCTCCCTGCTGTTTCAGATCCCCGCGGGGCGGCTCGCGGACAGGATCGGCCGGAAGAAGGTGTACTTCCTGCTTCGACCCGTGGCGTATCTGGGCACAGTGCTGTTGGTGCTGTCTCCGGGTCCCGAGTATCTGGTGCTGGTAGGTTTGCTGGGGGCGATAGCGCTGGGAGGAGGGCTGGCGCGCGTGAGCTTCACGTCCTTCATCACCATGTTCTGGGAGATTGTGCCCCACGAGAAGCGGGGACGGTGGTTCGGCGTGGAGGGGTTGCTGAACATCTCAACGATCCCGGCGTCTCTGGTGGGGGGGCTGCTTTGGGAGCGGGGGTTTATGGTGGAAGTTCTGTTGTTGCCGGTGCTGCTGGAGCTGCTGATTGTGATGCCGTTGCTGGCCTCGATACCGGACACCCTAGCCCGGTCTGAGAACTGACCTAGTCGTCACGCGCACCATAAGGACCCCTCGCACATCGTGGAGCCCTCCACTCGTTCGGAGAGCTAACATACAATTATATTCGGGGCGTCCTCAGATCAGCGGCGGTTGAAAGAATGGCGCAGACCCATGTCAACGCTCAAGCCATCCGCGTCGTGGGCCTCGTCAAACGCTTCGAGGACGTGACGGCCGTGGACGGCCTCAGCTTCGACGTGGAGGCGGGGGAGATATTCGGCCTTCTGGGCCCCAACGGGGCGGGCAAGTCCACCACCATCAACATCCTCAGCGGGTTGCTGGAGCCCACCAGCGGAAAGGCCACCGTGCTGGGGCACGACGTCCGCAGCGAGCCCACGCAGGTCAAGGAGCGGATAGGGGTCTGCCCCCAGGAGCCCTCCTTCTTCCCGTACCTCACGGGGAGGGAGAACGTGGAGCTCATCGCCGACCTCCATCTGATGCCCAAGAAGGAGCGCAGGGAGCGCACAGACGCCCTCCTGGGCCTCATGGGCCTCGGGGAGGCCGCGAGCCGTATAGTTGGGAAGTACAGCGGGGGGATGGTCAGGAGGACGAGCCTCGCCATGGCCCTGGTCCACGAGCCCGAAATCGCGTTCCTCGACGAGCCCACGGCGGGGATGGACCCCCAGTCCCGCCGGGCGACCTGGGACCTCATCCGGAGCCTCAAGGAGCGGGGACGCACAGTCATTCTCACCACCCACTACATCGAGGAGGCGGAGGCCCTCGCGGACAGGGTGGGTATCATCGACAACGGCAAGCTCATCGCCCTGGACACCCCGGGCGCCCTCATGGAGGCCCACGGCGCCGAGAACCTCGAGGAGGTCTTCATCAAACTCACGGGTCGCAGGATCCGGGAGGAGGTCTGAAAATGAAGCTACAGAGGGTCAGGAGCCTTGCCGTCAAGGATCTCAAGAGGGTGGTGCGGGAGCCCGCGAACCTGTTCATGGCCATCCTCTTCCCCATGATCCTCACGGTCGCCTTCGGGGCCGCTTTCGGGGGCATCGGCTCCGGCGGAGGCGATTTCTCATACACGGTAGGCCTCGTGGACCTCGATGCGTCGGGGAACCACGCGTGGGCCGAGGCCTTCAGGGACGGCATCTGGGACACGGGAGCCCTCGTCGTCGCCGAGTACGATGACAACGAAACGGCCCACGACGATCTGCTCCAGGGAACCATCGACGCCATCGTGGTCCTCCCCGTGGACTTCGGGGACAGCATCGACTCCTTCATCCAGCACCCGAACGATCCGGGGCTCTGGGTCAACACCACAATAGGCCTCGCGGTGGACCAGGGCTCAATGCTCGTGGGCGCCGCGGTCCCCCCGATGATCACGCAGGTCCTCGCCCTGACGATCTCTGAGGGCCAGGCGATGACCCTATCCCTTCCCCTGGAGATCGGAGCACCCACAAAGGTTGCGAGCTCCCACCTCACCCAGTTCGACTACATGGTGCCAGGCCTCTTCGCATTTGCCGCGATATTCCTAACGATGAACGTCGCCCAAGCTTTCGCAACGGAGAGGGAGCAGGGGATCCTTCGAAGAATAAACCTGACCCCCACCTCCCCCTCGGAGGTGATTGTGAGCGGCGTGCTGTCCAACCTGGTGGTGGGAGCCGTTCAGGTGGCCATCGTCTACGGGGCGTCGAGCCTGATGGGGTTCAGGGCCCAGGCCAGCGTCCTGGGAATCGCCTACGCATTGATCATCGTGCTGTTCCTGGTGCTCTGCAACGTGGGATTCGGGCTCATCACGGCCTCCCTAGTGAAGAGCAGCGGGGCGGCCACGGGGCTCAGCTTCGTCTTCATCCTCCCCCAGATGTTTCTGGGCACCTTCGTACCGGTCTCCCCGGCGATGGCCCGCTTCGTCCCTAGCTACTACGTCACCGACGCCCTCACCTCCCTCTTCCTGAGGGGGGCGCCCCTCTCCAGCCCAGTGATCCTGAATCACCTCACGGTGGTCGCCGCGGTCGGGGTCCTCACTGTCGCGGTGGGCATCGTGGTGTTCCAGAGGTTCGGGAGAGGCTAAACCCCCCATTAATTTTTCAAGCCTCGCGTTTAATGTTCTTACAGCGGAGAATGTCCTTTTCTGGAGGGTCAGTCATCTGAGAATGAATAATCGAAAAATTTCCTGTCTCCTTATTATCTTCGTTATCTCGACCTTCATACTACCCAGCGGAAGCGCCTTCGCTATACCCCCTCCCCTAGCTGGAGGGGTCGAACAGGCGCCTCCCCTCGCGGAGAATGTGACGGTTCACTTCATCGATGTGGGTCAGGGGGACGCCATCTTCGTGGATACCCCCGGCCTCGATATGCTCGTGGATGGGGGGTCCCGGGGTGAGGGAGACAAAGTAGTCGGCTATCTCCGGTCACTGAATATCACCCGGATAGACATTATCATCGCAACCCACCCCCACGCCGACCACATCGGGGGCCTCATCACGGTCCTGACCGAGTACAACGAGACTTATGCTCCCAAAGTGGTGGACTCCGGCCTCGAAGCGAAGACCGACACGTATGATGACTACGTCTCGGCGGTGGGGAATAGGACCAGGGAGGACGCGATCAGAGGAGAGATCATATCCCTGGGGGCTGGAGTCGAGGTCACCATCCTGAATCCGTACCCCGACGAGTTCGATGACGCCAACGACAACAGCGTCGTCCTCTGGCTCCAGGTCTACAACGTCACCTTCCTGCTAACCGGCGACAGCGAGGAATCCTCAGAGTCGAGCATCCTCGCGGCAGGTTACAGCGTGAACAGCACGGTCCTGAAGGTGGGCCACCACGGCAGCCGGACCTCTACTAGCCCAGATTATCTGGATGCGGTTGACCCCGAGGTAGCGGTGATTTGCGTCGGGGCGGGGAACAGATACGAACACCCCCACCAGGAGCCCCTGGACAAGCTATCCGTGGAAGGTTCGGTGGTATATCGGACCGACTATCATGGTACTGTGAAGATAACCACGGATGGTGACGATTACTCAGTTCTGACTGAGAAAGGTAGTCCTCCTCCCTCTCCGACACCTGATCCTGATCCTGA
>JACKQG010006052.1_pt1 | contig 12994 bp, 13 predicted proteins | sample 8237621 | NCBI WGS metagenome assembly JACKQG01 (sample SAMN15677084, study PRJNA649215) | marine metagenome | biome: marine; feature: Black Sea; material: saline water; isolation source: suspended particulate matter (SPM) from the Black Sea western gyre | collected 2013-06-09/2013-06-10 | depth...
TTGGCCAAAACCAATTAAAGGCAAAGCAAGTAATACCAGTAGTAGTTTTTTCATAATGTTTTGTTTTTTTAGCTTAATAAAATAATTGCATTTTTTCTTTATTCTTCCACCCTGCCCTACTGCTATACTCTGCAAAAAAGATAATAACATCAGCTTGTGAGGCATAGTCAACAAAAAAGATTTTCTTGTCGGCCCTACTGGCATAATCTACAAAAAACCAGTTGCCATCATTCTTTCCTGCACGGCTTTCATAATCTACTTTGTAAACCACCAAATCAGCCCTGCTTTCGTACTCTGCTACAAATACTTTAACATCAGCTTGGCTAGCATATTCTACCGAAAAAACCTTTTGGGCTTTGGTAGAAATTGTAAAACAAAGGATAAATAAACTAAATAATATATTTTTCATAGGGTAAATGTATGAAAATTATTTAAAATTCAACAACTTAGATATGATTTCTAAATACTATCTTTGGCACTCTAAAAATGCTTGAAATGACTAAAGTATCTGACCGATTAAATCGGCTTTCCGAATCAGCAACCCTTGCCATGGCTCAAATGAGTAGAGAATTGCAAGCTAAAGGTATTGATGTTATTTCATTAAGTCTTGGCGAGCCCGATTTTGACACTCCAGAATTTATAAAAGAAGCCGCTAAAAAAGCAATTGATGATAACTTTTCCCATTATACTCCAGTACCTGGTTTGCCAGAGTTAAGAAAAGCCATTGCCGCAAAATTTAAAAGAGATAACAATTTAGAATTTACTCCAAATCAAATAGTAGCCTCAACGGGTGCTAAGCAATCTCTTATAAATGTATGCTTATGTTTACTAAATCCTGGAGATGAAGTGCTCTTACCTTGTCCTTTTTGGGTAAGTTATGCCGATATGATAAAACTAGCAGAAGGAGTCCCTGTTCAAGTGCCCTCAAGTATTGATACCGACTTTAAAGTAACTCCAAAAGAGTTAGAAGCAGCAATTACACCAAGAACAAAAATGTTAATGTTTAGTTCCCCTTGTAATCCTAGCGGCACTGTATATACCCAATCAGAATTGCAAGCTATTGCAAAAATGCTGGAAAAATACCCTGATATTTATGTTGTTTCAGATGAGATATACGAACATATTAATTTTACAGACAAACACTTTAGCATAGGCACACTTCCTTCAATGATTGATCGAACTATTACTGTTAATGGAGTTTCAAAAAGCTTTGCTATGACGGGTTGGCGAGTTGGTTTTATTGGAGCTCCTCTTTGGATTGCAAATGCTTGTAATAAAATACAAGGCCAAGTTACTTCAGCCACTTGTGCCATAGCTCAAAAAGCTACTGAAAGTGCCATGCTTACCGATCCAAAATTAACAACTACACAAATGAAAAATACTTTTTTAAGCAGAAGAAATATGGTAATTGATTTGCTTAAAGACATCCCAGGTATTAAATGCAATATTCCTCAAGGAGCATTTTATGTTTTCCCAGATATCTCTTATTATTTTGGAAAGTCAGATGGTGAAACCAAAATAAATAATGGAGATGATTTTTGCATGTATTTACTAAACTCTGCCCATGTAGCCTGTGTAGCAGGAGATGATTTTGGCAACCCTGAGTGCATAAGAATTTCTTATGCTGCCGCAGATGCAAAATTAATTGAAGCAATGGCAAGAATTAAAACCCACTTAGCAAAACTCTCCTAATGGATTTTGACGCGCTATTTTCAGGATTTAACTCTAAAAAAGTACTTGTTGTAGGTGATGCAATGATAGATGCTTACATGTGGGGAGAAATTAACCGTATGTCTCCTGAAGCTCCTGTTCCTGTTGTTGAAGTAAAAAAACACGAAAACCGCTTAGGAGGAGCTGCCAATGTAGCGCTTAACCTTCAATCAATGGGAGCAACACCTATACTTTGCTCTGTAATTGGAAATGATAGCCAAAGTATTTTATTTAAAGAGTTAATCCAAAATGCCAACCTGTCAAATAAAGGACTTTTAACTTCTAAAGAAAGAAGAACTACTCTAAAAACAAGAGTGATTGCTGAAAATAAACATCAGTTAAGAATTGATGAGGAGGATACCCATCCTATAACTTGTGAAACTGAGTTTTTAAACCTCATACAAGAACTCATTGCTGATGTTGATGTTGTGATATTACAAGATTACAACAAAGGAGTACTTACTGCTAAAGTAATTGCAAAAGTTATTGAAATTGCAAATACTAAAAACATCCCTACCATTGTGGATCCAAAAAAACAAAATTTTCTTGCTTATAAAAACTGCACTATCTTTAAACCAAACTTAGCCGAAATTAAAGCAGGAATGAATATCGATTTTAATCCAGATATTACTCAGGAAATTGAAAAAGCAGCAGCAGATTTACGAGAACTCTTAAATGCAAAAGGGGTACTTTTAACTTTATCTGGTAGAGGAATTTGCATCAATACCAAAGAAAACTTTACACATACTCCTGCTTTTAAAAGAAATATCATTGATGTTTCTGGTGCTGGTGATACGGTAATTGCTGTGGCTGCATTATGCCTGGCTTCAAATATGGATTTTATAAATCTCTCATTACTTTCATCTCTAGCAGGAGGAATGGTGTGTGAAGAAGTAGGAGTTGTGCCAATTCAAAAAGAAAAACTACTTATTGAGGCCAAAAAATCTATTGTTTAATGACCAAAGTAACCCCTTACAACAACTCAAAAAGCAAAAAAGAACAAGTAACCACAATGTTTGATAACATTGCCGCAAGCTATGATTTTTTGAACCACTCATTATCATTAGGGATGGATAATGTTTGGCGTAAAATTGCTATTAAAAAATTGACCAATAAGCCTGCTACAATACTTGATATTGCTACTGGAACTGGTGATTTTGCAGTAAGTGCAGCAAAATATACAAATGCTCAAATTACTGGAATTGATATCTCACAAGGTATGCTTGATGTTGGGATAAAAAAAATAGTACAAAAAAAACTAACTAGCAGAATAACGCTACAAAAAGCAGATTGTGAAAACTTACCCTTTGACAGCAATTCTTTTGATGCTATTACTGCAGGATTTGGGGTAAGAAATTTTGAGAATCTAGAAAAAGGTTTATCTGAAATGCATAGAGTTTTAAATACTACTGGAATGGTTGCTATTTTAGAGCCATCTACGCCTAAATATTTTCCATTAAAACAATTATACAAGCTGTATTTTCATCATGTATTACCAACTATTGGCTCTTGGATTTCAAAAGATAAAAATGCCTACAAGTATTTGCCAGAATCAGTGGATGCCTTTGCTTCAGGAAATGAATTTATTGCTACACTTAAAAAAGCAGGATTTAAAGAATGTAAATATATTCCATTAAGCTTTGGAATAGTATCTCTTTATGTTGCAATAAAATGATTTCCTAAGCGTTTAGGGGCTGATGCAAAAATTCACAAAATACCTTCTTTTATTTACCTTTTTATTTTTAGGTGATAAATCTTTTTCCCAGAGATATAAAAAATCTCAGAATCTAGCTAGATATGACTATCAAAAAATTCATTTTGGTTTTACCCTTGGAATTAACGAACTGAACTTTAACCTACAGAAAAACTCCAATACAATAACTAACGACACTTTAAAAACGATTTACACTAAAAGCCAGAAAGGATTTAATCTAGGAATTGTATCCAATTTAAGACTTGGTAATTATACCGATTTGCGATTTGTTCCTGCGCTTATCTTTGGCGAAAGGCATCTGGAATATGGTTTTATCGATAGTTTAAATAGCAACCAGAGTCAGGTAAAAAAAATAGAATCTACTATGTTGGATTTTCCTATTTCCATAAAATATAAATCAGAACGATACAACAACTTTAGAGCCTATGTAACTGGTGGGCTTAAATACAGTATGGATATTGCCTCACAAGATAAAATTGATGATGAAGGAAAAGAGATTGTCAAATTGAAGAAAAATGACCTTATGGGAGAAGTTGGTTTTGGGCTTGATTTTTACCTAGAATATTTCAAATTCTCACCAGAAATCAAAATATCATATGGCTTACTAAACTTACTCACAAAAGATAAAACCGTTTACACTCAATCCATTAACAGCCTTACCACAAATGGGTGGATGCTTTCTTTTACTTTCGAATAAATTCTCGAATAAATTTCTCTAATTTTTAAAAAAATTTGATTAATTGTTAGTTTTATTTTAAAAAATAAATAAATTTGAAGCCGATTAACATTAACTTAATCTTATGGATTCATTTTTTATACTCTTTATTGTTATAATTACATACGTTCTTATGCTATTTATAATCAAAAAAATAGCTTGGGGAAAAAAGCAATCATGCCAAAATTGCAATAACTGTTGCCCTGATTGCCAGGATGCTCTTAATAGAGTCGAAAGAAAATCATCTGACCACTTTCTTTACCACATAACTTTCCAAATTTTTGATTTTAGAAGATATCTTTGTAGTAATTGTGGATGGGAAGGATTAAGATGGGAAGAAAGCTTCCGTCCAGGAAAAAACTAACTGCAAATTTCATGCAATAAAATAGATGTTGCTACAGCAACATTTAAGGATTCTGTGTTTTTACCTATATTTTCAATTTTTACCTTGTTAGTAATCAAGGGGCAAATCTCTTTTGTTATCCCGTTTGCTTCATTTCCCATTACTAAATGTAAACTTTTAGGAAATGAACTAGTCTTCACATTTTTTCCATCCAAAAAAGCCCCATAAATGGGTGATTTAACAGCTTTAAGATACTTTAATAAGTCCGTGTAAATAATAGCTACTCTAAAAATAGAACCCATAGCAGATTGCACCACTTTAGGATTGTAATTATCAACTGTATTGGTGGAGCAAACAATAGTATTTACTCCAAACCAATCACACATTCTAATAATTGTACCCATATTTCCTGGATCATTGATACCATCTAAAACTAATGTAATTCCTGTTGCATGAGGAGCTGAATGCGTTTTAATTTTAACAAGAGCCAACACTTCATTAGGATTCTTTTGATTGCTCATTCTTGCTAATTCACCATTACTCACCTTTATTGCATTTCTAGTTGGATTCTCATTTATCCAATCATTAGTAGCAAATAAGCTGTCAACTTGATAATCAGAATTTAATAACTCTGCAACATTTTTTTTTCCTTCTACAACAAATAATTGATGGCTAAATCTGTTCTTTTTAAAAGCTAAACTCTGTATTAACTTAATCTGATTTTTAGTAATCACTCCCTTTATCTATTTGAGAAATCAATAATATGAATTTATTCCAAATATATACTCTAACTTAACTACAATCTTGTAATTTTGTTTTTTAAAATATAAAAAGCATGTCAAAATTTAAACCAGGCGTACTTACTGGAGACCAAGTGCAAGAAGTTTTTGCAGATGCAAAAAAGAATAAATATGCATTGCCAGCTGTAAATGTAACCAATACAAGTACGGTAAATGCAGTAATGGAAACTGCTGCCAAGTTAAACTCCCCAGCAATTATTCAATTTTCAAACGGTGGTTGTGTGTTTTTTGCTGGACAAGGATTAACAAATGAAAATCATTTAGCTGCAATTGCAGGAGGTATTTCGGGTGCTATGCATGTACACCAAATGGCTGAATTATACGGGGCGAGTATCATCTTGCATACTGATCATGCGGCAAAAAAACTGCTTCCTTGGATTGATGGATTACTTGATGCCGGTGAGAAGTTTTATGCCACACATGGCAAACCTTTATATTCATCTCACATGCTTGATTTATCAGAAGAACCTATTGAAGAAAATATAGCAATCTGTAAAAAATATCTAAAAAGAATGAGTGCAATTGGCATGACTTTAGAGATAGAATTAGGGGTTACTGGAGGAGAGGAAGATGGAGTGGATAACTCAGGGGTTGATGCTTCAAGACTATATACTCAGCCCCAAGAAGTTGCTTACGCTTATGAAGAACTTATGAAGATAAGCGAAAAATTTACCATTGCTGCTGCTTTTGGAAATGTCCATGGCGTTTACAAACCAGGAAATGTTGTACTTACACCAAAAATATTGGATAACTCTCAAAAATATGTTGAAGAAAAATTTAGAACAGCAAAGCAGCCTATCAATTTTGTATTTCATGGTGGGTCTGGCTCGAGTAAAGCAGAGATTACTGAAGCCATTGGCTATGGTGCTATTAAAATGAATCTTGATACTGACTTGCAATGGGGTTTTACAATAGGAGCCAGAGATTATTTTGCAAAATACAATGACTATCTTCAATCTCAAATTGGAAACCCTGAAGGAGAGGAAAAACCAAATAAAAAGTATTACGACCCAAGAAAGTGGTTAAGAGAAGCTGAACTTACTTTTAAAGCAAGATTAAAACAATCTTTTGAAGATTTAAATAATATAAATAGAGTGGCATAATTATGGATTGGTTTAAAAGAATCAAAAAAGGAATATCTACCTCTACTGAAGATAAGAAAGAGACCCCAGATGGACTTTGGAGTAAATGCCCTAAATGCAGTACAATTGTTACTACTCAAGAGCATAAGCAAAACTTACATATCTGTGCCAATTGCAATTACCATAGCCGTATAGGATCAGTAGAATATTTCGAAATATTATTTGACAATAATCAATTTACTGAGCTAGATAAAAATATGTCATCTTTAGATCCTTTGACATTTACGGATAAAAAGACATATCCTGAAAGATTAAAATCCATGCAAAACAGTACAGGATTAAAAGATGCTGTACGAACTGCCCATGGTAAACTAAATGATGAAACTGTAGTTATTGCTTGTATGGATTTTTCATTTATTGGAGGATCAATGGGATCGGTAGTTGGTGAGAAAATTGCAAGAGCTATTGATTATGCTCGAAAAAATAAACACCCCATGCTGATTATTTCAAAATCAGGAGGCGCTAGAATGATGGAAGCGGGTATATCACTTATGCAATTAGCAAAAACATCAGCAAAACTTGCCCAATTAGATAAAGCAGGTTTACCATATATTTCTTTATGTACTGATCCTACATTTGGTGGCGCAACAGCATCCTTTTCTATGTTAGGAGATATGAATATTTCGGAACCAAATGCTTTAATTGGATTTGCAGGACCTAAAGTAGTAAAAGAAACTATTGGAAAAGATTTACCTGAAGGATTTCAAACTGCTGAATTCTTATTAGAAAAAGGTTTTATTGACATGATTATTGATAGAAAAGATCTAAAAGAAAAACTTGCTCAATTATTTAAAATCATGCAATAAATAAATTATTCTGAAAATTTAGGCTTTATTAAATAAGTTTACTAAATTTGCAGCCCATAAAATTTAAGAATAAAGAACAAAAAATCTAAGATGAGCTTAACGACACAAGAAAAAGAAAATATCTTCAAAAAATTTGGTAGCAACACTAAAGATACCGGATCAGTTTATTCTCAAGTAGCATTATTTACAAAAAAAATTGCCGACTCAACCGAACATCTAAAAGTAAACCGTAAAGATTACGCAACCCAAAGATCACTACAATTAATGGTTGGTAAAAGAAGAAAGCTACTAACTTATTTAGAAGCTAAAGATATTCTAAAATACAGAGAATTAGTAAAAGATTTAAGTCTTAGAAGATAAAACGCAAAAGACAAACACAAAAAAAGGCAATAGTTTTATTGCCTTTTTTAATTTACAAACAAAGAAAACAAGATGATAAAAGAAGAAAAAGTAATTATTAAACTAGATGATGGAAGAGAGATCTCTATCACAACAGGAAAATTAGCAAAACAAGCACATGGATCTGTAGAAGTAAGAATGGGAAAAACTCATATTCTTGCTACAGTAGTATCTAGCTTTGAAGCAAAAGAAGGGGTAGATTTTTTACCACTAACAGTTGATTACAGAGAAAAATTTTCAGCAAATGGAAGATTCCCTGGAGGATTCTTAAAAAGAGAAGCAAGATCAACCGATCAAGAAATTTTGATAATGCGTTTGGTGGATAGAATATTAAGACCAATGTTCCCAAGCGATTATCATGCTGAAGTACAAATCATGATATCCTTAAACTCACATGATGAAAATGTAAAGCCAGATACTTTAGCAGCTCTAGCGGCATCAGCAGCACTTGCAGTCTCTGACATTCCTTTTAACGGACCAATATCAGAATGTAGAGTTGCAAAAATTGATGGAAAATTTGTCATCAATCCTTCTTCAGTAGATTTAGAAAATGCAGACATTGACCTTATGGTTGGTGCATCAGCTAATAGTGTTGCAATGGTTGAAGGAGAAATGAATGAGGCTTCAGAAGCTGAAATGATTGAAGCAATTAAAGTAGCGCATGAAGCAATTAAAGTACAATGTGCAGCACAATTAGAGTTAGCTGCAAAAGTTGGTGTTTCAGCTGTAAAAAGAGAATACTCTCATGAAACTCATGATGAAGATTTAAGAGTAAGAATTTCGAAAGAAACTTACGAAAAAGTATATGCAGTGGCTTCAGAGAGTTTAGCAAAAGAGGAAAGATCCACTAAATTCAAAGCAGTAAAAACAGATTGGATTGCATCCTTAACTAAAGAAGAAGTTGAAAAATATGATGCTAACTTAATTGGTGTTTATTATCATGATGTAGAAAAAGAAGCTGTTAGAAATCTAGTATTAGCAGAAGGAAAAAGATTGGATGGAAGAAAAACTACTGAAATCAGACCAATTTGGTGTGAAGTGGATTACTTGGAAAGCCCACACGGCTCTGCAATATTCACTAGAGGAGAAACCCAATCATTAACAACTGTAACTTTAGGTTCAGCTACTGATGTCAACCGTTTGGATGGAGCTACCTATCAAGGACATGAAGCCTTTTATTTACACTATAACTTCCCTCCTTTTTCAACAGGAGAGGCAAGAATGCTAAGAGGAACAAGTAGAAGAGAAATTGGGCATGGAAATCTAGCTCAAAGAGCATTAAAGAAAATGATTCCTGCTGACAATCCTTACACAGTAAGAATTGTTTCTGATATTCTAGAATCAAACGGATCGTCATCAATGGCAACTGTTTGTGCAGGCTCTATGGCACTTATGGATGCAGGAATTAAAATGAAAAAACCAGTTTCTGGTATTGCCATGGGACTAATCTCTGATGAAAAAAATCCAAATAATTATGCTGTACTTTCTGATATCCTAGGTGATGAGGATCATTTAGGAGATATGGACTTTAAAGTTTGTGGTACTGCTGATGGAATTACAGCTTGCCAAATGGATATAAAAGTACAAGGATTATCTTATGATATTTTAGCAAAAGCTTTAAATCAAGCAAGAGAGGGAAGGCTTCATATTTTAGCTAAAATTGTTGAAACAATTGCTGAGCCAAGAGTTCAGTTAAAGCCTCAAACTCCTAAAATCGTTATCTTAAAAGTCCCAAAATCTACTATTGGTGGAATTATTGGTCCTGGAGGAAAAATTATTCAAGAATTACAAGCATCAACCCAAACAAATATTTCTATTCAAGAAGTTGATGACATGGGTGTTGTTGAGATTTTAGGAACTGATCAAGAAAAAATTGATTTAGCAGTAGAGAAAATTAAGTCTATTGCCTTTATTCCTGAAATTGGAGCAATCTATAAAGGAAAAGTAAAATCAATTATGCCTTATGGTGCTTTTATAGGAATTTCTTCTAACACGGATGGCTTAGTTCATGTTTCTGAATTAGCTTGGGAAAGAGTGGATAATGTAGAAGATATTTTAAAAGAAGGGGATATAATTGAAGTAAAATTAATTGCAATTGATGATAAAAGTGGAAAACTAAAATTATCAAGAAAAGTACTTTTACCTAAGCCTGAAAAAGAAAATAACTAATTTTTTCGAAATAGTGTAACCTTTTACAAAATCATTCGTATAAGCACTCTGCGAAAACTGTTTAATTAAAATACTTATACATGAGACAACTAAAAATTACAAAGCAGGTTACTAATAGAGAAACTGCATCACTTGACAAATACTTACAAGAAATTGGAAGAGTAGATTTGATTACTGCTGAAGAGGAAGTAGAGTTAGCCCAGAAAATAAGGGCCGGTGATGAAAAAGCTCTTGATAAATTAACTAAGGCAAATTTACGTTTTGTAGTTTCGGTTGCTAAACAATATCAAAATCAAGGGCTTACTCTTCCCGACTTAATTAATGAAGGAAATCTTGGGTTAATTAAAGCTGCAAAGCGGTTTGATGAAACAAGAGGTTTTAAATTTATTTCATATGCTGTTTGGTGGATTCGTCAGTCAATTTTACAGGCTCTAGCAGAACAATCTAGAATTGTTAGACTTCCTCTGAATAAAATTGGATCTATAAATAAAATTAACAAAGCCTTTGCTATTTTGGAACAAAGATTCGAAAGACCTCCTACAGCTGAAGAAATTGCAGAATTAGTTGAACTTTCTCTTACTGAGGTACAACAATCATTAAAAAATACAGGAAGACATATATCTATGGATGCCCCATTAATTGAAGGTGAGGACAGTAGTTTATATGATGTAATGGGCTCTGAAGATAGTCCAAATCCAGATGCTGCGTTAATGCTAGAATCTTTAAGGGAAGAGATTAGAAGAGCTCTTGAAACACTTACTCCTAGAGAAGCAGATGTTGTGTCATCATACTTTGGTCTAGCTGGAGGGCATGCAATGACTCTTGAAGAAATTGGTGAGAAATTTGATTTAACTAGAGAAAGAGTAAGACAAATTAAAGAAAAAGCTGTTAGACGCTTAAAACAAACTTCAAGAAGTAAGATCTTGAAAACTTATTTAGGATAATTTATCCAGAGGGCTTTTAGCCCTCTTTTTTTTAACTATTTTTGTCAAAAAATAAAAATGTCACATAAAATAGCCCCTTCCATTTTAGCAGCAGATTTTGGCAACCTTCAAAGAGATTGCGAAATGGTAAACAATAGCCAAGCGGACTGGTTTCATATTGATGTAATGGATGGTCATTTTGTTCCAAATATATCTTATGGAATGCCCGTAATTCAAGCTATAAAAAAGCATGCTACAAAACCTCTTGATGTACATCTAATGATTGAAAAACCAGAACGCTATATTGAGGAATTTGCAAAAATTGGAGCAGATATTATTACTGTCCATTATGAAGCAACAGTACATTTACACAGAACCCTTACTCAAATTGAAGATGCTGGATGTAAAGCCGGAGTAGTATTAAACTTAACAACTCCTGTAAGTGTTTTAGAAGATATCTTACCTAAATGCTATATGGTATTACTAATGTCAATAAATCCAGGATTTGGAGGTCAAAAATTTGAAGAAATGACTTATGAAAAAGTAAGAAAACTTAGAAAAATGGCTGATGATCAAGGATTAAAGACACTTATAGAAATTGATGGAGGTGTAACCACTGCTAATGCAAGAAAACTAATTGATGCCGGTGCTGATGTATTAGTAGCAGGAAACTTTGTATTTAAATCAGACAACCCTACAAAGACAATTGCTGATCTAAAAGCAATTTAATTTCCCTTAATATAGTCCCTTAAGTATTCAAATTTTGGAGTTAAATCTCCTTGGGTACAAATAGTTGCATTAGAAATAATGTGATCTAGATCACCATTGATTAAAGAAGGAATTATTTTTTCTAAAAACTCATTTCCAAAATCTTCAGAAGCATCTTTAGGTAATTCACAAGGTAAATTACCTACAGCCATTACTGCAATAGCATCATCTTTTTTGAAAGGCACTTCCAGCTCTGTAATCGGATCATACCCATAAATAGGGTCTGCTATAGTTGAAGATCGGATAGTTGAAGCTACTGGTCCATCAGTATCACAGGAAATATCAGCAACTACTTTTAAATTAAAATCATCTGATTTAGCGTCCTCTCTAGTAAATAAATATGGAGAACCAATACCAAAATAATGACCTGCTATAAAGATATCTCCACTTTTAGCGAATTTTGGAAATGATGATTTGTATAATTCAGGGTGACTATAAAACTCATATTTATCGGATAGAGAACCATCTATTCTTTCATTATAATCCATAGTATTGAGATGGACAAAAACAGCCTCTGTAAATGTTTGATTTAGAAACTCATCAATAGAAACCTGTTTAACACCAGATTGCTTCATAATTTCCATTATCCCCTTTCCTACTCTACCATTTCCAGTAATAATTATTTTTTCATCATTAAGAACTATTTTTTTAAACTCTGCTTCCATCTCAATTCTATCCTTACATTGATGAGCCGCTTTTAGCTTATATTTTCCAGATTTCAAGCCATATGTCAAAAACCCATTGTAAGTGCCTACAATTCCAGCATATCGACCAAATCCAAGTAACCTCTCCCCTTTTTGGTTTTTCAAAACCTCATAATCAACCATATTAATTTTTAATTGTAACATTTTGATAAGCAAATCTCTATTGTGAGGCTGTTTTTTGATAGTATGAGAAAAATAAAAATAGGTTTTATGAGGCAGCAGCAATTCTTTTGGGATTTCTTTTATTCCAAGAAGAACATCACAATCACTGATATCATTTACTACATTAATTCCTTCAGAAATATACTGACCATCCGAAAAACATCTGATATCACTACTTTGAACTACCAACTCAACATCAGGATAGCTTGCTTTGAGTATTTTACATTGCATAGGAGTTAATACTACTCTTTTATCTGCTGGGATTTTCTCCTCTTTTAACAAGCCTATCTTCATCATTTATTCTTTAAAATACAAAAGTAAAAAAATGAGCAGGATGTAGCAATAGAATTTTGTAAATTTGCAGCCGTTCATTAATTTCTTGGGGCTGACTGGATTTGACAGCAAGCGCGTTAAATAGTAAGCATGTCGAGCATTGTATTTTAGCTCGTAAATATCAAAATGCAATTTTTTAAATGGCGAAAATAATTACGCTTTAGCTGCTTAATTTATATAATTACGTAAGCTTTTGTCTCTTTTATAGGACCTCTTGATTCCTATAGATTATGAGGCATAATAAATTTCAAGATAGTTGGTTTATTGCTTTTATAAACTAGCGAAACTTTAAAAAGCTAAGGATTA